>BNJT01002656.1_pt1:50000-371577 | contig 371577 bp, 588 predicted proteins | sample 8540491 | NCBI WGS metagenome assembly BNJT01 (sample SAMD00202455, study PRJDB9452) | human saliva metagenome | host: Homo sapiens | reverse complement strand
AAAAGTTTTTCAAAAATTATTTTTCTCCTTAGTTATATATTATTTTTTTGACAAATATAACTATATAAATACAAAAAAATCACCTATAATTACTTATAGGCGATCTAAAAATTCTACTACAAATAAATGGGAGTGACTCAAAAATCGTGATTTCGGGGAAACAAGATTTTTGTCGAGTCACCCCGCACTAGTTTATTAGATATCTAAAGAGCTTTTATAAAGCGATTTTTAGATATCAATAAACTCACTGCGTCTATGAGTTTTTCTTGTAAACTTTTTTTAAAAATCTAGGATTTTTCGAGTAACTCAATAATATTATAATAAGAATGCCCATAGTCATCAAATTTACGGTCTGATGGTAGAAACTTGCAAGCCATATTCTTGCCTTTATATGTGCTATATTTTTGTCTGTACAATATATAATAACAATTTTTCAAAATTGATTTTCAAGTGTTATCTATAATTTATTTTATATTTTTTTATTATTCAATAGAAAACCTCAAACAATAACTAAGTTTGTGATTAAAATCTATAAAAAGTTAGTATAACTTTAAACTAATCTATTACTTTCAATTTACCTCTAAAATCATCTAAACTAGAGTACCCTTTTTCTTTCATGACTTCTTGTAGTTCTTTAGTTAGTCTAGAAAATACTGAAACTCCCTCTTTATGTAAAGTTGTTCCAACTTGAACTAAATCCGCTCCGCATAGAATATGTTCAAATACATCTTTACCATTTATTACTCCACCAGTTCCAATAATTTTTTTATACTTGGATTCAAACGTTCTCTAAATGCACGAACATTAGCTAATGCAGTTGGTTTAATATATTCTCCACCTAGTCCACCAAATCCACCTTTTGGCTTAATAACTACTTGTTCTTTATCTAAATCAATATATAAACCATTCCCTACACTATTTACACTATTCACATATGTAAGAGGATATTTATTAAAATTTTAGCCATTTCATCAAAATGAGCAATGTCGAAATACGGAGGTAGTTTTTACCCCAATAGGTTTTTGTAAAGAATGTGAATACCTCAGCTAATAATTTATCTGTTAGTTCAAAATCATAAGCAATCTGAGGCTTTCCTGGTACATTTGGGCATGATAGATTAAATTCCGTCACACCTTCATATTCACTCTCTTGAATTTTTCTTTAATAAACCAATATTCTCTTCATAACTCATACCAGTTACAGATAAAAAAACTGTAACTTTGCACCTGCCCTTTGACGTTCAATAACATAATCTAAATAATAATCTAATCCATTATTTGGCAATCCCATTGAATTTATACTTCCTAAAAGCAGTGTCATAATATCTGGGTTCAGGATTACCTTCTCTATAATCACGAGTCGCAGTTTTTTTGTAACAAAAGCACCCGCTTCACTAGCTGCTAATTCATCTAGCTCCACAGTCGTCATACAATGAACACCTGATGCATTCATTAACGGATTAAATAATTCTACATCTAAAAAAATTTGTTTTTAACATTCTTCATACCTCCTATATTTACTAACAATAGTTTAGCACAAAAATCCTTTTTAATAACCATTGATAAAGATAGTTTTTGATTTGTTTTCAAATAAAAAAAGAAGGAGGGATGACCCAAAAGTCCTAAAATTTAACAAAGTTTATATAAGAGCTCATGGACGCAGTGGTTTATTGATATCTAAATTCGCTTTATAAAAGCTTTTTTTAGATATCTAATAAACTATACGGGGGTGACTCGACAAAATCGATTTCTTCGAAATCGCGATTTTTGAGTCACTCCCAATTCTCCTTCTTTAAAAGTTAGTAGCATCCTTATCCTAAATAAATAATTCTTACTTATGCTTCTAGATGCTTAATTATATCTTGATACAAATTATCCATCTTCGGCAATATATCTTTTTATTCTATCAGAATGTTCTTCTTTTTAACCATGAAGTAGGTTTTTCATATAATACTTCTGTCTTATCCTCTCTCTTAATAAGTAATAATTTTTAGTGGTAGGTTAAAAACTTAGATATATATCATCTTGCATTAGTAATGTTCCTACTTTTGGATTACCAAATACTACATATTGAATATCCTCTAATTCTAAATCAACATTTTTTTAGCATATACACCTTGGTTTATATTTAAAAAAATTGGTAAATGTTATTTTTCTAAATATTCATCTACTCTTGATTTTACATTGACAAATTCGTCATTAATTAGATATTTTTTTCCATAATATACCTCTTTTTTTAACTATTATTATATTTATTTGATATCATAATACACTAATTATCTACTTTTTGTCATCATTTTTAGTTTTTGGTAAAACTATAAGTTAGCTTCATTTAATGAATTTACATTTATACATACTACAATTATTTATTCATTAATCTCATCAATAACCTCTTTAAGTAGTTCATATGAATAATGTTGTGCTTTTTTTCATCATAAATATATGAATTTATCATTAATTCATCGAATTCTACCCTACGTTTTAAATCTAAAATCTGATTTTTTTCACAGTTTCCTTATTCCCAATAAATGAGATTTTTTTGTCATCTGATTAACTACAGATTTTTCATGATCAACTATCTCATCATGTTCAAAAAGCTATTGAGCTAAAAATGTGGAACCTTCGTAGTCGCGATATAGTTTTTTTCCAAACAGCTTCTTCTGATTGAACTGGTGGGAACCATTCCTTGTGGATTGCTAGTTATTATATTTAAAAATGATTGAATCTGAGTTGTTGATAATCTTTTTGCTTCTTCATCAGAATCTGCAACAACTGCATTGGCACCTAAAATTACATACGGCTCACTTAAAACTTCTGATGATTTAAAGTAATGTCTATAAATTGCTACTGCATTTTCCATCATAGCAGGAGCAAAATGTGATGCAAATGCATAAGGTAGTCCTAACTCAGCAGCTACATATGCACTATCAGTACTAGACCCCAGAATATATAGTGGAACATCAAGCCCGGCTGCTGGATATGCATGAACAGATCGCTTATCTTTAAAAATACTCTGACAGTTCTACAACTTCTTTTTTTAAAAATCCATCTCTCTATTAGTATTTCTTCTAATAGCACGTGCAGTATTATAATCTGTACCAGGTGCTCGACCTAACCCTAAATCAACTCTATCTGGATATAAAGTTTCCAAAGTTCCATATTGTTCTGCAACTATATATGGACTATGATTAGGTAACATCACACCACCCGAACCTACTCTAATATTACTAGTGTTATCTAGTGTACGTTGGATTAATAACTGCGTTGCGCTACTAGCTACACTTTTTGTATTATGATGTTCTGCAATCCAATATCTTTCATATCCTAATTCATCAGCCTTTTTAGCTAATCTAATCATTGCATCTATTGCATCTTTAAAATTTTCTCCTTGTCTTAATGGAGCTAAATTTAAAAATTGAAATTTTCATAGTTTCTCACCTCTATTTATTTACCATTTTTTTAACAACTCATCCACAGCTACAATTCCTAGTTGATTTGCTGCAAGAGGACTGTCTCCAGTTATTAAGTTTCTATCTATATGAACCTGACCGCTTATTTCTTCATTTACTATTTTTGCACCCAAACTTTCTAGCTTTTCAGCTAATAACCATTTTAATTTTCCTGGCATATATCCAATTTCTTGGTTTGCTCCCTCATCTATACTATCAGGGAAAACAGTCATTTCATAATTTTTTTAAATAAGAACTCTGATTCATCAATATTTCCTGAAATTAATGCAGCTGGTCCATGACATAGTGTTATGATTTTTTTATTTTCTTTAATTGCCCATTTAAGAACTTCTTTTTACTTCAATACTTTCAGGTAAGTTAACCATTGCACCATGACCACCTGGTATGAAAAATACCTAAATAAGGTGAATTTTTCTGAAGTAATATTCTCCAAAAATTCTATCTAATTTAACAGGATTCTCAAACTTTTTCTAAATATTTGTTATAAAAAAATTCATAACACTTTCATCTTTCTCTGGCATTGCCCACATCTCTAATTTTTACAGAGTTTCCTGATAAAGTAACAATATCTATCTCAAATCCAGCAGCATCCATATGTAACATTGGTAACAATGTTTCTACAGGGTGATTCCCTGTTGAAAAAAATACTTTCCATTAGACATTTGTAAGTATCTTTCATCTGTTGCTATCATTAAAATTTTTATTCTTTTTCCCCCACTATACGTGTTTTTCAAATTTAAAACCATCAAAATTTGTCACAGAACTCGTATATATACTTAAAGAATAGTCTGATGGGAAATATGCGTTATGTTCTGCTCTATCTTTTTACTGGTTGATTTGTTAATTTTTGTCATCTTAATTCTCCTAAACTATTATTTAAAAAAATATTTGCTTGCACAAACAAGTACATTAGTAAAATATAAAAAAATCAAAATAATAAATTCTGATTTTATATTTTATCACTATTTCTATTTAATACATCTGTAACTATACTCGTAGTGTATTCTAAGTACTTTTTTTCCCTTTAGGTGTTAATTTTATACATACACCTCTCTTGTCCTCAGCAGAAGAAAAATCTTTCTATTACAGCACACGTATCCTCAAATTTAGCTAGCATTCTTGATGTTGCACTTAAACTTAATGAAATCTTAGTACTTAAATCTGTCATTCTTAATATATTTCCTTCTGTTTCATTCAAGTAATGTAAGCTATAGTATTCATTTAAAGTTATTGGATGCTCTCCTTTTGATAAGGCATTTTCTAATTCAGTACTTATTTGCTTCATATTACTGTGAAATGCTATCCATTTATTTACTAATTCACCATTATTCATTTGTCACCTCTTAATTTACTTGCGCTTGCAAAGTAAATTAATATTACTACTTTTATTATTAATTGTCAATAAAATAACCTTTACACTTAATTTTTAACTTAAAAGTCATCTTTTTAAATACAATCTACAAAAAAACTTATCTAATCATGTACTCCTTTTTTTATAAATTTTTATAACAGCAATCAAAAAAATTTTTCTAGATACATTATACCATTACTCGTCTAAACCTCTTACTATTAATATTTTTAAAAATTTTTTTCCTTTTTATATACTAATTTAAATCGTTAACTAAAAAAATCGAAGTTAATTTCTTAACTTCGACTTTTTAATATTACTCAATATCCCTAGAGTAATTTAACTTTTGTATAATAATATCTATAAAATACTGCGTATTCATAGTATTATTTTTCCCCTATACTACCTTTTAAACATATTATACACCTCTTACAGATTTTCTGCAAGGATTTACCAAAAAAATTGTACGTGTTTTATAATAAAACTACTAAATATCATGATTCTTTATTGCTAATACAATATTAATACATAAAAAGGGGCTGACCCAAAAGACCAGTAAAAAAAGAAGTAACGAGAAAAAAAGGTACTGCACCCAAAAAGTTGGACAAAAATATTAAGTTATTTTTTTGTTCAGTGTTTTAAACTTTAAAGTCAGTAAATTTTACTACTTTTTAGTGACTTTCATTCCTTACAGTTATTTTTAGATTTTTCGAACTGTTTTGTCAAGGATTTTTTTAAAAGGCGTAGCCCTTGTCCTTGGCTAAATAGGAGAAAAAAATCTAAACTATAAAAGGAATGAAAGTTTCTTTTTAATTATATTAGTTTTTATTCACTTTTCTGTAATTTACAGGACTTAGTCCACCTAAGTTCAATTTTATTCTCTCTTCATTATAATACTTTTATATAATCTATAATGGCTTCTTTTTAATTCATATTTATTCTTAAAAAGTATCTTCGAATCCGTAAAACATCTCAGATTTTAAAACACCAAAAAAAGGATTCCATAAATGCATTATCTGCTGATGTTCCTTTTCTAGACATTGATTGTGTAATTCCTTTCACTTTAAGGAATTGTCTATATTCAATATGTTGATATTGCCAACCTTGATCACTATGTAGTATCATACCATCGTATTTTTTTCATTTTTGAAGTTGAGATAACATTTCATGTTGTTGTGCCAAGTTAGGAGAAAAATGAAACACTATACGCTATTATCTCTGCATTATATCCATCAATTATAGGCGCTAAATAAACTTTTATCCTCTCCTACCTTGAATTCAGTTACATCTGTATAACATTTCTTTAATGGTTCTGAGGCGAAAAAAATCTCTATCTATTATATTATCTGCAATTTTTTTCCAACTTCTCCTTTATAAGAATTGTATTTTTCTTGTAGGTCTTACAAATGATAATACACCTAGTTTTTCCCATCAATCTTAAAAACTTTTTTTATGATTTACTAAAAAAATCCCATATTTCTAAGTTCTGATGTTACTCTTCTATAACCGTATCTATATTTATTTTTTTCTGAATAGTTTTAATAGCTTCTTCTATATTTTTTTATTTTTATCTTTGTCTTCTTTATTTTTTTGTATAATAATATGATGAACGAGATAAGCCTAAAATCTTTAATAGTATATTTAATTTATGAATTTTCTTTAATTCTTCTACTATTTTTGTTTTCTCTTCGTTTGAGATTGTTTTAACCTTATCTCTCTCAACTTTTTTTAAAAACTGCATTTTTCCGCACGTAGGTACTCAAGTTCCTTCTCTAGTTGTTCAACTTTTTGATAATTCGCTTTTTTTCAATATTTTTTTATTATTTTTCATCTTACTAGTTCTTCCTCTCGGTTTCTCTAGTATATTATACCCGTTTTCTTTAAATTTTGAAATCCAATTACAAAGTAAACCTGTATTTGGTAATGCGTACTTTAATGAAGTAGCGTGTATAGAGTTTCCTAATATTAAAAACTTCATTGATTATATCTAGTTTTTAATCACGGTGGATAGTAAGTATTTTTTTCCTTTTAATCAGTACTGTTTCACCATGTAAATCAGCTAACTTGACCATGTACCTCACGTTACTTAGATTAATTTTAAACTTTTTAGATAGTTCTTTGTATGAGTAGCCTTCTTTCTTAAGTCTATACATTTCTATCTTATTTTTTTATCTGTTAATTTCATTATAAATAGCCCTCAAAAATTTGTCCAAATTTTGGGGGCTATACTAAAAACTCAGTACTTCTTTTTTTAAAAATTAATAAACAAAAAAATCATCCCCATGATATAATAATAGTATAACAAAAAAACCAAAAAAATCAAAGGAGATGATATAAATGAGTAACAAAGTTACCTATAAAAAAATTATAACATGAATCAACTACAAATGCCAATGGATATAACTGATTGGATAGAAGAAAATCATATATCAAAACTAGTAAATCAAGTAGTAGCCAGATTTTCGTACAATAAATAGATTTCGAGTAGAAAAGAAAGAATTAATAGAAGAAGTATTTAAAAGCGATAGTACTGAGATTGATAGAAGCAGAACTTATAGACCCTAGTATATATTACCTAGATGGAACAAAAAAATAGAAGCAAATGCGAATAAATACACATTTGTATGGAAAAAAATCAACACAAAGATACAAAGAAAAAATAACGGAAAAAATAACAGAATTTCTAGAAGAAGCAAGTAACTTGAGTGAAGAAGAATTAAAACAAGAAGAAACAGTAAAAAGGATTATCAGACTTAAAAGAGTTATCACAAGAAATACTACAAGATATAGACAATCTAGGATCTAAAGAAGTTGAGCAAATAGTAGAAGTATTAGAAGAGATAAAAGAAGAACAAGAAGTACAAGAAATCCCCAAAAAAATAGAAAGCGAGTAATCAATAAGATAACAAAGAAAAATAAAAAGAAGACTATCTACCAAGGCTACGAAAATACGAAAATCAGCTAGAAATATTAAAAAGACAGAAATAGTTATTCAAAAACAGATAAAGACGCAACATTCATGAGAATGAAAGAAGACCATATGAAAAAAATGGGCAATTAAAAGCAGGATATAATATACAGGTAGGCACACACAATCAATATGTATTAGGCTTTACAATACATCAAAATCCAACAGATGTAAGAACATTACAATCACATATAGAAAAATATCAAAGAACAAGGAATAATAGAACCAAAAAAACAATAGTAGCTGATGCAGGATACGGAAGTGAAGAGAACTATATTTACTGCGAAGAAAAATAATTATCAGGCACTAATACCATATAATATGATGAGAAAAGAACAGATGAACAAATACAAAAAAAGACATAAAAAAACTCATCAAACTGGAAATATGATGTATTTAGTGATAGTTTCGTATGCGCAAATAATAGATATGTAGATTTTTGAAAAAAATATAAGTAGAACTGATAAATACGGATATAAAAGAGATTTCAAACAATACAAATGTGAAGACTGTAGTGATTGTCCAATAAAACACCTATGTACAAAAAGCAAAAGGTAATAGAACAATACTATATAATCCAACGTATGAAGAGTTAAAAAGCGAAACAAAGATATTTACTTTTAGAAAACGAAGAAACTAAAAACATATACTCAAAAAGAAAGATAGAGATCGAAAGCTTTTTTTCGGTAATTTAAAAACAAAACTTGGCGTTCACAAGATTTTTCCCTTCGAGGAATTGAAAATGTGAGGGTCGAATTTGCCCTGCACGCTATTTCCCATAATTTAATAAAAATTAGCAAAAACACCTGATAAAAACAGGGCGGATTAGCTGATTTTATTGGGAAATATTTTTTTCATTTTTTTAGAATTTTTCTCAAAAATTATTTCAAAAAGCCAAGAAAAGAATTTTTATCAATCTTTTCTTGGCTTTTTCTTTGAGCTTTTGGGTCAGCCCCTATGTGTTTCAATTCAATTATTATTTAACGATTGAAGTTACAACACCTGAACCTACAGTACGTCCACCTTCACGAATTGAGAAACGAGTTCCTTCTTCAATCGCGATTGGAGAAATAAGTTCTACGTTGATTGATACGTTATCCCCAGGCATTACCATTTCAGTACCTTCTGGTAAAGTAACTACACCAGTTACGTCAGTAGTACGGAAGTAGAATTGAGGACGGTAGTTTGTGAAGAATGGAGTGTGACGTCCACCTTCTTCTTTAGATAATACGTACACGTCAGCTACGAATTGAGTGTGTGGAGTGATTGTTTTTAGGAGCTGCTAAAAACTTGTCCACGTTCGATATCTTCACGAGCAACACCACGTAATAATGCACCGATGTTATCTCCTGCTTCAGCGTAATCTAATAATTTACGGAACATTTCAACACCTGTTACAGTAGTTGAAGCTGGTTCTTCAGTTAATCCAACGATTTCTACTACGTCTCCAACTTTAACTTGTCCACGTTCAACACGTCCAGTAGCAACTGTACCACGACCTGTGATTGAGAATACGTCCTCAACTGGCATCATGAATGGTTTAGCGTTATCACGTTCTGGAGTTGGGATGTACTCGTCAACTGTTTCCATTAATTCGATGATAGCTTTTTCTGCATCAGCATCTCCTTCAAGAGCTTTAAGAGCAGAACCTTTGATTACTGGTAGTTCATCTCCGTCGAATCCGTATTCAGATAATAGTTCACGAACTTCCATTTCAACTAATTCTAATAACTCTTCGTCATCAACCATATCACATTTGTTTAAGAATACAACGATTTTTGGTACTCCAACGTTACGAGATAATAGGATGTGCTCACGAGTTTGAGCCATTGGTCCATCTGTAGCAGCGATTACTAAGATAGCTCCGTCCATTTGAGCAGCACCAGTGATCATGTTTTTAACATAGTCAGCGTGTCCTGGGCAGTCTACGTGTGCGTAGTGACGGCTTGGAGTTTCATACTCGATGTGAGAAGTGTTGATTGTGATACCACGTTCTCTTTCTTCTGGTGCGTTATCGATTGAAGCGTAGTCTTTAGCTTCTCCACCATAAGTTTTTGCTAATACAGTAGCGATAGCTGCTGTTAAAGTAGTTTTACCGTGGTCAACGTGACCAATTGTTCCAATGTTAGCATGTGTTTTTACTACGGTCAAATTTTTTTCTTTTTGCCATTTTTAAAAAAATGTCTCCTTCAAGTTAATAAAATTTTATTTTTTTAATAATTAGTCACATAGCATTCTATGATAACTATATTTTATAATGTTACAACAAAAATTGCAACTATAAAGAATAATTTTTATTATCCTTTATTTTTTTTGATAATTTCTTCAGAAATTGATTTAGGTACTTCTTCGTAGTGATCGAATACCATTGAGTAAGTACCACGTCCTTGAGTTGCAGAACGTAGAGAAGTTGCATATCCGAACATTTCAGATAATGGTACTGAAGCACTTACTACTTGAGCGTTACCACGAGCTTCCATACCTTCAACACGTCCACGACGTGAAGTGATGTCTCCCATGATGTCTCCTAAGTATTCTTCAGGCATAACAACTTCAACTTTCATGATTGGTTCTAAGATTACTGGGTTACATTTTTTTAGCAGCTTCTTTAAGAGCTAATGATGCAGCAACTTTGAACGCCATTTCAGATGAATCGACATCGTGGTATGATCCATCGAATAATTTAGCTTTAACGTCGATTAATTCGTATCCAGCTAATACCCCGTTTGCCATAGAGTCTTTTAATCCTGCTTCTACTGCTGGGATGTATTCACGTGGAACTACCCCACCAACGATAGCATTTTCGAATTCAAATCCTGCACCTGGCTCATTTGGAGTGAACTCAATCCATACGTCCCCGTATTGTCCACGTCCACCAGATTGACGAGTGAATTTACCTTGTACTTGTGCAGCTTGTTTGAATGTTTCACGGTAAGATACCATTGGAGCACCTACTGTACATTCAACTTTAAATTCACGACGCATACGGTCAACGATGATGTCTAAGTGAAGCTCACCCATACCTGCGATGATAACTTGTCCAGTTTCTTCGTCAGTTCCAGCACGGAATGTTGGGTCTTCTTCTTGTAATTTTTGTAAAGCTGTAGACATTTTATCTTGGTCAGCTTTTGATTTTGGTTCAACTGAAAGTTGGATAACTGGTTCTGGGAATTCCATTGATTCAAGAATAACTTCGTTCTTCTCGTCACAAAGTGTGTCCCCAGTAGTAGTATCTTTAAGACCAACAGCTGCAGCGATATCACCAGCGTATACTTCAGCGATTTCGTTACGAGTGTTAGCGTGCATTTGTAGGATACGTCCTACACGTTCACGTTTACCTTTAGTTGAGTTTTTAACGTATGAACCAGATGATAGGATACCTGAGTACACACGGAAGAAAGTAAGTTTCCCTACGAATGGATCAGTCATAACTTTGAAAGCTAATGCTGAGAATGGCTCTTCATCTGAAGAGTGTCTTTCTACTTCTTCATCAGTATCTGGGTTAATCCCTTTAATAGCAGGTACGTCTAATGGAGATGGTAAGTATTCTACTACTGCATCTAGCATTGGTTGTACACCTTTATATTTGAAGGCTGAACCACATACTACTGGGAAGAATTCTACAGATAATGTAGCTTTACGAATTGCAGCTTTAAGCTCGTCAATTGTAATTTCTTCTCCACCTAAGTATTTTTCCATGAAGTCTTCATCGAATTCTGCAACAGCTTCGATAAGTTTTTCACGGTATTCTTCAGCTTGATCTTGGTATTCAGCTGGGATTTCTTTTTCAACAAGATTTTTCCCCAACGCTACCTTCGTTGTAGATAGCTTTCATCTCAACAAGGTCGATTACACCTTCGAATAAATCTTCAGCTCCGATTGGAAGTTGAATTGGGTGTGCGTTAGCTTGTAATCTGTCGTGGATTGTTCCTACAGAGTATAGGAAGTCAGCTCCTGTTTTATCCATTTTGTTTACGAATACGATACGAGGAACTCCATAAGTTGTAGCTTGACGCCAAACTGTTTCTGTTTGTGGTTCAACACCTGATTGCGCATCTAATACTGCTACTGATCCATCAAGTACACGAAGTGAACGTTCAACCTCAACTGTGAAGTCTACGTGTCCCGGTGTATCGATGATGTTGATACGGTGTTTTTTCCACTCAGCAGTTGTTGCAGCAGATGTAATAGTAATACCACGTTCTTGTTCTTGTTCCATCCAGTCCATTTGAGAGTTACCATCGTGAGTATCTCCGATTTTGTGGATTTTCCCAGTATAGAACAGAATACGCTCTGTAGCAGTAGTTTTCCCTGCGTCAATGTGAGCCATGATACCGATATTACGAGTATCTTTTAAAGAAAATGCTCTAGTCATGAGTCAATTTTCTCCTTTCATAAATTTTTAAATGTTTTGAGTAATTTGTCTTTTATAGTGAAAAACTCAAGCTATAAAATAGCTTGATATTCACCCTATAATTACCAACGATAGTGAGCAAATGCTTTGTTTGCTTCAGCCATTTTGTGAGTATCTTCACGTTTCTTAACAGCTGAACCAGTGTTATTTGCTGCGTCTAAAAATTTCATTAGCTAAACGTTGTTCCATAGTTTTTTTTCTCCTCTTAAACGAGAATAGTTAACTAACCAACGTAGACCTAATGTAGTTCTTCTTTCAGCACGTACTTCTACTGGTACTTGATAGTTAGAACCACCAACACGACGAGCACGAACTTCAAGAACTGGCATAATGTTGTTTAATGCTTCTTCGAAAAACTTCCATAGCATCACGTCCTGATTTTTTTCTTTAATTAAATCAAACGCAGAATATAAAAATTCTTTGAGCTGTACCGCGTTTCCCATCTAGCATTAATTTGTTAATCAATTTTGTAACTAATTTTGAGTTATAAATTGGATCTGGCAAAAACATCACGTTTTGCAACTGGACCTTTACGTGGCATAGAATTTGCCTCCTTTCACGAATTCTTTTTTTATCAAATTTTTATCTTTTTATTATTTTTTTCTCTTTTTGGTCTTTTTAGCACCGTATAGTGAACGTCCTTGTTTACGGTCGTTAACTCCTGCAGTATCTAAAGCTCCACGGATGATGTGGTAACGTACCCCTGGTAAGTCTTTTACACGTCCTCCACGAATAAGTACAACACTGTGTTCTTGTAGGTTGTGTCCGATACCTGGGATATATGCTGTTACTTCGATTTGGTTTTGATAAACGAACACGTGCATATTTACGTAAAAGCTGAGTTAGGTTTTTTTAGGGTGTCATAGTCCCAACACGAGTACAAACTCCACGTTTTTTTGTGGTGAAGAAATGTTAGTTTCTTTCTTTCTTTGAGAGTTGTAACCTTTGTTAAGTGCTGGTGAATCTGATTTCGATACTTTTGATTTACGAGGTTTACGAACTAATTGGTTAATAGTTGGCATTTTCCTGATTTCCTCCTTTCCTGTTTATTTACGAATCACCTATCCAGGTGTATCGCATTTTTAAATTTTTTTATAAGCCTTAGTGGCTTTACACAGAGTGCCGTAACACTCACGTACTAAATAATACCACTTTTTATTTTTTTCTTGTCAACACTTTTTTTTAAAAATTTTTTTATATCTTTTTTTACTTGCTATTATCATATTCTATTTTTTTACACTTAACCAGGTGTATCATTCTACTAATGTAAATAAACACTTCCAGGTGTTTCATCATTAGATTTGTTATACACTACACCAGGTGTTTCGTTCTATATATTCATATCATGTATTATTTAACTAACAGAGAATAATTATCGAAATTAGCATGATTTTTTTATATTGCTAATTTCTTTTTGTTAGCTGTATAATTTAATTAACTTAATACATTGGAGGGATAATTTATGATAGAAATTAAAAAAATCTTACCGTAAAATTTGACACAAAGCTAGCTGTTGATGATTTAAGTTTTACAATCAATGATGGAGAGATATTCGGACTTATCGGGCATAATGGAGCTGGTAAGTCTACTACAATCAAATCTCTAGTTAGTATATTAGAACCTACTTCAGGAGAGATTTACTTTAATAACCTACTTTTTAAAAAAATAATAGATTAGCGTGTAAAAAAACAAATTGGCTATGTACCTGATTCACCTGATATGTTTCTTACATTATCAGCCTTTGAATATTGGTCATTAGTCGCTAGCATATATGAAATTGATAATAAAACAAGAGATGATATTCTTAATAGGTACTGCAAATTATTTAATATGATAGGTGTTGAACACCAAGAAATTAGTTCTTTTTCTCACGGTATGCGACAAAAAGTATTCGTAATTGGTGCCCTATTATCAGAACCTAAATTCTGGATTATGGATGAACCGATGACTGGATTAGATCCACAAGCTGCATTTGACTTGAAAAACTTAATGAAAGAACATGCCACTAAAGGCAATAGTGTTCTATTCTCTACCCATGTCTTGGAGGTCGCTGAACATCTATGCGATAGAATAGGTATCCTCAGCAAAGGAAAACTAGTTTTTTTATCAGTACACTTAATGAGCTTAAAGAACAATTTGAAGGAGATAATCTTGAAGAAATTTATCTTAATATAGTAAAAAAATTCAAATTCAAATATTTTTAGGTGGTGATTAAACATGAGATTCAATGTAATGAAGGAATTATTCTTAACGAATCTTCTTTATAGTTTTCCTCCACAAAGAAATAAATATAGAAAAAAATTCAGTGGAAAAAAAGTGATATAAGACATAATCTTTTTTTAGAAATGTTTTAATGATGAATTTGGTCAATTTCTTAAATATTTTTATTTGTATTTTCAATATTTTTCTCGTGGTTTTTAACTTTTTCTGGATCGGGTTATAGGAGTATACTTTTTCTTTATTTTATTAATGGTATTTATCCAAATTTTAAATAATTTTACCAATATGTTTTTATGAAAGTGATGATACATTAGCAATTATTCATTTACCAATTACAGGGGCTGAGATATTCTTTAGTAAATTGTTCACTCTACTTACACTAGTTATAAGTAATTTTTATTCCATTAATAATTATAAACTTGATTATTGGATTAAATGCAGAGTTTTCAATTCAAAAAAACTTTTCTTCGTATTAGTATATAGTTTTGCATTTATTATTACTTTAATATGTTCTATAATGACGATACTTTCATTTATTACTTATATCCCAAATTTCAAGAAGAATAAAGGAAAAAGTTAATGCAGCTACAATCTTGATTGCGTTGATAGTTTTTCACGGGGGGATATTTGAGTTTGCTCATACTTTTTAAAAAAATATTGGTTCTGAATATAAAGGAGATTTATTTTTAAATATACTCGTGTTAGATATTTCAAAGACTTATACTTATTTAATAATAACTATAATCCTAGCAGTTATCTCTTTCTTTACTACTTATGTATTCGTAGTAAAAAAATATATGAAAGACTTATATAGAATATCAGGTAGTACATATACATCTAGTTCTAAAACTATAAAAAAATTAAAGAAAAATACTAATAGTACATCAACTACACTATTTTCTAAACTAATTAAGAGAAATGTAAAACTATTGTTAAACAGTACAATTTCGATAACTGTATTTACTAATCTTCTTATCACGCTTGGTATATTTATAATTCCTATTATAGAAATTAGAAAGCACGGGGGTATTACACTACCACCTATATTCTATCCAGTAGCTATGACTATAGGATTTACGTTAGCATTGTACATTAATTCTAATCCTATGAATTTTTACAAGTATAGCAATATCACTAGAAAAAAACAAGATTACTATTTTTTTTAAAATCTCTTCCTTTTGATTTCAAAAAAATACCTAAAAAATTAAATTAGCAATCGCCACTTGTTTTACAACTTAGCTTTGGATTATTTGCTCTGATTATGATGTTAATTATAACTAAAACACCAATCTTATTAGCAATTGTAACAATAATATCTTATATTATTTCAAGTCTTGTCTTTTCATTCTATAGTTATACAAGTGACTATAAAAAAATTATATCTAAACTGGAACACTATCACAGATTTAGCTAATCGTAGTTCGATAAATCAAGTCCTATTAACTATTTTAGCTTTCGGAGTTATTTTTCCTGTTGGTACTGCTTAATGTCGTGACATTTTTTTCTTAATCGCTATGCTGCCATCATCAGCAAATATAGTAGGAATAATATATTCTCTAATACTAATTGTACTGTTGATCCTTGCAACGAGAAAAATTAAGAAAAAATGTATTCGATAAAAATATATTCATAAATAATATGTAACGAGAGGGACTCAACAAAATCGATTTTTGAGTCTCTCCCGCTTTTATCTTATTCTATTCCCCTATAATAATCACTCTCTATTTCTCTATAAGGAGCTATATCCTGAACGTATTCTAATACTCCTTGAAATTCACCATTTTTCATCATAAACACCTGCATAAGTGACATGAACAAACTTCCCTCTTGATTCTGATTTAAACCACATTTCGTACTTATCTTTTTCTTTCTCACAAGTTCTTCATTATAGTTTTAACTTTTTCTAGGTACTTAGGTGGATGACATAGTTCTACATTTCTACCTATTTGCCCACGGCATGCGTTTAAAAAATCATCTCTTCTTCTGAACAATGATCATTATAATACTGAAAAAAACTTCGTCTTTATTAACAAAGGTAATTTCCATAGGCAGATGATTTAATATTAAATCAATTTGATTTAATGATAGATAACCATTTCCTATTTTTCTGAGGTGTTTCCCTATTGAAAGTTTCTTCTTTAACTTCTTTTTGGTTTATAGGTAATAGTAAACTCACCTTCAGGAGTTTGAATAATTTTTTTGTTAATTCCCTTCGCTTACTTCTATAACTTCACTGTCATCACTAGTAATTTGAGTTTCAAAAATTTTTCTCTATGAGGAATCCACTCTTCTTGAGGACGAATTATTGCATAACCGTAAGCATCGCTATCTTTAGCAATACTCAACCAATCGTCTTGAGTAAATGTTTCTAATAATATCATCAGAAGAATCGACTCTTCCTTAAAGATCATTTCCTCAAATTCTTTAACAAAAACTTCAAATTTTTCTTTAACGACAACTATCTCTGCATTAGGTAGTTTTTCCGCTTCTTCTTTAGCAAGTTTAAATAAATCTCTTATTTCATCGTCAACACCCACATAACCTTAGGGTGGTGCATCATGACCATATTTTTTTCCATTATAGGAAACATAAGTTCTTCTTTGCGTTTATAATGAATATCAAATTGTCCTAATAATTGCAACTGACGAAGCAATCCTTTTAAAACTGCTACTTTTGTATCACCATCATCGAGCTTAGCATAATTGTCTAGAATTCGTTGAACTCTTATTATTGCAGCTCTTAAAGCTAAATTCTCTTGTTTAAACACTTGAACTGGATGTCCTGGATGCTCACTATCTTCAACTTCTACAGTTTTTATCGCACCTTTAAACAAATTAGCATGTACATTACATAACTTCATAACATCTTCAAAAGTTACGCCAGAATCTGAATTCATAAGCTCATGCTCCATTAAAGATATCTCAATCGCAGATACTCCAGAAAAATGTTCATTGAATTCATCTTGAACAGATTCGGCAGACTCACCTTTATGAAGTCGTAATAATATATTGCGTAAAACTTCAATTCTCTTTGTAGCCATTAGTCTAGTCCTACTACTTCATATCCGTTAGCTTCTAATGTAGCAATAATTGTTTCAAGTTTAATTCCTGCCAATTTCGAACCCATTCTAAGTGAAGTCTTTCTACCTACAGTATTTCTCATAATCGGATTAGCCAAAGGCTTAAACCCTAAATCTACTAAAATATCCAATACTTCTGGGTGTTTATCAACAACTTGTGCAACTGGTATACTCACATCAATAATATTATCCATTTCTCATTACCTCACTACCTTATATTATTAATATAATTATATCATAAGCCATTGATAATCGCTATCATGAGTTATTGAACAAACTAAAAGGTAAGTCTGTTTGATTCAACAGACTTACCTATTACATCACGCCTTGCAATAAATTATTACTAAACTAGACTACTGACAACGTAATTTATTTTCAGTTTCTATTTTTTTCAACATTTCCATTACAACATCCTTGGGTCATACCACCAGTCGGATTTACTGCAGATGTACACTTATTTAATGCTGACAATACAAGTGTGGTCGTCCCAATTGTTCTTGCACTTGCTTCTATTTCATTTTTCATCGACTGATACTTTCTTTAAATCTAAGTCAAAAATCATTGTGTTTCATTATTTTTTTACCTTCATCATCTATTATTGCAAGACTATTAACATAATCGAAATATAATTTTTTTATGTATCTCTAAACTCTTTCATTGAAAAATATAATTATATAAAAAAATGATAAAAATTATTATTAAAGTAACCCAAGTTAGATGCAATAAACAATGTTTCTTTATTTGTTTCAACGCTTCCAATCGCCCCTGAAATTGTGTTGTTCATGAAATGAATCAAAGCACATATCCACAAATTTCTCGTTTTCATATATATATATCCTATAACAATAGTAAGTCCTAGTACAGCTAAATAACGTACTATATTACCAATAAAATCAACTTTATAATATGTATACCATAGGGGAATATGCCATGACTCCCAAATAAAGCTGAGTAATAAAATACCTTTTCTTTTTCCCAAACTTTTTGTTGCAGCATACCCTGTAAATACCCTCTCCAACAATATTCCTCACCTAAGAAAAAAATATTTGCACTTGCTATAAAGAAAAAAATGAAACAATCACTGCTTTTTAGTATATTAGAATAATCAAATCTAAATAAAATTATTAAAAATTATGTTCAAGAATAATATCGCAAATAAGTAGTAAAAACCCTTTAGCTAAATTCCTAAAAAAATATCTAATTTATAATTTTTATCATTGCTATGAATAAATGAATCCACTAATACCGCTAAACTAGCAATACAACCCTAAATTTTTGTAAAGAATTCATTTAAAAAAATTTTTGTGCGTCTAATCCATTATATAGCATTATAAAGTGTGCAATAATACACACATTGAAAAATAGTAAAATAAACAAATATAATATAGTCAAAAAAATTATTAATTTTTTTCACATTTGTTAAAAAAACTTTTATTATCGCTATACTAGAGCTTGGTAAAGATCATAATATAATATCCTATCAATTCTCCATTTAAATGACCACAATACGCCAAAAAAACAAGCAAATAAATTTCTGCTATAATTAAGTACACTAATATAAATTTACTATACCTGTAATCCATATTTAACCTCCTTCTTGCATCCTAAATTGATACAATTAAATTAACATCATATCTTTTAAATATAATCTTTCGTCTAATTTAATTATACAATCTCCCCCATAAAAAAATTTTTTTAAAAAAATATGTTTTTTTATTTCTTCCATAATTTCTCACTCTTTAATTATTACATTTTAATTATCAATACCCAAAGCACGCCTAAAAAAATATATTAAATAATAAAATTTTTAATATATCTCACACTTCTATAATACTACTAAATCTATTTATTTTTCAATAAAAAAATATTAATAAAAAAATAATAATTTTTATTTCTTTCATAATTATATATAATATATATTTTAATATTTATACTAAATAAGGTATATATAAATATTTAAACTAGTAAAAATAAAAAAACAACTATTTTTTTTATAATTTAATATTTTTTTATAAAAACAAATAAAATTATTAAATTATATTTTTTTCGAATATATCAAAGATGTGATTTATATATAATTATACTAAAGTCTTTTTTTCGAAAACCCTAAAAAAATTTTTTTATTTTTTTAAAATGATATACTCTCTTTATCAGACAAAAATATAAATCAGTAAGATGGATTTTCTTGCATTTGAGTTATACGTTAAAGTCAAATTATTACGAAAAAAATAAATTCCAAAAAATTAAATTGCGATGAAAAAAATCAACAAAAAAATGCTAAAATGTAAATAAGGTATAGTACTAGAATGTACTGCGGACTTCTAGTCGCGTAAGCACAGTTTACATTTATTTGTAAGCTGTGTTTTATTTTATATAAAAGAGGTGAAAAAAACAATGAGATCAGCAAATAAAAAAATAATGTTATGAAAAAGGTGCAACTTAGATATCTCTATCTATGTTACACCTTTAATTTTTGCAAGATCTTACAAATTATTTCTCCACTCAAGAAGTTTTTTTCTACATCTTCTTGTTTGATATAATCATTCTGTATTTAAGTTCTATCGTTTTCTTTTTAATTTAACTTAGAGTCACACTTAAAAAAACTAGACACTACACTAAAAAAATATATTATAATAAATATAAGAGAAAGCGTTTTAACTAGAATAAATCTGATCGAAAAAGCCTTAAAAATTTAACAAAGTTCATACGAGAATTCATAGACGCAGTGGTCTATTGATATCTAAATACGCTTTATAAAAAGCTTTTTAGATACCTAATAAACTGAGGGAGGAAAACTCGACAAAAATCGATTTCTGCGAAATCGCTATTTTTGAGTCACTCCCATTCTATTCCATATCAAAAATATGTCAAATAAATAAAGGAAACTATCCTAAAATTATCAATAAAAAAATAGCTTGAAAATATTAACAAAAAAATGCTAGAATGTAAATAAGGTATAGCACTAGAATGTACTGCGGACTTCTAGTAGCGTAAGCACAGTTTACATTTATTTGTAAAGCCGTGTTTTATTTTATATGAAAGAGGTGAGAAATATGGGAAAAACCTTTTAGAACAATAGAGCAACAAATTGACTTATTAGAAAAAGAAATTTAAAATTTAAAGATAAAGAAAAAAAGCAAGAGAAATACTATTAAAAAAATAATTATTATAACCTTATTAATAATTACAGTAAATTTATGATAAATAGTTTTAATACCTATGAAGATAATACTTATTTTGAAAATATCCTTATGGTACAAAAATCTAGATAGAGAATTAAAGAAAAATATTATTTGAATATCTTACTGAAATAGAAAGTATATTTAAGGCTATGTTAATTTATGAATATTGTAACAAGTATCAAGAAGAATATGCATTTTTAAATGTAAGGAACTATGATAAGAAAAAAACTTATCTTCTGCATTTAGTGTAATTAGTACATACACAAATATAATTAATTTTTACAGTAATGATAAAAAAAGCTAATGCTATCAAACATTATATAAATAACCACAATGATGTTCCTTTATGGGTATTATCTAGCTTTTTAACTTTAGGACAAAGTATATTTTTTTATAATACATTAACTCCTACATTGAAATATAGAATAGTGAGAAATCATATAAATAAAAAAACTTATCTTCTAAGGATAAAATTATTAGATTAGATGTAGCTGTATTTTCATCTATACTTGAAAACATTAGACAAATTAGAAATGTAGTAGCTCATAACAATAGATTAATTAATTTCAAATGCAAAAAAATAACATAAAAATACATTAATGAATTACATAATCAAGACAAAAGAGAATCTAGACAAACAGTATATAGTACAATTTTTAACTTTTTAAATGTTTTTTTAACATTATCGAATACACTAACTTAAAAGATCGATTAGTTTCACTGATAGAAAAAAATTTTTATAACAGTATGGATAATAAAAAAATCATGCTACTAAGGTATTGGATTCGTTAGGTTTCCCCAGTGAATTGTATTTAAAATAGGAAAAACACTAAGGAGATAATTAGCAGTACTTAAAAATGGTAGTGTCAAGTTTTTTTGTGTAAACATAAACTCCTATTTTTAAATAAAATTATCTATTTATGATTTTTGTTATTTTTTTCGAGCCTGTGAAAAAAAGTCTGTAAAAAAATACCCCTTCCTATGTTAAACTAAAATTAACTAGGGAGGGTAAAAATGACAAGAAGAATAAAAAGAGATCCAAAAAAACAAGAATTAATAAAAACAATTAGTATCAGAATACGGAGTAGAAAGTATAGCCGACATACAAAAACGCCTTAAAGGACTTACTAGGTGGTACGATAGAAGAACTACTACAAGCAGAGATAAATAGTCACTTAGGGTATGAGAAATATGGGCATGGTGATAAAGAAAAACTATAGAAATGGATACAAAGCAAAAAGAGTTCAAAAGTAATTATGGAGACCTAGAAATAGCTGTTCCACAAGATAGAAATTCTACATTCGAGACCAATGATAGTTCCAAAAAGAGAAAAAAAGACATTTCAGAAATAGAAAAATAAGATAATAGGATTATACGCTCTAGGAATGACCACAAGGGATATTGCACAAGAGATAAAAAGAACTGTATGGATGTGAGATATCAGAAGGACTAGTATCAGACATTACCGATAAAATAATTCCAAAAATAGAAGAATGGAAAACAAGAGCACTAGATGAAGTCTATGCAGTAGTTTATATAGATGCAGTGCACTTTAGTGTAAAAGAAAATGGAATTATCGGTAAAAAAGCCGTCTATATCGCATTAGGAGTAAACCAAGAAGGTAAGAAAGATATCTTATCAATGCACATAGGAACAAATGAAAGTGCAAAAAAACATGGTTAGCCCTATTTAACGACCTTAAAAATCGAGGAGTAAAAGATATACTAGTAATGTGTGCAGATGGATTAACAGGGATAAAAGAAGCCATATCAGCCGCATTTCCAAAAACAGAATACCAAAGATGTATAGTGCATATGATAAGAAATACAACAAAGTTTGTAGCGACAAAAGACTATAAAGAGCTATGTGCAGACTTAAAAAAACAATATACAATGCACCAACAGAAGAACAAGCCCAAAACAACCTAGATATAGTAGCGGATAAATGGGAAAGTAAATATCCAAAACTAATGAGTAGCTGGTATTCAGAATGGGATGCAATAACACCAATATTTAAATTTAGTGTAAAAGTAAGGACAGTAATATATACAACAAATGCAGTAGAAAGTGTAAATTCAAGATTAAGAAGCATGAATAAGAAACGATCAGTCTTTCCGAATAAAGTATCATTAGAAAAAAAGCGTTATATCTAGCTATAGAAAGAATAGTAAAAAAATGGACAGGAGCTATAAGAGATTGGGGGGCAAATATATGGAGAGTTAAAAAAATAATGTACGAAGATAGGATATAAATAAAAAGTAGCTTTAATTCTCTTGGCGAGTCTAGATTTTTACGTCTTTACTTGTCAAGGACAAGGGCTTCGCCTTATAAAAATCCTTGACAAGTAAGCCTTAAAAAAATCTAAAAATAGACTCTAGAGAATAAAAAGCCACTTAAAAATAATTAAATCTATAAAAAAATTAAATATTATAAACTAGTGAATTTTTGATTAACATAAAGAATTTACAGAGTTTTATTCACACTCCCATTTTTTTCTGGCTTTTTATTCCTTAGAGTTTAACCAGATTTTTTTAAATATTTTGTCAAGAGTTAAAAGAAGGCGAAGCCCTTGCTCTTGATAAAAATATTTTTTTAAAAATCTAAACTCGTATAGGGAATAAAAAGTCGATTAATTATATATTTCTTCCATCATTTTTTTCTAATTCCTCTTTCGCCATACTAAAAGCCATAATGTGATATCCCTTGATATTTTTGCATTATACTCACACGCTGTTACACATGCATATCTATCTAGTGCACCCTCATTAGGGAACTGTTCTTTTTTTCTTCATCCCCTTTTTAGACGTTTATTATAATTTTCTATTATATTTGTTGTATAAATACTTTTTCTGATTGTTCTTGGGAATAAGTAGTACGTTAATAGATATACCCTTACATCTGTTAATGAGTTAGTTACTTTAGGATACTTATCTTTATACTTATTTATTACTAATGATAAATTATTTTTCTGCATCCTCTATTGTATTTGCTTGGTATATTGTTTTTAAATCTTCTGTCATCTCTGCTTTATCACTAGCTCTTACTTTTAATAGCGCGTTTCTTATTATATGAGTCCAACATGTTTGGTATTTCGCTTTTGGAAATACTTCCTCTAATGCGTTTTTTTATTCCTTTTTAATCCATCAGTGACAAATAGTAATACTTTGTTTAATCCCCTCTCTTTAAGATTTTCTAACATCTCTTTATAATTTTTCTGATGATTCTGTTGGAAAAAAAGCTCATACGCTAGTACTTCTTTTTCTCCTTCCATAGTTATACCTATTAATATATGCAGTGCTTCTTTTGCGACTGTTCCTCTTCTTACATTAATGTAGGTAGAGTCAGCATATATATATGGTACTGCACCCAAAAAGTTGGACAAAAATATTAAGTTATTTTTTTGTTTAGTATTTTTAAACTTTAAAATCAGTAAATTTTATTACTTTTTGTGACTTTCATTCCTTACAGTTATTTTTAGATTTTTTTGAACTATTTAGTCAAGGATTTTTTTAAAAGGCGTAGCCCTTGTCCTTGACTAAATAGGAGAAAAAAATCTAAACTATAAAAAGGGAATGAAAGTTTCTTTTTAATTATATTAGTTTTTTTATTCACTTTTCTGTAATTTACAGGACTTAGTCCACCTAAGTTCAATTTTATTCTCTCTTCATTATAATACTTTATATAATCTATAATGGCTTCTTTTTAATTCATATTTATTCTTAAAAGTATCTTCGAATCCATAATACATCTCAGATTTTTAAAAACACCAAAAAAAGGATTCCATAAATGCATTATCTGCTGATGTTCCTTTTTCTAGACATTGATTGTGTAATTCCTTTCACTTTAAGGAATTGTCTATATTCAATATGTTGATATTGCCAACCTTGATCACTATGTAGTATCATACCATCGTATTTTTTTCATTTTGAAGTTGAGATAACATTTCATGTTGTTGTGCCAAGTTAGGAGAAAAATGAAACACTATACGCTATTATCTCTGCATTATATCCATCAATTATAGGCGCTAAATAAACTTTATCCTCTCCTACCTTGAATTCAGTTACATCTGTATAACATTTCTTTAATGGTTCTGAGGCGAAAAAAATCTCTATCTATTATATTATCTGCAATTTTTTTCCAACTTCTCCTTTATAAGAATTGTATTTTCTTGTAGGTCTTACAAATGATAATACACCTAGTTTTTCCCATCAATCTTAAAAACTTTTTTTATGATTTACTAAAAAAATCCCATATTTCTAAGTTCTGATGTTACTCTTCTATAACCGTATCTATATTTATTTTTCTGAATAGTTTTAATAGCTTCTTCTATATTTTTTTATTTTTTTATCTTTGTCTTCTTTATTTTTTTGTATAATAATATGATGAACGAGATAAGCCTAAAAATCTTTAATAGTATATTTAATTTATGAATTTTTCTTTAATTCTTCTACTATTTTTTTGTTTTTCTCTTCGTTTGAGATTGTTTTAACCTTATCTCTCTCAACTTTTTTTAAAACTGCATTTTTCCGCACGTAGGTACTCAAGTTCCTTCTCTAGTTGTTCAACTTTTGATAATTCGCTTTTTTTCAATATTTTTTTATTATTTTTTTCATCTTACTAGTTCTTCCTCTCGGTTTCTCTAGTATATTATACCCGTTTTTCTTTAAATTTTGAAATCCAATTACAAAAGTAAACCTGTATTTGGTAATGCGTACTTTAATGAAGTAGCGTGTATAGAGTTTCCTAATATTAAAAACTTCATTGATTATATCTAGTTTTTAATCTCGGTGGATAGTAAGTATTTTTTTCCTTTTTAATCAGTACTGTTTCACCATGTAAATCAGCTAACTTGACCATGTACCTCACGTTACTTAGATTAATTTTTAAACTTTTTTTAGATAGTTCTTTGTATGAGTAGCCTTCTTTCTTAAGTCTATACATTTCTATCTTATTTTTTTATCTGTTAATTTCATTATAAATAGCCCTCCAAAAATTTGTCCAAATTTTGGGGGCTATCCTATTACTGCGTAATCTTTTTTTCTATTTTTTTCTTGAATGGTATTCTTTGACTTTTTTTCGTCTAATTGTTTTGTTATTAAACTTATTGTTTGGGGTGAATAGTAGTGACCATATAACTGTTCTATTATTTCTGCTATCTCTCGTGTTGTAATACCTTTTTATACAATAGAATTATTGTCTCTTCTAGGTTCTGTGTGTTTCTTTTTATATGGTACTAATGTTTGTGGACTAAATTCACTATTTCTATCTCTAGGCACTTTTTATCGATAATTTCCCATATTCACTATATATTGTCTTTGAATAACTTCCGTTTCGTGAATTACCTGTATTATATCCTTCTACAGAGTGCTTTTCATAATTTAAAAAAATCCTGTAAGTTCTGCTTCTAATATTGTATTTATAGCTTTTTTTCTAGTTCTTCCTTAAATATTTTTTTGGAGTTATACTAAAAAAAGTAGACACAAAAAAATAAACAATATAATATAATAAAAAGTAGACACAGAAAGGAAGTGTTTAAAATGGCAAAAAAATGTCTACGATGAAGATTTTTAAAAGATCAATTGTTAGTCTTTACCAAAATGGTAAGACTCAAACACAACTGAGTAAAGATTATGGTATTTCTTTAAGTGCCATTAATAAATGGGTGAAACAGTATTCTGAGATTAAAAACTGAAGATGGCGATGTGTTTACCGCTAAACAAATAAAAAGAACTTCAAAAAAACGAAACGCTCAATTAGAAGAAGAAAAATCAAATTTTAAAAAAGGCGATTGCCATCTTCACGCCACACTCAAACAAAGATTAAACGCTATTTTCACCCTTAGAAATCAACATAATATTAAACTTTTTATGCAAAGTATTCAATGTTAATAGAAGCACATACTATAAATATATCTCAAATGATGTACCTCCTAGAATTGAAGAAAAATCAAATGATTTCTAGAGTTATTTTAAAAAAATTCATGGAGACTACGATAAGAGACTTGGTGCATATAAAAATTACTCATATTTTTGGAACGTGATTATGGTATTAAAGTTAGCGTTGGAAGAGTATATCGATTAATTCAAAAATTAAATCTCCCTACTATGTCTACTTCTAAACCTTTTTATCAAAAACGAGTAAAAGAAAACTCTGAGGATACTAAACTATTTAACCACTTAAAACAAGAATTTAATCCCCTGAACCTAATATGGTTTTGGGCTAGCGATTTTACTTATATAAAAAGTAAATGGTATTTGGGTTTATTTATGTATAATTATGGATTTATTTTCTAGAAAAAAATTATATCGTGGAATATTTCCAATAAAGCTGATTCTAACCTTATTATGAGTACATTTAATGACGCTTATAATAAAAAGAAATTGTCCTACTGGTCTTATGTTTCATTCTGATCGTGGTACTCAGTATACAGCAGCTCCCTTTAGAAAGCTTCTGGATAAATTTAACGTAGTTCAATCTTTTTCTAAAAAAGGATATCCTTTCGATAATGCTTGTTGTGAGTCTTTCTTTAAGTATCTAAAGAAAGAGGAGTGCAATAGGAAAAATTATCACTCAATTGGAGAATTAAAACTTTCTTTATTTGAGTACATTGAGGGATTTTATAATCTTAAAAGACCACATTATTCATTAGGTCTTATGACTCCTAACGAGAGAGAATTAGCGTTTTATGAACATTAAAAATTTGTTTTACACTGAGCCTCTATCGGTGTGGTTCTTAATGTGGGGAAAGTGGCACTACCACATTTCCCTCACAGGATACCACACCTACTTCTCAATATAAAAACAAATTTCACTAAAATTTACAACTAATTTTTCGTATTTTTCGTGTCTATTTACTTGACTATAGTCCATTTCGATATATCTTCTCCTTTTTAGTAGTGTATTTATTAATTTTTATGTTATTATTATTCATGAGAGATTCCTTTCGTAATAGGTTATGCTAACTTTATTTTACACCTAGAGTCTCTTTTTTTCTATGTTTTTTTACTTTTCTCTTGACTTTTCTGTTTACACAAAAAATATTATACACTATCCTTAAAATTTTATAAAAATACTTGGATAAATAGTTGTTGTACTAAAAAAATATAGTAGCATGAGATTACACAAACATTACTATATCAATGTTTCATATCCTAACTTGAAATCACAAGTTGTTTAAATCTCTTTAAAAAAATTTTTAATTTCTGATAGAAATAAATTATATTAACCTTCCTATATTTCTAAATCAATCGTACTTGACAAAGAGCCAATATAAAAAGATGTAACTTAAAAACTTTGGGTCTATAATAAATACGGTTGATAATAAATATCAACCGTATTTAAATTTATAAAAAAATGGAAAAAGAATGTAAAAATTCCTTTATAATTTAAGTATGAGCAAAAAAATCAAGAAAGGAAATTTACATTCATATGTGTAATTATAGCAAATCTCTTAAAAACAACGCTACAAATAACTGACGAAAAATATAAAAAATTCTAGATAAAACAGAGAAAATTGAAATAAATGGTTGTATACATCTAGTTTATTACGGGGGTATTGGAAGCTTCATCTAGCTCTTGCCCTCATTGCGGAAAAATGTGAGATAACTAATAATGGTTATAGAAAAGTAAAGGTTAAAATGCCCACTATTTCTGACAAACCAGTCATCTTATACTTAAATAAACGTCGCTTTATATGTAAAGGTTGTCGTAAATCCTTTACAGCTGAAACTACTGAAGTTAGGAAGAATTCTAATACCTCTAAAAAAATCTACGAGCTGGTATTATTAAAAGATTGTCTAAAGAAAAAAACTATGAAAGATGTAGCTGAATCTTGTGCTGTATCCACCAATACTGTGTGTAGAATACAACATGAGTTAGCTAAAAACTCTAGACAGACCTAAAACTTTGCCTGACTATATGTGCTTTGATGAAGTGTCTTCTACTTCTGATAGTATAAGTAAAATGAGCTTTGTGTATGCAGATGCATTAACCCATAAAATACAAAATATACTTCAAGGAAGAACTAATAAGATTATTAAAGACTACTTCCTATACTACTCTTATCAACAACGTTGTGAGGTTAAAGCGGTAGTCATAGATATGAACTCTGGTTATAAAAGTGTCATTAGAGAACTGTTCCCTAATGCGAAGATAGTCATTGATAGATTCCATATTGTTCAGTTAGTTAATAGAGCTTTTAATAAATATAGAGTATCAATTATGAACAGTATTAAAGATAAAAAAATAAAGAGTTATACAGACAATTGAAATGTTATTGGAAAAAAATCTTCTTACGAGCTATGATGAGCTAGATAACAGTACTTACAGACAGTTTAAACACTTCAAATATGTCACTACAGAACAAGATATTGTCAATTATATAATTAAACAAGATCCACAGCTTTATAAGTGTTACTGGCTTATTCAAGACCTTAGAAGCTCTCGAGAAAGATGATTTTGATAGGTTTAAAGCTTTTAATTAACGATAAGTCTACGTTGCCTAGATATATGTTTACAGCTATTAAAACACTTAGAAAATATAAAAGACAGATTAAGAATACTATGTACTACAATGGGCTATCTAATGGTCCTTTAGAAGGAATTAACAATAAAATTAAAGTTATTAAACGTATTTCTTATGGTTATGGCTCTTTTAGTAACTTTAAAGCCAAAATACTCCTTGTATTCAGCTTATTTACACCTTCAGAGACTAATAAGAAACCTAGATATTCAAAAAGAAGAGCGTCAAGCTATTCTCGCTAAAAAGAAAAAAATAAAATTAAAACGAAAAAATAGGAAAAAAGCTATACTACTTAATATAGCATAGCTTCCTCCTAATTTTCAAAAATCAACCGTACTTGACAAAGAACCAAAAACTTTTCTCTAAGCTACATCATTAATATTACTTTATAAATTTTATTTCTTCGAAACTAATCTCAATCTAATAAAGAACTTTTTATTACAAATTATTTCTCCACTCAAGAAGTTTTTCTACATCTTCTTGTTTGATATAATCACTTGCTACCGCTTCTTCGATTAAGTAGTTATAGTTAGTTAATGTGTGGTACTCTACTTTATCTGCTGCAAAGGCATCTTGTGCTTTCTTAAGTTCATAACTAAATATTGCCACAACACCTAGAACTATTGCACCAGCTTCTTCTAACGCTTCAGCTACTTTTAATGAAGATAACCCAGTTGAGATTAAGTCTTCAATAATAACAACTTTTTTTGTCCTTCTAGTAATCTACCTTCGATTTGATTTGTTTTTCCCGTGTTTTTTTAGCTGAATCTCTCACGTAAATCATAGGTAAGTCCAGTACTTCACTCACCCATGCAGCGTGTGGAATACCAGCTGTCGCCGTACCAGCTACCACTTCTACTTCTGGGAATTTAGCTTTAATTACTTCACTCATTCCTGCAGCTATTTCACGACGAATCGCTGGGTAAGACATTGTAATTCTGTTATCACAGTAAATTGGTGATTTAATTCCAGATGTCCAAGTGAAATAATCATTTGGTCTTAATGCTACTGCTTCAATATCTAATAAGTGTTTTGCTATTTTTTTCTTTCTAATGCCATGTTTTTCTCCTTTATCTTAGCTGTATATCTAATATTATTTTACGAATTGTTCTTTAATTAAGTTACAAACTTCAAGTGGATTTTTCTGATTTAGTTATAGAACGACCAACTACAATATGTGTACTTCCTTCTTCGTTAGCAACAGTTGGAGTCGCTACACGTTTTTTTGATCTCCTACCTCATCTGTTTCTAATCTTATTCACGGAGTTACTTTTTAAGAAATCATCTCCACAGTTTTTCTCTAATTAATCTTGCTTCCCAAACTGATGAAACTACTCCATCAAGTCCTGCTTTTTTTAGCTAGTTTAGCATAATTAATTACGCTCTCTTCTAAAGATACAGCAATTAGTTGCTCGTCTTTCATCGCTTCTTCTGATGTTGAAGTTAATTGTGTTATTGCTATTACATTAGTATCTACACTACCACCTTCAACCATTCCTCGTTTTGCTGCTTTTTAGCATCTCATAGCCTCCTGCAGCATGTACAGTAAGAATATCAACTTTAAATTTTTGCTAATCCTTTTTGTCGCACCATAAACTGTATTAGGAATATCATGTAGTTTAAGATCTAAGAATATCTTGTGTCCTAATTCTTTAATTTTTTCAATAACAACAGGTCCATTTTGTAGGTATAATTCCATCCCTACTTTTTACAAATAATTTTTTTCTTCACCAAACTTTTTCTAAAAAAACTTAATGTATCATCCAAAGTTGGAAAAATCTAACGCTATTATTACATCTTTATTCATAATATTTCTCCTTTTTTTATTTATATGCACGACCGCGAAGTTCTAATATATGTTCAACCCCTAATTCATCAAGTGCCGCTTCTAATTTATCAATAATTTTTGGACAAGCATATGGATCTGCAAAATTCGCTGTACCTACTGCTACCGCACTTGCTCCAGCAGAGATAAAGTCAATAACATCCCATTCATCCATAATTCCTCCCATTCCTATAATAGGAATGTTTACAGCTTAGCTCACCTGGTAAACCATCCTTATAGCTACAGGTTTCACCGCAGGTCCAGAAAGTCCTCCAGTTACATTCGCTATAATTGGTTTTCCAGTCTTTTTATCTAGCCTTACACCTACTAAAGTATTTATCATTGTAATACCATCAGCTCCACCTTCTTCTACAGCTTTTGCCATGGCTACAATATCGGTAACATTAGGTGAAAGTTTCACATAAACAGGTACGCTAGATACATCTTTTACTTTTCTAGTTAAGTTTTTGGCTGTTTCTGGATCCGTTCCAAATTGAATCCCACCATGTTTTACATTAGGACAAGATATATTTAACTCTAATGCATGAACATTCGGTGCTTTACTTATATGCTCTGCTACATAGACATAATCATCTATTTCACTTCCCGCAACATTAGCAATAATAGGAACATCATATTTTTTTCTAATTCTTTTAATTTAGTTTCTAATATCTCATGAACCCCAGGATTTTTGTAGACCTATTGCATTCAACATTCCACTAGAAGTTTCGGCGACACGTGGTGTAGGATTTCCAAAAACGCGGTTCTTTAGTGGCTGCCTTAATCATGATTGCACCAAGTTTACTTAGATCATAAAAGTTAGCATATTCTAAACCAAATGTAAAGCATCCTGATGCTGGCATTACAGGATTTTTTAAATCTAACCCTGGTAATTTTACTCGTAATCTTTCGCTCATAAATTCCTCCTATAATGCTATTTCTTTCGAATCATAAACAGGTCCATCGTAACATACACGTGAGATCGAACCATCGATTTTTTCACAAACACATGCATAACATGCTCCAACTCCACAGGCCATTCTTTCTTCTAAAGAAATATATCCCATCTTTTCTTCATCCATCTTAGTTAATGCTTTTAACATAGCAAATGGACCACAACTATAATACTTATCATAGTCAACTTCATAATTTTTTATAACATCAGTAACAAAACCTTTTTCTCCATAACTTCCATCAGCTGTAGCAACATAAGTTGTACCAAGCTCTGCAAATTTTTCTTCATAAAACACATCTTTCACATTATTAAAAACCTAAAAATATGTACAGTGTTTACCCCTTGTTTTCTAAATTGCTTTGCCAGTTCATATAACGGTGGAACTCCAATTCCTCCACCTACTAGCAACGCAGTCTGCCCTTTTTCTAGCGTATAAACATCATATCCTTTTCCTAATGGTCCTAATACGTCTACTAAATTACCTGCTTCTAATTCTGAGATCTTTTTAGTACCTGCTCCATCTGCTCTGTAGACCATCACAAATGTATTTTTTTCTTTATTAATTTCACAAATTGAAATTGGTCTTCTTAATAAAAACTCATAGCTGTTACTTACTTTAATATTTACGAATTGTCACTGGTGTATTCATTTCTTTAACTACATCTCCTTGTAGTTCAATTCTAAATATTTTATCTGCTACTTGTTCATTACTGATTACTGTTGCTAAATAAGTATCCATCCAAATGCTCCTTTTTGTAAGAAGAAGGGAGTGACTCAAAAATCGTGATTTCGAAGAAATCGATTTTGTCGAGTCACCCCCGCACAGTTTATTAGATATCTAAAAAGCTTTTCTAAAGCGAATTTAGATATCAATAAACTCACTGCGTCTACGGTTTCTCATATGAACCTTGTTAAATTTTTAGGACTTTTAGGTCAGCACCCTTCTTCATCATTTTTTTATTTTTATAGTGGTAATATATCAAATGAGATTGATTCTAAAACTTTTAGTAGCGCATCTGCTGTATCTAATGATGTTAAACATACAACCTCTTGTTCACTCGCTACACGGCGAATCTTGAATCCGTCTTTTGTTACATCTTTATCTTTTGAAGTAGTATTTACTACTACATCCACATCTCCATTATATATAGCATCAAGTACACTGTAATCACTTTGATTAATTTTTCCTACTGGAGTAACTCTTAATCCGTGTTCATCTAAGTACTTAGCTGTTCCTTCTGTAGCTAATAAGTTGTATCCTAAGCCGAAGAATCGTTTTGCTATATTTAATGCTTCTTCTTTATCATCATCACTAATTGTGAATAAGATATTTCCTTGATCACTTACCTTGATTCCTGCTGCAAGAAGTCCTTTGTAAAGTGATTTTTCTAGAGTTCTATCACTTCCCATTACTTCTCCAGTTGATTTCATCTCAGGTCCAAGAGTAGTATCTACGTCTTTTAATTTTTGGAAACTAAACACTGGTACTTTAGTGTACACATTCTCTGCTTCTGGTAATAGACCAGTTTCATATCCTTTAGATTTTAGTGTTTCTCCAATGATAGCTCCAGCAGCAAGTTTCGCCATCGGAACTCCTGTAATTTTACTTAAGAATGGTACAGTTCTTGAGCTTCGAGGGTTAACTTCTAGTACGAATACTTCCCCTTTACTGATTACATATTGGATATTTAATAGTCCTACAATGTTTAATCCTTTTGCTAATTTAATTGTATATTCTATTAACTTAGCTTTTTCACCTTCTGTTAATGTTTGAGGTGGATATACTGCTATAGAATCCCCAGAGTGAACCCCAGCTCTTTCGATGTGCTCCATAATACCTGGAATAATTACTGTTTCACCATCACTAATGGCATCTACTTCTATCTCACGACCAACTAAATATCTGTCAGTTAGTACTGGATGCTCTGGCGTAAGTTTTACCGCTGTTTTCATATAACGACGTAATTCAGATTCTTCATAAACTATTTCCATAGCTCGTCCACCAAGTACATATGATGGTCTTACTAATACAGGGTATCCAATTTCTTCAGCATTCTTAACTGCTGTTTCTACGTCGAATGCAGTTTTTCCAAGTGGTTGTGGAATATCTAGTTTATGTAATAATTCTTCAAATTTATCTCTATCTTCTGCATTATCGATTTCTTCTAAAGCAGTACCTAGAATTTTCACGCCGTGTTTTTCTAATTTAGCCGCTAGGTTAATCGCTGTTTGTCCACCAAATTGAACTACTACACCAAGTGGGTTTTCATGATTAATTATCGCCATTACATCTTCTTCAGTTAGTGGCTCAAAGTACAGTTTATCAGAGATTGTAAAGTCTGTAGAAACTGTTTCTGGATTGTTGTTAACGATGATTGCTTCATAACCAGCATCTTTAATCGCCATTACCGCGTGTACTGTTGCGTAGTCGAACTCTACACCTTGTCCGATTCGGATAGGACCAGATCCTAGTACAACAATTTTTTTCTTATCGCTAACGATTGATTCTTCCTCTTGTTCATAACTTGAATAGAAGTATGGTGTTTCTGAAACAAACTCAGCTGCACATGTATCAACCATTTTGAATACTGGAGTTATTTTATTTTCTTGACGAAGGTTGTAGATATCATCTTCTGTCACTCCCCATCTGTGGGCAATTACCTTATCAGAGAATCCGTATTTTTTAGCATATTCTAGTAAATCTACATTTCCAACATTGTCTTTTAATTCATGCTCAATATCTATAATATTTTTGCATTTTTCTCTAGGAAGAACATGTCAATTTTTGTAATATCGTGAATATCTTTTGTGCTTTGTCCGCGTCTTAAAGCTTCTCCAATAAAGAATAATCTTTCATCTCCGGCTTGCTTAATCTTGTCAATAATTTCTTCTAATGTGAAATCATCTCCATTAGGTAGTCCAAGGTGGTGCACCCATACTCTAATGAACGGATAGCTTTTAGTAAACTTTCTTCATAAGTTCTACCCATCGCCATTACTTCACCAGTAGCTTTCATTTGTGTTCCTAATTTTCTATCCGCATTTTCAAATTTATCAAATGGGAAACGTGGAATTTTACTTACTACATAGTCAAGCGTTGGTTCGAAACAAGCATACGAGTTTTGTGTAACTGGGTTTATAATTTCATCAAGAGTTAATCCTACAGCAATTTTCGCTGCGATTTTCGCGATTGGATATCCTGTTGCTTTTGAAGCTAGAGCTGATGAACGTGATACCCTTGGGTTAACTTCAATAATATAGTATTTGAATGAATTTGGATCAAGTGCAAGTTGTACGTTACATCCACCTTCAATTTTTAAAGCTCTAATAATTTTTAATGATACATTACGTAGCATGTGGTATTCTCTGTCTGTTAATGTTTGAGAAGGTGCTACTACTACTGAGTCTCCTGTGTGAATTCCTACAGGATCAATGTTTTCCATGTTACATACAACAATTGCTGTATCGTTAGAGTCACGCATTACTTCGTATTCAATTTCTTTAAATCCTGCAATAGATTTTTCTAATAAACATTGAGTAACTGGTGAATAGTGTAATCCACTACTTACTATTTCTTCTAAATCTTTCTCATCGTAACAGATACCTCCACCTGTTCCTCCCATCGTGAAGGCAGGACGAACGATTACTGGATATCCTATTTCAGCAACGAATTCTCTCGCTTCATCTAGAGTTGTAATAATTGCTGATTCTGGAACTGGTTCGTTAAGTTCATTCATTAGATTACGGAATAATTCTCTATCCTCTGCTTGTTCAATCGAACTTAATTTCGTTCCTAGTAATTCAACTCCGTATTTATCTAAGATTCCACTCTTGTGTAGCTCAACCGCAAGGTTAAGTCCTACTTGTCCTCCTAATGTTGGAAGTAATGCATCAGGTCTTTCTTTTCTGATAATTTTACTTACAAACTCAAGAGTTAAAGGTTCCATATAAACTTTATCTGCAATTTCTTTATCAGTCATTATTGTCGCTGGGTTAGAGTTGACTAAGATAACTTCATACCCTTCTTCTCTTAAAGATAGACACGCTTGAGTCCCAGCATAGTCAAACTCCGCTGCTTGACCTATTGTAATTGGTCCAGATCCTATTACTAGTATTGTTTTTTTATATCATTACGTTTTTGGCATTTTTTTATTCTCCTTAATTTTTGCATTGATACTCTATAGTTTTTCAGACTATTTTCTATTTGTTTTCTTTAAATTCTCTCATATTATCTATAAACTGATCGAATAAGTAGTTAGGGATCATGTGGTCCTGGTGATGCTTCTGGGTGATATTGTACTGAAAATACTGGGTATTTTTTGTGACGTACCCCTTCACATGTTTTATCATTTACTGATAGGTGTGTAAGCTCTAAGTCTGTATTTTTTAGTGAGTCGATATCAACACTGAAACCATGGTTTTGTGAAGTAATATCAACTTTTCCAGTTATTAAGTTTTTAACTGGGTGGTTAGCTCCACGGTGCCCAAATTTAAGTTTATATGTTTTCGCTCCACATGCTAATGAAATAAGTTGGTGTCCCATGCAAATTCCAAAAACTGGAATTTTCGGCATAACTTCTTTAAGCATCTCGATTGTTTCTGGTACATCTTCTGGATCCCCAGGTCCATTACTTAACATAATTCCATCTGGGTTAAGTCTGAAAATTTCCGCAGCAGTTACGTTATGAGGTACAACAACGATATCACAATTACGTTCATTAAGTTCTCTTAGTATCCCTGATTTCATACCTAAGTCTACTAGTACTACTCTATATCCATTTCCTGAAGATAAGAAAGCTTTTTGAGTTGAAACTTGTTCAATTTGGTTCGTTGGTAAGTCAGTTTTTCTAAGATTTTCTAATTGTTCTTCTGGATCCATGCAAAGGTCAGTGATTATCCCTTTGATTGTACCGTGTTCTCTTATTTTTCTTGTTAAACTACGTGTATCAATTCCTGAAATTCCTGGGATATTAAGTTCTTTTAACACTTCATCTAAACTGTATTCTGTTCTAAAGTTAGAAGGTTTTTTACAAACTTCCCTAACTATAAGTCCTTTGATACTTGGATTAATTGTCTCAAAGTCATCTCTGTTGATTCCGTAGTTTCCTATTAATGGATAAGTGAATGTTACTATTTGTCCATTGTATGATGGATCTGATAGTGTTTCTTGATATCCAGTCATACCTGTGTTAAATACTACCTCTCCTGCTAGTGCTTTGTTAGCACCGAATCCATATCCTTTATATACTGTTCCATCTTCTAAAATTAGTTGTCTATCGTAACTGTACATCTTTGTTCTCTCTTTCTAAGTTTTTTATTTTTTAAACTTCAAATACTTCGCCATCTTTGTATGCAACTTGACCTTCACATAGTGTTAATACTGGTATTCCATAAATTTCTTCTCCTACATACGGTGTATTTCTACCTTTAGATAAGAATTTTTCTGGATCAATTTTCAGTGATTTTTCTAAGTCGATTACTACTAAATCTGCAAATCCACCTTCTTCTAAACGCCCATATGGTAAGTCGAAAGTTTCTGCAACTTTTTCCGTCATCAGCTTAACTAGTAAGTCTAGTGAGAATACTCCAGTTTTTACAAACTTCGTATAAAGTTGGCTGAATGCTGTTTCACTTCCAACAATTCCAAATGCAGCTTTTCTCATCGATAAGTCTTTCTCGTGAGTAGCGTGTGGTGCGTGGTCTGTTGCTATTACGTCGATTGTTCCATCTAATAACCCTGCGATTAGAGCATTTCTATCTTCACGTGCTCTTAGCGGTGGATTCATCTTCCACATTCCGTTATCTTCTGGGATATCCATTTCATCACTTATTAGGTGGTGAGGACACACTTCACAAGTTACTTTAATTCCTGCTGCCTTCGCTTCTCTTACTACCCTTACTGATTCTTTAGTAGATACGTGACAAACGTGGTAGTGACATCCTGCTGCTTCAGCTAAAAGAACATCACGCGCAATCTGAACACTTTCACATACTGAAGGAATTCCTGGTAAGTCTAGTTCACGACTTCTACGTCCACAGTGCATGCATCCTCCACGGATTAATGAGTTATCTTCACAGTGAGCTACGATTGCTTTATTTAATTTAGCAGCAACCATCATAGATTCATACATCATGTTAGCATCTTGTACTCCTCTACCGTCATCACTGAAGGCAAACACATGCTCAGCTAATTCTTCGAAATCAGCATATTCTTTTCCTTCTTCACCTTTTGTTATAGCTCCAAAGGTATTGCTCTAATTACTGAATCACGTTCGATAATATCTAATTGTAATTTTAGGTTCTCATAGTTATCTGGTACTGGATTTAAGTTTGGCATAGGCATTGCTGTAGTAAATCCACCACGAGCTGCTGCTCTTGAAGCATAATAAATGTTTTCTTTATATTCAAATCCTGGTTCTCTCCAGTGTACGTGAACATCTATAAATCCTGGTGAAACGAATTTTCCTTCTAAATCTAATACCTTAGCTCCATTTTCTTCGATGTTCTCAGATATTTTCTACTATTTTTTTATCATCAACTAAAAATATCTCTTTCTACTAATACACCATTTTCTAAAAATTTTTACCGTTTTTTTAAAAGTAACATATACTTCTCCTCTTTATAAATTATTATCTTTAATTATTTTTTTTCTATCATTGCCTGTCTCATAAACATCCCATTTTTTTCATCTGTTCAAAGATTACTGATTTAGGTGCTTCAACTAGTTCCGAAGCTATTTCCATATCTCTATTTACAGGTGCCGGATGCATCACTATTGCTGATTCTTTTTAATCTTTCATAGCGTTCTTTTAGTTAATCCAAAATTATTATGATATTCATCTTTACTTAGCCCCATCTTAGAATCATGTCTTTCATGTTGAACTCTTAGCAACATACAAACATCAACTTCTCCAACTACTTTATCAAAGTCTACTACTTCTCCAAGTGTCTCGTCTTTAAAAATATCAGGACAAACAAATCTTACCCTTGCTCCTAATCTCGTAAGCATGTTGTAATTACTTCTTGCTACACGAGAATTTTTAATATCTCCAGCAATAATAACATTAAGATTTTTCGAACGTTCCGAACTTCTCATACATTGTCATTAAGTCAAGTAAACATTGACTTGGATGTTCTCCACTTCCATCTCCTCCACTTAAAATCGGAATATTTAAATTAGTCAGTTCATTATAGTAAGCGTCTTGACCATGTCTAATAACCAACATGTTACAACCTAACATTTCTAACGTTTTACAAGTATCGTATAAAGTTTCACCTTTATTTACTGACGAAGTTGAAGCCTCGAAGTTTATAACATTTAATCTATGTTTGTGTTCAGCTACCTCAAAACTATGTTTTGTTCTAGTTGAGTTTTTCAAAAAAATAGGTTCGCTACATATAGATCTTCTCTTGGCTCTACCTGCTTACCATTTTTTTCAACTCTAAAGCTCTTTCTATCAGCTGATAAACTTCTTCATTTTGTTAAGTCTGACATTTTTACTATATTTCTCATAGTGCTTCCTCCATTTTGTATAAAAAAATACCTTGTATCCATTTGGCTACAAGGTATGACTGTTCATCAACTATTAAATTCAAGTTATTATCTGGGCATAGTTATACCTAAATATAGCTATCCTCAAATAAAGTATAAACTTTAAATTCAATCCCTTGTTAGCCTCTCTGGACTACCTTAAAAAGATTTTTATATTTAAATTAATAATATTTCTTCAACATCATCTACTTCATTTAAATGAACTTGTACATTTTCTTTTCTTGAAGTAGGAATATTTTTTTCCAATATGATCTGCTCTAATTGGCAGTTCTCTATGTCCCCTATCTACAAGAATCGCAAGTCGAATTGCTTTTTGGACGACTAGCATCCATAATAGCATCTATCGCTGCTCTTACCGTTCTTCCCTGTATAAAGAACATCATCTACAATAATTACAACTTTGTTTGTCAAATCAAGTTTAAAACGTGGAACTTTTATTTCAGGTTCGTCACTTATTTTTTCTAAATCATCACGATAAAAATTTTTATATCAAGTGTTTCTACTGGAATATTAGTATTTTCAATTTCTTTGATTTTTTTTGTTTTAATCTTTTGGCGATATGAATCCCTCTAGTTTGAATACCTACTAAAAACAATATCATCTAATTTGTTTTTGTTCGATAATTTCATTCGCAATTCTAGTAATCATTCTAGAAATCATTGTTTCGTCGAAAAGAATTCGTTTTTTCATACTTCACCTCAAAAAAATAGCCTACTCTATTGAGCAGGACAGCATAAATAAACTTGGTTTTCCAATTAATAAATCTTTGCTGACCTCTCTGGATCACATTAAAGATGTGTTATTCAAATTATCAATATTATATACCATAATATGAGATTTGTCAAATGTATAATGGATTATTGGAGATAACAAGTATCTCTTGTTAATTCCCAAAGTAAATTCCAGTTCAAATAAAAAGGAGTAACTCAAAAAAATCGTTATTTTGAAGAAATCGATTTTATTGAGTCACTCCCACAAAGTTTATTAGATATCTAAAAAGATTCTACAAAACTACTTTCAATATCAATAGAGCTCTTCATCTAAAAAAATTCATATATAAACTTTTTTTAAAAAAATTTTTGGGAATCCTCTCTCCTTATTTTTTTATTGTTTTCCCTGAAATTATCGTTATTTTATAGGAGTTATTCCTTCTTCACATAAAAAGTCGCTCTTCCTTTACCATGCCTTTCTATATATCCTTCCTCAGTTAATTGTTTAAGCATATTTTTCAATTGTAGCTTTACCCTACACTTGGAACTAATTCCATCATATCGCTTTTTAGTAAATTTACCTAATTTCCTATCAATTGCATTTCTAACAAGTTCAATTGTAGGCACTTTTTTTCGTCTACATAATCAACCCTTTCTTCAAAAATCAATATAAGCGGCTAATATCGTTCTAAGAATATATTTTATAAACGGTAAAGGATCTTCTTTGTTTTCATGCCAACCCTATCCCACTTTCTTCTAAAAGCTATATAATAACTGTCTTTACTTTTTTTCTATTTTACTTTCTAAACTAATATATTTTTCCAATTACATATCCTTGTCTATAAAGTAAGAGAGTTGTCAATAAACGACTCATCCTTCCATTCCCGTCATTAAAAGGATGAATACAAAGAAAAATCATGAATAAAAAAATTGGAATTAAAAAGCAACGAATCCACATCTTTTTTTGTCAAAAAGCTATATTCAATTCATTACAAATTTGCTCAATTGCGCCTGGTGTTTCGTATGGGGATAATGGCTTAAACCTTTCGACAGCATTACCCTCTTTATCTTTTTCCACAATAAAATTCTGCGTATTTTTATATCTACCACCAATTCCTTTTTTTCACTATACTTAAATAGTTCTTTATGAAGTTGCAAAATATAGTTACTGCTGATTGGAATATATTCATAACTTTCATGAATTATATTTAATACGTCCCTATATCCGAGAATTTCTTCTTCATCCCTGTTTCTAGGCGTTGTTTTTTTAATTCACTAACTCTTTTATTCTGACTGCTGTAGTGACAATTCCCTCTATTCTATTAGAATCCTCTATACTTTGAATTTTTAGCAATTTCTACTAATTTATCTAAAACAGCAGGTTTACGTGCCAAAAAAAGTTCTTGTTTCCCCTATGTTCATGAATTTGTGAAAGTAGATTTATGATTTCACTATCCCACTTACTTCTTGCTAAATTTTCATAATTAAATAATCTCATTTGCCTACCTCCTATTTACTTCGCCTAGTTACAACATAATTTTAGGCGATTGTTAAACATTTAGGCGATTATTTATGTTCTTTACTTTGTACTCCTGAGTTAGTCCCATCAATAACTATTCAAATTAGTAACTAATCAACGGCTTATTTACTAAATTTATTCATCCTCATCCTTTTCTTTCCATCTCGCACTAGCAACCGCAGCTGAAACAAAACCTAATATTAAGAATGCACTATGTCTATGTGTTTTTCATGTAAACTATTTTAAAATCTAGTACTTTTTGGGTCAGCCCTTGTTAATTCCCAAAGTGTTAATTCCCAAAGTAAAGCTTCCTATTTTTTTTGAACGGAAGTTACCTTGGGAATATTTTTTTGTTAGTATTTTTCTTTTTTTCCAAAAAGGTAACTTCCACTTTGATTTTTTTACTGAAATTTACCATTTACATTAAATACATTGTTTCATACTTGATTTTTTTCATAAAAGTAATAATACTTTATTTATAAAACTAACAATCAAACGTCTTATGCTTGCCTAGTGTATAAAACAATAACTAATAATTTTTTTCTTTATTTTTTTCTTTTCTTTTTTTCAATAATTTATAATTAGTTATAATCCCCAATAACATTAAAATTTCTAGTATACTTAATAATATCTTCATCATATTTCTCACCTCAGAAACACAGTGAATTTTTCTTGAATATCACTTTTTATAAACTAATACCTCTCACAAATCGTACCCTGTCTATACTCCTCTAATAGTATTTTTTTAATAATTCAATTTGTTTAAGTATCTTAACACCACTATCAGTATCAACAACTTTTTTTCTACATAATTTATCTACTACTCTCTTTAGTTGAAATTATATCTGTCTCATTTTTTTGATTGATTCTTCTTTACTTTGGAATATATCGTGACTCATTATTTGTAAACCATAAGAATTATAAGTTAGCGTATATCCACCATGTCCAGTTGTTTTTATGATATGCTCTAGACATCCCACCATCTATAACAATCGTTCTACCATTAGCTTTTATTGGATTTTCTCCTTTTTGTTTCTTTAACTGGTGTATGTCCATTTATTATATGACCCTCACTAGTTAAACCAAACTCATTTAATAACTTAATGCAAAAATTCTTCATTATCTCTAAGTTTGTAATAAGCATTTTTCACTTCTTCATGAGTAGCTTTATCCTCGATAAAATATCTCTCAAAAGTTGTCATATCGCATTTTCCAAATAATGGTGAATATTGTCCTTGCCAAAGATAGAAGAATAAATCCATTATCTTCTCTACAATCACAATAAAAAAATACTACGAATTTTTCTTATCAAAAAAGTCTAATAATTTTTTTCCAGAATACTTTATGACCTCCATAAGAAAAATTCACGGAAGTTACCTTTCTCGTCAACAGGCATACAACCATGTAACAGAAGGTTTCCCATTATAGCAACAATACATGCCACCTTTGTTAATGAATAATTCAACATGTTTTTTTAATTTTTCACTCGTTATGAATGATTCTTTTAATCTATTAATAATCTTCTCTTCTTCGTCAGTTAATAGATATGGATTTTTTTCATCAACCGTTGGAAAAATTACATGAAGTTAATGGATATTCTTTACCATTAATCTTTACTGTTTGTTTTTGAAGTTTATCTTATCTAGTAATGCACGTCTTTGTAATTTAAATTCTGGGTGTTTGTCTATAATTTGTTTTTTTCTAGTTTAAATTGAATTATCGCCATAGCTTTATGCATTCTCGCTATTTGCATAATTTCATGTTCACTATATTTTAACTCATCATTTTTTTAGATAGTTTTGGTAAAAAAACTCTTTACAATTATCATCTTTATAGTATGTTTCACTAAAATTTAATAAATTTCTAAGTGGAATTCCGTATCTATCTTCAATAATGTCTAAATTATCATATCTCGCACATATTCTTATAACATTTGCTAATGATATTCTATCTCCAAGATAAGCTCCTATCCATAGCATGTCATGATTTCCCCATTGAATATCAAGCGAATGATAATTCAACAATCTATCCATTATTTTTATCAGGAAACGGACCCCTATCATAAATATCACCTACTATATGTAAAATGATCTATTATTAACTTATGAATACTTAATGATAATTCAATAATGAATTTATCCCTGCACCTAATTCAATTATATTTTCGAGAATTCTATCATAGTAGTCATTTTTTTATCGCTACTTTTGCATTTTGTAAAGTAATTCTTCAATAATATACTTAAAAATCTTTCGGCAAGATTTTTTTCTTACTTTAGATCTTGTATACTTCCTTGCGGCTACCTGTGTTACTTCTAATAAACGAAGAAGAATTATTTTTTTGGAATTCTTTTATAATCGCATACATCAAATTCTTTTTCTTAAAAGATTTAATTTTTTTCTTCTGGATAATAGATTATAGTAGCCAGTAAATTCAAATCTTTTTAGGTAGCCTGTTTCCAAACACTTCTTTAAGTTTTTTTCTTTAATAATACCTGAACCATTTCTCAAAAATATGATCAAATGCCTCATATTCTCCGTGAATATCACTTAAAAAGTGTTCTGTTCCTTTTTGGCAATGTTAATATTGCTTCTAAGTTTATTATCTCCTTAGTTGTCTCATCAATATTTTTTTAAAAATTTTGAGACAGTAATTCTAAATGTTCCCTAGATATGTTCATGTTGTTCTCCTTTTTAATTTTTTTCAGTTAAAAGCTTAACATATTTCCAATTATAATTCAAGTATTATTACACATTATTTCGCAATTTAAAAACTTAATAATGTATATTAATAGAATAGTTTTTACAAAAAAACATAGAAATCAACTTCGAGTTAATTTCTATGTTATATATTTTATTCTATTTTAACTTCCCTACAAATCTTTCCATTTCTTTCATTTCTTCAAGTGTATCAGCTACAAGAACATACATTGTGTTCCCTTTGAAGTTCTAGAAAGCTTCTGGCATTCTTAGAACAGCTTTCAGTTTATCTTGATATTTTTCTCTAATTTCTTCATCAGAATGTACATAATCTTTTATAATCACGACGTGTTGAAGCTAATCCATATTTTTTTCATCAACGTTTAAACCATTAAATGTTCCATTAGCTACTTCAGCATATACTCTGAAATAATCTGTTGAATGTGCAAAGTTATAAACATCTACAGCGAACGCTCCTGCTGGACGGTTATTGTATTCAATTGCTATATAATCATCTTTTGTTTTTAAAAAAATTCAATATGGAAAAAAATCTTTCCTTCATACCAAATGCCTTAACAGATTTTTTTACCGTACTCTACTAATTTTGGATCTAAATCTTTTATCAATGTAATAAACCCAATCTAGAGTATTGTTATTCAGTAAAATCTAATGGTGTGTGATAGTAAACAATACTTGTATAAAATACAATATTCCCTTTAGCGTCTACTAATCCGTCAAAAAGTTACGATGTCAGAATTATCAACGAAAGGTTCTAAGAAGTAGTGAGTAGTACCATCCCATTCTTTTTTTAAAGTTTTTCTACATCTTTCTTATCTTTAAGTTTATAAGTTGCAGAAGCTCCTACTCCATTATCAGGCTTAGCAATTAATGGAAGTTTTAATTTTTTTCACACCTTTTTTTCGATGTCAGCTTCTTTTTTTCACTAAGAAACCTGGTACAACAGGAACTCCAGCTTTTTCAAAGTATTTTTTCATCTCTGATTTATGTTTTGTTTTCTTAAGATCGTGTTCTTTTAAACCAAATACATTAAACTGTGTACGTAAAGCAGCATCAAGCTCCATCCAATGTTCATTTTGTGATTCTATTCTATCGATATGCCCATGTTTATGGTATAAAAAAACGCAACTGCACGTTTAACTTCATCAACATCATCTAGACTGTTAACTCTGAAATATTCAGTTAATGCTTCTTTAAGCCTTTGATCAAGTTGTTCATATGGTTCTTCTCCAATTCCTAATACATTAATTCCTTGATTCTTTAACTCAATAGAAAATTTTTGAAAATTCTGTGGGTAATATGGTGATATAACTATGTAATTCATAAATCTTTGTCTCCTCTTAACTTTATTATAAATTTAACTTATCTAAAAAGTATGGCATTTGGATTCTCCACCAAAGTACCAGTCGTGTGCAACATCGTCACCCCAAACATCAAACCATGCTGGAATATTTTTTTCTTCAAATGCTTTTTTTCAAACTATAAAAATGATGGCAGACCATCTTGTTCCCATAGTACTAAACCAGTACAAACAATAATATCTGCATTTCTATAGTGATCTATAAACCATCCATCATTTTGATTCCAAATATTATCACTAGGTGAATTTCTATAAATTAGTTCATCATTTCCATACTCACCTACGAAAAAAATCTAGCATCATAAACTCCACTTAGAGCAATGACTTTTTCCAAAAAAACATCTGGATGTTGTAAGAAGATATTAAACGAGTGATATCCTCCCATACTACAACCTGTCGCCATCATTTGACCAAACCAACCTGTTTTATTCTTAATAAACGGTATAGCCTCTTCAATAACATATTTTTTTCATACTGTGTGTGTGCTAATGCTCTATCATGACCATTTTTCCAATCACACAACCACGATTCACTATCTACACTTGATAAAGTAAAAAATTGTACTTTCCCTTCATTGATAAATCTTTCACAAGCATGTATCATACCAAAATCATAATACTCATTGTGTGTTCCCCAGATGATGGAAATACAACAATCGGTAATCCTGTATGACCATACCTATTAAGAACCATTTCTCTTCCTAAATTTCCACTATAATGACTTAAATTCTCTATATTCAAATTAAATAACCTCCATTTTCTATAAAATACTTTTACCAGTTTTCACTAATAAATCTTAAACATTCTGGTAAATATTTAGCCCAACACTCTTCACTGTGTTCACCATTGGCTACAACATTCAACTTAATTTCACTTGTCGATAAGCCAGCATCAATTAGTTGCCTATAGTAATCTAAGCTTGCATCTATATATAGTTGTTTTTAAATTACCATTAGCTAATTGTTGATCTGTATCATCACCTTCATTAGTACCCACTTCAATATATACTCTTTGATCTGAAACTTTATGTTTTGAAATAAATCTATCAAATTCAGGTTTATTCAACCAATTTGCAGATGAAAAATACTCCCAAACAACCTACAACATCTTTTATGTTCTAAAACCAATATATTGTGATATATTAGCACCTAAAGAACTTCCAATCATAGCTGTATATTCACGCTGTGGTTTTGTACGATATGTACTGTCTATAAATGGTTTAACTACATTTATAAAGAAGTCAGCATACTCAGAACCTAATCCCCTAATGTTAAAACCAAAAATTTAATATAGGTAAACTTGAAAATTTCCAAGGTGCATATTCATTCATTCTTCCCTCATTATCATTATCAATACCTACTATTATCATTTTTTTGGCATATCAGGGATTTCTTTTTTACCGCTGGAATTACTTTCCATGAATGTCCGCTAAAAGATTCCCTACTGTAAAAAAACATTTTTGCCCATCGTTCATATAAACTACTGGATAATGCTTATGTTCATCTTGAGCATATCCTTTGGGTAAAAGAACTCTAATACGACGATTTTTTTCCCCGTATAAGGAACTTTCAACTCATGCTCTTTCATCTCTAAATAAAAAAATACGCATCTCTATTCATTAAATTTTTTTCCTTTTAAATAATTATTATAGCTATAATTCTACAACATTTCACATATAAAATCAATCAATTGAGTGTTATTTTTTTGTGATTTTTTTCTGAAAAATTAATATTTTCATATTATTTTTCATACTAGCAAGATGTTTATACTTAAATAATAGATAAAACGAAAAAAATAGGAAAAAAAGCTATACTACTTAATATAGCATAGCTTCCTCCTAATTTTCAAAAATCAACTGTACTTGACAAAGAACCCAATTTAGAAGTATGTTTTCAAAATTGCCTCTCTTAGAATTAATTTAATAAATATTGTTTAGAAATAATATTATTTTTCTATTTTTTTCTTCTTCCAAATATTAGTGCACCGCTTAATACTAGTCCGATAGCAGCTAATGAAGCTAAATTATTATTTGATAGACCAGTTTTAGCTAAATGTTTTCCTGATTTTGAATTGTTGATATTTGATGAAGTTTGTTTAGATTTATTAGATACTATTGCGAATTTACTGAAGTGATCTATTTCAAATGTTACAACACCATTTTTTGTAGTAGAGTCTATTAATTTTAACTCCCCGTTATCTTTTATGTGATAGATAGCGACATCTTTTTCATCTTCTTTTAAGACAATGGCAACTGTACGTTTTACATTTGAATTAACTACCTGATTGTCTTTGTCTAGAAGTTTTTAAATCTAATATTCTGATTTGATTGTCTGCAGGTAAGTTTAATTTTTCTAGAACTGAACTTGCTAAGGCTTTATCTTCTACAGGAGTTGCAGAAAGTTTTACTGCAGTTGTTTTATCAGTTAAAGTAACTTTAACCCCTGAAGCATCATTTGAGAATATATTGTTTATTATATCTTCAGATGGAGTCACGTTGTTGTTTGTATTAGTGTTTTCTGCATTTGAATTATTATTAGGTTTATTTTCTGGAGCAGGTTTTTTTTCAGGTTTATTATTTCCTGTGTTATCATTATTTCCAGGTTTCACTTCTGTGCTAGCATTATTGTTAGTATCAGCGTTAGTGTTACCATTGTTTGGTTTCACTTCTGTGCTAGCGTTGTTGTTAGTACCAGCGTTAGTGTTACCATCGTTTGGTTTCACTTCTGTGCCAGCATTATTGTTAGTACCAGCGTCAGTGTTACCATTGTTTGGTTTCACTTCTGTGCCAGCATTGTTATTAGTACCAGCGTCAGTGTTACCATTGTTTGGTTTCACTTCTGTACCAGCATTGTTGTTAGTACCAGCGTTAGTGTTACCATTGTTTGGTTTCACTTCTGTGCCAGCATTGTTATTAGTACCAGCGTCAGTGTTACCATTGTTTGGTTTCACTTCTGTACCAGCGTTGTTGTTAGTACCAGCGTTTGTGTTACCATTGTTTGGTTTCACTTCTGTGCCAGCATTGTTGTTAGTACCAGCGTTGTTAGGGTTAGTTCTAGATATTTTGCTTTTTAGGTAAGTAGTGGACATAGAAAGTAGTCTCGTTACCAAAAAGATCGTTACGTGAGCTTAGGGATACACCACCTTCACTGCCTTTTGCTATTGCACTAGTGAATACATATTCACCAGGCAATGTTTCTGGGATATGATCTGACAATGGTTGGTTAGGAGTAACATCAACTACTTTGCTAGACGTCTCCCTTGGATAATCGTCGAAAGGACAGTAGATGATCGTTACTTTGTGAGGTTTTTTTCATTATTGTTAGTACCAGCGTTGCTAGGGTTGGTTCTAGATTTTTTTAGTTTTAGGTTGTAGCCGACATAGATATTAGTCCAGTTACCAAAAAGATCGTTACGTGATCTTACGTCTGCAATCTCACTGCCTACACCACTATGTGCACTTGCACCATAAAATACATATCCACCAGGCAATGTTTCTGGGAGATGATCTGACAATGGTTGGTTAGGAGTAACGTCAACTACTTTGCTACTACTGCTACTCCTCAATAGAAACATTGGCTCGTCGTAAAGATCGTAGTGGATCGTTACTTTGTGAGTTTCTTCAGCAGCGTGAACCACCCCACCATTCAAATTAAGTACTGACGGAGCTACTGCTGGAGCTACCCCATGAGGTACTACTGCTAAACTTGCAATCGTTATTGCCGATAAAACTCTTTTTGTATTTTTGTTCATTATATATACCTCCATAAATTATCTCTTTTTATAATTAAATTATAATTTTTTTATTTAATTATAGAAAAAAATAATTATCTTTTTATACTTTTCTAGCTATTATTATATCATCAATCGTTTTTTTATAAGAAAAATAGTTCATTCATTCTAGAGTTGTCAAACATTTGTGACACGAACCTATAATAAATGACATTCTGATTAAAAAGTTTTTTTCGTCTCACCAGTTTTTTTTAAAACAAATTATTTAAAAATATGTCAAGAGTATTAGCGTAAGCGTCTCTTGATATATTTTTATAATTTGTTACATACCTTAATGCCGGCGAAATAGCTTTTTCAGAGTGCCTAGCACTTCTCCTCACTCTTTTTATCTTTTTTTATTTCACTTTGTATCCTTCTGCTATTTGATTCGGTGATTTAAATCCCAATACTTTTCTTGCTATATTATTACCTCGATTTATATATCTTATGTGTTTTTTTATCATCTCTTCTTCCGTTTTAAATACTTGTGAATAAAACCTCTCCATCTTCTCTATGGCTTCTTTTCTACTTTCCCATTTTTGCCATGGCGAATATGGTCTTGTTCTTTTGTAATTTATATTTTTTTCTCTTAATACTTTTTTTCAAATTTGCTTTCTCTTTGCTTTTTGTTCTTTATCATTTACAAATTCTCCCGTTGTCCGTTTGTATTGTTTTTTTATTTTTAAATCCCATTTTTTTCTTCTAAACTTAATACAAATTTCGCCGTATTTGTTACACTCTTTTCATCTACTATCTCACATACTCTTTTTTTCTTGTATATTCATCTATCGCTGTTATTTGATAGTATTTTTCCATGACTATTCCACCCTACACATACTACGGGTACGTGTTTTATGTCTATTTGTACCTTTTCTCCAGGATAACTAGCTTCTTCTGTCTTCCATGTGCTTTTTGGATAACTTTTTTTCTCTTTTTCCTTTTTATTTAATTTCATTTTCCTTATCATTTTGCACATTGAGCCATATGAGCGACTGTATCCTCTCTTTTGGCATTGCACATATACTTCTGCCAAGCCTTCATGCCTGTATCTTCTATTACATTTTTTTATTATTTCTAATTCCTCTTCTTTATGTGCATTTGGATGACTTTTTGGGTCTCGTACTTCTACTCCTCAATGATTCTACAGTACCATCATATCTAGCTCTCCATCTAGCTATCTGTTGTCTGCTTGTATGATACTTTCTTGCCGCTGCTGCGTTATTGTCATATTTTTTTGCATATTCTACTGCTCGCTTGCGTGTTTTCATTTCTTCTGTTATAATATTTTTCATAGAGAACCTCGTTTATTTATTTGTAGTGATTTAAGTATAACACAGGTTCTCTTTTATTTTTTTATTTTTTTGTCACATATGTATTATAACCCTAACATTTTTTTATAAGAAAAATAGTTCATTCATAAAGAATCAAAATAATCATAGAGGCTGCCCCAAAAAGTCCTAAAAATTTAACAAAGTTTATATGGTAACTCATAGACGCAGTGGTTTATTGATTGTAAATGTCAATATAAAAAAATGTATAAAAGTGACAAAAATAAAAATGTAGGTACATTGTATAATTAAGTGCATAAAAGGTATAGAAAAACATACAATAACGATACACTTGTAAATAAGAAGAAATGAAACAAGGAGTTATTGTATGTCTAAGAAAAAAATAATACCACAAAAAAACACAAAAATACCAAGCGTTAACAGAGCGAGAAAGAGGAATAATATATGGAATGAAGATAAAAAGGCGCAACACAACAAGAGATAGCTGAAGAAATAGGGAAAAACCAATCAACGATATGTAGAGAATTAAAAAAGAGGTAGTGTAGAACAATTAGATACCCACAGAAGAAAAATACATAAAATATTTTTGCAGACTCAGGTCAGAGAGTATGCGAAGAAAAATAAAAAAAGAAAAGAAAGTTTATCACATTAGATAAGTACAAAAAAATTTCATAACTGCTTTTGAAAAAAGAAATGTTAGAAAGTAAATATAGGATATACAGTATAGATACATTTGTGAATGAATATAAAAAGAAACATCCTGATGAGAAAGTACCTTGTACAAAAACAGTATATAATTGGGTAGATAAATGTTATTTAAAAACTAGAAATATTGATTTGCCTGTGAAAACTCGAAGAAAAGAAACTAATGCGACTCCTAAACCAAAAAGGAACAAATAAAAAAAGATTAGGAACAAGTATAGATAAAAGGGATGAAATAGTACTAGCTAAAATAGAAAAAGGACATTTTGAAGCAGATTTAGTACTAGGAAAAAAAGGAAAACATGAACAAGCAATTTTAACGGTTGTAGATATAGCCACAAGAGTAGCCTATGTAACAAAAGTAAGACGAGATTCAGTATCAGTCTATAAAGGAATGGAACATATTATAAGGGAAATAGGAGAAGAGAACATTAAAAACAATAACTACAGATAATGGTAGTGAATTTTTCAGATTTTGTAAAACTAGAAAAATAATTACGACATAAAAGTATACTATACACACGCTTATTCAGCATGGGAAAAAAAGGGAACAAATGAGAGATTTAACGGTATGCTTAGAGAATTTCTACCAAAAGGTAGATCAGTAAATAACGTCACAGAAGATATATTAAATCAAATGGTGACAGCATTAAACAATAGACCAAGAAAGGTGTTAGGATATAAAACACCAATGGAGGTTCAAGAAATAATATAAGTAGCATAAAAAAATTAGTTTGACACTGAGCCTCTGCCGGCATGGTTCATAATGTGGGAAAAGTGGCATCGCCACATTTTCCTCACAGGATACCACACCAGCTACTCAGTATAAAAACCAATTTTACCAAATACAAGTTTTTTTAACGTTATTTATTTCGTGAATTTTTTTGTAATTTTTTTATGCATTTAACTTTACAATTTAGAAAAATAAAAATGTACAATTATTCAAAACTAACATGATTTTTTAGTCGATAAGAATTACCTATAATAGGTACTACATGAGCGTGATGAAGCAGTCTATCAAGTATAGCTAAAGCCACTTTCTCATCACTAAATAATGTCGCCCATTCAGAAAAAGGAATATTAGATGTGGCTATTATACTCTTCTTTTCGTAACGCCGGTCTATTAATTGAAATAATAACCTCTCATCTGTGATTTGTTTTTAAAGTAATCATTATATTTTGAATTCTTTAATAAATAGGCTCTAAATGCAGAATAGCTGATATTCAACTCTGTTTGGTCTACCAAATATTGCCAAAGTATTCTTTTAAATTTGAATAGTTGTATAGACTCTCCTCCTAATAATGTATCTAATAATTCAGAGTATTCATCGATTTTTGATGGTTTATTTCTTGTTTGTTTTGTTTTTTTCCTTGGTAATAATGTCTTTTTATTGTACGTCTATCTTTCTTTAAAACTCTAGCTAATTCACTAAAGTTAGGTTTCAAGTTAAACACCTCCATTTGTTCTCGTAGATTTTCTAAATCTGATAGTTGATTTATTTTTTTATATTTTTTTGTTTATTTTTTTAGGTTTACGTACATATATTTCTCTTTCTTTTTTTATATGTGCTATTATAACCTATTTGTACATTTTTATTTTGTCAAAACTGTACATTCTTATTTTATCATTTTCAAAAAAATCTTTTATAAAATGAATTTAGATATCAATAAATCACTACGTCTATGAGTTATCATATACACTTTTTTTAAAAATTTATACTTTTTAAGTCAGCCCCTTCTTCCTAATTTTTCAAAAACCAACCGTATTTGACAAAGAACCGGATATTCTAGCTTTTAGTAATTTTAGATTACGCATTTTAATTATGTCTAGATTATTTGTTTCTGAATATAAAAAAATAATATAAAAACTTAAAGAAGTAAGAAGAAATCTAAGCAACCAAATGCTGCCTAGATTTCTAGAGTGAATTTTCCCCATGTCCCTGAACTTGACAAAGAGCCTTAAAAGTTTGTAGAATATGCGGTATTAATTTTATAAGTATTGACTTTTTAAACTATTCATAGTTTTGATAGCATATGTAGATACTATATATAATCTTTATATTCATTAGTTTGGGATTTTTATTTAATATCCTGTGTTTTCTCTATTCCTATCTTCTGTTTTTTTCTTCTAGAGAAGATTGCTGCTCCGCTTAAGATTAATCCTAAAGTGACTAATGAAGTTAAATTAGAATTTGCTAATCCAGTTTTTAGGTAATAATTTGTTAACATTATTTGAAGTAGAGTTTTCACTAGGAGAATTACTTGGTTTTGTTTGTATTAGATACTATTGCGAATTTACTGAAGTGATCTATTTCAAATGTTACTTTTCCGTCTTTTATAGTTGAATTTATAAGCTCTAACTCTCCGTTGTCTTTTATGTGATAAACATTTACATCTTTTTCATCTTCTTTTAAGACAATGGCAACTGTACGTTTTGCATTTGAATTAACTACGTGATTATCTTTGTCTAGAAGTTTTAAATCTAATATTCTGATTTGATTGTCTGCAGGTAAGTTTAATTTTTCTAGAACTGAACTTGCTAAGGCTTTATCTTCTACAGGAGTTGCAGAAAGTTTTACTGCAGTTGTTTTTATCAGTTAAAGTAACTTTTAACCCCTGAAGCATCATTTGAGAATATATTATTTATTATATCTTCAGATGGAGTTACGTTGTTGTTTGTGTTAGTGTTTTCTGCATTTGAATTATTATTAGGTTTTATTTTCTGGAACAGGTTTGTTTTCAGGTTTATTATTTCCTGTGTTATCATTATTTCCGGGTTTTACTTCAGTGCCAGCATTGTTGTTAGTACCAGCGTTAGTGTTACCATTGTTTGGTTTCACTTCTGTGCTAGCATTATTGTTAGTACCAGCGTTAGTGTTACCATTGTTTGGTTTCACTTCTGTACCAGCATTGTTGTTAGTACCAGCGTTTGTGTTACCATTGTTTGGTTTCACTTCTGTATCAGCATTGTTGTTAGTACCAGCGTTTGTGCCAGCATTGTCGTTAGTACCAGCGTTAGTACCAGCATTATTGTTAGCACCAGCGTTTGCGTTACCATCATTGTTTGGTTTCACTTCTGCGCTAGCATTGTTGTTAGTACCAGCGTTGTTTGGTTGGGTATATTCGCCTAACATTGGTTCGGTATATGCGCCTAACAGATGTGAATGTTTAGAAAGTAAATCACCTCTAAGGTCAACTCCAAGGCTAGGATTATATACCCACAGCCTTGTTTTGCCATCGGTAATATATTTTAAATCAGCACCATCCTTAGTTAATGGATAGTAGTCTCCAACGGTAGCATTAGGATTTTCTGCAATATTTACATTAACTCTAGTTCCGTAATCCATTCCATCGAAACCGTAGGCAACACTTACTACGTTTTCTCCATCAGGAACCACACTACCGTTTAGTAGTTTCAGTTCTTTGCCAGGATTGCTGACAAAAATCTTTTTGTCTTTAGAGTAGTAGGCATAGAAAACAGTCTCGTTACCAAAAAGATCGTTACGTTCGTTACGGTAGCTTAGGAGTACACCACCTTCACCTCCACCATTTGCTGTTGCATTAGTAAATTTATATCCATCAGGCAATGTTTCTGGGATATGATCTGACAATGGTTGGTTAGGAGTAACATAAACTACTTTTTTGATCGGCTCCCTTGGAATACCGTCGAAAAGACAGTAGAAGATCGTTACTTTGTGAGGTTTTTCATTATTGTTAGTACCAGCGTTGCTAGGGTTAGTTCTAGGTTTCATTTCTCTTAGGATGTAGTCGACATAGATATCAGTCCAGTTACCAAAAAGATGGTTACGTGTTCTTAGGGGGTCACCTACAGTGCCTCCACTATGTCTTCCTACATTCTGAAATACATATCCACCAGGCAATTTTTCTGGGATATAATCTGACAATGGTTGGTTAGGAGTAACATCAAATACTTTGCTACTACCACTACTACTACTCTCCAAATGAAACATTAGATCGTCGTAAAGAGTGTAGTGAACCGTTACTTTGTGAGTTTTTTCAGCAGCATGAACCACCCCACCATTTAAATTAAGCACTGACGGAGCTACTGCTGGAGCTACCCCACCAAGTACTCCTGCGCTCAACATTACAATTCCTGCTTTTTTTGCATTTTTCATCTTTATTTTCTCCTTTATAAAAAAATTAAAGTCATATCTATTATATATATATATATATATTGTCAAGGTGTTTTAATAGATAATACAGAAATTTTGTGAATGAAAAGTGATAATGTCTTAAGTAGAGAAAAGGAAAAAAATGTCCCAACACAATAAAAAAATATTATAATAAAATCATAATATTCGGAGGAAATAAAAAAATGACAGCTGTTATCACAAAAACAACAAAAAAAGACAAATATCCAAAAAATGCTGCCTAGATTTCTAGAGTGAATTTTTTTCCCATGCCCCAAACTTGATAAAGAGCTAATAAAGAAGGGAGCGTCTCAACAATATCATGATTCCTTTTTGAAACAAGATTTTGTCGAGTCACCCCACACAGTTTATTAGATATCTAAAAAACCTTTCATAAAGTAAATTTAAATATCAATAAGTTACTGCATCTATGAGTTCTCATATGAACTTTGTTAAATTTTAGGACTTTTTGGATTAGCCGAGCCTGTGAAAAAAAGTCTGTAAAAAAATACCCCTTTCTATGTTAAACTAAAAATTAACTAGGGAGGGTAAAAAAATGACAAGAAGAATAAAAAGAGATCCAAAAAAACAAGAATTAATAAAACAATTAGTATCAGAATACGGAGTAGAAAGCATAGCCGACATACAAAAACGCCTTAAAGGACTTACTAGGTGGTACGATAGAAGAACTACTACAAGCAGAGATAAATAGTCACTTAGGGTATGAGAAATATGGGCATGGTGATAAAGAAAAACTATAGAAATGGATACAAAAGAAAAAAAGAGTTCAAAGTAATTATGGAGACCTAGAAATAGCTGTACCACAAGATAGAAATTCTACATTTGAACCAATGATAGTTCCAAAAAGAGAAAAAAAGACATTTCAGAAATAGAAAAATAAGATAATAGGATTATACGCTCTAGGAATGACTACAAGGGATATTGCACAAGAAATAAAAGAGCTGTATGGATGTGAGATATCAGAAGGACTAGTGTCAGACATTACCGATAAAATAATTCCAAAAATAGAAGAATGGAAAACAAGAACACTAGATGAAGTCTATGCAGTAGTTTATATAGATGCAGTACACTTTTAGTGTAAAAAGAAAAATGGAATTGTAGGTAAAAAAAGCTGTCTATATCGCATTAGGAGTAAATCAAGAAGGTAAGAAAGACATATTATCAATGTACATAGGAACAAATGAAAGTGCAAAAACATGGTTATCCCTATTTAACGACCTTAAAAATCGAGGGGTAAAAGATATACTAGTAATGTGTGCAGATGGATTAACAGGGATAAAAAGAAGCCATAGCAGCTGCCTTTCCAAAAAAACAGAATACCAAAGATGTATAGTGCATATGATAAGAAATACAACAAAGTTTGTAGCGACAAAAGACTATAAAGAGCTGTGTGCAGACTTAAAAAAACAATATACAATGCACCAACAGAAGAACAAGCCCAAAAACAACCTAGATATAGTAGCGGATAAATGGGAAAGTAAATATCCAAAACTAATGAGTAGCTGGTATTCAGAATGGGATGCAATAACACCAATATTTAAATTTAGTGTAAAAAGTAAGAACAGTAATATATACAACAAATGCAGTAGAAAGTGTAAATTCAAGATTAAGAAGCATGAATAAGAAACGATCAGTCTTTCCTAATAAAGTATCATTAGAAAAAAAGCGTTATATCTAGCTATAGAAAGAATAGTAAAAAAATGGACAGGAGCTATAAGAGATTGGGGGCAAATATATGGAGAGTTAAGAATAATGTATGAGGATAGGATATAAATAAAATAAAGTAGCTTTTAATTCTCTTGACGAGTCTAGATTTTTACGTCTTTACTTGTCAAGGACAAGGGCTTCGCCTTTATAAAAATCCTTGACAAGTAAGCCTTAAAAAAATCTAAAATAGACTCTAGAGAATAAAAAGCCACTTAAAAATAATTAAATCTATAAAAATTAAATATTATAAACTAGTAAATTTTTGGTTAACATAAAGAATTTACAGAGTTTTTATTCACACTCCCTGATTAGCCCCTTCTCACTATTAAAAATTCACTATATACATATTCTTGGACATTTGAAAAAAATCAGTCACAAAACAATATATTATTATTCCCATTATAACTATATAAAAAGAATAGTACCCAAAAGTACAAGACTTTGATTATAACTTAGTTTACTTTTTTTAAGTTTGTAAAGATCTCTTTCAAAAATCAATCCATCCTCTCCAACCTAAATGCATCGCATCATACATATAGTAATCTTCATATTCTTTACCTGAATAATCCATAACTTCAATATTATTTTTTTCGATGCAATTTCTTTTTAATTTTTTTTATAAACAACTTCTCTTTTTTTGAACTATCAATTCCTATGTAATCACTCCATCTACCATGAGCTGGAAGAATCGTGAATTTGATATTTAATCCCAAATCTTTAACAATTGATAAGAATATATCTAAATCTTCATATTCCTTAGCATCGTCATATTTTGGTATTTTTAGAACTATTTTTTTAGTTGATCATATTTCGCTCTAATGTATTTATCATAATAAGTATTATCGATTTGATAATCATTGTTATTAGTTCTTTCTTTTGCTTCTTCCGTTACTTTTTTTATCTAATTCATCCCAATTGTAATTTGGCGTCACATCTCCGCTTGAAGGATAATTTTTTCTTCCTTTATTTTTTTGAAAAACTCATACTTATTCTTCAATTTGTAAAAAGTAATTATCCAGTTTTAAAAAATTCCCCTGTAATAAAAATTCCCTTGTTCCTGCACAAAAAATATTTCTTATAACTTCTATATTTCTTATTAAGAACTTTATTAGTTGATGATAGTTCAATAACTCTATTGATAAACTTTTCTTTAGTTTCTTTACTAATTCTATCATTAGCCATAGTATTATAAACATGCTCACTAGAAATTCTTGATAAAAATGCATCTTTTAAAAATACCATTTTTTTATTATCGAACCACTGAATTGATTGAATCATGACAATTTTATTATTTCTTATATCATTTCCTATAGAACCAATCGTTGCTGCATGTATAATATTTTGAGAATTACCTACTCCTATTTTGCATAATGTTAAAAATCTTCATAGTTAAAGATTTTCTTTGGATGATATTCTTCATTTATTGTTGTAGTTAATTCTGATGAACCTAATAATACTAATGTTTTAGGAGTAATATTCTCAAGGATTATATCCTTACTTTTATATTTCTCAAAAAGCCGTACTATATCTAACACTATTATCATTTACTTTATAATAGTCTTCTATCTTTTTTTATACGTCTTATTTAAAAATTACAAGTGTAATTAATACCAATACTATTGATATTAAAAAAATGCTTTTTAATCTTATCATCTTTACTTCCTATTTTCTATGTAAGAAATCACTTTATTTGGTGTATCGATTTCTTCGTATGTTACTTCAGTCGGTGCTATACTTAATCCAAATATTTCTTCGATTTTTCACCAACATTTCTACAAAAAGCTAATGAATCCATTAGTCCTTCTTCTTTCATATTTATGTCTAAATCTTCTCTTACAACTTCATCTTCACAGATTTCTTCTAACATTTCTAATACTTGTTCTTTTTATCATGTTTATTCTCCTAACTCTATATTATTTTTTTAGTACATGGCTTATTAGTTTATATGGTTCTCCTGAAAAAGATATATAAACCTATTATTACTAGATTTATCGTTACGAACCAACTAAGAACTTTATACCATGTTTCATTTTTTTATTCTTTTTGTAAAATTTGCTTTTCTTTTGGTAATATTCAAATCCTGCCATAAGTATTCCATGGTAGAATCCATATACTATATAACTTATAGTTAGACCATGCCAGAATCCCATAAGTACCATATTCACCATGTAAGCATACATCGCTGTATTCAGCCTTTTTCTTGAATCTTTTTCTTTGTTGCCTCCATAAAGACTCTTGAGAATACGAAGTCTCTTAACCATGTTGATAGTGTTATGTGCCATCTATTCCAGAAGTCTTTTTATATCTATACTTAGGAATGGTTTGTCGAAGTTCATAGGTGTTTTTATCCCTAAGATATTACTACTTCCTACTGCCATTAAACTGTATCCTGCAAAGTCGAAGAATAGATATAATGTATATAGATACATGTATTTTACCGAATACACAAAGGCTCCATGGTTTGTTAAACCAACCAGATAATGATAACTTATTGTTGAGAATACTACTTTATATAATAATCCCAAAATTAGTCTATATATACCTTCTCCAGCTAATTCTAAGTACTCTGTCCTCGGCATCACTTCTTTTTACTTCACTCATAAAAACGTCTACTTCTATCTATCGGACCTGAGCTTACTGTTGGGAAGAATAATAGGAATTGTACATATTCTACAGCACTGATTTTTTTCTTTTATTAAACCATCTGATATTTCTATCATAATTTGTATTGTCTTAAATGACATATATGATATCCCAATAAAAAGCTAATAAATGTAAATGCGTTACCATGAATATTTTATTTATTACTAGTGGTAATATTGATAACATCACTAATATTTTTTTAAGGATTTTTATTTTCTGTTTTTTTGTGCTATTAATACCAATATGTATTCATATAGGATAAAACCTATTAGGTACGCTAACATTATTGTACTTTTTTTCCATATATAACTACGGCAAAGATAATTGATAACGCTAAGATGTAATACTCTATTTTTTTCTACCTAAATAGTTTATAATAAACCCTATTATTAGTGCTATAGCTAAGAAAAAGAAGAATTCTATTCCTTCAAAGTAGTTCATCTTATACTAACTCCTTTTAACTTTTTCTTATCTATTTTTTTCCATTATTGTTTAGTGGCATTTCTTCTAGAAATACTATTTTTTTAGGTATCATATATTCTGGAACTAATTTCTTAAGCTCTTGTTTTTATCTGTTTAGTTACTTCGAAGCGTTTTTTTCTATCTCTTCGTTATATACTACAAATGATGTTAGTGATTTTACTTTTCCATCTTCATAACTTGGAACTGTCGCAGCTTGTCGTATTTTTTTGTTTTTAAGTAGATTGTTGTCTATATCTTCAAGTTCTATTCTATGCCCATGAAGTTTTACTTGGAAGTCTATGCGTCCTTCACAAAACAGCATACCATCTTTCAAATATCCTAAGTCACCAGTAAGATAACTTCGGTCTTTTTTTCCATCTACTTCTCCCATACCAAATCTTTCATTTGTTATAGCATCATTTTTGAAATAACCTTTTGCGACAGTATTTCCTGTAATTACTATCTCACCTTTACCTTCTTTATCAGGATCAGCTAAATGTACTTTGGTCCCCCATTTCACCTCTCCAACCGGAAGATTCTCATAGTATTTTTTATTCACTTCTTTTGTTATCTCAACCCATGTAACCATTACTGTTGATTCTGTTGGTCCATATGTATTTATTACTTGAGCATTTTTCAAAGTTAGCATGAATTTTTTTCTACTGTTGTACTAAATAGTTTTTTTCTCCACAAAAATACAAATTGTTTTACTTTTTGGCATTAAACTTTGATTGAAGTTTTTTTATCTATAAAGCACATTTCTATAAATGATGGTGTTGAAATCCATATTGTAGCATTCGATTTATTTAGTTCTTCAAACATTAATTTGAAGTTTTCTTGATGTTTTTTTATCTATTTGTACTAAAGATGCTCCTAAATAAATACTTTACCACAATGACATTACAGATAGATCAAATGAGAATGGTGGATGTCCTAAAAAAATACTAATTCTTCTTTTTCATCATAATATCCTGTATACCAATGCAAGAAATTATTCAAGTTATTATATGTAATACACACACCTTTTGGCTTTCCTGTACTTCCTGATGTAAATATAATATAGAACAAATCTTCATCTTTTTACGTAGTGTTCTTTTTGATATTGTATCTTGTGTAGTCGATAGTATTTCTTTAGCAGATTCTACATCTAACATTTTTTTCTAGTCAGTTCTATTTTTTTCCGTCACAAGTACTAGTTTTTGATCCTACTGTTTCTACTATTTCTTCAACTCTGTCTTTAGGTGTGTTTATATCTACTGGGCAAAATGCTCTTCCTGATTTCACACACGCTAAAAAGTACACTAACATAAACGGATGTTTATGTCCATATACTACTATAGGATTTTTATCTTCTCCTAGTTTTTTTCTTCTAGATAAAACGCAAGTTTATCCGAATATTCTATTAAATTTTTTTGTATGTTAAATTTTCATCCTGATATATATTATTAATATATACTTCTTTAGAACTGTTTTTGATACTGTTCTAATTTTTTTCAAAAAAAGTTAATTTCATATTTATTTTATTCCTTGCCTTTATCATTATTATTTATTATCTAATACAATCTCTTACTTCTACGAAAAACATATATGAAAAAGAAGCCACTATTTCACTTATACTATTATAATATAAATCTTATCAAATGTGATTAAAATTTAATAAAAAAATAAAAAAATAGAGATAATCCAATTAATGCGTGTATTTTAGTAAACATTTTATTGAATTATCTCTAATATAATATTTTTTTCTTTAAAAGATTCTAATAATCGATTAAAAAAATTTATTCTTTCAACAACTTTTCTTTTTAATTCTTTTGGTTTAAGACTAACCTTATTTTTTTATAATCTAATCTTGTATCACTATTAGATGCAAACTTAAATAAAGTTTGTTTTTTTCAGCAAGATACTGATTATCAACTTCATAATTTTTTTAGTGAGTAATCAAATGAGAATATCTTCTCTAATAAACACATCACATTGTGAAGATTTTTATTAACCAATCTTTCTAATTCTGGACTAGTATATGCTTTGTGTGCATCTGCTCCATGAATAGCACCTTTTCTTCGTAGTTCTGACATACATAACTTCTGGTGCAATTTCTAAAAAAAGTCTTCTTTTAATATTAGATCACTATTTGCTAAACCTCTTAACCTATATGTTTTTAAATCTTTTCCTAACTTGGCAATTTCTCTATAAAAAAATTCCAAGAATATCCTCAGATTTTTTTATCAAACATCAATTCACATGCTAACGAGTATGTTAAAAATTTGAGAAATAAATCCTAGTTCTATACTATCTAGTGTAAAAATCTGTCTGACTACTCTTATAGTCAATTATAGAAATATTTTTTTATCAAGAACATCAACCCTATCTATTACACCGACAAATCTAATAGGTGGAATATTATATTGTTGAAGTAACTCTTTCTTATTAATCTCACCAGTTTCAATATTTTCACACGTAATAATATTGTCTTCTATCTCTAAAAACAAATGATTTTTTTCTAAGAATGTCGGCATAAATTTTTGTTAAAAGCAAAAATATTTTATCTCGATTGCTATAGCTATCTCTAACCTTTGAAGCATATTAATTAATAGATATTTATAAGTATTTAACAATTCTATTAATTTTAGAGTTTCTAATATATCTTTATTATCACTATTATAAACAACATCTCTTACAATTTCTTTTTATTTTAAATTTCCTTGCAATATCTTCATCTTCTTGAATGTCAATATCAATCTTACTTCCGCATTCAGCAATAAAATTCACAATTCTTTCATCAGCCATCACCGCGTGGAAAAAAATCTACCTGAAACAAGATTATCAATATCTATATCTCTTTCTTCTACTATTCCAAGAACTCGCTTAATAAAGAATTGATATGGATTTCTCTCAAAAATCAGAAATTTTTAGAAATACTAAACTTAGAGAAAGTCTCTTTTTTTCTTCTAAAAATTCATTAACTGTTTTTTTGAATTAAGTTCAAACTTGTAATCTCTAATTATTTTAGCTAAATAATTTTTTTATACTATTATCCTTAGAAAAAGAATATTCTGTCATTTAACTCATCAAGTACTTCGTAGCTTTCAAAAATTTTTCTGAAGGAAGAGACGTTTGATAGTTTTCTAAAAAAACTTAATCATAAGTTCTACTAAAAATTTCTACTTCTTTAGTCTTACTATCTTTTTACTTCTATAAATCTTCGATAGACTTTTTGAAAACAAGTAGTTAAATTCTTTCTCCGAAACAATTTCTGAAAAAATTTTCTAAATAATAACTATAATCTGAAATAGAAAAATTCTAATATTTTTTTGAAGTTTGTTTTTCTTCTAATTGTGGAAACAATGATTTTACTGTACTTAAATATGGAGAAGCAAAGTTTTCTTTGAAACTTTTTATCCAGTAAACTATAACATATAAATGTTTTTCTCTTTAGCACGAGTTAAAGCCACATAAGCTACAAATTCTTCATCAATAAGAGCCGCTTCTTTAGTTGGAGATAAGAAGATATCCCTTAAAAATTAGTTCTTCCTTATCTTTATCGTCTATTAATCCTGTACTCTTCGATACTGGTAATACATCTTTGTTAAATCCAATAACAAAAAAACAACTTTTTTTATTTTCAACCTTAGCTAAATCCATTGTAGACATAATTATAGAATTATTAATTTCTGGTATTGATCGGTACTTAATAGTACTTAATCCAGCATTAAATAGTGTTACAAATTTTTTTGATATTCAAACTTATCATTACCAAAAATTTTCATTTATATCATTTATATATTCCAAGATTTTTTTATATACTTGTCTATCTATACTGTCCACTTTCAACTCTTCTATATCATCATAGTCTCCATCTTCTTTATCAAGATACATTCTGATTTTTACAATAATCAAATACATCAACTAGTTTTTTTCACATAACGTTTAACTTGTAAACTATCTTTCATAGATACTTCAGAAACCTTAGCAGAGAGTTCTAATAGTACCTCTTTACAAATTCGTAGTTGCTCTGTTGAATATTTAATTGTTTTTTTCAACAAAATAATCTTTTTAAAAATATCATTAGAAGAATTTACCAATTTCTCATTTAGTATATTTTCAACATCATCTACAGAAATTACTCTAACTTTTTCTAACAAATCATTATAACTAAACTTAGTAGTTGACGATATAATTAAGTTACTCTTAGAAATTCTCTCTTTAATTGAATTTTTATCTAATTCTGCTATTAACTTTTTCTAGTTGTTTTTCATTAACACTTGTATCATCTAATAGTAAGTGAGAAATAACTTTTTGACGATAAATATTCTCAAAGTTTGTTAACCTAGTTTTTTTAATAAATTTAATAATTTAGTTTTATAATTGCCATCATTGAAACTTAGTACTTCCTGAATAAATTTAACTAGACGATGGTTACTTGTCTCAATATTTTTTTATCTAAATGAACTTCCAGATCATAATCTTTAAATATATTTATATAGTTTTTCATATGTATTATCACGATAAAGAATTGCTATGTCTTTATGATCAACACTTTTTTTCTTTTAATTTTTACTATTTCACGAGCAACTTGTTTAACTTCTAATTCTTTATTCTTAGCACAAATAATTTCAACACTGTCATCAGTCTCATATTGCGCAGTAAAATTTTTTTATAATATTTCTCAGCAAGAATACTATTAGAAATCCCCGTGAATCGTCCATTTTTTTATCTTCTAGTATACTATAATTCTCTACTATACTATCCTTTATATCAAATTTTAATACACTAACATCTTTATTTTTTTGATAAAGGCTACTAATGAAAAAAATTAACATCTTTATTGTTTTTTTCACGATTTCATTCATACTAGCAATAATTTCATGAGACTTTCTGAATATATCTAGTTTATATTTCTCTTTACTAAATAAATCTGAAAGATAAAAAAACTATTATATTTCATTTTTCTCTAATTCATAGCCTTGAATCAACTGCGAAAGATCGAAGTTAAAAATATCTATTCGCATCACTAATTACACTTATTACTAATTTTTTTAGATTTTTTTAGCTAATTTCTCTATATAATTATACTCTTGAGCTGTAAAGTTATAATAAGCATCCACATAAAAATATATAATCACTTAAGTCAACATATTCTAAATATAATAACAATTCAGTTATATAATCTACTTTATCAAATGTACTTTTGTTCTTTTTAATAACCTTGTGTATTCTACATATATTTCTAAAATTGCCTCTAGTTTTTTTCACGATGACTCTTTTTCTAGAAGAGTATTTTTTTCTAAATACTCTTCTAAAGTATTTATACTTACAGTATATTCCTTTAACTCATTTATAATTTCTTCTACAACTTCTATAAAACTCACATCTTGTAGAATTCTTTTTCACTAAAAAAATTCTCACTATTATCTAAGTTTTTTTGCAGCTCTATAGAAATAAAATGGTTTAATATTGTCACCTAATCTCTTAAGATTGTCTATTCCAAGTTGTTTAGCTAGTCTTCTAGTTAAACTCGAGAAATTCATAACATCAATATTAAACGTTCCTCCGAATTTATCACATAAGATTTTTTTCGAAATTAAAACTGTTCTGTTCCGGAGTCAATACTATTATTTTATTGTCTTTTTCTATTTAAATCTATATCCTCTAATATATAGTTAGTTTTTTTCCAACACCACTTGGTCCTACTAATAATTCTAAATTCATCGTTTCTCCTTTCTTATATTATTTCAACTTATATTCCAGTCATTTTTGACTTTTTGCATAATTATCTTTAGTGAATACCTCGATTTTCGGTCTAATTCGTTCTTTAAGTTCACTAACATGAGATATTATACCTATATTTCTTCCATAAGACTGAAGATCTATTAATGTTGTTAATGCAATATCTAAAGTTTCAGCATCCAATGAACCAAACCCTTCATCGATAAAAAAATAGTCTCTAGAGAGATACCACCACTCTCATTTTGTATTACTTCAGCTAAACCTAGTGCCAATGCTAACGAAGCTAAGAATAATTCTCCTCCAGATAAAGAACTTATAATACGTGTACTATTTAGATAAATATCATGTATCTCTATTTCTAGACCTTGTAGCCCTCCGCCTTTTAGATTTTTTTCTTCACGTCTAATAAATCTGTAACGATCATTTTGTCATTTGTAGCAATCTTTTTCGTTCCTGCAACAAGTATCAAGTCTAAATAATATCCTTGAACATACGTTTCTAGAGATTTTTCTATTCTCTGTTTTTTTCCACTTACAACATCACTTAAAGCTATTATTTCTCGTGTATCTTTAGAGGTTTCTAATAATTTAACATACTCACTATGAATTTTTCGTATAATTTTTTTATTATTAGATAATCTCGTTGTAAGAATTGCCATTTTTTTCTATAAAAATTAGAAACCTCATCTTCTATATTTTTGCAATTTCTCGTGTTCTTCTTCTAAATCAGGTTTTTACTGCGTTCATTAATTCTTCTTCAAGTTGTTTTAAAGAACTTAGTAATATCTTCTTAGTATCTTCAAATTCATCAATTTGAGTTTGATATTGTTCTAATTTTTTTCTAATTCTGCAATATTTTTCTTTAGCTTGTTCTAAAGAACTATAGTATTTACTAAGTTTAGAATTCATAAAATTCGATATTATAAATTCAATCCCTTTTTGTAACTTCTAATAAATTATCTGCATTATTCTTCTGCTCAGTTTCTATTTTTTTATTTTCCTGATTTGCAACTCGTTATTATTTTTCCCGGAATTTATTATAATTATTATCAAATTCATTAATTTGAACTATTTTATTTTCATAATAATCTTTAAAGTCTTCTAACTCAATATTTACATTATTTTTCAAATTGATCAATTTTATTTTTTTAGCTTCCAATTGTTTTTTTGTTTTAACTGATCCTCATCTTTTTAATAAAAATTGACAGATTTTTCTATCTCTTTTTCAAAGTTTTTTTATTTTAACTTCCGATGTTTTTTTAATCCTTCTGCTACTTCTGTTAAATTGATAGTTTCATGTTTTAATTCATCTTCTAATTCAGATAATTCTTCTACGGCTTTTTAAATTAATAAAAATCTCCTAAATCCTTTACCATTGTCGTTAGCTTTTTGAATATCTTGTTCATCTTTTTGTAAAAGAGTTTCTAATTTTATTACTTTTTCAGTAACATCTTGTAGTGATTTTTTTCTATATTATCATCTACTTCTACAAGTGTAGTTATCTCTGGAAGATGCTCGATTTTCTGTTTACAAAGTGGGCAATCATCACCCTCATGCAACTTCACTAAAAAAAGCTATTCAATACTTCTTGTTCTTTATTACTTTTTAGTAATAACACGTCTCTTTCAATTTCTCCTTTAGTCACCTGCAACTCTTCTAAATATTTTTTTGAAGCTTCATAATTAAGCTTTTTTTATCATTTAATTCTGATGATTTTTTTCAAACTCTTTTTAGTTTTTTTCTACTTCTTGTTCTTTTCTTCAAAAATCTCTAATTTTAACTTTCCTATACTACCATCGAGAATACTCTTTTCTTCATTCGATTCAAAAATAGTTTTCTTTTTTTCAATTTTTAAACTATCTTCTATTTCTTTTTATTGATTCTTTTTTTAGATTTAGTTCTTCAAGTTTCTTAGTAAATATATTTATATTACTTTTTAGCCACTATCAATTCATCAATATTGTTATAAAAAGAATTTTAAATCTGTTGTTTCTTTTCTAAGTGATTCAATTTTGTCTTTCGTTGAAGTAAGTTTAGTTTCTAGCTCAGTATTCGCAGCTAAATCTTTCTTATATCGCTCTTTTTTTCATCTAACAGAGATTTCCCCTGTTTTGTTAATTGAAGTTGTTTATCTAATAAACTTACATATTCTGTTATTTTATCTTTACTTTTTTTGTAACTCCGATAACTTTTCTACCTCCGCTTTTTAGTTTATTGAAGTAATCATCTTTATTATTTAATTCATCAATTTTCACCTTATTATCTTCAAGATTTAAAAAATTTATCATTCAGTTTACTTAATTCTATAAAAATTCTCTTTTGATTTTATAAAAATTTTTTTCTAATTTAGCTAATTCTTTTTTTCTGTTTCTATCTCGTTTTCTTGAGATAAAAATTATTTCATTAATTTCTTTAAAATTCTCGTCTTTTTAAAAAAACTCAAACTTTGTTAATTCTCCATCTATATCAAACTGTTCAAATCTTATAATTAATTCTTTTTCTTTTTTTGTTTGTTATTACTATCTAATTTTTTTGCTTGTTCTTGTAATTGATCTACAAATTTTTTTGATAAAAAAATAAGTATTAAATAACGACCTTAAAAGTTTCTTTCTTCTCACTTGATTTTTGATAATAGAAATTCTTTTAAACTTACCTTGAGGTAATATGATAATTTGACAAAAATTGTTTATCATCTAAACCTATTAACTCTTCTACTTTTTTTCTTTAACTTCTTGCTCTTTTTGTTGCAATAACTTCTAATTCTTCATCATTATATTTCATTAAAAGCAACTTTCCCAGAAGTTAAATTTTTTTATTACCAGTCTTCAGATAAGCTAAAGTTCTTTCAATTCTATATCTCTTACCACTTAATTCAAAGTCAAAAGTTCACCTGTGTTTTATCTTTTATCGCTAGCGGTTTTTGTCCTTAAAGAAGCTATATCTTTACCACCTGTTGTTTTTATTATATAACGCATAAGTAATAGCATCAAAAAAAGCGTGGATTTCCCCGAACCTGTTTTTTTCCTGTTATTAAAAAAATATAGGTTCATTTATTATTCTATCCCATTCTATTATTTCATCTTTATATGGACCAAATTCTTTTAATTCTAATCTAATTGGTTTCATCTTGATTCACCTTGTCTATAATATTTACCAGCACTCGTTTTTGCCCTACCGTTAACTCGCTTCCTGTTTGCTCATTATAAAAATCCTTCTATCAATTCTAGTGGACTTTTTAGTCAACATTTCTTTATCAAATTTAATTTCACTATCACTATTATTATTTCTTTTTTTGTTTAAGTATCAAAGTATTTGGATAATACTCTTTTAATTCGTGGTAAAGGATCTGTCACGCCTTCCATGCCACTTAATTCCATACTGAAATAATCATTTTTACAATCAAAATTTTGTTGAAATTCTTTTTGTAAATACTTCTTCATATGTTGCACTAATATTGTACAATTTACGTTTTTGTTCCAAAGAAATAAACTCTTCAGTAAAAAAATTTCTTTTTGTTAATTCTACTAACCTCATACCTTTTTGTCTGTGTTGCTTCAGAGAATGAATAAGCCATTGGACTGCCACTATATTTTTATACGTTCTTCTTTTTATAGCATTCGGATTATGAAGATGACCTAGAGCTACATAATCAAATTTTTTTCAAAAAAATTTTCAACTGCTACATTTTCAACAGTTCCTACAGAAATTTCTCTTTCAGAATCAGTTTCTAGCCCCCAGATACAAAAAGTGTGAGCTACTAAAATATTAGTTTTATTCATATCTATATTTTTTTATAAATTTCATCAATTACTCTTTTTTTGTCGCAGAATTATGAGTTGTAAGTGTAGCATCCTCAAAAATGTTCTCTTGCTTCAAAAGGTTCAAAAATATGGTAATAAATATATATCTGTATCTTCAATAGTAATCTTATCAAATGCTTGATTTAATCTTGTGTGAAGATAGAATTTATGTTTACTAAACCAAGCTTCTCCTATAGCTAATCTCTCTCTACTATCATGATTTCCACTAATCGCAAAAAAATTGGTATATTGCATTCTATGTTAATTTTTACTAGGAGTTCCTGTAAAAAGTGTTGTAGCCTCTTTACTAGGAACACTTCTATCATATAAATCACCTGCAATTATTAAAAAGTCAGGTTTAGTCTCATCAATTTTACTGATCAAATTATTCATTACATATTGTTGATCTTCTAATAAATCTTTTCCTTGTAATTTCCTTCCAATATGCCAATCTGCAGTATGTAAAAAAATTTAACCATATAATCACCTTTTTTTCTATAAATTATCTCTATTATATTATAGCTTAAAAACGAAATAAAATAACAGAGAACGATAAAATATTATTAGATACACTTCTATAACTAATATGAAAAAAAGAGCCGTATATTGCTACATGACTCTTTAATATTATAAATTTGTAAAAATAGTTTAATAGGTATTTAATACCTATCGATATTATATATTAAATTCATTAAAATTAAAAAGCGATTTTCTATTACTAAATCTCTTTTATCAATATAATAAAAAAACGAAGAGGAGTCAATCTAAACTCCCTTCACATCTATCTATTTTTCCAAATAATCTTTGAACATCGTTCCATGTTACAGCTAACATTAATGCAACCATTAATAAATCCGAAATGCTACAGTTAAGTAATATTGAGCTTTTTTATTAATTGGCTTTTTGAAGATTGCTTCATAAATTACGAATATGATACTTCCACCATCAAGAACTGGAATAGGAATTAAGTTCATAAGACCTAAGTTTACACTTAAAATCCCTGTCCATCTTAGGGTTGTTAGTAATCCACTTTGTGCAGCAGCTGAAGACATTTCATAAATTGCTACAGGTCCACCTAGTTGATTTAAACTAAATCCACCACTGAATAGTGAAGCAAATAAATTAATAATTCCCATAAAAATCCCAGTTCCGAAGAATAATGTTTGTTCGAAACCATTCTTAATAGAACCTGCTAAGTCTTTTTCATAAGCTTGATTTATACCAAGTTTATAAGTTTTAACTTCTTTTCCTTTTTCCACTGAAATCTCTTCTTTTGGAGTTACTTTAATCTCTTGTTGTGAACCATCACGAGAAACTTTTAATGTAAGTTCAGAACCATTAGAATTAACGATTTCTTTAGTCATTTCATTCCATGTACCTACACTCTTACCATTTACTTGCTCAACTACATCACCTTGTTTCAATCCCGATGAGTAAGCTGGATAGTTAGAAGCTATTTCACCTAAACGCGTTGTATTTAGATGGTACTCCACTATAAATTGAAATACCTAAGAAAATTAGCTAAAGCTAATATAAAGTTCATTAATGGTCCTGCAAATAATGTCCAGAATTTTTTTCCCCCATGAGTGTGAAGAAAACATTCTTTCTATTGGTGCTATTTGTTCTTCCATTCCTCCAAAATGACAACACAAGCATCTTTTTCTTACTTCATAGCGTTCGATTTTATCGCCAACAAAACCTTCTACAAATAATTTTTCAGTTAGATCAAATTCATTCAATTCTAATGGAAGTAAATCCATGTCATTAGCTTTTTATCTAAAAACTATCTTTTTCAACTTTTATCATTTTCATCTAATTTTTAAACTAACTTTCATTCCTTTTTTTTAGGATCATATACTGACACGTCATTGTTGAAATCAAAAACATTGTCAGGCATTTTTACATATCCACCAACAGGTAGAAGTCTAATAGTAAAATTAGTTTCTCCTATTTTTTTATGGAAGATTTTTGGCCCCATTCCTATTGCAAATTCCTGACATAATATTCCAGATCTTTTTGCAACTATAAAATGTCCAAATTCATGAATAGTTACTACTACAAAAAAATATTAATATAAATGCTATAATACCTTGCATCTAATACCCCTTTCTATATTCTAAAATAAACTAAGTAATAATATTAAGCATGGAGCTGATAATATTACAGAATCAAATCTGTCAAATATACCACCATGCCCTGGTAATAAATTACTACTATCTTTAACTTGATATTCTCTCTTATATGCTGATTCAATTAAATCACCAAATTGTCCGATTACACTTACTATTAATGTTACAACAATTGCAACTAATAAATTTGAAAAGATATTTGTTGTAAAGAAGAATAATAATGCTATCGCTATTGATGATATACTTCCTATAACTGATCCTTCAATTGATTTATTTGGGCTTATATTCGGAGAAAGTTTATTTTTCCCAAATTTCATACCGCCAAAGTATGCAAAACTATCTGTGAACCAAATTGTAAGTAATAAATAAGCTACATGGCTTAAACTTAAATTTCTCAACATAAATAAACAATAAAACCCTACAAATATATAGGCAGTCACGAATATAATCGAACCAATTTCAACTAATTTAATCTTGTGTCCAGTCATAACAACAGTACCTAACATACCAATTAATATTAAATAAATTATAGAATACTGTACCAATGTTGAAACTTCATTATGTAAAAATAATAATGCTCCCGCTAATGATGATAAACTTAAAACTACGATGTTAGTTTTCTTAAAGGTCATTCTAACAATTTCATACATAGCCATCACACCAAGTGCAAAAGTCGTAAATTTGAAATAATCTCCACCTAAAAATAATAAAGGTAAGAAAACAATTAATGCTACTATAGCCGTTATTATCCTAGTCTTCATTTAAACCTCCAAACCTTCTATCTCTACTTTGATATTCTAATAAAGCTTGATAGAATTCATCTTCATTAAAATCAGGCCAAGCTACTTTTGTGAATAAAAACTCACTATAAGCAATTTGCCACAGTAAAAAGTTTGAAATTCTTTGTTCACCAGACGTTCTTATTAATAAATCAGGATCTGGTGTATTAGAAGTAAATAGATTTGCATTAACATGCTCTTCAGAAATTTCTTCTGCACTATATTTATTATCTTGAACATCTTTTGCAATTTGTTTAATTGCCCTTAACATTTCGTCTTTAGAACCATAATTCAAGGCAAAAATTAATTTTAATCCTGTATTATTTTTTGTTTGTTCAATTGCATCATTAACAGCTTTTCTAGTATTTTCTGGAAGTTTTTCTACCACACCTATAACTTCAACTTTTACGTTATTTTCCATAAGTTCTGGCATAAAACTACCAAACATCTTCTCTGGAAGATCCATTAAATAACTAACTTCTTCCTTCGGTCTAGCCCAGTTTTCTGTAGAAAATGCATATAATGTCAAATATTTAACACCTAATTTTGAAGCATACTTTGTGATTTTTTTTACAGTTTGCATTCCTTCATAGTGTCCTTTAATTCTAGGCATATTTCTTTTTTTAGCCCAACGTCCATTACCATCCATTATTATAGCAACGTGTGTCGGAATTTTTTTTAATTGTTGTTTTTCAGTTTTTTGTACTTGTTCAGTTTTTCTAAAAAATTTAAACATAATTCCTCCTATGTAACATCCTTCATTATATCATAAAAAGACCTAATGCAACAAACTTTTAGTAGATCTTGTATGTGGAGTATTGTATCTTTTTTTAACCAATATTAAAAATTTTAAATTCTATCCATAAAACTATTATTTAAAAATTTTTTTATAATCGTATTATTCAAAAAAATACAACAGTATTTTTGCATTACTTTACATAATATTTAATAATAAAAATATAACCGTAAAAAAATTATATTTGATATCAATAAACCACTGCGTCTATGAGTTATCATGTACACTTTTTTTAAAAAAATTTAGGACTTTTTGAGTCAGCCTCTTTCAAAAACATTGTATATCAATTTTATAAAAAAATTCGACTAATCTATTGATTAGCTGAATTTTTACAGGCTGTTGACTCATACATATTTTGCATTTGTCAACAGCCTGTAAGAAATCATCTCAAACTCAATGAGATGATTTCTTTTTTTATATTTTCGGAATTTGGATTTTTTTGTCCAGCTGCAATATTATTATTACTAATATTGTTAGCTTCTTTTTATTTTTTTCTACACCATTTTGAGCATTCGCTTCTCCATATGCTTTTAGAAGCTATTACAAATAATGTATCACCTGATTTAATCACATAATCTTGACCTGCTACAGGAGTTGTACTTACTACACCTGAAGATTCACTCTTTTCAGTATTAGTATCATTATTGTTATTATTGTTTGTTGACTCTTTTTTTAGATGTAGTCCCTTCAGTAACCTTCGAATCATTAGCTTTCGGTATATTGTTATTATTTTCTGCTTTTTGTTTCTTCTGGTACTTTAGCAGTTTGTTCTGTAGTTTGAGCTACCTTATCTTTAGATTTTCCACCAAGTGAATTTCCTAACGTAGTTACCCCTACAAGAATAAGTGGAGCTAATATTATAAATATAACAACCAAGACTGTATTCTTTATATTATTTCTCATAATATGACCCTTCAATTATTTTTACTTCTTCAAAGTAATCGTGGTAATAGCCACCTATTTTTCCCACTGTTATCTACTACAAAAAAATATTCTTCTGTTTCATTTACTACTTCATATTCTTTTTCCTACAGTAAGCATATTACTTACAGTAAATTTTTTTCAGCATCTGTATGTTTTACAATAACTTTTTTTTGACATTGTCCTACCTCCTTACTCTATCATTTTTTTATTTTATTACAATATAACTATTTTTTTCAAATGTTTTTTTATTTGCTACAATAGAAACTATTACAAACACCACTAATGAAATTAATAATGATATCACAACAGGTTCAATAAATTTAATTACATAAACTGTTTTTTTATTAGTATATAACTAAGTAGACCTACTACTATCGAACTTAATGCTCCATATTTTTTTCAGCTTTTTTTCCAGTATAATCCTAATAATATAGGCCATAAGAATGTCGCTTCTAATCCACCGAATGCAAATAGATTTACATTAACTATTAGACTAGGTGGTCGCATACTTAATAACATTATAAGTAAAATTACTAAAATATTTACCCCATAAACAAATATAGGAACTTTTTACCAGTAATTTTTCTTTTTATTGACTTGTTATTAAATAATAAATCCTTTATCAAAGCTGATGATATTAATAAGAATTGAGCATTTACTGTTGTTATTATAGCTGCCATAGGTGCTGCAAGTACTAGCGCAGCAAGATACCATGGAAGTACTTTTAATGTGATTATTGGAATTACTGAATCATAGTCTTTTATGTCTGGGAAAACTCCTCTAGCCATAACTCCAATTAGATGAACTCCAAACATTACGATAAATATCACTATTGATCCAACGATAATAGATTGTTTTAAACTTCTTTTATTCTTGTATAACATTGAGTTGATAGCAATCTGCGGGACACCTATAACCCCAACTCCAACTAATACCCAAAACGAACTAACATAACTAGGTGTTAAACTTCCATTAGCTCCAAAAAGGAGTTAATATCTTTTCATTAATATTAACCAAGTTCGCTGTAATCTGATCAATTCCTCCACCATAATTAATTACTGCAAATAGTAAAAATTATTGTAGAAAATATCATTATTAAACCTTGAATCATATCGGTAATTAAAAATATTCTTTAATCCACCAAATACTACACAAAAATATAATAATTACTGAGATTAGAACTATACCAGTCTTATATTCAATCCCCATGAAAGCAGCTAATAATTTAGCACCCCCAACCCATTGGGCACTCATCGCAGCAATTAGAAATACTATCATAGCCAAAGTAGAAATAAACGCAACTAATTTTTGAATTATATCTATTTCTTAAATAATCACTTATAGTTATCGCATTAATTTTTTGTGCAGCATTTTTAAATTTTTTTGCTAAAACTAATAATACAAAATAACCTGTTACAACTTGAATTACAGCTAGAAGAACCCAACCATAACCAAGTTTATAGGCTACCCCAGGACCTCCAAGAAATGTTGAAGCTGATCCATAAGTAGACATTAATGTAATCGCAAGTACTATTCCACTTACTCTTCTATCTGCTAAATAGTACTTTTCGAAAAAACCACCATGATGTTCTGCTTTACTCATACGGTTCATCATTAGCGGTAATAAAATTATCGCTAAAAAAATATTGTTGCAAATAAAATTAGTATTTTTGTAATCTAATGTATTCGTCATTATTTTTTTCCTCCTCTTTTTATTTCATCATTAAGTAAAAGATTTGTACAAATAATAACTAATATTATTATTAAGATACTTACTACTATCGAACTGTAAAAACCATTCTGGTAATCCTAAAATATACTTATAAGATTTTACATTGTTTACATCAAATCTGACATATGCAAAAATAATACCATAGAGCAAAGTGAATTATTGCAATAATAATTGCAACTATACCCTCTTTTATTTTTTTAATCTATTCATTTGTTTTTTTCCTAAAACCCTCATTATTAATTCATAAATATTTACATAATAAACTTTCATAAAGTCTACTACTAAACTTCCAAGTAATAATCCTGCAATAACATCACTTAAAAAAAGTGTGCACCTAAAACCATTCTTGAAATTGGTATTGCAATTATTGCAAAAAGTAGCAATTATTTTTTTAAAAATTTCTTTTTTTATTCATTACAAAGAGTAATGCTAAGAAAAAAATAATGCTACAAAAAGTAGAATGTCCACTTGGGAAACTAAAAACCATCATGAATCTCAGGAAGAGGTCTAACCCTTTGGATGCTATATTTTTAATACAGATAAGAAGAAACCACCCTAAACCTGCACTAAAGAATATAAACACAGCTTTTTTTAAGCTCTTTAATCCATATTAAAAAAATGCTGATAAAAAGAATCATTATTAATAATAATAGTTTATCATTAAAAAAACTAATGAGATTATTTTTCGCTAATGTTGCCAATGATTTAATTTCAATTAAATCAGCGATAATTCTATCTATATCGTTATTCGGGAATTTAATTGCTACAAATGCTAAAAAGAATCAAAAATCAGAAGTTTCAAGTAAAAAAAGTAATTTTTTTAATCTGTTCATACTATTTTTTTCACCTCCTATTTTTTTCAATTATTTTATTATAAAAATTCACTTACGTCATTAATAACACGTTTTTTTCTTTTTTTATAATCTTTCATTGAATTTTTTTATAATCATCAAGTTTATCATAAAAAAATCAAAGATTTGATCAACAGGTAAATTGGTAAAAATCTTCTTCAGCAACAACTTTCATGAAACCATTTTTTTCAAAGAATTTCGCATTTTTCTATTTGATCTCCTCTACTCTGGTTAGTTCCAAGTGGTACTAAGATTGGAGGTAAATCTAAAGCTAAAAAAATTCATACAAGGCATTAGCTCCAGCTCTCGAAACTGCAAAAATCTGTAATTTTCAGTACATCAAATAGTTCTTTAGCTAAAAAAATTCATATTGCTTATAACCTTCTTTTTTTCAACACTATCATTTAATAATCCTTTTACCCACAAGGTGAACTATCTGATACTTTTTTTAGTCAGGTCATCAATATTATTCCAAATATAATCATTTAGAACTTTCGATCCTAATGATCCACCCATAACAAGCATTACTGGTTTTTTTCCTCAGTAAATCCTGTTAGTTCATAAGCGCGATTAGAATCACCTGTATAAATATCATCTCTTACAATAGCACCTATTAGACTAGCTTTCCCTTTTTGGTAAGAACTTTTTGTGTATCTTCGAATGTTGTAAATATATGATTACAGAACTTTATGTTTATTTTATTTGCAAGTCCTGGAGTAAGATCTGACTCATGTAATACAACTGGGATCTTAAGTAATCTAGCTGCAATACAAACTGGAACACTCACAAATCCACCTTTTTGAAAATACAAAAATTTGGTTTTTCTTTTTAAAACTAATAAAGAATCTACTATTCCTTTTTAGTACTTTAAATGGATCAATAAAATTCTCCCATGAAAAAAATATCTTCGTAACTTTCCTGAACTTATTTTATAATACTTTACCTCTGGGATTTTACCAATCATCTCATTTTCTATACCAGTTTTGCTACCAATATACGAGATTTCATATCCATTTTTTTTGAATTCTGGAATTAAGGCAACATTAACAGATACATGACCTGCTGAACCCCCTCCAGTAAACAGGATTTTTTTCACCTTTATCCTCTCTCTTTCGTCTTTTTTTCTAAGCGTTCTTCAACATGCTTAGGTACAAATTTCGACAAATCTGCACCAAAGCCTGAAACACCTTTTACAATACTAGAACTAATAAATGAATATTGTTTATTAGCCATCATATAAAATGTTTCAATGTCTTCATCTAACGCCTTATTCATAAACGTTAACTGCATTTCATACTCAAAATCAGATACCGCCCTTAATCCTCTAACAATGACATTTGAGCCCACCTGTTTTGCATAATTTACTAATAATCCTGAGAATGAATCAACCTTAACGTTTGGAATTTCTTTAATTGTTTCATTTATCATCTCCACTCTCTCATCAAGTGAAAATAAATATTTCTTGTCAGGATTTACCAAAAATAGCAACTATTACTTCATCAAATAATTCAGCACTTCTGTTTTATTATATCAATATGCCCATAAGTAATAGGATCAAAAACTACCAGGTACAATCGCTATTTTTTTCTTTTCATTTTATTTCTCCATATATTCAAAAATTACTATGTCTGTAATTCCATACTGTTTTTTTCTTTTTATTACTTCGATATTTTTCATTTATAATGGTGATTTCTTCTGTATTACTCTTCTCACAGACAATTAAAGCACCATCATTACATAACTGATTATCAAAAATATTTTTTTCAATGCATCATCTATTAATCCTTTATCATATGGTGGATCTAGAAAAAAATCAAATCAAATTTTTTTCTTCCTTCTTCCCAAAAAAATCTTCAAAGCACGTTTGAAATCATTTCTATATAAAGAATAATCATCATTACTAATTCTACATTTTTTTCAATATTACTTTTTAATAACCTTAATCGCATTATTACTACCGTCAATGAAAGTAGCATGTTTAGCACCACGACTTAAAAGCCTCAATTCCTAAACCACCAGTTCCACCGAAAAGATCTAGTACTTTACAATCATAGCAATCTATCATATTAAATAAATTTTCTTTTATTTTTATCTGTTGTTAGTATTGTATTCATACCGTCAACAGCATTTAATTTTATGAGATCTATATTTTTCCTGCTATAACTCTCATGTTTCCTCGCAATAAATATCTAATACACTGTATTTATTAATGATATCTTTTAAAAATAAGGGAGAATATAGCTCTCGCTTCCCCCTTATTATAATATTATTGTTTTGTTTGTAAATTACTATCTAAATGCTCAAAAACATAAATGTAAATTTGACATTTCTGATAACTCTACTTTTTTTACGAATTTCTTCTTCTTAAGATCTGCAACAATACTATCTATTCTAGTTTCATCTACATAAATGCATGCATACCTACCTCTTTTAGAATAAGAAACAAAGTTCCCATATTTTTTTCTAATTTATTTAAGTCTTTAAAACTTTTTAAAAATAGACATAGATTCCACGTCTTTCTTTTTTTCAAATAACTCCATAAGTTTCTCCTAGAAATGAGCTGCTGCGTCTACGCGACCTTTCTCATCAATTTTAATTACTTTTAACTTTAAGAGTGTCTCCAACTTTTACAACATCTTCAACTCTATTTACTCTTTCTTCAGCTAATTTAGAAATATGTACTAACGCATCTACTCCTGGGAATAATTCAACGAATGCACCGAATTTTTTTCAATACGTTTAACTTCAGCAAGATAGATTTCACCAACTTCTGCTTCACGTGTGATGTTTTTCGATAATTTCGATAGCTTTATTAATACCTTCGATTTCAGGTGAAGAAATAAATACATCTCCATTTTGCTCGATATCAATTTTAACACCAGTTTTTTTCAATGATTTCATTGATAACTTTACCACCTGATCCAATAACATCTTTAATTTTTTTTCAGGTTTAATTTTTAATAATTTTTAATTTTTTTGGTGCAAATGTTGAAACTTCTTGACGAGGTTCAGAGATAACACTGTTCATGTGCTCTAAAATTTGTAATCTACCAACACGTGCTTGTTCTAATGATTCTTTTTAAGATTTGCTCACTTAGTCCATCAATTTTAATATCCATTTGAAGTGCTGTAATACCTTCAGATGTACCTGCAACTTTAAAGTCCATATCCCCAAGGTGGTCTTCCATACCTTGAATATCAGTTAAAAATAGTATAGTGTTCATCTTTTTTAACTAATCCCATTGCAATACCAGCTACTTGAGCTTTAATTGGAACTCCTGCTGCCATAAGAGCCATTGATCCAGAACAAATTGTAGCTTGTGAACTTGATCCATTAGATTCTAAAATTTCTGATACAATACGGATAGTATATGGGAAATCTTCTTTAGATGGAATTACTTGTGCTAATGCACGCTCACCTAAGGCACCATGACCAATTTCACGACGTCCTGGCGCACGACTAAATCCAACTTCACCAACTGAGAATGCTGGGAAATTATAGTGTAACATAAATCTCTTGTTTTCTTCTTGAGTTAAATCATCAATGATTTGTTCATCTGATAAGTTACCTAATGTTACAACACCTAAAGACTGAGTTTGTCCACGAGTGAATAATGCAGATCCATGCGTTCTTGGTAGTACATCAACTCTTGAAGCTAATGGTCTAATTTCTGTTAAAGCACGTCCATCAGGTCTAATTTTATCTTCAGTGATTTCACGACGAACTTCATCTTTGACAATTTTATCTAATGATAATTTTTGCTTCTTTTACAATATCAAGCTCATCTTCGTCACTTGCTCTTTCTTCAAATACTTCAAGAACTTTTTTTCTTTAACAGCTGAAATAGCTTCATCACGTTCTTGTTTATCTTTAATAGCAATCGCTTCTTTCATTTGAGATAATGCCATTGAAAGAACTTCGTTATAGATTGTTTCATCAATAACTTTTAACTCTACAGCCATTTTTTCTTGACCAATTTCATCAACAATTTGTTGTTGGAATGCAATTAATCGTTTGATTTCTTCGTGTCCGAACATAATTGCATTTAACATAATTTCTTCAGATACTTCTTTTGCACCTGCTTCAACCATGTTGATCGCATCAATTGTTCCAGCTACTTTTAAGTCAACTGTAGAACGTTCCATTTGTTCAACTGTTGGGTTAATTACGTATTCTCCATCAACATATCCTACAGTAACACCAGCGATTGGTCCTTTGAATGGAATATTTGATACTGATAATGATAGTGAGCTTCCTAGCATTGCCGCCATTACAGGATCACAATCATACTCAACTGATAATACAGTTGAGATAACTTGTACTTCGTTTCTAAATCCATCTTCGAATAATGGTCTAATCGGTCTGTCGATAAGACGAGCTGCTAAAAGTAGCTTCAGTTCCCTGGACGACCTTCTCTACGTAAGAATCCTCCTGGTATTTTCCCTACTGCATACATTTTTTCTTCATAGTTAACTGTTAGTGGGAAGAAATCAACATCTTTAGCTTCTTTTGAAGCAACTGCAGTTGTTAATACAACAGTATCTCCGTATTTTACTACTACTGCTGCATTAGCTTGGCGAGCCATTTCACCTAATTCAACTGTTAATGTTTTTCCAGCCCATTGCGTTGTATAAACTTTTTTTATCTTGAAACATGTTTATTTCCTTTTCAATATTTTTCTTAAACTTTATATAAATCGACTACTTTATTATATCATGAATGCTAGTATTTACAAAGAAAAACGAAAACATAGTAGAAATAACATTGATTTCTCTACATTTTCGTTTATAATTTTTTTATCCGGGAAATTTGACACTTGTAAAACATAAAAAAAGTTTAACGAGAGTTGATATCTCGCTATTTTTTTGTCAAATTTTCACGTTTTAATATTGCGTACTTTATCGTACTATGGTATAATATAAGTATCGAGGTAAGAAACAATGAGGGTAAAAAAATCTATATCAAAAAAACACAATCAATTATTCTATAATCAAAGATGTTACCATTGGGAATAAAAAGATCAACAACTACTGTTGAAAAATCTAGGAAATCACGAAACACTTTTTGAAAAAAATATCCCGGCATAGAGCCTATAGAGTGGGCTAAACAAAGAGCTGAAGAATTAAACAGACTTGAAAAAGAAGGAAACGAAGATATCCTTATCAAACTAAGTCAAACTAGAAAATTAGATATGCACAAAAAAATACTGAATTTCATGGTGGTTATCTATTTTTTTACAAAAATCTATACTATAATTTAGGGTCTAAATAAAAATTTCGAAAGAAATCGAACAAAAAAACATAAATTCACATTCTCATTAGATGATATTCTATCACGATTAATTTACGGAAGAATTTTTATCTCCATCTTCAAAAACGTTCTACAATAGAGTTTTTCTAAAAAAAGTTATTAGAGTATAAAGACATAGAGCTACATCATTTTTTTACAGAGCTTTTGGAAATAATTTCTCAAGAATTTGATTTTTATACAAGAACAACTATACAAAAAAACTCTCAAAAAAACTTGTATCAAGAAACACTGATGTACTTTACTATGATTGTACAAATTTCTATTTTGAAATAGAAGAAGATGACGAATTTAGAAAAATATGGTGTTTCAAAAGAAAACAGACCTAATCCTATAGTGGAAATGGGATTATTCATGGATGCAGATGGAATACCTTTAGCCTTTTTCATTACATTCAGGGTCTACCAATGAACAAACAACATTAAAAACCACTCGAAAGAAAAAAATAGTAAAAAGACTTTAAGGCTTCAGAATTTATCGTTTGTACAGATGCAGGACTATCATCAAGAGCTAATAAATTATACAACAGTATGAGTGGAAGAGGATATGTAACTACACAATCTATAAAAAAATTACCTAAAGAATTTAAACAATGGGCGTTAGCTAGAGATAACTGGAGAATAGTAGGAGGCAATTCTAATAGATTTTACAATATCTCTGAAATAGAAGATAATGAAGATTATAAGGATAAAAATATTCTACAAAGAGTGCCCTTTTAAAGAAGAAAAACTTACCTTTTCAAAAATCTAATAGTAACATACTCTATAGAATATAGAAACTATCATAGAAAAAAATTAGAGAACGACATATAGAAAGAGCTATGAAATTAATAAAGACTCCTTCTAAGTTAAACAGCAAGCGAACTACCGATTATAAAAAGATTGGTAAAGGTTACTAGTATAACAGTCGATGGTGAAATAGCTGAAAAGAAATATATATCTTTGGACGAAGAGAAAATCTTCCAAGAGAGCTTATACGATGGCATATACGGAGTTTCTACAAACTTAGATGAACCAATTGAGAAGATTATAGAGATTAATAAAAAGACGTTGGCAAATTGAAGAGTGCTTTAAAATAATGAAAAAGTGAATTTAAATCTAGACCTGTATACCTTAGTCGAGAAGATAGAATCAAAGCACATTTCATGATTTGTTTTCTATCATTGACACTATTTCGTTTCTTGGAACAAAAGCTAGATGCAAATATATCTTATGTAGAATTAATAAAAAAACATTAAGAGACTATAAATTTAAAAGATTTTATGGATTAGGCTATACTCCTATTTATACAAGAACCGAAATAACAGATTTACTACATACAGCTTTTTGGCTTTAATACTGACTTTGAAATAATTAGTGAAAAGAATTTTTAAAAATTTTTTAAAGAAACAAAAAAATAAAAAAAGTACGCATTTTTTTTAATAAAAATTTTTAAGTGTTATAAACCGCTATTTCTAAGGATTTATAACACTTTTTACCTTTTTACAAGTGTCAAACTTGGGATTATATCATGAATACTAGCATTTACAAAGAAAAAAACGAAAACATAGTAGAAATAACATTGATTTCTCTACATTTTCGTTTATAATTTTTATCCTAATTGTATTTGATATAATTTATATAAAACTAATATTATTAATAACATAATAATAAATAGAATTATAAGTATCTTTTGTTTATTAGACATGATTACATATGACCTTGAATTTCTTTTTTTCAAGAATGTTTCTTGTATGCTCACAAACACGTGTAAAGTGTTGAATTAAGTCCATATAAACAACTCCTGCTGGAATTTCACAATCCCCATCTTTCATACGTTGAGTATGTTTTTTTACGAGCAGCTTTTTTTCCATTGCATATATATTTTCACATGCTGCCAACGCTGCTCCTGCAAAAGCTATATTGTTTTCTTCTAATGACTTAATAGTTTTTTTAAAAATAATATCATTACAAAGATCGAACATTTCTTGTACTTCTTCTTTTTGCTCCATCAGAAAATTTCAATTTTTTTCTAATTTGATAATCTACTGATAATACGATATCTCTAGCATGGTCTCCGATTCTTTCTATATCACGAGTTCCATCTAATAATGTTGAAGCTATTATACCTTCTTTAGGGCTTAGTTTTTTTCCCTAAATAATAAAGTCAGGTAATCAGTCATTTGTTCATCAAAATTGTTTATAGCATCTTCATAAGTTTCGCCTTTTTCACGTAATTGTTCATCACGATTCATAAAGTACTCTACAGCATTACGTAAGCTTTTCTTAGATAAGATTAACATTTCTACAAACTCTTTTTGAACTTGACCTAAAGCAACCGCTGGTGCACTTGCTATAAGTGATTTATCAAGATATTGTGTACTATATTTAATTTGCTCATCTTCACCTGGAATAAGCTTAGTTACAATTATAACTAATAAGCTAATAAATGGGAATTGCAATATTGTATTTAGTATGTTAAATGTACCATGTGCTGATGCTATTGTCATCTTAGGTTCTAAACCTAACGTTGTTTCTAAATATTGAATAAATGCTCCATAAGGTGCTAAGGCAATTAAACAGATAATCGTACCGATAACATTAAATAATACGTGAGAAGCTGCAACACGTTTTCGCTGCGATATTACTACCAATCATAGCTAATGCGGCAGTAGTAATAGCTGTTCCTATATTATCTCCAAATAGCACTGGTAATGCACCTTGTAAACTTAAAGCACTGTCTGCATACAGGTTCTGTAAAATAGCAATCGTCGCTGCCGATGATTGAATTAAAAACAGTTAAAAATGTACCTACACCTACACCTACAACCGCACTATCATTAATATGCGCTAATACGTTTTGAAACCATGCCATATCCCTCATTGGTCCCATTGCTGTAGACATCATTTTTTAAGGCGTAGAAAATCCCTCCAAAAACCAAAAAAATTACGCGACCGATGTTGTTTTACTAGCTTTAGCACGAGTAAAGAATAAAAAAATGCTGCTCCTAAAAAAATTAAAGGAAGTGCATATTTAGAAATATTAAACCCGATAATGAATGATGTTAATGTAGTCCCAATATTAGAACCCATAACAATAGCAATTGCTTGTTTCGTTTTTTTAATAATCCAGCCCCTACTAAACTTATAGTAATTACGATTGTTCCTGTACTTGATTGAATAAGTATCGTAACTATAATCCCAGCTAAGACAGCCATAAGTGGTTTAGATGTATATTTATCTAAAAACATATCGCATTTTCTCCCCGGCTATTAATTGCAGTCCGTCCCCCATGTATTTAATACTGAATAGGAATAATCCCAGACCTCCTAAAAAAGAAAAATAAAATTTCTTGCCAAAGTGCTGACACTTTTTTTGTCCTCCTAGTATATGTTGCGTGTATCATTAAACACACAAATAAATTTTACCATATAAATTTTAAAAAGTACAACAAAAAAATCTAAAAACTAGAAATATTAAAAATATTATTTCAAATATTTTCATTAGTTATATATTACTCACACATTATAATATCAATATTTTTATAAAAAATAAAAAAAGGTATCTACATAAAATGTAAATACCTTTTTAAAAAAATACTTATTAAAGCTTGTGGATAAACAGAAACTTTTTACGGCTACGTCCGTATCTTTCGAAAACAGTACAACCCCGTCAACTAGTGAGAATAGTGTATCATCTCCACCTTTTCCTACGTTAGTTCCTGGCCAAAATTTTTTTGTCCCACGTTGTCTGTATAAGATAGAACCTGCAGTTACGTACTGACCGTCAGCTCTTTTTAGCACCTAAACGTTTTTGATTCAGAGTCACGTCCGTTTTTTTAGTAGAACCTACCCCTTTTTTTAGATGCGAAGAATTGTAAATTTAATTGTAACATCATGTCAATTTCACCTCTCTTACTTCAATAGTTATATAATCTGAATAATTTTCTTCAATTGTTTTTAATGCAACTAACATTGCATTTAGTAGAAGTTGCTCTTTATCTGTAGATTTCAATGATCTATACGTTAAATGTCCAGTTTCATCTTCGCTAGCGGAGATATCGAACTGTACATCTTCATCTAGTTCGTCTACTGCATTTATTAAACCGAATATTACAGCAGATGCACCTGCACAAACTATATCTGAACCATGTTCAGCATAATCAACATGCCCATCGACTGTCACTTGTTTAATAATTTCAACTTCTTTTACGATTTCCACCTTAATCATGATTAAGCGTTAATTTTTTCAACTACTAATTTAGTGAAAGGTTGACGATGACCTAATTTACGGTGATTGTTCTTTTTAGGTTTGTATTTAAATACTGTGATTTTTTTACCTTTACCTTTAGCAACTACTTTAGCTGTTACTGTCGCACCAGCTACTAAAGGAGCACCAACTTTTTGTAGTTTCTCCACCTACTAATACTACTTCGTCAAAAAGTAACTGTAGAATCTACTTCAGCTGCTAACTTCTCAACTAAGATTGTTTGTCCTTCTTCAACACGTAGTTGTTTCCCACCTGTTTTAATTACTGCGTACATATCTGCACCTCCTTAAATATTTTTTACTAAGACTCGCCATACAAGGTGGATTTCTCTCTTATTTACCTTATACGTGCGGTTGTAGTAGCTATTTAGGAGCTACACAACAATACAATTCTAACACATATATATCATAACGTCAACTATATTGATAACTTTTCTTACTATTTTTTTAAAAAATTAGGTCAGTCAACTATATTTCTAAAGTTCACTGACCTTGTTTAATTATTTACGTTTTTTCTTATTAGAAACTAATGTAACTTTTTCTGGATCAAAAAGCATGTTTCTTTTGTTTTTCTGGTTTATATGGTGGATATAGTGCGTGTCCTAAGTAAGTTTGGAATATCATGAATAATCCCCCTACAATATAATACACCGCTACTGCTCCTGCTACCCAGAATGAGAACGCCGTAATCATTATCGGAGATAACCATTGCATCATTTGCATTTGACTTTGCATTTGTTCCTGACCTGGTTGTGTAGGTGTTGGCATTAACTTCATAGTTAATCTAGTTTGAATCGCATAAACAATAAACGCTATAATAGGTAATGTATATGAACGTGTTCCCTAAGTTGAACACTCCTAAGAATGTTGATTCTATGATTCCAGCTGAATACAATGGATTAGATAACGTATAGAACAATCCAGTTAAGAATGGAAGTGGAATAAGCATTGGTAAACATCCACCTAAACTTAATGGCATTGCATCATATTTTTTCATGATAGCCATTTGTTCTCTTTGTAATTCCATAAGTTCACTACGAGCTTGCATTTTCTCTTCATTAGAAATTGCTCTAGCTTCTTTTTTTCTTTAGCTGCTTGTTGTTTCTTCTGAACTACTTCTAATTCTGGACGAGCTAATTCTTGTCCTTTTCTTGATTTGTTTTGAACTTTGTAGTTATTTAACATGAAAGGTAAAACTAATAGTCTGATTACTAAAGTAATAATAACTATTGACCAACCCCAACTTCCTGTATACTCATGTATTTTTACTCAGTGATAAGTCCATTGGTTTTTACGAAGATTTCGTAAAACGTTCCAGAACGATCATTTTGTGAACATCCTGACAAAGAGTAACTACACCAAGCAAACCTAATAAAAATTGCTGATAGTTTTTTTCAATTTCATTCTCCTTAAATTTTTATTTCTTCTTTGTAGTTTTAGTATTTCTACTAATATTATACCTAGTAAATTATATCAAATATAAAAAGTTGTAGTCAAACTATTGTTTAGCTAAAAATTCAGTAAATTTCACCATTTGAAAATTTGATTCTACATATCCCCATTAATAAAAATACATTATAACGTTAAAAAAATATTGACAGTCGTGAGTAATAATTGTATAATATTAGTAAGAAAGGATGATTACTATAAAAGATATACAGTACATTACAGATATAGAAAGGCTCAAAGTCATCTCCGATCCTCTAAGAATAAGTATTCTTACTACACTCGGTACAGAAAAAAAGAACTCAAGAGAACTTGCTAAACTGTTAAAAAAATTAATAGAACTAAAAATACACTATCATCTTAATATCCTAGAGGAAAATAATTTTATCGAAGTAGTTGATACAGATTCAATAAACGGAATAATCCAAAAAAATACTATCTACCGACTGCACAAGCATTTGTACCTTCTCCTAGTATTTTTTTAACGACTTATTTAACAATACTTCAATTAACTTTAATGTAAAGAAAGAAGATGTGATAGAATTTTGGGATGAAGTTAAAAAAACTAGAAAAAAATTCTCCTCAAAAAGATACTGATGGTGTTGGTATTAGTGTTATTTCTACAGCTCATTAAGAGCTGTAAAATAATACATCGACTGTCAAATATTTTTTTATCGTTAAAAATTTTTTTATAAAGGGTGTGGACACTATGTTCAAAAAAATAAGAACTTTTTCAATTTTACTATTCGGTAGATTAATCACTAACTTCGGTGATAGCATATATTCAATAGCTACTTTAACTTTAATCTACTCTTTAACAAAATCTACTTTTTTTATAGTGGTATTACCTTATTTTTTTAATCTCATTTACCGCTATATTACAAATATTTATCTCACCGATAATCAGTAAATTTGATGTGAAAGAAATTTTTAATTATTTCACAGCTAATTCAAGCGATAATATTATTAGTTATCACTTATCTAATCTTCATTAATAAAGCTACATATTACTACACTGATAATTTTTTTATCGTTTGTATCAGTTTCATTAATCAAATAGTTTATCCTATTCAACTTGGTTTACTTCCAAAAAAATAGTTAAACAACAGGATTTAGTTAAAGCAAATTCATTATTTTTCTATAGCTTATCAAGGTAGTGACGCACTCTTTTAATTCAATAGGAGGATTTATTATTACGATTTTCGGGTCAATATATGCTTTCATCATAAATAGTTTTACTTTTTTTTGTTAATAGTATATTATTTATTTTTTTCTGTCAAGCGACTTATCTAAAAAAATGAAAAAAATACTATAACCACACAAGAAAAACTACCTTTCAAAAATTAAGTAATGGTATAAAAAAATTTGGAATACACCATTATTAAAACCATTATTAATTGGAATAATAATAATTAATTTTTTTCTACCAGCTCTTTACTAACGATACTTCCTGAGTATTCAGAAACTAGCTATTTTTATGGAATTTTACTTAGTGCCTCTGGACTTGGTATCTTAATAGGAGCCTTTCTTTCTAACAAGAAAATACTAAAAAAATATAAGGTTAGGTACTTTATATATTACTTTTTGCATTTGGTATCGCTGTTTCTTGGGGGCTACTTAGCATACTTAACAATAACTCCATCACAAATAAAATAATTAATTTCTCATTATTTTTTTATTTGGTTGGATACTAATAGGGATTTTGAAATACATATTCTCAAACAATGATTCAATGCATTGTAAATAAAGATAAATTAGATGTTGCTATGTCTACCATGATAGGTTTATCGATAGCTCTAAGCCCTCTTGGAGCTTTTATTCGCTGGAATATTAAGTATAAAATTCAATACTAAGATTATTATAATTATTACTTCACTATTAATTTTTCGTTGTTTTTTTCTATTATGGACCCACAATAGAAAAATACAAAAAAACTACCAAGCTTCAATAATTTACTAGAGGAGGAAAGATAATGAATACAATAAAAACTTAAATCAGCAACTTTAAAGGATATTAACTTCTTAGTTAAATTATATAATGACCAAAGTATTCAAAAATAATTCACTAAATACAGATTCTTTTTGAAAGTTACTAATAAAGAAGTAATTTCAACTCTTAAGTATTTTTTTATTCAAACAATCTAGAATATTATATTATATACAGTGGTAATATTAAAAATAGGAATTGCTCTTATTTATGAAAGTAAATATTAAAGAAATGTATTGTCTGGTTGGAATGGCTCTACTTGAAAAAAATATAGAGGACATGGATTTTTCACGACTAATTATTTCATGAGCTAGTAAAAAAAGTCATTTTCCAAATATAAAAATAACAACCTTAGCTAGTGAGATATATTCTAATAATATACCTTCTTTAAAAATTAATGGAAAAAAATTAAATTTTAAAAAAAGATATATCTAAAAACAAAAAGAAGTGATCATAAACAATCAGAAAATTTATAGTTATTTTTTTTTAGAAATCTTATATTTATCAACTATTTTTAGTTTATAAAATATATCTTTTGAAAAATCAAATATACATAGACAAATATAATTTAATAAATATTAACTAATATAAATTAGGAGGTTCTTCTCATGTATAATATCATTGTCATTATTAAATAAAAAAATTCACCAATTAAATTAGGGGGTTCTTCTCATACACAATATCATTATCATTATTAAATAAAAAAATTTATTAATTAAATTAGGAGGTTCTTCTCATGCACAATATCATTATCATTATTAAATAAAAAAATTCACCAATTAAATTAGGAGGTTCTTCTCATGCACAATATCATTATCATTATTAAATAAAAAAATTCACTAATTAAATTAGGAGGTTCTTCTCATGCACAATATCATTATCATTATTAAATAAAAATTCACCAATTAAATTAGGAGGTTCTTCTCATACGCAATATCATTATCATTATTAAATAAAAAAATTCACTAATTAAATTAGGAGGTTCTTCTCATGCGCAATATCAATATCATTATCATTATTAAATAAAAAAATAGCTAGTAACTTATTCAGACAAGTTACTAGCTATTTTCATTAAATATTACTTTTTATCTTCTTTTTGGTAAGAATGCATTTAATAACACACCACTGATAGCTGCAAGTGCCATTGCTGGAAGTTCAAAGTTAATGCTTTCGAATTTAAGCATTGCTCCACCTACACCTAAAACGATGATTACTGAAGAAATTACTAAGTTTCTATTGATACTTAAGTCTACTTTTTCATCTACTAACATTCTAAGTCCACTTGAAGCGATTATACCAAATAGTAAAATCGATACACCACCCATAACTGGTGATGGAATCGTAGAGATTAGAGCTGAGAACTTACCTACAAAACTTAAGATAAGTGCGAATACCGCCGCTCCTCCTAATACGAATACAGAGAAGATACGTGTAATAGCAAGAACCCCAATGTTTTCACCATATGTTGTACTTGGTGGTCCACCTAAAAGTGATGCAAACATCATTGCTGTTCCATCAGCTAAAATTGAACGGTGTAACCCTGGATCTTTTAGGAAGTTTCTTCCTACAACTTCAGATAATACCATTTGGTGCCCGATGTGTTCGTTAATAGTAACTATAGCAATAGGTACCATCGCTAATGCTGCTACATTCCAATGTGGTGTATATGTCACAAAAGGAATTGTGAACTTCGGTAAACTAAACCAAGGAGCATCGATAACCGGTTGGAAATCTACTAATCCTGCGAATACTGCTACAATGTAACCAAAAACAATTCCTAATAATACAGGAATTTGTTTAGCAAATCCTCTTAAAGCTACGCAACAGAAAATAGTTGCTGCTAATGTGATAAGAGCTACTAAGAAGTATTTCAAATCATAAACTTTAGCTCCATCTACTGTTTTATACATCGCCATGTTAATTGCTGTAGGAGCAATTCCAAGTCCAATAACAATGATAATAGGTCCAACTACTACCGGTGGTAAAAGTTTAAGCAACCAATTTACACCGAAATTTGTAAATTAACATTGCAACAACTCCATAAACTAAGCTGGCTAAAAATGCACCAAGCATTGCTGTTTCAACATTGTGGGTTGTTGATAATACAATAATAGGATTAATAAAGGCAAATGAAGATCCTAAGTATGCAGGAATTTTACCTCTAGTTATTAATAAATACGTAAGTGTTCCAATACCTGATGTTGTTAAAGCTGTACTTGCTGGTAATCCTGTTAAAATTGGTACTAACACCGTCGCCCCAAACATTGCGAATAAGTGCTGTAAAGCTTTAACGTTACCCATAGAGCTAAGTTAGGCTTTTCATGAACATCAAGAATTGGTTTTACTCTTGTTTTTTTCTGCCATTCTTCTTCTCCTTTTTTTATATTCAAACTTTCATAATTATATCACATGAATAGTCAATTTAAAAGTATTATTTTTTTTATTTTTTTCGAGAAGAAATTTAAAATGTTAATTCCCAAAAGTAAATTCTAGTTCAAATAAAAAAACTGGAATTTAAGTTGAAACTATTTTTTTAAACTGGAACTTAAGTTTAGACCAAATAATCATAAAAAGATATTTATCTAACTTTATTACGTTATTTTTAAATTCTCCTTATATTGTTAAACGAGCTCTTGTTTAAAGAAACTTTTGATTCTATCTTAATACTTCGTAAAATTAGTTTTTATACTGAGTAGTTGGTGTGGTTTCCTGTGAGGAAAAATGTGGCAGTGCCACTTTTCCCACATTATGAACCACACCAACAGAGACTCAGTGTCAAACTAATTTTTAATAAGTGCAATTCCACTTTTTTTATATTTTTAGTGTATATTATATATGAGACTTTTCGTTGAATGAAAGGAATCTAATATTATGACAAACAAAAAAACAAACACTTAACATATGATAATCGCTTAGACATTGAAGAAGGAATTTCTAAAGGGGAAACTTTTTAGAAGTATAGGTATAGAGCTTGATAAAGATTCTACTACTATTTCTAAAGAAATTAAACGTAATCTGCAATATAAAGATACGGAAGTCGTTACCAAAACTCTTGACGGAAAAAATTAATCAAAGCTAATTGTGCTCTTCTAAACAAACCTCCTTACGTTTGTAATAATTGTAAGCTTAAAAAGAAGAGATTGTGGTTTTGATAAACGTTTCTACTACGCTAAAAAAGGCTCAACTTAATTATCAAGAAAAATCTTGTCGAATCAAGAAGAGCTGTTGTTTTAGATAAAGAAGAATTTTTATGAAATGGATAAAAATAATTTCTAAAGGAGTTGCTAAGGGGCAATCTTTCTATCATATTATGCATAGTAATGATTTAGTTGTTTCTAAATCTTCTTTGTATCGATATGTGAATAACAGGTATTTTTTTCTATTGATTCTGTTGATTGTAAACGTATTGTTAAATTTAGAAAACGTAATAAAGTTAATAAAGAAGCTATACCTAAACATCTAAAGTCTGGTAGAGCTTATATTAACTTCTTAGATTTTATGAATGAATCTGCAATGCCTTTTCACTTGGAAATGGATACTGTCATTGGTAAACGTGGTGGTAAAACTCTACTTACCTTTAATGTATCTTCTTGTAATTTTTATGTTCGCTCTTCTTTTTAGATTCGAATACTTCTAGCGAGGTTTCTTCTAAGCTTTATAAGCTAAAAGAAAAAAATTTTATCAGAATAATGTACACTTTTTCTGATATTTTTCCTGTTATCTTAACAGATAATGGTAGTGAATTCTCTAAAGTTGAAGAAATCGAATATGATTTTTGATAAAAAAATTTAAAATTATTTTCCTGTAACCCTAATTCTTCTTGGGAAAAAGGTAAGATAGAAAAAAATCACACCACCTTGCGTGAAATACTTCCTAAAGGATCCTCATTTGATGATCTTACGCAAAGTGATGTTAATATTATTATATCACATATTAACTCACTTAAGAGGAAGTATTTGAACGGAAAGTCAGCTTATGAAGTTTTTTTCTTTTACTTTTTGGCGAACATATAGCTAACCTACTAGGTATTTTTTTGAAATACCTGCCAATGAGGTGATACTTAAACCTACCTTAGTTAAACAAATTAAGGATACAAACAAATAAATTTAAAAACTATTTATGAAATAGTAATATAGTTATTTTTTTACAACGAAAAATGTTTTTATTAGAAAAGTCTCAACTTAACTTCAGCATAACTGGAATTTAACCTGGGAATAGTGATTTGCAGGTCTATTTGTCATGCCTTTTTTTATTTTTAATTCCTTTCAAAAAAATCCCCAAAGTAAAAGCTTCCTTGTTTTTATACTGGAAGTTTCCTTGGGAATATTTTTATTGTTATTTTCCTTTTTTTCCCAACTTAACTTCCACTTTGATTTCTTACTGGAACTTACTTTTGGGAATTTACCAAGAAATTTAAAATAACTAATAATATTTTATTATCGGAAAAAAAGGTTTCCTCTGTTCTTTAGTTTATATTAATTTTTCATTATCTAAATTCTAAAATTATATAATGATTATTTCTTCAAAAATTATAAAAAAACGCAAGATTAAATCTATTAACCTTGCGTTTTATAATCATTTAACTTCTACATCAAGAATTACAACTTCTTCAACTGGTTTATCTTGCACTCCAGTTTTTTTACAGCTGCAATTTTTTTCTAAAGTTTTCGCACCAGCGATTAAGTGCCCAAAAACTGTGTGACGGTGATCTAAGTGAGGAGTTCCTCCTAGTTTAGCATAACCTTCAACAGCCTCTTTTGGCCAGCCACCTTGTTCAAGTGCTTGTAAAGTTCTAGCATCTACATGAGAATTTTGAACTATAAAGAACTGACTTCCATTTGTGTTTGGTCCAGCATTTGCCATACTTAACGCACCATAGAAGTGGAAGTAATCCATTGAGAATTCATCTTCGAAGCTACGTCCCCAAATTGATTCTCCTCCCATACCTGTTCCAGTTGGATCTCCACCTTGAATCATAAAGTCTTTAATTACACGGTGGAAAATAATACCTTTATAGTATCCATTTTTAGCATGAGTTAAAAAATTCTCTACTGCTTTTGGAATATCTTTTTCAAATAATTTGAACGTCATATCACCATGAGTAGTTTTAATTTTTTTACTCTAACTTGACCTTTTTTTACATTTTTTTGTTAATTGAGTTAACATTATATCTCTCCTTATTATGATTATGAGCTTATCCAAAAAAATTCTAAAAATTTTACAAAGTTCATACGAGAACCCATAGACGCAGTGATTTATTGATATCTAAATTCGCTTTATAAAAAGCTTTTTAGATATCTAATAAACTGTGCGGGGGGGACTCGACAAAATCGATTTCTCCGAAATCACGATTTTTGAGTCACTCCCTATTTATTTTACTATGCGTTTTTCTCGATTAATCTTTCGTTAATTTCTCTTAAGATATTTTCTTTGAATTCAGCAAAGCTTTCCTCTTTTTGATCGTGTGAACCAAATGTTCTAACGTTGACATTTCTGTTTTCAACTTCTTTATCTCCAATTACTAAAGTATATGGAATTTTTTTGCTTGCTGCTTCACGAATTTTATATCCTAATTTTTCATCTCTATCATCGATAGCTACTTTAACACCAGCTTTTTTAAGTTCTTGCATGATTTCTTTAGAATAGTCGTAGTGGTAATCATTGTTTACTGGAATGATACGTACTTGGTTTGGTGATAACCATGTTGGTAAATCTCCTTTGTACTCTTCTAATAAGAAAGCAACCATTCTTTCCATTGTTGATACAATACCGCGGTGGATAACTACTGGACGGTGAGCTTTTCCATCTTCACCAATGTATTCTAATTCGAATCTTTCTGGTAATAAGAAGTCTAATTGAATTGTAGATAATGTTTCTTGTTTTCCGATTGCTGTTTCTACTTGAACGTCAAGTTTTGGTCCGTAGAATGCTGCTTCTCCTTCAGCTTCAACATAGTCTAAACCTAATTCATCAGCAGTTTCTTTTAACATTTGTTGTGCATTGTTCCACATTGCATCATCGTCGAAGTATTTCTCAGTGTTTTCTGGATCTCTGTAAGATAGACGGTAGCTAAAGTTTTTAATACCTAAATCTTTGTATGCTTCTTCGATAAGTCCTACTGTAAGTTTGAATTCATCTTTAAGTTGGTCTGGACGAACGAAAATGTGAGCATCGTTTAGAGTCATACCACGAACACGTTGTAATCCACTTACTGCTCCACTTGCTTCATAACGGTGCATCATTCCAAGTTCAGCGATACGAATTGGAAGTTCACGATATGAGTGACGTTCATTTTTATAAATCATCATGTGGTGAGGACAGTTCATTGGACGTAGTACCATTGTTTCGTGGTCCATCTCCATTGGTGGGAACATATCTTCTTGATAGTGGTCCCAATGTCCACTTGTAATATATAAATCTTTAGATCCCATAATTGGAGTATAAACGTGGTCATACCCTAATTCAACTTCTTTGTCTACAATATATCTTTCAATAGTACGACGGATAGTAGCACCATTTGGTAACCATAATGGTAATCCAGCACCAACTTTTTGACTTGTTGTGAAGATTCCTAGTTCTTTACCTAGTTTTCTGTGGTCACGTTCACGTGCTTCTTGTAATCTCACTAAGTGTTGTTCCATATGATCTTTAGTGAAATAAGCTGTTCCGTAAATACGTTGTAACATTTTATTATCACTATTACCTCTCCAGTATGCACCAGCTACAGATAATAATTTAAATTCTTTAATTTTTGAAGTTGCACTTACGTGTCCTCCACGACAAAGGTCAGTAAAATCACCTTGTGTGTAAACTGTAATTACTTCATCAGCTGGAAGATCATTAATTAATTCTACTTTATATGGATCTTCTTTGAAGATTTCTAAAAGCTTCTTCTTTACTTACTTCACGACCTTCAATTGCGTAATTTTCACTAATAATTTTCTTAACTTCTTTTTCGATTGCTTTGAAGTCTTCTTCTGAAACTTTGTATTCAGCATCAAAGTCATAGTAGAATCCACCATCAATAGCTGGACCAACTCCGAAGTGCACATCTTTACCATATAGTCTTCTTAATGCTTGTGCTAATACGTGTGCGCAAGTGTGACGTAATACATATAAACTGTCTTTATCTTCATCATCTGCAACGATAAGTTTTTAAATGACCATCTTTTGTTATTGGTTTATTAACTTCGATGTAATCTTCATCTAATTTTGCAGAAATAACTTTTTTTCTTAAGACTAACACTGATACTTTCAGCGATTTCTAAAGGTGTTTTATTATCATATTCTCTTACATTTCCATCTGGAAAAAAACTAATTTAGCCATATTAAGGTCTCCTTCTTTTTTTATATACTTAGTCTAACTTACTTAGAAATTAAAAAGTCCCTTCTCTAGCCGAAACTAAAGAAGGGACGAATCTTTTCGTGGTACCACCCAAATTCGAAGTAATCTTACTTCCTCTTTGTGAATATAGCTCACTAACTATGTTAATACTATTAGCTAGGTAGTAACATATATTGCTTATAGGTATTTTTCAGCACCATACCCTCTCTTAAATAAGTTAAATATATATCTTGTCCTAAGTATACGTTGATTTATTTCATTAATGTAATTCTAGCACAAAGATAGATGAATTTCAAGGGAAAAACTCATCTATCTTTTTCATTTTATTTATTTTTTTCCAATAACTTCTTATACCGCTAAAAGTAAAAAAATTAATATTAGCAACATGAAAATATAATTTTTTTACACTGAAATATTTCGCAGCTTCTATTTTTTTACTACCTCTAGTTTCTTATCTATGTTATTAGATTTTTTTAACTTGTAAGTTATTTTTTTCGAATGTAGTTATATCAGTTTCACTAACTTTAGTATTTTTTTAAAAGCTATATAATAAAGATATTTTGCATCCTTTAATGCTGAAATATCAGTCACCGCTGTATCAGATATATCTACACTAGAAATATTTGGTACATCTTTCAATGCATCTATATTTTTTTAATCCTAGATTATCATTTAACATCAATCGATATAAATACTTTTTTTATCTTTCAACGCATCTATATTCTCGATATTGTTTTTTTATAATAGTAATTCCTCCAAGCCAACCAAATCTCTTAACGCTGAAATATCACTTATACTATTTCTATCCAAATAAAGTACTCTAAGAGATTTCAACTCAGCTAGAGGCGTTACATCTTTAATAGCATTTTTCTTCAGCAACTAAGCTCTCAAGTTTTGTAGCATTTTTTTATAAATGAAATATTATCTAAACCTATACCAGAAATATTTAAACTCCTTAGATTCTCAAGTTTTAAATTATTTGGGAATATAATCTTTTTAAAAACACTATTCATCGAAACATCTAATGATTCTACTTTTTAAATCATTTAGAAAAATCTAAGTTATTCATTAAATTTTTTTCTAAGCACTAATTGTCTTAATTTAGTTAATTTCGCTAAACTCTTTGGATCTTTTATTTTTATTATTTGTTAGATTTAAATCTTCTAATTCTACTAGTTTTTTTCTAAAGGTGTAATATCTTCAATAAAGTTATTTGATAGATTTAAATTTTTTTCAAATTAACAGCATATTCTAAACCTTTTTAGAGAAAAAAATATTTTTTTCCAAGGTAATGATAGACTTGTAAATTGCTCCATCATTCCTATCGTTACTTCTTCACCTTTATAGTCTTTATTAATATGAAACTTATAATATTCTAGTAACGCTTCTTTAAGATTAAGATCATCGAAATCTATTTTTTTGACTATTTTTCAATTTCTGTAAATTTCTTTTCTCCAAAGGGTACATAAACATCATTAGCTTTTATCGTTGGAGTAGATACAGCTAGTCCCAATAATGTTACGACAAAAAGCTTTATATATTACCTTTTTTTCATCTTTGTCCTCTTTATTTTTTTCTATACTCAGTTATTTTTATTTCGCACAATTATTAATCCATATGCAGCAAGTGGAATTAAAAAAATACGAAATACGGGAATACATATCTACTTTTCGCTTCCCAAATCATATGAAATAATGTTCCACCAATAAATGCAACCGGGATTATCGTTAGTATTTCTTTTTTTCTTTTTTTATAGACATTCACTGCAAAAAAACTACAGAAAAATACATATACAAATACTTGAAATACCTTCATAATAAAAAGTAAGTACATGATGAGTTCCATCAAAGTAAATTTGTTTTATAAAAAAGTCCTTTACTTTCTCTAACTTAGTTTCATTATCAAAGTTTCTTTGAGGTGCTGTGACCAATAAACTTTGGAATGTTGGTTCTATAAATTGATTTTTCATATTTTCTTTGATAAAAAAATCTACTGCATATCTAGGATTTTTTTCTTAAATACCTCTACTCTTTGTTTTATAGAATCTTTTGAAATATCAGTTATACGTTTTGCATCATAATCCTCTTCTGGCATAATATCGTAGTTAAATCTATTCCACCAACCTGCTTCACGATCACCTTCTTGCATCCCCATCGCTATCCATGTAATTTTTTTGGAACACCATCAGCGATTATCTTTTTGACTCTTAACTTCATAATAATTATAAATTAAACTCTTAGAGGCACTCATTAAAAAAATAGACAGCTAACTATAAAAAGCTATTACCTTTTTTTATCTCTAACTCTAATAAAAATAAATTATGGCTGCTGAGAATATCGCTAGCATATTTATTAAGTTATTACCAATAAACAACATTGCTATATTAATACTAACAGCACTTATTACCAACGTATACCACTTTTTATATTTAACATACTTTATAAAAATAATAATAAGCGACTAATGTTAAAAAAACATACCGGCAGCAATCCGTAGACAAATGCAACATAAAAATATTAATGGAAAAACATAGTCCACTAAGAATTACAACTAAATAGTTTGTATCTTCATCATCAAACATTATATTAGATATTTTTATATAACATAAAAAAATTATATAACTTATCGAAAAAAACTTTGCATTATATATAAAATAAATGTCGCTCTACCAAATAATGACAGTATTATTTGGAAAAAGAAATACTGTTGTAATTTGGTGTGAATATATATATAAATAGTTATTTCCTTTATCAAGACCACTATAATTTTCTCTTATGAAATTATTTGCTTGATCTATTACGTTAAATGGATCAAATTGCACATAATCACGTCTCAATATCGCAAATAATATACTAATAATAAATGTGTAAATCATTACAACTAAAACTAATCTTTGAACACTTATTATTTTTTTCAAATATCTTGCTAATATTAAGATAACTATACTAAATACTATAAGGAACATAATATTTAGTATAGCACTATCATTTTCATAATATAAAGTTTCTTGATAATCTTTCGGAAATATCGCTGTTTTTTTGTTAATACTAATAAAGAGTTTATCCCCATAAGCACCATAAAAAAATCACAGCTATAACTGTTACTAAAAAAATTAGAAAAATTTATTTAATATTTCCTTGTTCATTGCCAATTATTCCTCTTCGTTTTTTTATCTTCGTTTAAGAATTTTTTTCAACAATAAATCTTGGGCGACCTTTTTGTTTCTAAGTAGATTTTACCTACATATTCACCTACAATACCTAATGAAATCATAATCATTCCACCGATGAACCACATCGATATCATTAAAGCTTGACCACCACGGTCTTGCAAACCCTGCAAAATAACTATATAGTGTGTAGAAAAATACTATCGCAGCAATAAATATCATTAATGCTCCACCTATAGTAATAAATCTAATTAATTTTACAGATAAAGAAGTAATTCCTTCAAAAGCAAATGCCAACATCTTAGATAGTGGATATTTACTTTCTCCAGCAAATCTTTCTGCACGCTCGTATGTTACAATATCACTTGGATATCCTATCATAGGAACAATACCACGTAGGAATAAGTTTACCTCTTTAAATTGAGCTAATCCTTCTAATGCACGTTTACTCATTAAACGATAGTCTGCATGGTTGAATACTGTATTAGCTCCTAGTTTTTCCATAACCTTGTAGAAACCTTCGGCTGTAAAACGTTTAAAGAATGTATCCGTAGTTCTTGCTGAACGAACACCATAAACTACATCAGCACCTTCAAGATATTTTTTCATCATTTCATCCATAGCATTGATGTCATCTTGTAAATCAGCATCCATTGAGATACTTACATCACAGTGATCTTTAACAGTCATAAGTCCTGCTAATAGAGCATTTTGGTGCCCTCTGTTTCGACTTAGGTTAATGCCGCTGAATAATGGATTTTTTTATGAAGTTCTTCTATCATCTTCCATGTTTTTATCTTTTGAACCATCGTTCACTAAAACAATACGACTATCTTTTGAAATTAAATCTTCTTCTATCATAGAATTCATTTTAACTTCTAATCTTTTTGCAGTTTCGTTTAATACCTCTTCTTCATTGTAACAAGGTATAACTACATATAACTTTTTTTCATTACAAATCTCCTATTTTATTTTTTTACTTATAGCTTTATTAAGTCTATTTAATAAAAGCCTTATTCTCTTTCGTCTCTTCAATCGGTAGTATAAAAAATCTCTTCTACCTCTTCTTCATCAAACTCCCTTAGAATATTATATAAATTTTTTTATTAGATTGTTCAACACTTTTCTCATTATCCGCTAAATATTTTACAGAAACATTTAAAAAAGTCAACTTCTGATTCCATTTCTTTATATGTAATAAAGCCAGTTTTTTTATCTCTTTCTTTTTAAAATACTTATTAATTTCTCAAATGAATCATTAAACAGCACTAATTCCGCTTCTGGAGAATAATGTCTATATTTCATTCCAGGGGCGATAGGAGTCTCATTTTTTGTTAATATTTCTTCATTATATTTTACACTACCTTCTCCTAGTACACCTTCTATATCTTCTTTTTGTAATTTCTCCAGGGACGTGCAATAACAAGTGGATATCTTGTACAATCAATAACTGTACTTTCCAAACCTATATCTGATTGCTCATCTTCGATTATTACATCAATTTTCCCATTCAAATCATGGTAAACATGTTCAAATTTTGTTGGAGATGGTTTACCACTTGTATTAGCACTCGGTGCTGCTAATAAAACTTCAGTTTCCTTTAATATTTCTCGAGCCGTAATATTAGAAGGCATCCTAACAGCTAATGTATTTAATCCTGCAGTAACCTTTTTTTAGAAACGCCATTGTTATCTTTAGCATTTAAAAATTAACGTCATAGGGTCCTGGTAAAAAAATTATTTATTAGTTTTTTTACATTTTCATCGTTATAATCGACTATGCTATCCAATTGGTTCATTTCATAAAAATGGACAATTAATGGATTGTCACTAGGTCGTCCTTTAGCTTTATATATTTTTACTTACCGCTTCATCGTCCATAGCATTAGCACTAAGTCCATATACCGTTTCTGTTGGAATAGCTACTAACTTTCCGTCTTTATAATATGTAGTTAATTTACTATATATTTCTTCTTTATTTTTCACTTTTAGAAATATTAATTATTTCTGTTTCCATCCTATCTCCTTTCTTTTAATTTAACACTACAATATTATTAATATTGTAATGACTATTATTAATATATAACTTAAATAATCTAGATTACTATATTTCAATACTTTATATTTACTTCTTATTCCAGTTGTAGAATATCCTCTTACTTCCATTGCAGTAGCAAGTTCATCAGCTCTTTTTAGAGTAGCTATAAATAAGGGGATTAATATTGGAATAAACTTTCTTACTTTCTGCGCTAGATTTCCCTCATTAAAATCTGAACCACGAGAAACCTGTGCATTTATTATTCTATTAGTTTCTTCTAATATAGTTGGAATAAATCTTAGTGAAATTGATAATACTAATGCAAAAGTTGAAATTGGAATTCCTACTTTCTGTAAAAAAATCCAAGACTCTTTTTCTATAGCATTCGTTATCTCAGTTGGTGAAGTAGTAGCCATAAAAACTACCATTATCATAACGACTAAGATAAATCTAACAGTTATCAATGCTATTCCAAAAAGTGCTCCACTATAAATCTTCCAGCCCAACACCTCTAACAATACTTCACCTTTTTTATTAAAAACAAGATGAATAAAAGAAGTAAATATAATTAATATACTAATTGCTTTTACACTATTTATTAAAAAAATGCTGGGCTTGTTTTTTTGATAATATAACTATCATTATCAATATTAAAAAAACAAGATAGAAAAACTCTAGAACATTATAAGCAATAAAGACATCTATTAAGTACAAAAATTACAAAAAAATATTTTTCGCTCTAGGATCTAGATTATGAATAATTGTATTCAATGGAATATATTTACTTATTAATGAATTATTCATTTACACTACTTCCTATCTTATTTTTTTAAAGCATCTATTAAATCTTCGTATTTCCTAGGAAATACATCTAGCTTAATATTATTTTCTTGCAGATTATTATAAAAATTTTAGTAATTCTGGTTGTTCCAGTGAATTTTTCTTTAAGCAGGATTTCATCAGCAAAAAGTTCCTCTACTGTTCCTTCAAAATTAATTTTTTTCCATTTTTTTAAAAACAAAAAAACTTTATCTGCATATTCTAATACATAGTTCATATTATGAGATATAAGAACTATTGTCATATTAAGTTCGTCTTTAAGTTTTTTTCACCATGGTCATGATTTCTTCACGACTCTTATAATCTAAAAGCTACTGTTGGCTCATCTAATATCAATACTTTCGGTTCAAGAGCAAGCACTCCACATAAGGCGACTTTTCTCATCTCTCCACCTGAAAGTTCAAATGGTGATTTATCCAAGTAACTATCATCTAATCCGACTAACTTTATTAATTCTTTAGCTTTAGAAATGGCTCTTTCTTCTGATATACCGTAGTTTAGCGGTGCAAAGATAATATCTTTTTAATACACTTGTTTCAAATAATTGTTGCTCAGAAAATTGGAATAATACAGCAACATCTTGTCTTAATACTTTTAATTTTTTAGCCAGTTCACGCTTTTCTTTTTTACTTTTCGGATTAGTAATTAGTACATTATTTACTAATACTTCTCCATGTGTAGGTAATAATAAACCATTAATATGCTCTATAAGAGTAGATTTTCCACTCCCAGTCTTACCTATTATAACTGTATAACTTCCTTCTTCTACGTTCAAGTCAATATCTTTCAACACTTCTCTTGCATAAGGGGTTTTTATAATTATAAGTATAGCTTACATTTTTTTAAACTAATTTGCATATTTTTTTCACTACACTCTCCTCGTCTTCTTCTATTTCAAATATATCTTGATTTAGGTAATTATTTAGATCTTTTTTTACTCTTTCTACAAAAAGGAACTTCTAAACTATATTTTTTTCCAGTATTGTCGTATCAGAATATAGTGTAGTATAATCTCCATGATAAACTATTTCTCCACCCTCTAATATAACAATGTCATCCGAATAAATACTCTCTTCTGCATCATGAGTAATCGATATTATAGTTATTCCTTTTTTTCTCTATTAATTTTTTTATATACCTTAAAAATAGACTTTCTTGCCATCGGATCAAGCATACTCGTCGCCTCATCGAGTATTAAAAATCTCAGGATTTAAAGCAAGAGAAGATGCTATCGCAACCCTTTGTTTTTGTCCTCCTGACAGTGATGATGGCTCATATTTTCTGTAGTCACTCATATCTACAATCTCTAAAACCTCATCTATTATTTTATCCATATCTTCTTGTGGTACATTCCTATTTTCAAGACCAAAAAGCAATGTCTTCTTCTACAGTAGAACCTACAAATTGGTTGTCAGGATTTTTGAAATACTATAGCTATTTTATTTTTTATATCGTCATAAATTTCTTTACTGTATTCTTCATTGTTAAATAGGATTTTCCCAGAAGTTGCTAAATTTTGACCGTAAATCAACTTCATTAACGTTGATTTCCCACTTCCATTTTTTTCCTAGGACACTTAACCAATGCCCTTCTTTTTATTTCTAAATTTATATTTGATAATGCAGTCTTTTTAGAACTAGAATACTGAAAAAAACATCTTCAAATTTTATCATTTTATTACCTAATTTTTCTATAGAATATCTTTTTTTATTATACCAAATATCACGATTTTTTTCTCAATCTAAATGGGGCTAATCCAAAAGTCCTAAATTTTAACAAAGTTCATATGAGAATTCATAAGCGCAGCGGTTATTTATTACAGTAACTTTGTAAATTATTTTTTTAATAAATTCATTTACTTTATCATCATCATATACTACCTCTTTTAGATACAATCCAGCAGCATCTGCTTTAGGGTACAGCAAATTGGCGCTCTTTTTTTATCTAGTATTTCTTTTATATAGTCCGCTTCATATTTACCAGCAGCTACATTTTGTATAGTTCCAATAATTATCCTAACCATGTTATATAAAGAAACCATTCCCTGTAATTTCAAAGTTTACAATATTAGGGGTAATCGGATCTTTTTCCATAGTTAAACTATATATCGTCCTCACCTTATCCTCAACACTAGAGTTTTTTTCGAACAAAATGACGAAAAAGTCATGTTCTCCTATAAAATACTTCAGAGCCTCTTGAGCCTTTTTCAAAATTAAAATCAAAACTATGTTTACCTACATAATTTAATAAGAATGGATCAACTTCTCTTCCGATGTATAATTTATAATAATATGTTTTTTTGTGTACTATTATATCTAACATGGAAATTCTCTGAAACTGTCGTTGCCCCCACTATTCTAATATCTTTTGGAATAGTAGCATTTAAAAGCCTTAACCCAAGCAACATCTGGAATATTTAGATCAGTATCAAAATGTAATACCTGACCATAGGCATGAACACCACTGTCCGTTCTTCCACTCATATAAAGTCGCACATCTTTTTTTATTAATTTTTCTTTAAACTCTTCTCAATTTCTTCTTGAATTGTATTATTATTTGGTTGTATTTGAAATCCATGGTAATTGCTACCATCATATCTACAAAAGTAAAGCTATTCTCACTTTTTATCTCCTACATCTTTTTATTTTTTTAATATTTTTTTGCCTCTTCTTCTGTCATCCAAAAAAATGAATACCTCCGGTTGAATCATACCATCGATCTTCATTGAAATTTCCTGCATAAACCCACTCTCCAAGTTTATAACAAAAGTCCTCAGCAACAGTTGACCATGCTTCGTCATAAAAAAATAGTACCTTCAAAGTTTTTTTATTTCTAATACCTTAGCCTTATCACATCTGCAACAGTTTCTAGTTGAAGATACTCTTTTTGAATCACTTGGTATCAAAAAGTTTTATAATTCTATTATTGAGTCCTTTTTATAAGCAATAAACGCTCCTTTTTTTCAGGACAATACAATTTAAAAATACTCCGTTTTATTATCAAAAAAATAATATTTTTTTAAGTTTGCACCTTCTAAAAACAGCTGCATATAACTTGGTACCCTTAATATTAGAATTTTTGTAAATTTACCCTTCTCATCGATGCTTTTTTTAGATTCGAATTAATAAAAAAATAGCATTTTTCCATATTACAATCATCTAAAAGACAATTTTCTAGATTGCTATCTGTAAAATCTACATTACTAAAATCTACATTGATAAAAATTTGAAGAAGAAAAAAATCTAATTTAGATAAATTAAACCCTCTTAAATTCATATCTTCAAAAAATCAAATCATTAAAAATTCTTTTTCCCCTTGTTTTAATCGTTCAGTAAATTCCTCATACGAAATTTTTCATATATTAACACCTCTATATGATATTATAGCACATACAGTGACTTTAGATAAATTTTATTTAGACTGATTCAAAAGTAATAAATAGAAAAAAGTTTACATTAGAACTAATAAACTCAATAGTTTATTGATATCTAAATTCACTTTATAAAAGATTTATATATATGAGGTAGCGATTCGTCAAAATCGTTTTTTTCTGGAATCACGACTTTTTGAGTTCCCCCATTTTTCCAATACACTTCAATTTTTAATCATTTTTATCCAAATATTACTTGAAATTTACTGTATTATATCCTATAATTTATAATTATTAGATTTATCAAATACATTTTAATGGGAGAATTTATGACGAAAGAATCTATATCGAAAATTAAAAAAATTATAATAATATTATCTTCTATATTTTTAGTATTTATAGCTATCCTTTATTTTTTTAAATCGAAATCATACTATAAACAATATAACATCTTATTGGCATACTAATAATACAGATAATACAAGTGAACAGACTAATACCAAACAAAATGATAATAAAGAAGAAGCGAAAGAACCAGAAAAAGTTAAGTCTATCGAAGAAAAAAACAAGCAACAATGAGTGCTGATGCTACAACTATGAAATCATTAGGTCTATATTTTGATTATGCAAATATGTCTCTACCTGAAGTTGTTCAAGCCTATCTAAAAAGAAAAATAGAATTAAAAAAATTCTCAAATAGCTTTCTCATATAAAAAAATTTAAATACCGGTGAGCTAATAGAAATGAATGAGACACAACCTATGACTGCAGGTTCAACTTATAAACTTCCGCTTAATATGATAATCGTTGATGATTTTTGATAAATACAATTTATCAATGACTGAACGCTACGATATAACTAAAACAGAATATGAATATATCGGTGAACACGATACATATGTTAGAGTTTTTAATGGAGCAATGACTATTCCTCAAATGCAATATTATTCGTTAGTCTATTCAGAAAATACACCAGCGTATGCTCTTGGAGATCGAATCGGCGGAATAAGTAAAGTGTATGACATGTATAATAGATACGGAGAGTCCAAAGGAGAACTTAAAACTTTTAGTACTGAAAATAAAACTACAACTAATTACTATATCCAAGTTCTTCAACATTTATGGGACAATAAAGAAAAAAATATAAAGATATTCGACAATATATCGGGGAATCTTTCCCAGGTGAATACTACAAACGTTATTTACCAAATCTACAAATTGAACAAAAACCAGGTTATGTTAATGATGCACTAAATGTTGATGCAATAGTTTATGAAAAAACTCCTTATATTATTGCTCTATATACCGCTGGTTTAGGTGGAACAACTCCTACTACCCAAGAAATTAATCTTGTTGGTTTAAATCAAGTAGGTCAACTTTCATACGTTATAAACGAATGGCACCGCGTTAATATGAATATGTAGTTCAATAAAATATTAGAAATAAGATGTATAATACGGGAGTGTGAATAGAACTCTGGGGAGTGTAAATAAACTCTGTAAATTCTTTATGTTAACCAACTTTTCCGTTTTTTTATAAAATTTAAATGGGAGCGACTCAAAAATCGTAATTTCGAAGAAATCGATTTTTGTCGAGTCGCCCCTCACTACTATTGATTTCAAAAAGATTTTTATAAAAAGTATTTTTGAAATCAATAAACCTCTGCGTCTATGAGTTCTCATATGAACTTTGTTAAATTTTAGGACTTTTTGGGGAAGCCACATTTTTTTATAGTTCCGTTTCTGTTTTAATATTTTTTTCATAGAGAATCTCGTTATTTATTTGTAGTGATTTAAATATAACACAGATTCTCTTTTTATTTTTATATTTTTTTTATCAGTGATCTTGTTTTTCTTGTTACTTCCTCATACATGCGTTTTTTTCCTCCTATAAATAGGTTTCGAACTCTTGTATACTTAGATTTAATTTTTGCGCTCCCAACTCTTTTTGTAAGGAAGCCTCCTTTTACTAAATCTGCAATCGTATTTATTGTATTTAATCGACCTTGTTCAATTCCTAATCCGATTCCTCGCTCAATTCCTTGTTCAATTCCTTGCCTTATTCCCTCTTCTTGTGCATAAGCTAGGGATGCCCAGTAGTGGTCTTGTTGTCTTGTTGCTTCATCATACATACGTTTTTTTCCTCCTTAGTCCAGTTTCGAAGATTTAATAAATTATCAGCTTGAATAATTACATCATCGGGTTCGTTTGTGTACTGTTTGTTTCCAAAAAAATTCTAGCCATCTAATTTTATTATAATCGTTATTTAAGTTTTCTTTGTATTTTTTTAGCTCCAGAAATACTATTTTTTTAGCAACGGAATATCTTTAGTATTATTTTTCTACGTACATTTTCAATTCTGTGTTTCTAGTTTCTTCTTTGATTAAAAAAAGTACTTATCGCTTCATCACCATCAAAATAATTTTTTTATCGACTATAGCTGCCACATAAACTGGTGGCAATTTTTTTATAAATAGCAAGCTGCTCTTTTTCATTTTGTTTTAATCTTTCTATATTGTCATTGACCTGTTTGCATAAATATGCCCAAATGCGATTAATAAAGAATACTTGCTTGGCGAGTTGCACTTCGATAATTACCTGTGAGTGATTATCTAATTCCACTAGAATATCTACAGCTATATTGAAGTCTGATTCTACATTGCTGTTTGCTGTAAAGATTTGATTCCCCTCAATTAACTTAGCACTTTTCGCGGGTAATTCGAAAATATCTTTTACAAATTGTAACGCTACAGTTTCATTTCGAAATACTTTTTTTACTACTAAATCATAAGTTGGTTTTTATGTTTTTTTATGTCGTTCTTCCATTGGATTCTCCCCTTGGTTTAATTATAACATTTATGTGAGTCTTTTTATCTATAAGTTTCGCACTTTTTGCAGGTAATTCAAAAGTATCTTTAACCTATTACAGCGCTACTTCTTTGTTACGAAATACTTTTTCAGCTACTAGATTATAAATTGGGTATAAGTCGTTCTTCCTTAAAGTCGTAACTGACGTTATGTTTTGATAGCAATCTCCCTTAAACTCACAACTGATTTTTATGTCTTTATGTCGTTCTTTCGTTGCATTTGTCACTATTAGGTTGTTATCTAAAGTATATCATATATGTGGGATTAATGCGAATGTTATCTTAGCAAGACAAAGGGCAACCCGAAGATTGTGATTTCATAAAAAAATCAACTTCAACGAGTTGCCCTTTTTTTATTTGATTAAAAAGTTCCTTTTTAATGAACTTCATCAACTTAGTAAATAACATCAGTTGTTATTTGTTTTTTTCTACGTTGTCTTGCAGTCATTAATACTGCTCCTAATACCGATAATCCTAGCCCTGCTAATCCTGTATTTGTTCCAGACGCACCTGTATTTGCTAAACGTTTTATAGTTTTTTTCATCCTTATTAGTTGGGGTTGGTTTTGTTATCTTTAGCTTGTTGTTCTCCATTGCCTTCTGGCTTAGTTGGAGTAACTTTTCTGAAGATATGTGTTACAACATCATCTTTAGTTTCTGTTTTAACGAATACATATCCTGAAAATTCTCCGTGTTCAAAAGGCTTCATTAGCTTCACCTAAAACTGCTGGTGCTTTTTGCATCTGCCGGTCTTAATTCATTTCCTTCTTCATCTTCCCATTTAGTAATGATAAGTTTAGGTAATGTTAATTCTGCGGTTAATTCAGCATTTTTTTGCGTAAGCTGATTTTATTTTTTTCTATTCCTTCATTTTTGACTTCTTCGACAGCTTTATTTGTTGTAGCTTCTTTTTATTTTTCACAGTAGCAGCCATTGCTTCTTTTTTTAGCTATTTCTTTGATGCCAGTTTTTTTGTCCTTTTGTTAAAGATTTATCTTCATCTGTTGCTTTTTTTCTTTCGCCTCTAGTGCTGATTTTATTTCTGCGATGGCTTTTTGATTTTTTTCTGTCTCTGCTGGAAGTGCTACTCCATTAATAGCGTTAACTCCGTTGTCTTTTTGCTGTTCCTACTTCTGCATTTGTTGTTGCTGCATTGATGTTTTGTAACTGCTGCCTCTTTTGCTTGTTTCGTTTGCTCTTTTGCAGCATCTTTTTCTTCTTTTGTTAAACCATTGTTGCCATCTATTTCAGCATCTTTTGTAGTTTTTGCTTGTTCTACTGCTTTAATCGCTTTTTGCTTTTTTTCTGTTTTAGCTGGAAGTGCTACTCCATTAATAGCGTTAACTCCGTTGTCTTTTTGCTGTTCCTACTTCTGCATTTGTTGTTGCTGCGTTGATTTTTGCTACAGCTCCGTCTTTGGCTTGTTTTGTTTGCTCTTTTGCAGCATCTTTTTCTTCTTTTTGTTAAACCATTGTTGCCATCTATTTCAGCATCTTTTGTAGTTTTTGCTTGTTCTACTGCTTTAATAGCTTTTTGATTTTTTTCTGTCTCTGCTGGAAGCGATACTCCGTTTACAGCAGTAACTCCTGCTTCTTTTGCTGTTCCTACTTCTGCATTTGTTGTTGCTGCATTGATATTTGTAACTGCTGCCTCTTTTGCTTGTTTCGTTTGCTCTTTTTGCAGCATCTTTTTCTTCTTTTTGTTAAACCATTGTTGCCATCTATTTCAGCATCTTTTGTAGTTTTTGCTTGTTCTACTGCTTTGATAGCTTTTGCTTTTTTTCTGTTTCAGCTGGCAGTGCTACTCCATTAATAGCGTTAACTCCGTTGTCTTTTTTTCTGTTCCTACTTGTGCATTTGTTGTTGCTGCATTGATGTTTGTAACTGCTGCCTCTTTTGCTTGTTTCGTTTGCTCTTTTTGCAGCATCTTTTTCTTCTTTTTGTTAATGTACCATTACCATCTATCTCTTGGTCTTTTGTTGTTTTTGCATCTTCTACTGCTTTAATCGCTTTTTGCTTTTTCTGTTTCAGCTGGAAGTGCTACTCCGTTGATAGCCGTAATTCCTTTTCCTTTTTCTGAAGTTACTTCTGCATTTGTTGTTGCTACATTGATGTTTGTAACTGCTGCCTCTTTTTGCTTGTTTTTGTTTGCTCTTTTTGCAGCGTCTTTTTTTCTTCTTTTGTTAATGTACCATTACCATCTATCTCTTGGTCTTTTTGTTGTTTTTGCATCTTCTACTGCTTTAATCGCTTTTTGCTTTTTTTCTGTTTCAGCTGGAAGTGCTACTCCGTTGATAGCCGTAATTCCTTTTCCTTTTTCTGAAGTTACTTCTGCATTTGTTGTTGCTGCTTTTTATAGCGTTAACTGCATCTACTTTTTGCTTTTTTTCTGTTTGTTTCTTAACTTCTGTTTTTTTCTTCTGTTGTTAAGTCGTTGTTGCCATCTATTTCAGCATCTTTTGTAGTTTTTGCTTGTTCTACTGCTTTAATAGCTTTTTGATTTTTTTCTGTCTCTGCTGGAAGCGATACTCCGTTTACAGCAGTAACTCCGTTGTCTTTTTTTCTGTTCCTACTTGTGCATTTGTTGTTGCTGCATTGATGTTTGTAACTGCTGCCTCTTTTGCTTGTTTTTGTTTGCTCTTTTGCAGCGTCTTTTTCTTCTTTTTGTTAATGTACCATTACCATCTATCTCTTGGTCTTTTGTTGTTTTTGCATCTTCTACTGCTTTTAATCGCTTTTTGCTTTTTTCTGTTTCAGCTGGAAGTGCTACTCCGTTGATAGCCGTAATTCCTTTTTCCTTTTTTTCTGAAGTTACTTCTGCATTTGTTGTTGCTGCTTTTATAGCGTTAACTGCATCTACTTTTTGCTTTTTCTGTTTGTTTCTTAACTTCTGTTTTTTTCTTCTGTTGTTAAGTCGTTGTTGCCATCTATTTCAGCATCTTTTGTAGTTTTTGCTTGTTCTACTGCTTTAATAGCTTTTTGATTTTTTTCTGTCTCTGCTGGAAGCGATACTCCGTTTACAGCAGTAACTCCGTTGTCTTTTTCTGTTCCTACTTGTGCATTTGTTGTTGCTGCATTGATGTTTGTAACTGCTGCCTCTTTTTGCTTGTTTCGTTTGCTCTTTTGCAGCATCTTTTTTTCTTCTTTTTGTTAAACCATTGTTGCCATCTATTTCAGCATCTTTTGTAGTTTTTGCTTGTTCTACTGCTTTAATAGCTTTTTGATTTTTTTCTGTTTCAGCTGGCAGTGCTACTCCATTAATAGCGTTAACTCCGTTGTCTTTTTTCTGTTCCTACTTGTGCATTTGTTGTTGCTGCATTGATGTTTGTAACTGCTGCCTCTTTTTGCTTGTTTCGTTTGCTCTTTTGCAGCATCTTTTTCTTCTTTTGTTAAACCATTGTTGCCATCTATTTCAGCATCTTTTTGTAGTTTTTGCTTGTTCTACTGCTTTAATAGCTTTTGATTTTTTTCTGTCTCTGCTGGAAGCGATACTCCGTTTACAGCAGTAACTCCGTTGTCTTTTTTTCTGTTCCTACTTGTGCATTTGTTGTTGCTGCATTGATGTTTGTAACTGCTGCCTCTTTTGCTTGTTTCGTTTGCTCTTTTGCAGCATCTTTTTCTTCTTTTTGTTAAACCATTGTTGCCATCTATTTCAGCATCTTTTTGTAGTTTTTGCTTGTTCTACTGCTTTGATAGCTTTTTGCTTTTTCTGTTTCAGCTGGCAGTGCTACTCCATTAATAGCGTTAACTCCGTTGTCTTTTGCTGTTCCTACTTCTGCATTTGTTGTTGCTGCATTGATGTTTGTAACTGCTGCCTCTTTTTGCTTGTTTCGTTTGCTCTTTTGCAGCATCTTTTTTTCTTCTTTTGTTAAACCATTGTTGCCATCTATTTCAGCATCTTTTGTAGTTTTTTTGCTTGTTCTACTGCTTTGATAGCTTTTTGCTTTTTTTCTGTTTCAGCTGGCAGTGCTACTCCATTAATAGCGTTAACTCCGTTGTCTTTTTGCTGTTCCTACTTCTGCATTTGTTGTTGCTGCTTTTATAGCGTTAACTGCATCTGCTTTTGCTTTTTCTGTTTGTTTCTTAACTTCTGTTTTTTTCTTCTGTTGTTAAGTCGTTGTTGCCATCTATAGCTTGGTCTTTGGATGTTAATGCTGTTATCACTGCTTCTATCGCTTCATCTTTCTTAGTTTTTAGATGGAAAAGCAACAGCATTAATAGCCTTTTTACCTTCTTCCTTAAACTTATTAACAAGCTCCGTAGTATTTGTTGTATCTTTTTAATATTTTCTATAGCCTTGTCAGCTTCAGCCTTCATCTTGTCTTTTGATGTCTTTTTTTCTCTTCATTTGTCAGTGCTACACTAGAATCTACTTGAGAATTTTTTTTCATTTATTAACTCATTAATTTCGTTTATTGCTCCATTTTTATCTAATACTGGCGTTGGTGGTGTCGGTATTGTTACTGCATCGCTCAAGTCTGATGTAGATCTTTCTACATTAATATCTCCACCATAAGTAGCTGGTATAGATTCTCTGTCTCTAGCTATGTTTTCTAGTAGTTATTCTATCTCCAACCTGTAATGCTTCATCTGGTGTCCAACTAGCAGTTCCATTTACAGCAGGAATTGTTGCTTTTTCAGTACCATTTAGATAAAATTTAACAATAGAATCATTAGAATTTCTCGCTGTTGATTTAACTACAGCTCGTTTACCTGCAGCATTTTCCAAATTTTCTACCGTTACAGTTGGTTTTATTAGGTTTTACATTTACTTTAAGGGTCTCATTAACATAAACCTCACCAGTGCTTGAATCAGTAAACTTCAATCGAAAAATCATAAGTCCCTACTGCTCCATCACTTCCTCTAGTTGCATATGTATAAAGCCAGAAATCACCTTCCGTTTTTCTTCCTGTATAATCTAAATATGCTCCAGTAGTAGTAGCACTTGTGTATTGCGGTTTATAACCTCTACCTTTTCTGAACTTTAATATATAACGGGCATCTGGTGCTCGTCCAGCCTCTGTTTCCATACTTCCATCTAAATGATAAAAGGTAACATCACCTGCTGGTACCGCCCTAAACCCACTACCGTCTCTTAGAGTTACTCCGTTCATACTATGATTGCGCCCTGCAATATTAGTTCCATTTGGTTCAGTATTTCCTACTTTTTTACCTAATGTCTCTTTTCCGTTTGTTGTATCTAGTTTAGGAGTCTCACCTTCTTTTAGTTTTGGCATACGTTTTAAGCCACTGTTTTTTTATATGCAACTAACGCATTATAAGAAGAATCAATTTCCTTTTGAGTTGTTGCATTAGTAAGTACTTCTTTTTGCTTTTGTTACTTTTTCTTGTAATACTTTTACAGACTCTTCTGTATAATTAGATAAATTTAATTTATCAATTTCACTTTAATAAATCTTCCAATTTTTTTGTATTAACAACAGCTTTTTGGTTTTTCTGTTTCTTTTTCTTTAGAGATTATATTAGGTTGCGTTTGTGTTGCGTTGTTTCCGACACTTCTTGCTTCAGAGGCAACTTGTTCTCCTGATATTTGTTCTCCAGCCATAGCTACACCTGCTCCAAAGAACACACTACACCCTATCGCCACAGAAGCTATCCCTACTTTGAATTTTTAATCGAATAAGTTTCAACTTTTTGTTCCTTGTTTTTATTTTTCTGTATATATTGATTATTCTTACCTACCATAATTTCCTCCTTAAATTTCTTCAGATAGAATTATATAATCGATATATTTAACCACTATATTAACTATCATGAGATAACTCAGTCTTCTATGTATCAACTATTAAACAAGTCCCTAGTCAAAAAAATAAATTCAAAAATCTCATTTTACCTCTTGATAAAAAAATAGAAAATAATTAGTATATTTTTTTATTTTTTTAAAAAAATTTTATAATCGTATTTTTTTTGTTAAAAATTGTGGATATATATATATATATATATTAACACTTTCAACGTTATTTTAAAAAGTAAAAAAATTAAAGAAAAAAATTATTTTTTTATACTTTGTAATATAATTGTAAAAATATTAAAATATGTAAACTTACCTGAATTAAAAGCAATCGCGATTTCTTAAGAAACACGATTTTTTTGAGTCACTCCCTATTATTTTATTTAACTAAAGAAAAAGCTAATATCGATTAATTCTTTTTATTATCTTCAAATTGATATTTTTTTATCTAAGACTATGCTAATCCAATGTTTTTTTATTCATATGGTATGCTGGAAAAAAATATTTTTTTATTATCAATAATTTCTAAAATTCTATCCGTAGGATATTTTTACATTTAGAATTTTCACCTTAGTTGTAATATCAGTTTTTTTATTCAATTTATTATACTCTACATCCAATAACAAGGCATACCATTTATTTTTTTCTCATTTAAAAATGCCAATATATCGGGATGTTTTTTTAAAAAGGATTAATATGATTTTCACCGTATCTGTTATTGCAATAATCAACTACTTCTGAATTTATTTTTTTCTGATTCATCAGCTAATCCTAATATAGAGCTTAGTATATTCTCTACATGTTCTCTAATATTTTGAACCGTTTCACCCTACAGCACTATCTACACTAAATAATGAATAAACCTCATCAAATTCTATATCATAAACTTCTATCATTAGTTGATTATTAACAAATATAATCTCTATTAAAAAGCTACTATCTAAAATTTCTTTTTCGATATATTAGTTTTTTTCGCTTCTCCCTTAAATCCAAAGCCCTTTAGCTGTTCCTTAGAAAAGTTATATTCCTCTACATCTATAATCTTCATATTTATTATTTGAATCTGGCTCTATCGTGACTTTGATTCCACTTATCTACTTCTGGTCCTTTTTGGCACAATTGTTTTACCTGCTGATACATAATATCCTACCTTAATTGCTTCAAAGTCTGTTGTAGATCCGAATCTCGGTGTTTGATATAAGTCTTTTAAGTAGTTGAAAATATTAGGATATTCCTCGATTCTCTTTTTATTCGCAGAATATAATCCATAATAAACGACATCAAAACGAATCATAGTAGTATAGAAACGAATATCTGTTTCTGTTATTGTATTTCCATGGAAGTATCTTTGATTTGATAAACGCTCCTCTACTACATCCAGCATATCGAAGAATCTATCGAATGCCTCATCATATTTTTCTTGATTTTCAGCAAATCCCATTCCATATACACCATCATTAATAGCCACAGCTAATTTTTTTCATTCCACTCATCAATTTGACCTGCAAGATGTTCAGGATATAAATCTATTCCATCTTTCTTGTGTAGTTTTTTAAAAACTGTCGCAAACTCATGAAGTATCTCTGCTGATTCTTTTCTAACTACTTTTCCTGTAGTAACATCAACAAGCACAGGTACTGAATATGGTCCTTCATAATCTGAATCACTATTTAAATACACATCTTTAATGTTAGATTGTTTTTAATATTGGGTCTAATCCATCTTTATCTAAGCTAAATTGCCATCCTTCTTCTCCACGACGATAATCCAATGTTCCTAAACTAATCGCATCATCTAACCCTAGTATCTCTCTTGCTATAACTGCTCTATGTGCATACGGACATACCGCAGTCCAAAAATAGTCTATATCTTCCTTCCTCTATAGGTTGTTCCTCTGTTCCAAATGGTTTTATTAAAAAAATTTTTTTCATGTGATTTTCTCCTTTTTAATTTTCTATAAATTTTTTTCGCTTCTTCATAAATATACATAACATTCAAAGTATGTTCTTTCTGATCATTCATGAATTCAAAAATCTTTATTATTTATAACTTCAACGAATTTTTTTAAACTCAGCAAACATTCTGTGTGAATGAATATTTTTTTATTTTCATTTATAAAATTATCTTTTGTTTGAATACTGTAATTAGGAACTTCATTTGTTGGACCAATAACTTTAATTATACCTTGATCACCTTGAATATTGACATAACTATTATTAAAAAGTATCTTTGGCTGCTATGCATACTACTTTAAAAGTTATCATATTCTAATAGAAGAATACCAGAAGTATCCACATCATTAACTATATTAGGTGAATAATGTACTCTATTAGGTTTACCAAACAATCCAACAACAAAATGAATATTGTAAATATTTAAATCACCAAGTACTCCTCCGCCTTTACTCTTATCAAACACTGGCGCTATAACTCCATTTTTAAATGCTTCGTATCTTGAAGAAAGTTGAGAAAAAAATTACACTCAACAAGTCGTATTTCTCCTATTTTATTTAAATTATCTTTTATATCCAAATAATTTTTTTGATATTGATTTGTTATTGCTTCTATTAATATTAATCCTTTATCTTCAGCTATTTCAAATAATTCTAAAGCTTCATTATACTTCAACGTAAATGGCTTCTCACAAATAACATTTTTACCAGCTTCTAAAAGCTTTCTTAGCAACTGAATAATGCAAATTATTCGGAACTGCAACATAAATTGTATCTACTTCTTTATTTTCTAGACAGAGATCAATATCAGTATATATATTCTTAATATTATATTTAGACTGTAATTCTTGCAAATTTTCAATATTCCTAGCTGTTATAGCTTCTAATTTTAATTTCTGGGAGTTCATATGCAAAAGATAAGAAATCTTTCACTATCATACCAGAACCAATAATTCCTAATTTCATGTTTTTCCTCCAAATTACTATGTATCCTTTAATTATATCTTTATAAACTTACACTAGCAACTTTTCTGCATAAAAAGGAATCATGAGCTTTAAGCTCATGCCCCTTCTCATCAGTCCTAAATTTTGGAGACTCTAAAAAAACCCTAAGGAATAGAGTCCTTAGGTCTTTACTCTATGCAACATACTAACTAATTACTTTATATGCATATTTTTACACTATTTTCTTTGATTTTACAAATTATTTTTTTAATATAGAATCAAATAAATAAAAAGCTTATAGAATTATTAGTAAATCTACTAATTTTAGTCATAAAAAAATACCACCATTACTAGAAATACTTTTTTTGTCGTGCTAAATAAGCTAAAGCAGGTGCTAATTGAAATAAAACTGCTTTTATAATATTCATTTTCTTTTTCAATTAACAAAAATAGCTTTCTTATATAATTCTCTCTCTTTTATTCCAACCTCTTTATCTAATATCAAATTATATAAATCAGTTAAAATTTCTTCTTCTGTAGGAGAATAATCAAACATATAAAATTCCTAATAATTACCAATTAATAGTTGGTTCCAATGGTAAACCACCACCAGCACTACCCCAGCCATCACCTATAATTCTAAAAAAACATGATCAACAGTACCTGTTACTTGAACTGTTCTCCATTGACCAGTTACTGAATTTCGATAGAAAGCGTAAGGTTGTACTGTATACATATATTCCCATGGATTTACACCACCACCATCATTCGCAATAGTAGTATACTGGGAAAAAGTAGTAACTTCTGTACTTCCTTTTGCATCAGCTATATTAAAATTTAAAAAAACATACTACCTGATAATAATAAAACAAAAAAATAATTTCTTTTTCATAATAATAGAACCTTCTTTCTGCTATTTTTTTCAGAAAAATTTAACTTTTTTTCGATATTAGAAATGAATTGTTAGTTTTATTATATAGTAAAAAAATAAAAAAATACAAGTCTTTTATTTAATTTTTTTAAAAATATTTGTTAAAAACATCACTCTTTACACTCTGTCAAAAATACTTTCTATTTCTTTTTAATTCTTTTTATAAACTTACTATCTTTATGCCCTATATATACAATCTTTCTTCTGCTCTTATCATTGCTACATAAAGCAATCGTCTTTCTTCTTCTGCATTTGTTTCTAACAATACATTTTTTTATCTAACTTTTTTTCATAGTTTGCTTTTATACAAATAAGGATAATTCTCATCTATATTCATTATAAATACATTTTTAAATTCAAGTCCCTTATATAATTAATTTAACTTTGAATTTATCTCCTGTCAAATTTGATAGATTGTTTTATTTTTTTATATTTAGTTATCTTCATACTGGCAAGGGGCTGACTCAAAAGTCCTAAATTTTAACAAAATGTATATGATAATTCATAGACGCAGTGGTTTATTGATATCTAAATTCGCTTTATAAAAAGCTTTTTAGATATCTAATAAACTAGTGCGAGTGACTCGACAAAATCGATTTCTCCGAAATCACGATTTTTTTGAGTCACTCCCTTACTTTTTTTGTATAACAAAAATGTACAAATATTTCTTTTTGTAACTACTTTCTTAATTAATAAAAAAATAATTAGTATGAATTTTTTTCTCATCCACACTAATTATTATACACCCTTATTATTTTATGCTTTCTTTTCTAGATTTAATTGCTCCAATAACTAATGGAATTAAGCTGATTAAAAATAATAGCAATCACTACTACTGAAAAGTTTTTTTCTTAACATATGAAATATTTCCAAAGAAGTACCCTACTGATACAAATAATGTACACCAACAAAGCCCTCCAAAGAAATCTATCACTCTAAATTTAGAGTATTTCATCTTACCAGCTCCTACGATAAATGGCACGATCGTACGGATAATCGGGAAGAATCTAGCTAAGAAAATAGATTTTCCTCCATGTTTCGCTACAAAGTTTTCAGCGTCTTTTATGTTGTCATCAGACACAAACTTTTTAAACCATGCTTTTACTCTTCAAGTAATCAGAGAAGTTTCTTCCGATAAAATAGTTACAATTATCTCCAATAACAGCAGCACTTATGCATAAGAATAATAGTAAAAAAATATTATTTCCTGTTGCTGCCCATAGTGCTCCACTAGCAAATAATAATGAATCACCTGGTAAAAATGGCATGAATACAACACCAGTTTCGATAAAGATAATTAAAAAAATATTATCCCATACATCCACCATGGTCCATGTTGCATCATTAATTCACCAAGATGCTTGTCAATATGCAATACAAAAATCAATTAAAAAAATTTAATTGTTTCCAATGTAGTCCTCCTAAAAATAAATATGTTCTATGAGATTATACCATAGACATCATACCCTGTCTAATAATCATACAGCCAGTATATTAATCTCTTATGAATTTTTTTCATTTCAGCAATGTAATCAGCATTACTTTCATGTTTTCTAAGATGATTTAACACACCAATAGTTGGTTCACTAACATCTTCAAGTTTTCTACGAGTTTGCCATAATATTTTTTTACTTCATCTTCTGTTAATAATAAATCTTCTTTTCTTGTAGAACTCTTCAAGAAATCAATAGCTGGATAAACTCTTCTTGAAGCTAATTCAGGCGATAATACTATCTCCATATTTCCAGTTCCTTTAAATTCTTCAAATATTAAATCATCCATTCTAGAACCTGTATTAATTAAAGCAGTTGCGATTATAGTTAAACTTCCTCCACCTTCAACATTTCTCGCTGCTCCGAAAAAAATGCTTTTTGGCTTATGAAGACTCGACGGATCTACCCTCCACTTAATACCTTACCGCTACTTGGTTCTACAATGTTATAAGCACGAGCAAGTCTCGTTATACTATCCATAAGTATAATTACATCTTGACCAAGTTCTACACGACGTTTAGCATGCTCAATAACCAATTCTGCCACTTTGATATGATTTTTCGAAGTTTCATCAAATGTTGAACTTACAACATCTGCTCCTCTTACAGATCTTTCCATATCAGTAACTTCTTCTGGTCTTTCATCAATTAAAAGGATAATTAACTTCTTATCAGGATAATTTTTTTCTAATAGAATTTGCTATGTCTTTTTAATAATGTTGTTTTTCCCAACTTTAGGGTGGTGCAACAATTAATCCACGTTGACCGAAACCAATCGGCGCTACTAAGTCAACAAATCTTGTAGAAAGTTTCTCCTTAGTAGTCTCTAAAACAATTTTTTGATTCGGATAAATAGGCGTTAATGCTTGGAAATGCGCTCTACCTTTTTGCTACTTCGGCATCTACATCATTGACCTTATCTACCTGCAAAATACCCTGCAAATCTCTCTCCTTCACGAGGTTTACGAACTTTCCCAAAGACTTCATCACCTTTTTTAAGTTCAAAACGACGAATTTGAGAAGCAGAAATATAAATATCTGTTTCTCCTTTTTTATAATCAACCGTTCTTAAGAAGCCAAAACCATTTTCTGGATGTATGTCATCTAAAATCCCAGCTGCATAATAATGTTCTTCACTTAAAGATTGTTTTTTTCTAAAATTGCTAAAAACTAATTCTTTTTTTATTCAATGTATAATATCTTGGAACTCCGAGTTCTTTAGCTAAAAGCTGTAAGTTCCTTAGTATTCATACTTTTTATACATTTCATCAAATTTTATGTTACTCATTTTCATCCTTTCTCCATATGTTTCATGGAAATTCATTATAATATCTATATAAATTGTTTATTTTAATTTAAAAAAATTATCTTTAACGTACATCAAGAACCTGAATAAATACCTTACACAAAAATGTTATTTTTCAAGTTCTTGTTGTTTAATATTTAATTTATTTAATATCAATTTACAATTTATCTTTTTACTAAAGCACTACCACTGCAGATAAAATAAATACAGCCCCTATTATATCTACTAGACCAAATGTTGTTCCCAACAATAAGAACGAAAAATACTATTGCTGCTATTGGTTCAAAAACACCCAATTATACTTCCTGTAACAGCGCCAATTAATTTTACTCCTTCTAAATATAGGGAAAAATGACATTATTGTTCCTACAATAATTACACCTGCCATACATAAAAAAATCAATAAAAAGCAAAGTTCTCAGGAATATAATTACTTCCCGTTCCAAAATAAACCACAATACCTGCAATTAAAAAGTCCCCATGTCATTATTGGCATTACTCCATATTTCTTAGTTAAACTTACTGACGAAATATTATAACTTGCTAGTCCTATTGCAGAAAAATAATCCCCAAAATAAACCTAATGTAGATATATTTAATTTACTAAAAATCCAAGTGTGTAGCCATCAGTACTGTTCCAAATAACGAAGCAGCTATTGCAATGACTTCACGCATCATCAGTATCTTCTACCTATAACGCAATAATACGTCATAATCATTACAGGTCCTGTATACTGAAGAACAGTTGCCATACCAGCATTAGTATATTTAATTGCTAAAAAAATATGTCCCTTGACAAATAAGCAATCCCAAAAATGAAAAAAATTCAATAATCTCAAAAATATCTTTTTTTATCTGAAAAATACATTTATTAGACTCTTTTTTTATCTTTTTAAAAAATAAAATAATTGCAAGAACTATCCCCGCATAAAAATAATCTATTTGCTATTACCCATGTAGAATCTATCTTAGAGATATTAAGTAAATATTCACCTAATACTCCAGATAAACCCCAACAAGTAGCACCTAGCAAAGTAAGGATTGCTCCTTTTTTCATCGTACTTTGTCCCATAATTAACTTCTCCTAATGATCAAATAATTTCAGACTTGAATTTACTATCCTATTAGATTTTTCCACAACTTCATCGTATTTTTCTTCATTTGATAATAAAATACTCGTAAATAGAGTTATCATGTTATTTTGAGCTACCATCATATTTCCACAAGTATAAAACTTAGCATCAAGTTTATTAGTAATATATCCAAATGGTGAATACCAAAAACCATAACCTACATTGTAATTTTCATCAAAAAAATTTCTTCGCTATGTTCTCTGGATAACCTTTTATTATTGGCATTGGATATAATAGACTAAGAGATTTAATAGCTTTTTGAGTATCTTCAACTTTTTGAATTTAAGACAGAAAACACATCTAATTTTTTTCCCCATCAATGTTTTATCATCGTACACTTTAAATTCACTATCAAAATGTGATTCAAAGTTTTTCTTTTATACTCATGAATAATTTCTTCTTCATCAAACATAATAGAATAATCATTATTAAATAAATTCTCTTTTTCAAGTATAGATGTGCCTTCAAATCTCTCTGTGTGTAATCTAATGAAATCAAAGGATTTGTAGTTACGAATACACTTTTTTTCGATTCAAAAGCAATAAAAATATCTATTCCTACCTAGTAAATATTTCGTTATTGCACCAAGCGAAGTATTATTTTCTAATAATACTAAATTTTTTTCTTGAAAGTACTATACGTTTAAGTTCTTCTTTCTCAATCTGAAGAAGTGCTTTTCTAATATTTTCTTGCCAAAGTTCTGGATAAATTTCCCTAACTACTGATATTTTTCGGTTCATTAGAAATCACATTATCGTCATCAAGTTTATTTAAAAATGCAATCCTCTCTGTCCATAACTCTGTAAATTCTTTTTCTTCCTTCATATTAAAGAATAAAGTTATAAAAAAACATCGTCATCTTTAAAAAAACAGCAAGTATTCCGGGAACTACAAATGATGTATCACTAAAATCTACCCATTCTTGGCTATTTTTTTATTATTACCGTCTGAAACTCCACCATAAATACCGAAATATTCATCATCATGTTCATCTATTTCTAGAACTGTTACCTGTGCTTTTAATTCTTCAAAAACCAGATAGGACGCTACTATTATCAAAACTTGTTAAGAAATCATTAGAGTCAAGTAACCATGTCGCTTCATACCCTATACCAATTCTAGAAGATTTGGCATCTGGGGTTCTTATAATAAACCTTTCTCCTTTTTTTGGAGAAAAATAAACTTATAAACTGATCTTCACTAAATGTTTTTCTTCAGCTTAAATTTTTACAACAAGTTTATCATCAAGAACTGTATCACTAAAATCATAGTCTATAATTCTCTGATAATCATTCATACTCATTACCTATCCTTTTTCTGCTCCTCGCTTTGAAGTCTTTCTTCACGTTCTTTAATTTCTAATCTTTTTGTCTTTGTTTAATTAATCTATTTACTTCTTCCTCAGATTTATAACTTGCTTCTTTATCCGTAAAGATAAATAAATTTTTATGATTATTTAAAAATTGATAACACTGTTTTTGTTTTCTGATTCTTCATTTTCAAATAATTCTGCAATATATTTTCTTTTATCATTTCCTAAAACAACAACAAATAAATTTCTAGCAGACATTAAGTTTTTCATATCCAATGCTTATTAATTTATTACCTTTGATTTCCATACCTGCTTGTTGTAATTGAGATTTTTTTCTTCTTCTGAAAAATTCAACAATATGAAGGTTTTTTTATTTACCTCATCAGCATATTTATAATCAAGTATTCCTCCATCTGAACCTAAGAAAACTACCGCAACATCAATTGGATTTTTCTTCTAATACTTCTTTATAACTATTTAAATCTTCTTCACATTCATTACTATTTAGTGCTTGTGGATAATAAATATTTTTTTAGCTTCTACATCTAACTTTTTTTAAATAACTCATGTCTTGCATATCTATATAATCCAAATTTCTCTTCAATATCAATATCAGCAAATTCACGTTGACCTAATAATATAACATGTTTATAGCGATATTTCCCTGTTTGATTATCATCTATCATTCTATTCGTAAATTGCGTATTAATAATATTTTTCAGGCAAGCAAATAACTGCACCATCCTCTAAATTCTTTTTCAAATTCATCATACATTCTATTTAGAACTGCTGTTTCACTATTACAAACTATATATTTCATGTTTTTCACCTCCATATAGTAATTATTCAAATTACTTTCTATTATATCATATTTATCCCTTACTAACAACGTCATAGATTTTTACTCAACTTCTATCAGTTTAGAAAGTACATAAGAATAAACATATGTTTTAATATTTTTTTAATTGATAATATTCCGCTACCGCTTCTTTATATATTCTTAGTTGCTCCTTGTGTCTCTCACGTAAAAATATCTTCCCCAGTTTTACTAGTCACATAGTCAGTCTTATAATCAACGATAATAGCTTCATCATCAGACATTTTTAATAAATAAATCGACTACCCCTTGAAGTATTACATCTATTTCACTATCACTTTCACTATATAGTTCTTTGGCTTTTTTTCGCAGTGGTAAATGCTATTTCAGTTTTGACAAAATTGACAATTAGAAATAATATCCATTAATTCATTATTAATAAAGTTACCTATTCTTTTCTATATCATCTTTATTATTTATATTATTAAACTCTTCTTCTGTTAATATTCTACTCTCTTTAATATTTTTTTAAATAAATCATCTGTTTTTCTTTAAATTATTTAGATAAGCTTCCACATCATTAATTTCGACACCTGATTTAATATCATTAACTATTTTTTTCAAAAAGTTTATGAACAATATTACCCCTAAGTATTGCTTTTACTTGTGGATGTCGAACTCTTCAATGTATTTAACTCTAGATAACCTCTTTTTTTCTTTTTGAAGCTTATATTATTATCACCATTAATTTTTTTCAACGCACTATATGATGTTTTTTTGTTGGGAACACCTTATGTTTAACCTTAACTTGTTCAATTTTTTTCGGTATTATGTTGTTTCAATTCAAACTTTTCATAAAAAGTCTGCTAGGTCAAAGTCTAAACTAGCTTCTTGTTCTTGGATCGATGGAATCATCTCATAATCTTCAAATTTAGCATCACGCTCATTTTTCAAAATTGAATCCAGTTTCGTAATCACTTAATAAATTATTCAAAAATAATTTCAAAGTTATCGTCTTCTATTAATGCTTGCGATAAAGATTTATCTCTTGCCTTCTCATTATTTAATTCTATACCATTTGGGCTTACAAGATACAATGTATTTTTTTAGCACGAGTTAGTGCCACATATAGGTTACGAATTTCTTCTTCTCTTTCTCGTAGTTTTATCAAAAATACTATTTAACTTATATAATTCGTTTAATTCTGTTAGTCTAGAATTGTTTTAGACCGAAACTTTGAGCTATAGTCTCAGCATTAAGACTTAAACCGAAAGTTTCTGTGAATAACCCTTCTCCAGTATAACCTCTTTTACTAAATGAAGTATCAAGATCAGCGACAAATACTTCTTTATACTCTAGTCCTTTTTGAGATGTGTATTGTAGACAAAGTAACACTATCATTTGGCGTTCTTTTCTTAGTTTCAAATACCTCTTCATTTTTTTATATTTTTTTCAAATGCCTAATTAAACCAGATAGTTTATTATCAATTTTTCTGATATTCATTAACTACATCTATAAAATTCTCGAAATAATCAATTTCTTCGTCATTTACACCTATTGTAACTAAATAATTTTTTTAAAGTCAGTGTCAATCTCTATAGTTTCTATTAAATCTGGTAATGAATTATTCAAACTAAAAATTCAGCCATTTTTTTAATAAGTTTGTAGTCTGTTTGTCTTTTTTTATTATCACTATTACTTAATTTTTTTCAAAAAGATTTTTTTCCCTTTTTCTAGTGATAATCTCAATAATTCATCATTACTATAATCAAAAAAATCTCTGTATGCAAAATGGCTAATAGACTAGCATCTCTATTAGTATTATCTAAAAAAATCTAAGAATATTATACAAAAACATTAAAAACAATTTGATTCAGTAAATCCAACTTTTTTCTTTAAAAAAATAATGGTATATTATACTTACTAAATATTTCTTTAAAACTAGACATTTTAGTACTATTCCTCACTAAAAATAGCATAGTCATTGTATTTTTTTCCCATCCTTTATCCCATGTAAAAATTTCATATGCAATATTTTTCTATAGACTGAATTCTATAGTCTTTTTTTGTTCTCTATTATCTCTCCAGTAAAATAATTAACCTTACCATTAATTAATTTGGTAGGAATTATTTCCGTATCTTGACGTTCTTTTTGCTTCCGGGTAATACAGCGCACTATCTTCATCATAACTCACACCCGCATTCTTATTATCCATTAATCTATTAAATACAAAAATTACTGCATTTTTAGTATATTCTCATCACTTCTAAAGTTTTTCTTTTAATACTACACAAATTCCTTCAGAATCATCTTCAAATGAATATTCCTCATTTACACCATAGTTATCAATTTCCAATTTTCTATAACTATTATACTTTTTGTTCAAAAAGATCTGGATTAGATCCCCTAAAACCATATATCGCTTGTTTAACATCTCCAACCCTAAAGAAGTACACATCTTCTCCTCTAATTAAGTTTAAGATATATTCTTGCAGGTTATTATTATCTTGATATTCATCAACATATATTTCATAAAAAAATACTCTCTATAATAATTTGCCGCTTCACTAGGTATAATCTCACCATTTTTCTTCTTTTAGTTAGAGCTTTTAATAGCAAGATGATTTAAATCAGAGAAATCTAAAAAAATTATTTTTCTCTTTTTCTTTTTAATAAAATCATTATGTAATTTCTTAAGAACTTTTGTAATAGTTCCAGATAACTCAGTCATTTTTTTCTATGGTTTTAAAAATAATTCAAGTAATCATTAAGGTCAGTTTGTATACTTGCTAATGTCGCTGTGTCGTATACACTGTCTTCAACTTCTAATTGTTCATTTAGTTTCTCAATAATAACTTCAATTTCCTCAAGATTCTCTTGATTACTCTTCGATATTTCTTCGTCTTGTTGAATATATTTTATAATTTTTTTCTTTTTTTATCGTTATCTAAACTAACAAGAGAAATAAAAATCTATATCGTTCTGTTTTTTTAGAATTTTCTAGATATTTTTTTTAATATACAAACAAAAAAATCAGATGCTATTTTTTTATATTTTCTACTGTAGTTAATTCATCTACTCTACTAAATTTATCAAGAATTTCTTTATTATCAATAACAAGTTTATCTTCATAAAGAGAATTAAATTTTCCAAAAATCTTCTTCTAAATATTTTTGAAAAATTAGGTATATTTAAAAAGCTTATAGTATATATCAATAATAAAAGAAGTTATATTTTGTTTAGAGCCAAAAACTATAAACAACAAATCTGTACTACTAGAATCATCTTTAACCAATTCTTCTAGTACGTTTCCTATTGTTTCACTCAATAATCCTTTACTATTTGCTAATATACCAAAGTTAGGAGATAAATATTTAATTTGATTATCAATTTTTTCCTCTACAAGATAATAGAATTTTTTCAATACATTTAGACAAAAGCTGTCAATAGTACTAACATAGGCATCATTCATTAGCATTCTCTGCTTTCTAAGGAACAATAAATCCTCTTCTTTATTTGTTGAAAGCAATCTTTCACTAATTTTATCTTCTATTCTTACTATCATATTTTTAGCAGCAGCAGTGGTAAATGTTAAGACTAGTAATCTATCAATATCCCATCTTTTTGTCGCTACTTTTCTTGCTATCCTTTCAGAAAGAACCTCTGTTTTACCACTTCCAGCTGCGGCAGCAACAAGAATATCAGCTCCTGTAATGGCTATAGCTTGCCACTGTGGTGGTGTCGGTGGATACTTTCTAGAAGCGGCTATATTATCAATCTTTTCAATATTTATCATACAAAGTTCCTCTAATTTCATATTAATAATCACTTTATATTTTAACATACTTTAAGCATTATGGTATAATGTTTTTAAGATAGTAAGACATTTATTTAATATTATATTTTTTTATACTGCTTCTACACAGTTGTAATTATAAAATAATATTATAAATAAACATTACTTTTTTTCTTAAATTTTTATAATAGGTGAAATAGATGAATCGAAAATTTTTGGCACTAGCTCCTATTCTAGCAGCTAGTTCTATAATTAAACAAAAATAAAAAAACTAAAAAGCAACTAAAACTACACTTGATTTCAACAATCTTCCAGATTCTTTTGATAATTTTAAAATTGCCCAAGTGAGTGATATTCACTGCGATAAAGTTGGATTAAGTGACTTAGCCTTCTTAAGTAAAAATCAAAAAAATTTTTCACCCGATATTATTGTAATTACTGGAGATATTCTAGATAGTTATAAAAAAATGATATGGATGTAGCGTATAATATCTTAAGCCAACTTTCTGTAATCGCCCCTTGTTATTTTATATCTGGTAATCATGAACTTAGATTGCCTAAAGAATATGCTGAGTTAAAAAGTTATGTTATCAAAACTTAAAAATTACTCACTTACACAACGAGAGTATTCTTCTTAATCGTAACCAAGACTTTTATAAATCTAGTTGGTGTAGAAGACTATAATTTTTTTCAAAAATGAAGATAATTTAAATCATCGTGCTAACTTCAAAAAAACATTAGAGAATTTACATTCATCTGAATTCTTTAACATACTTCTATCTCATCGTCCAGAAAAAGTTTACAATTTATGTGGAAACTAAATATGATTTGATTTTTTTCAGGACATGCCCATGGTGGACAATGGAGAATTCCGTTTATAGGAGGTATTTTTTTCACCTAGTCAAGGGTTCTTTCCAGAATACACGAGTGGTTGTTACACAAAAGACAGTTCAACATTGATTGTTTCTCGTGGTCTAGGAAATAGCTCGTTTCCTATAAGAATAAAACAATAGAATTGAATTGGTATTAGTTACATTAAAAGAGAGATTCAAAAATCGTGATTTTTTTAAAAATCCGATTTTGAATCTCTTATATTATTCATTAGAAATATAATTTCTCAAATTTTTTTCTATTTTTTTTCTTCAAAGTCTTGAAGCGCCAATTCAATTGCATCTGGTTTAGACATATCTACACCAGCATTTTTTTAATACTTCTATTGGATAATCCGAGTTTCCTTTTGAAAGGAATTCATCTATATAAACTTTAGCATTTTTTTACTATCTTCTAGTATTAATTTTGATAATGCTTGTGCTGCAGAATAACCAGTAGCATATTGATATACGTAGTAATTGTAGTAGAAGTGTGGAACTCTTGACCACTCATATTTTATATCTTCATCGTAAGTAAATACATCACCATAATATTTTTAATTAAGTTGAAGTATTCTGTGTTTAAATAATCAGCCGTTAAAAGCCCCCACCATTTTTGAAGGTGTTGGTTTATTTTTGTGTTCAAACTCTGCAAATTGAGTTTGTCTATATACTGTACCAACAAACCCACTTAACGCTTGGTTAAGAACACGTAGCATTCCATTTTTGTTACCTTCTTTTTCAAACTTATTGTATAGATATTCTGATAATAATGCTTCATTACAAGTTGATGCTACTTCTGCAACAAAGATTGAATAACTTCCGTAAACATATGGTTGTTTTTTTCTAGTGTAGTACGAGTGCATTGAATGCCCTAATTCATGTATAAGTGTGTACACATCATTTAACGTTCCATCAAAATTTAATAGAATAAATGGTTTTGTAGTATAACCACCCCATGAATACGCCCCTGAACGTTTCCCTTTATTAGGATAAATATCTATCCAACGTTCTGTAAATGCTTTTCTCATATCATTAACATATTCTTCACCCATCGGTTTTTACAGCTTCAAGTACTATGTCACGAGCTTCTTCAAATGTAAATTTAATTGGCTCTCCTTTTACCATTGATACTGATCTATCATATAATCTAAAATCTTCAAGTCCTTTGGCTCTCTTATGTAACTCGTAATATCTTTGTAGAGCTGGAATTTTTTCATTAACTACAGATACTAAATTATCATACACTTCCTCTGGTATTAAGTTGTTAGATAATGCATTATTCCTTGTTGATGTATATTTATAAACATCAGCATAATATTTTTCGTTTTAAATTTCCACCTAATGTAGATGCCAATGTATTATTATGCTTTTTGAAATAGTTATAAAGAGAATGGAATGTATTTTTTTCTAAGAACTCTATCTGTACTTTCCATATATGTACCATATGTTCCATGTGTTAAAAGTATGTTTATTTCCATCTTTATCTTCAACTGGCTCAAATTCAACATCTGCATTATTTAATGCTGAAAAAGTTTCATCACTTGCGTTTAGTGCTTCTCCAGCCATTGCTATTATTTTTTTCTTGTTCTGGATCTCAGAGTATGACGGCGTTTTTTTATTAATTTTTCTAATTCAAATTTATAAACTTTTAACTCATCTAATTCTTCTACGTATCCTAATAGTACATCCTCATCAATTGAAAGAAGTTCAGGTTTTAAAAATGACCACTCTGCATAAAAACTTAGAATTCAAATTCATTGTTTTTAGCATATAATTCACCATATTTAGCATTTGTACTATCTTGGTCCTTTCTAAGAAATGCATAAATTGTTAATTGTTCAACTTTTAACATCATATCTTCTTCAGCTTTAAAAAACTTCTAGAAGAGCTTTTAGCACCTTCTTTAACCTTACCTTTATAACTTTTGTATTTGTGGTATTAATTTTTCTACCTCTTTAAATTGTTTCCAAAAATCTTCATTTGTTTTAAAAAAATTGATTCTAAATCCCATGTATTCTCAACTTTTTGATCTTTTTCTTAATAGTTCAACCATATTATTTCTCCTTAGATTTATACATAGCTTTAATTATATCACAAATCATATCCCTTTTTGTAATTTTCCTAAAAAAATCCGAAGAATTATCTGAAAAACATATAATAAAAAAATTTAATTTTCCCTTATTAAATGATCATAATTTTCATGTCCTATATAAATCTCACAATCTTTATAGAACCCATAACTTTCATATAGTTTTCTTGCTCTAGTATTCGATTGAGCAACATTTTAAACTTAATAAAGAATTACTACTATTAACAAAAACTTGTTAATAATTTATTCCCAACACCTTCTCCTCTATACTCAGAAAAACATATAGTGTATCTAAATAAAAACTCTTTTTCCAATACTTCATTATAATCAAATATAATGTCATCTTGTTTTTAAATTAAATTTCTTAACAACCTCATTAAACCAGAATTTTTTTCATCTTTTTCTACTTCATTATAGTGATAAGAAAAATGAGAATCCTTTTATTTTTTTCCATCTTTCTCATAAACTATACAGTTTTTATAACTAAATCTATCATTTTCTGATGTGAATACAAACTTAAGAATATCTTGAAGTTTCGATAAAGAACATTCTTTTAATATTTCTAGTTCTAGAGATTCAATAAACTCCTGCAGTCCTTCTAATACCTTTATATCATCTTTTATTGCTTTTCTAATCATATCTATTCTATCCTTTTAAGCTATTCTGATGTAGAAAAATTAATTTTATTCTACCTCTCCTACATTGGCATATCTAGCGAATGAAGGCTCATAGTTTCTCACATTAAACCCTAATTCTTCTAATATTACAGCTACATAAGAAGCTCGTACTCCAGTTGTACAATACGTAATTTGAAGTTTATTTTTTTATCTAAACCTTTTTCAGATACATATTTTTTTCTAATTCTTCTCTAGATTTTAAGAAACCATTATTATCAACTAACGAGTTAAATGGTAGAGAAATTGCGCCCGGAATATGTCCTGCTTTTATTTTCACCATAAATTACACGACCATTATATTCAACCTCTAATCTAGTGTCTATAATTTGAACATCTTCATTACCTATTTTTAGATAATAATTCGTCTGTAAATATAGCTTTATCATTTTTGAGTTGCTTCATGACGAACTACATCACTGACATTTATTCTATCTTTAGTTGATTCGTGATTTTTATTAAACCCCTAATTTCTCAACTTGTTTAAAACCACCATCGATAAATTTAACATTATCAAATCCTGCATAATTAAAATGTATAAACTACACGTGCTTCATCTCCAAATCCTTGTTCTGGCATTGTAAAACCATAAACTAACACTTCAGAATCAGCATCGATTCCTAATTTATCGAAAAATTTGTTGGTAATTTTCTTTTAGACAATAATTTCCCTAACTCTTCTCCGCCAAATTCACCTAATAAACTAATATCAGTCCAATCAACAACCGTTGCTTTATCATACATTAACGCACCTTCTTCAAGCATTCCACCACGTGCATCGATAACTACAATATTCTCATTTGTTCTATTATTTAATAAATACTCAGCATCAACTAATTTTTTTAAAAATCAAATCGTGTCATAAGTACACCTCCTCTAAAATTTAATTTTTCAATTTATTATAACATAAATATTATTGAAAAAAATATAATTTAATTCGTTATCAAATGGATGTGAATGGGGTTGATCCAAAAATCCTAAAAATTTAACAAAGTGTATATGAAAAACTCATAGACGCAGTGAGTTTATTGATATCTAAATTCGCTTTGTAAAAGCTTTTTAGATATCTAATAAACTGTGAGGGGGTGACTCGACAAAATCTTGTTTCTTAAGAAATCACGATTTTTTTGAGTCACTCCATTTCCTCAAATATTTTTTTACACTTTATAAATCGGAAACATTTTTATTTACAAACCCAGAACACTATGTTATAATAAATCGGAATCGTTTTGAATTAAATAATTAAGGAGAAAAATAGTATGAATAAGAAAAAAATTGATTATTACTGGTGCCTGTGGTTCACTTGTAATCGGACTGTCAGCTTTCGCTGGTTACGAATACGGTAAACAACAAGTATATGAAACAACACCCCTAGTACAAAAATACAGCGCAAGCAAAGAAAAATTAATTACTCAGATAAGGTTAGTTCAGTGGTCGTTAGTGAGATCACTGACGATGGATATGTAACACTTCATGGAGACCATAGCCACTATGAAAAAGGATTAGTACCTTTATAACGCTAAAAATTCTTGATTCATTAGTTTATAAAAAAATAAAGATTATAAATTAAAAAGATGAAGACATTCAATATGAACTTGCAGAAGGTTACGTTATAAAAGTTAGTGGTAAATATTACTACTATCCTAAAGAAGGAATAAACCAAAGTAATATTGTCGATGAAAAAACTGCTAAAGAAATCTCAGCTCATGCACATCACCATCATCATGGAGAAGCCAATGAATCTAAAGAAACTGGAGATCACTATACATTTAATCCTAAAGATATCGTAAGTGAAACTGCAGATGGATATGTAGTACGCCACGGTGATCACTTCCATTATATTAAAAAAAGTGAATTATCAAGTTCTCAATTGTCACAAGCAAGTAAAGTAGAAACTAACAACTCATTACCAGCAGCTACTGTAGGAATAACAACTCCAACAAGTGATGGATATATTTTCAAAGGTGAAAATGACATCATAGGAAAAAATAGTTTTGGATTCATAGTTAAACATGGTAGTCACCAACACATAATACCTTACTCTCAACTAGTAGGTACAAAATGGGAATACTTAGTAAATAATACTGGAACTCCAGCAGCTACTACAAATACAACGGTTGTGAATATTCCAAAAAAACAATACAACAAGTAATGAAAAACATAAATTACATAAAGATTCATCAAGTACTGAAGATAATTATACATTTAATCCAAAAGATATTGTAAGTGAAGATGAAAATGGTTATACAGTACGTCATGGAGATCACTTCCACTATATCCCTAAAAACAAAGTAGAAAAAACTGCTGAGGCAGTTAAACCAACTCCGGTTGTTCCTACACCTATTTTTACCAAATTTAAATAATGTGGATAAACCTGTAGAAAATGTTACCCCTTCTCCTTCTTTCCCGGGAGTGAATAAAGAAAAATAATAAAAAGAAAAAAATGATGCAGAAGTAAAACCTAGTATTCTATCATTTGCTGGGGTGCAATTTAAAAACAAGCGATGGTTTTGTATTAGATGAAAAATACAGTAGGTACTCCTACATCATTAGGACTAGTTGTTGATCACAATGGACACCAACACTTTATTTACTATAAACAACTAGTTAATTCTAAGTGGGAAAAACTTATTCCACATCAATATCTGAATCAAGCTAAAAAAAGAGTACACCAAGTTAGAAAAAAAGAAGTTAATGAGAAGATTGATTATCTTTCTAAAAACATAGTATAAGTAAAGAAAAGTTCAGTTATGCTAGTACTTCTAATGGAGATGCAATCTCTTATAATGGAAAAAGTTGAATTATTAAAAGATATTAGTATCAATGAAAAAACAGAAACAAATAATAATTTTAGAAAATAATCAAGAAAAATAAGGAAAAAACATTAGTGAAGAAAAAAAGAACTTGAAGAAAAAAATTGATTATGTTGCTAAACAATTAAATATAGATAAAAGTTCTATAAAATTAATTGAATCAGCAGAAGGTAAGGCGTTGGTATATCCACACGGAGATCATAGTCATACTATATTAGTTAAAGACATAGATACATCAAAACCTTTGGCAGATCCACATAGTAATTCGGGAGCCGAGACGCTGAAAAAAATTAGGGATTTGATGATGAAATTATCCATGATATTCAACACGCGTCAGCTGACACTGATTTTCCTACACAAGAGACAAATGTAGAGAAAATGAAAGAGTGGTTGAAAACCGTTAAGTATCTAAACATAGGTCAAAACAAAGATCCACTTAAAAGAAATGGATTGGATCTTATGCCAAATATTGAAGTTCTAGGTATTGGATATACTCCTATCGATGATATTACACCTGTTTATAAATTTAAAAAAATTAAAACAATTATATGTATCAAGAACCGGTATTAAAGATTATTCATTTATAAAAAAATATACCAACATTAGAAGGAATTGATTTCTCTGAAAATTATGTACAAGATATTTCGTTCTTAAAAAGATTATCCGAACTTAAAAATTAGTCTCTGCAGCAGGAAATAATATAGAAAAATATTGATGTATTTAAAAAAATCTTACTAACCTAGAGTCGTTAAATTTAGATAATAATAAAATTAAAGATATCTCAGCTCTAAAAAGATTTAAATCATCTAAAAAGCAGTAAGTCTTGAAAAATAATAACATTACAAAATTAGATGCATTAAGTAATAAAAATGAATTAGAACGTTTATTCTTATCTAATAACAGTGGGTTAGAATTAGCGACTTTAAAAATGATAATTTAGAACAGCTGACGGTAAATAATACTAATATAAGGGACTTGAGCGTTATTTCTAACTTACCTAAGTTAAAAATAGCAGCAAATGATAATAAAATAACAACATTATCTCATTTGAAAAATGCTAAAGTTTTTAGAAAAATGTAGAAGTTAACAATAATGAAATTAACAGTTTAGATTTTTGAAAAATAGTACAATTACAAGTCTAGAAATTAAAAACAATAAATTAAAAGAGATTAATAATATTAATAAACTATCTGCACTTGAGAATTTAGATGCTAGTGGAAATAAAATTAGTGAATTTCCATCTAATAAACAAAAATAAATTGGTTAACTTAACGGTTAATAACAATGTTATTAAAAACAATGGAAAATATAAATAATCTTACAGCACTAAAATACTTAACAATGTCAAATAACTATGTATCTACATTAGCGTTAAAAAGAAAAAAATACGACTTTAGAATACCTAGATATAAGTCATAATACTGTCCCGAAAGAAGAGTTAGAAATTCCAAGTGATGGAAATATTCCAAAAGGAATAATGAGTAATTTTGAAAAAGTCGAAGGTGGGGATATAAAAAGAAAAATTATGTGCTATCTGCTGATTATATTACAGAACAGGCAGAAAAAAATTACAAGAAGAGATATTAAAAACTTAAAGAAGAGAAAAAAATTAGCTCCAGAAGTTGCTGATGAATTAAAACAAAAAAAGCACGTGTTATTTATCTTGATATGTCTTACAGTGTAGATCAAAAGTAGAAATAAACAAATTGAATTAGAAAAGCAATTAAACGAAATAAGAAAAACAAGTTAAAAAAATAATTTAGCAACACCAACTATTGAGGTTACTAATAAAGAAAAATTATTCTGAGGAAGTTACTAAAAAAATTAACCATTTAGCAAAAAATATTAGGTATCGATCCTAAATTAATTAAATTAGTAGAAACTGAAAATGGACAAGCCTTAACTTACCCTCATGGCGATCATAGCCATACAGTGTTACTTAATGCAATTCATGTCGATGAGACTGAAGTAAATATTACGGATGAAATTCAAAAACAAATTAATTACATCGCTGAGATTTATGGTGTACCAAAAAGAAGCTGTTAAAGTTACAAAAGACTTCTTTGTATTTAACGAGCCTGCTCATGCATATGACCCAACTCATATTCACCCATACTTAATACCTCGTGATAAATTCCATATTCCTGAGGTTACAGGTGACGATGAAGTTGATTTCGAAAATGAATTACTTGCTTTTATCAAAACGTACAGGAATTCCTGCTGATAAGATTAAACGAGATGGTGATAAATTTGTAATCCCTCATGGTGATCACGATCATTTCGTTAAAAATCCTATCTAAAAGGAGCAGATATTTACTATAAAAAATAGAATTCCTAATATAACTGGAACTTACGTTGCTGGTGATTTTGACAAAGAAGCTGTATTTAAACACATTGATGAACTAAAAGCAAATAATATTGCTAAACATAGTAATAATAAAAAAACAAGCAAATCGTGTTAATCGTGCATTAGATCAGTTACGTGCGACAATTGAAGAATTACCAACTAACTCTACCAAAGGTTACCTAGAAATGTTAGATAACTTCGATAAGAAATACATTCAAGAAGAAACAAATGCTGATACTTCTAAAAAAATGATGAATTTGTTAAAAAAATATAATACTTTATTAAACCGTATTAAAGATAACGATATTGAAAAAGTACAATCTTTCAAAAAGTAGAGTTAACTAATGAATTAAACATAGCTAGTGAAAACAAAGATGTTAATACACTAAACAAAGTTAGCCATATGTTAGATGAACTTAAAAATTCGAAGATCGTGAAGGTATAACAACAGTTAGTTACATAAAAATACTTTTTAGAAAAATATTGATAGTGACAAAATTGATAATAAACTACGTGAGGAACTTTCTTCTCTTGTAAAAGATTCTTATGAATCACAAGCATCCATCACTAGAACACCAATGAGAACACTTGTTACAAGACTTATCAATGCGAAAAAAATGCTCTTCATTATGCCCTTGAGCATAACTCAAGTACTCAGCCTGAATTTGGTGAAAAACTATAATAAACTAAATGTAAAAAGATGAAGATGGTATGACACTTCGTTCATCTGCAGATCAGTTCGCTAAAGAAGCAAATGATCCATCATTCCCACTTGAATTTTTCTAAAGCAAATTATGATAACGCAGATTTCGAAAAATATGCAGATAAAAAAAGAATGAAGCTAATAATTCATCATCAAATAATGAAAGTAATAAAGAAGAAAAATAACTCTACAACTAGTAAAAAAATAATAAGGTAGATAGTACAACAAGTGGTGAAACTAATACACCCTAAAGATGAGAATACAACAAGTACTGAAAAACAACCCACCTAAAGATGAAAAACACAACAAGTACTGAAAACAACACATCTGAAGACGAAAGTACAACAGAAACTAAAAAAAGTTGAACTTACTCCAGAAGAATCTGCAAAATTAAACTTACTTGCTGATCTCATTTAGACTTTCTCCAGATAGTATGAATATAATAGAAACACCATATGGAAAAAGCTGTTAACTTCACTCTTGGTGGGAAAAAATGAAACAATATTAATTAACGATATAGATAAGTTATTAGCTGCCCTAGTTTCAAGCGCTAAAACCAAAAAGAAACTTCAGAAACAAATAACGAAAAATAGTACGACTCTTAACGCAGAAAAAAAGAAGTTTCAAATTCTGAAAAACAACACAACTTCAAATGACAATAAACATAATACTGCTGAAGAAAAAAAGCAACAATAGCGACATCTGAAACAACAACTGACGAAAAATGGTACATTGTATAATTAAGTGCATAAAAGGTATAGAAAAACATACAATAACGATACACTTGTAAATAAGAAGAAATGAAACAAGGAGTTATTGTATGTCTAAGAAAAAAATAATACCACAAAAACACAAAAATACCAAGCGTTAACAGAGCGAGAAAGAGGAATAATATATGGAATGAAGATAAAAGGCGCAACACAACAAGAGATAGCTGAAGAAATAGGGAAAAACCAATCAACGATATGTAGAGAATTAAAAAAAGAGGTAGTGTAGAACAATTAGATACCCACAGAAGAAAAATACATAAAATATTTTGCAGACTCAGGTCAGAGAGTATGCGAAGAAAATAAAAAAAGAAAAAGAAAGTTTATCACATTAGATAAGTACAAAAATTTCATAACTGCTTTTTGAAAAAAAGAAATGTTAGAAAGTAAATATAGGATATACAGTATAGATACATTTGTGAATGAATATAAAAAGAAACATCCTGATGAGAAAGTACCTTGTACAAAAAAACAGTATATAATTGGGTAGATAAATGTTATTTAAAAAAACTAGAAATATTGATTTGCCTGTGAAAACTCGAAGAAAAAGAAACTAATGCGACTCCTAAACCAAAAAGGAACAAATAAAAAGATTAGGAACAAGTATAGATAAAAGGGATGAAATAGTACTAGCTAAAAATAGAAAAAAAGGACATTTTTGAAGCAGATTTAGTACTAGGAAAAAAAGGAAAAACATGAACAAGCAATTTTAACGGTTGTAGATATAGCCACAAGAGTAGCCTATGTAACAAAAAGTAAGACGAGATTCAGTATCAGTCTATAAAGGAATGGAACATATTATAAGGGAAATAGGAGAAGAGAACATTAAAACAATAACTACAGATAATGGTAGTGAATTTTCAGATTTTGTAAAACTAGAAAAATAATTACGACATAAAAAGTATACTATACACACGCTTATTCAGCATGGGAAAAAGGAACAAATGAGAGATTTAACGGTATGCTTAGAGAATTTCTACCAAAAGGTAGATCAGTAAATAACGTCACAGAAGATATGTTAAATCAAATGGTGACAGCATTAAACAATAGACCAAGAAAGGTGTTAGGATATAAAAACACCAATGGAGGTTCAAGAAATAATATAGTAGCATAAAAATTAGTTTGACACTGAGCCTCTGCCGGCATGGTTCATAATGTGGGAAAAAGTGGCATCGCCACATTTTCCTCACAGGATACCACACCAGCTACTCAGTATAAAAACCAATTTTACCAAATACAAGTTTTTAACGTTATTTATTTCGTGAATTTTTTTGTAATTTTTATGCATTTAACTTTTACAATTTAGAACTGACGAAAAAATAAATTTTTTTACTAAAAAACACTTGACAACAAAGCTTATCATGGAGTAAAAATTATTTTTAAATAAATATATAAAAATTTGATAATAGACATGTTTTAATCTAAAAACTTTTCCAGAGAGAGTACATAGGCTGAAAGTACTTATTGTTTATTTTAAAAATTCTACTATTGATAATATCAAATTAAATTTTAAGAATCTATTTAGATTGAATTTGGGTGGAACCACGGTAGAGAATTGATCGTCCCTTGCGTCTTTGACGTAAGGGATTTTTTATTTTATCTATAAATTCAATTTAAAAATTTATAATACAAAAAGGAGAACAAAAAAATATGTTAGATATTAAATTATTTAGAGCAAACCCTGAGATGGTAAAAGAAAAAAATTAGCAGCTAGAAACTTAGAAACTGATGTGGTTGATTTACTTATAGATTTAGATAAAAAAACGTCGTGAGCTTCTTGTACAAGTAGAAGATTTAAAAAGCACTTCGCAACAAAAAAAGTGAAGAAATTGCAATCTTAAAAAAAGAAAACGTGAAGATGCTTCAGATGTAATTGCTGAAATGAAACACGTTTCTGATGAAATAACAACACGCGATATTGAAGTTAAACAAATCGCTGAAGAAATTAATGAAAAAAATCATTAGAATACCTAACTTAATCTCTGATGAAACTCCAATTGGGCAAGATGAAGATGAAAATATTGAAGTTCGTCGAATTGGACAAGTAAGAGAATTTGATTTCGAACCAAAAGCTCACTGGGATCTAGTTGAAGAATTAGATATTGCTGACTTTGAACGTGCTGCAAAAATTTCTGGAAGTAGATTTGTATTCTACAAAAAGCTGGAGCAATGCTTGAACGTGCATTAATTAACTTCATGATTGATACTCATGTAGTTGAACACGGATATGAAGAATTCATGGTACCTCAATTAGTTAATAGAACAGCATTATTCGGTACCGGACAATTCCCTAAATTCGTTGAGGATGTTTATACAGTTGAATCTGAAGGGCTAACTCTTATCCCAACTGCTGAAGTACCATTAACAAACTACTACAACGGTGAAATCTTAACAGAAGATATGTTACCAAAAGGTGTTACAGCATTCAGTATCTGCTTCAGATCAGAAGCAGGAAGTGCTGGTCGTGATACTCGAGGTCTTATCCGTCTTCACCAATTTAACAAAGTTGAAATGGTACGCTTTGCAAAACCCGAAAAATTCATATGAACAATTAGAAATCATGACAGGTCATGCTGAAAGCATCCTTAAAAAATTAAACTTACCATATCGCGTAATTACTCTATGTTCTGGAGATACAGGATTCTCTAGTGCTAAAACATATGATATCGAAGTATGGTTACCAAGTTATAATGCATATAAAGAAATCAGTTCATGTTCAAACTGTACAGATTTCCAAGCACGTCGTGCTAATATGAGATTCAAACGTGAAGATACTGGAAAAAGTTGAATTTGTTCATACTTTAAACGGATCTGGATTAGCTGTTGGACGTTGTTTAGCGGCAATTATTGAAAAACTATCAAAATGAAGATGGTTCAATTACCGTACCAGAAGTTCTACGTCCATACATGCGTGGAATTACAAAAATCGAAAGAGATTAATTAAACTATAAAAAAAGACTCTTTGTCAAGTTTAAAGAATGGTAAAAAAATCATACCTAGAAATTTGAACAGAATTTTTCCAGAGTCTGAAAAAATAACCCTCCCTATGTTAAACTAAAATTAACTAGGGAGGGTAAAAAATGACAAGAAGAAAAAAAGAGATAAAAAAAGCATTATATCTAACTATAAAAAGAGTAATAAAAAAATAGATAGGAACAGTAAGAGTTTGATAGAAAAATTAAGAATACTGCATGAGGCTAGAATATAAAATAAAGTAGCTTTTAATTCTCTTGACAAGTCTGAATTTTAGTCTTTACTTACTTGGAAAGGACAAGGGCTTCACCTTATAAAATCCTTACAAATAAGCCTTAAAAATCTAAAATAGACTCTAGAAAATAAAAAGCTACTTAAAAGTAATTAAATCTATAAAAAATTAAATATTATAAACTAGTAAATTTTTGGTTAACATAAAGAATTTACAAAAGTTTTATTTATACTTTCCACTCCTAAGCTCTTTTTACCTATTCTTTTTGTTTTCTTCTGATAATTATTGTAATTCCTAAAGACAACAATGCAATACTTAATGTTCCAGTTGTCTTTATACCAGTTTTCGGCAAATCTTCATTTTCTTTTTATGTTTTCGCCTTTTTTTATCACTTTGATTATTAGCTGTACTATTTTTTTAGTAATTTGTATATTTTTCTCCATTATATTCAGCTTTTACTGGAGTTATTATTTGAACACGGCTTTCTAAGTCTTTTTGCTCTACTCTAATTCTCTCTAGAATAGTGAATTTACTAAAAATGATTTATTTCAAATTCTACTATTCCATTACTAAAACTACTTTTTCTCCACTTTTTCTAAAAACATTATTCTCTGCTATATGATATACTTCAAGCTTTTGCAGAATTACTTTTCACTACAGATACTCTAACTGTGCGTTCTTCTTCACTATCTAACTTTTTACCATCTTTTTTAAAAATGAATTTCAAAAACTTCAACAACCTTATATTCGTTGCCCAATTTTTTTGATAATTTCTTTATTTAGTTTTTTTCATCATTTATAGCACCTACAAATATCTCATCGGCATCTATTTTATTTTTTTATCAAAAGATACTGTTACATCTCGTCCTGATAATTTTGATGATAAAACATGATTTTTCTTCTTTAGCAGTGTTTGTTGGAGTTTCTTGTTTTTTTATCATTAGAAGTATCTTTTTGAGCTTGGAGTTACTTTTTGAAACCTCTTTATTAGGAGTTACTTTTTTTATCTTCAGGAACCGTTTGTCCTTTAGGAGTATCTTTTTCATCTTTTTAGCGATTCGTTCTTTTCTTTTTTTATCTTCAGAAACTTTGTTTTCTTTTTGGCGTTTCCTTATTATCAGTTTCTTTTCGTTACTTCTTTGTTTTTCTTTTTCATCAGAAGGTCTTTCTTCTTTTTTTCGCTATCTTTTCTCAAATCTTCTTCTAAAAATAGTTTTTTTATTTTCTGGAAATTTTCATTATTAGGATATATAGTTAATAAATCCTTAATTTTAGCTAACCACAAAACTTTGATTTCATGTTCTTTATTTTTATCCGCTTTTAGCTTCTGATATTATATGATTTAAAAATTCTCTTCCATCTATAGAATTCCAATCAATTTTTTTCTCCAACAATCTCCCCATCAATCTTATCATCTTTTTTTCTAATTCTGCAGTTTTTTTCTGTTGGTTTCTCTACTGATTTCTCTATAGTCTTTGGAGCTACTTCATTTAACTTATCAGATTTTCTCGTCCCTTCTAAATTCATTCCTTCTATAGTAGGTTTATTTAAACGTCCTACAGTATCATTATATTTCATTTCCACAGCAGGTTTAATATCACTATCTTGTGCATAAGCTGTTCCAATTGAACCAGCAGAAATACTTATTAAAAATACTAGTAACAGCTACTGTAACTTTTTACTGAATATTCTTTATTTCTAGACATAGCTTCCTCCTTATGAAATCATATAAAACTTATAAAGTATTATCTTTCATCTTTATAATTATAATATATATGGGAAAAATTGAGCAAGCATTAACCCTTTTCTGATATAGTATAATTATTACGGAAAGGGTAGAAAAAAGAATAAATTCCTTTAAACTATAAATTACGACACTACAGAAAGGAATTTATTCATATGAACATTATAACACAAATCTTTATCAAAAAAACATAGAAAATACCCGAGTTTATCACTTAGAAACAACATAAAACCGCTATGAACACTTGCTACAATGGTGTTTATAGCGGTTGTTTTCTTGAAAAAAATTTGTTGTACACGAATTATAAGGGATACCTATTTAATTCTTCGTGTTTTACTATTCCTTTTTCCCATTTTATTCCTAGTAACTTGTTTAATAATCTCATATCTTCACCTCTTGTAATCTGTAATAACCTTGATTTAATTTTGTTGCTCTGGCTGTCTTCAATGCATTTATTATACGTTCAGAACTTATTTGTTTGTTTATTTTTGTATTGTAATAATCTAACATGTATTAACGCTAAAAAAACATGTTAGAAAAATGTCCTTATATATGCTCTGGAGTTCTGACATATACTGGTCTTGTTTTCTAATTGGCTCTTTTGTTACTCTGAAACAATCTTCTATTTCTGATAACTCTCCATATGCTGATAATATCTCTTCATCTGACATTGTTAATTCACTTGTTACTATTACATTTATCCCGTCGAATTGTGCATCAAAATTGATTTGATCTTCGTCTAATGTTATCGTTGGTTTGTAAGGTAGAATCTCTCCTGTTTTTGGATCTACTAATCTTACTTCTAAATATTTCTTTCCACCTTTTTTTGCTTGTCATTCTATAAAGTTGAGGTTGTGTTAATTTTCTTACGTAATCTAGTGCTCCTTCTCTTCTTGCTTGTTCTCTTTGGGCATACTTCTTACTCCAAGTTACTAGTACTTTTCTTTTACTTTCTTACCTTCTATTTTTCTTTCTCTTATGTATGATTTCTTAGCAAAGGTCATTTCTTCATTCACTTCCCAGTCTTTATCTTCTAATATGAATTCTTGTATTTCTTTTAGGTGCTCCTCTTTTTCCTCTGTGTTTTTGTGAAAATACCCATCCGTCATTGTTTTCTGACATATAACTCACATTTTTGAACTATTCATAGCTTTTATCCGCTACTACTATTAGTCTTTCTATTCCAAATTGTTTTTATTGTTTCTATCGCTGGTAGGTAAGTTATTGGATCTGTTTGATTTCCTTTGAATAATTTATAACTTATCGGTATTCCATTTGTATCCATAAATAAACCTAGTTGTATAATTGGTTCTGGGCGATGTTCTTTACTTGGACCTTTTTCTTCTCATTTCTTTTTCAAATTTCTCTTGAAATTGTTCATCATATTTAGCTTTGTGCTGTAGTTTTTTTCTATACTGTCTGTTTCAAAGTAGTAGTTCGTTACATCATAAAATACTAAGGGTGCAGTTCTATTAGTTATTTTTGAAATTTCTTTTATGAAGGTGAACCTGTAGTTCTTCTTTTATTTCATCTAATTTATCTAAACTTCTATATATACTATTTAGCTAATATCCCAATTACCATAGAGTTCATCTTGAGCTTTTATATGTTGAGATTTTTACTATTTGGTTTTAGTATTCTTTGTATTGTTAGTAGTCTTAGGATATCTGATATTTTGTCACTTCTTTTTTTGTCTTCATACTTTTCTAAAAATTTATCGATCTTAAGTTCTTTGAATATAGAATCTATTATTTTTCCAACCATATATTTTTGTCTGGTTCTGTTCATAGGAGAGTTTAAATCGTATGTTATTTCGATATGATTGTCTTTGTTAAATTTTCCTTCTTTAGCTTCTTTTTAATCTCTCTAAAATTCCCGGTTCTTCTTGTTCAAGTTTATCTAATCTACCATAAGTATGAATTGTTCTTTGTTTTACTTTATCTCCTTCTCGATATCCTTCTACTAAGTATACGTGTTGTTTGCCTTCTCTGTTTTTTTGTTACTTTTATAAATGCCATATCTATATTATACCACAGATAACCGTTTATAACAAGATAAAAAAATGAAAAAAATAATAGTCTTTTTCTCTTGGTATTACTGAGTTTTTGTCTATTATTTTTCTTCTTAAGTGATAAACTCGGGATTATAACATTATTTTTAATCTTTTCCCACAACTACATGTCAATTTTAAACTAGGATGATAGCGTTCTTTTTTTATTTAACTTACTATATATATTATTCTCTATTTGAAATTTACAAGTGTAAACAACTCAGATAAAAAAAGTAAGAAGCCCTAAAAAGTGTCTTTAATACTCTAGGGACTTCTCACTCAATATTTAATTATTGTATAAAGATTTATAATTAAATATTCTAAATATTTTATTCTTCATCTTCTCTACGTCTTTTAGCAACCGCTAGTAAGCTTCCTAATACAGCTAATCCTAATCCTGCTAAACCTGTATTTGTTTCAGATTCACCAGTATTTGCTAATCGTTTAATAGAGTTAGTTGTTGTTGAATTAGCATTATCTCCTTCTTGTTGTTTATGTTGACCATTGTCTCCATTAGTTCCATTTGAAGCAACTTTCCTAAAGATATGAGTTACGACATCTCCATCTTCATTAATTTCTGTTCTAACAAACTCATATCCTGGTATTGTACCATGCTCATATGCTTCATTAGATTCACCTGGTTTAGATGGAGTTTTAGCATCTTTAGGTCTTAACTCATTTCCTTCTTCATCTACCCACTTAGTAATGATAAGTTTTGGTAAATCGATTGGATCTGGTAATTCTCCGTTCACAGAAGCTCTAATCTTCGCTGGTGTTGTTACAACTGGAACTTCTTCCGTTGGTTTTCCTGGTTCTGTAATCTTAGCATTTCCGGCACTTCATGGTCTGGTAAGTCTTTATTCGGTACTTTTCCTTTTCCGTCTTGTCCAATTATTACAGTGATTGGTGTTCCATTCTTACCTGGAATTTCTACCTTAGTTCCTGGTGGGTATGTTGTTCCATCTGGTTTCTTAGGTGTTACCGTTACGTCTCCTGTATTCGGATCTTGGTCTAACTCTACCGTTGGTGTCTTACGCGCTGGTGTTGTTACAACTGGCACTTCCACAGTAGGTTTTCCTGGTTCTGTGATTTTAGCATTCCCTGGTACTTCTCGGTCTGGTAAGTCTTTATTTGGTACTTTTCCTTTTCCGTCTTGTCCAATTGTTACAGTGATTGTATTTCCATTTTCACCTGGAATTTCCACTGTAGTTCCTGGTGGATATGTTGATCCATCTGGTTTCTTAGGTGTTACCGTTACGTCTCCTGTATTCGGATCTTGGTCTAACTCTACCGTTGGTGTCTTACGCGCTGGAGTTGTTACATCAACTGGTTGTGATGGTCTCTTATTCGGTTCTGTTACAGTTCCCGTTCCTGGTTTAGCCTCTTTTTGGAAGTTTATCATTTGGAACCGTTCCTGATCCATTATCTCCGATAGTAACTTCGATTGGAGTATTATTATCACCTGGGATAACTACCTTCGTTCCTGGTGGGTATGTTGATCCATCTGGTTTCTTAGGTGTTACTACAGCATCTCCATTTGGTTTTCTTGTAATTTCGATTTCACCCTGGTTGTTCTGTTCGTGATGCGTTTGGATCTAATTTTTTTCGGTGTTTTCACCTGAACTTCTTCAGGAGTTTTACCTGGTTCTATAATTTTACCTGTTCCCGGTACTTCTCCATCTGGTAAGTCATTATTTGGAACTTTACCTTTTTCCGTCTTTTTCCTACTATTACAGTGATTGGATTTCCGTTTTTACCGGAATTTCTACCTTAGTTCCTGGTGGGTATGTTGTTCCGTCTGGTTTCTTAGGTGTTACTGTTACATCTCCAGTCTCAGGATCCTGATTCAACTCTACTGTTGGTTTCTTACGAGCTGGTGTTTCCACAGCCACATTTTTCAACAGGTTTATTCGGTTCTGTAATCTTAGCATTCCCTGGTACTTCTCGATCTGGTAAGTCTTTATTTGGAACTGTACCTTTACCATTTTGTCCAATTTCTACTCTAATTGGATTCCCATCTTTACCTGGAATTTCCACTGTAGTTCCTGGTGGATATGTTGTTCCATCTGGTTTCTTAGGTGTTACTGTTACATCACCAGTATTTGGATCTTGTTGTACCTCTACTGTTGGTGTCTTACGAGCCGGTGTTGTTACATTTACTGGTTGCGATGGTTTCTTATTCGGTTCTGTTACTGTTCCAGTTCCCGGTTTAGCATCTTTCGGAAGATTATCATTTGGAACTTCACCTGATCCATCATTTCCAATTGTTACTTCAATAGTTGTTCCATCTTCTCCTGGGATTTCAACCTTAGTTCCTGGAGGATATGTTCCTCCACCTGGTTTCTTAGGTGTTACAATAGCATCTCCATTTTCCTTACGAGTAATTGCTATCTCTGTTGGAGCATCAGTTTCTGGTAAAGTTGGATCAATTCGTTTTGGTGTTTCTACTTTAACTTCTTCAGGATCTTTTACCGTTTTCTATAATCTTACCTGTTCCCTGGTGTTTTTCCTTCTGGTAAATCATCGTTTGAAACTTTTCCTTTACCGTCTTCACCAATTGTTACTTCAATAGTTGTTCCATTTTTTTACCGGAATTTCTACCTTTGTTCCTGATGGATATTTCGTTCCATCTGGTTTCTTAGGTGTTACAGTAACATCTCCAGTTTTTGGATCTTGTTCTAACTCTATTGTTGACGGTTTACGTGCTGGTGTTGTTACCTCTACAGGTTTTAGATGGTGCTTTATTCGGTTCTGTTACTATTCCTGTTCCCGGTTTATCAGTCTTTGGAAGTTTATCATTTGGAACTGTTCCTGAACCGTCATTTCCAATTTCTACCTCTATTGTTGTATTATTATCACCTGAATCACTACCTTAGTTCCTGGTGGATATGTTCCTCCACCTGGTTTCGTTGGTGTTACGATTGCATCACCATTTTCTTTACGAGTAATTCCTATAGTTGGAGTTTGGGTCGTAGGAACTTTTGGATCCGTTCCATTGTTCTTCTCTTCCTCATCTGGAATTCCATCGTTATCATCATCTGCATCTTCTTTATCTGGAGTTCCATCGCCATCTGTATCTCTCAGAATCGTTACCGGAACATTTACTTTTGATTTCCTCAATTTCTTTTTCCAGTTTTTTTCCATCTTTTTTTCTTTTGTAACTTTAACAGAAATGTTAATTTGACGTTCTTCTTCATCTTTGCCCCAATTATCTACTGTTGGAGTTCCTATTAACTCACCTTTGTCGTTAACTGTCAATCCATTAACTAGTTCTGGATTCTCTTGTGTAATTTTTTTGAACCTGGTTTTATTCGATGTTACAACAGTAACTGGTGTGATTGCAGCTTTTTTTCTTTAACAGGTTCTGGTGGTCTCACTGTTCCTATTAATTTATCCGCTACTTTTGGATTTTTTTATCTTGTTCATCTGGAATACCATCGTTATCATCATCTGGATCTGTATTATCTGGATCACCATCGCCATCTGTATCTCTTAACACATTTACAATAATATCTTTCATAACTGGTGTATCTCCTTCGTGAGTTACAGTTACTTTGATAGTTACGTCACGATTGTCTTCTATTCCATCCCAGTCTGTGATTTCTGGTGTTCCTGTAACTTTTCCTTCACTATTCACCGTTAAGCCATTTACTGTTGGTGCAGTAATTGTACTATTGTCTTTATTTGGTGTTACTACTACTTTACTTGTGTACTTAGCTTTTTCTATTGCTTTTTCTGGTTCTCCGAACTTAACTTCTAATGGTTTTCCAGCAGTTTCTGTAGTTGATTGACTTGTTAAGTCTGTTGTCTTACTTGTTACTTCTGCTGTAACTGGCGAACCATCTTTTACTTTATCTGCAGGAATAGTCACTTTACCATTTGCATCAACAGCAATTTTCGGATCAGAACTTGTCCAAGTTCCATCTCCACCTTTTGTTACTGTTACTGTTTGTGGCGTGTTATCTTCACCTGTATATGTGATAGTTGTAGTTCCTTCTCCAGTTAATATCGGTGTAATTTCTACAGTTCCATTTTCTTTTGGTGTTACTGTTGGAGCTTGCGGTTTCACTTTAACAATTACGTCAGTTGTTTCTGTTGAACCATCTTCATAAGTAATTGTCACTGGAATTGTATGTTTACTATCTGGAGTTACTTTCGGTAATTCAGAATTTTCCACTACACTCGTAATCTTCGCTGCTGTGAAATCTTTAGTATCAGTTCCATCTACTACTCCAGTAACTCCTGTTGTTCCTGATAAATCAGGATTTGTTAATGGTGAATCTGCTTCTTTAACAACATCAACAGTCGTTACTTTATGAGGGTTAGGTGTATATGTCGCATCATCAGAATCTACAGCTGAACCACCTGTACCTTTTGTTGCTTTGGCAGTAACACTAGTTCCTACTAATTTTTTAGGAATTTCCAATGAACCATTACGGAATACCACACCTTCTTTTGGTGCTTCGATTTCCCATCCAGTATCTTTCTTCACTAAACTTACATTTCCATTTACTAACGGAATAGTTACTTTATCTCCACCATTATTTGTTGCTGGTGTTACTTTTAACATTTCCATTTTGCCATTGTGAAATAGTTGGAGCTGTTGGTTTTTGTTCTTTTACAACTACATGTACAGTTACTTGGTTTCCTTCTTTCCCTTGGCTATCAACTGGTTGAAGCGTTACAGCATATACTCCTGCAGTTGGATTTACTGGAAGTCCAGAAAGAACATTAACTTTTCCTGTTCCAAATGGTTTATCTACAGTGCGGTCATCTTCAGTATCAGATACCGTCACTAAATCTTTTAGTAAACTTTCTGTAAGTGTTGTTCCTGCAGTGTAAACTTTAGGATTTTCTCGTGTTCCTTCTGTCGTATTTTTTTCAATGTTACTACCGGCGCATCATTCGTTACAGAAATTACTTGCCAATTTCCTGCTGGTGTTGCATCTTGACCAGCCTCTGGTTTATAGTCTACTCGTAACCCTAAACCACTAGTATAGCTTGCTGTATTATCTCCAGAAGAAATCTCTTCTTTGATAAGAAGTTTTTTTATTATTATCTGTTTCTTTTTAAGATAATACTTACTTTTGTTTTCAGCTTTATTTGCTTCATTAATACTATTTGTAATTCCTTGCACAAAATTATTTACATTTATAACTCCAGCTGGCGTTGTAGAATCTACTTGCCAATCCCCACCATTTTCACCACGAACAAGAACAATACTGTTTGGTCTATTATCAGTGTCAGTGCTGTTATGGAATCGTAACTCTATTCGTTTTGCATCATGTGGTACTGTTACATCAATATGCTTGCTACCAGCAATTGTAGCAGAAGGTGAGTAATTACCCATTTTAACTACTTTTTTTCGTCACTTCTAGTAGAAACTGTAGTATCTCCAATTTTGTTCTCTACTGTTATCGCTGATGGTTGAGCTGTTTCTCCGTTTTTGTTTTCACTTTGACGAAGTTTAGCATTATCTGGTAATGTCGCTGTCCAAGTATCTCCATTAATGGTTACTTGTCCATTTTTACTTGATAAAATTGTATTGTCTTTGTCATTTAAGTGTACTTCTACAACTCTATCATTATTATTATCTAATGTGAATCCACCTAATGTACCGCTAATTGTACGTGTTGTTGATGATACTGCATCCTGATTAAACGTTGGTTTTGGAGGTGCTACATGGAATGTAACCTCTTTTTCAATGCTAGCAGGTGTATAAACTTTTACAGTTTTTCCCATCTATATTCGTTGTATAGTAGCCTGCACCACTTGGGAATTTTACTAATGCTTTGTAGTCAGTCACTACACCTGGTTTGTTAAACTCAGTAGTAGTCGTTATTTCAGTACTATTCTTACTCCATTTGAAGTGCATTCCTGCTGGGTAATATTTATCATCACCATTAACATTTTGAGCATCTACTACTTTTTACAAATCCATGAGAATCTATACCATTGTTTTGATTATTAGCATCCACAAGTTTTGTTCCTAATTCAACTGTTTTAGGACTATTTCTAACTTCAACATCTACTACTTTATATTTGAACTTATATGTTCCAGTATTGTTTTGTAGAATCTGTAACTTCTACAGTTCCTACATGATCCCCTAAAATAGAAGTATCTGTTGTAATATTATTATTTCCAGTTACTTGAACATTCGATCCACTAGTCCAATCCCCTGTTTGTTCAAATGTGCTTCCACTTGGAAATCCTGTTACTTTTAATTTTTTGATGTTGTTTCTGTCATCTCTTACATTGAAAGTAGGATTGAATTTTTGCTCCTTTAAACACTACAAAGTTAGCAGTAGTATTTTCGTCATTTGTTAACAACATACCATCCATTGTAGCTGAAGGTACATTTGCATCAGCCTTCGCTACAGGGATTTCAATATCTTCTGTTGAATGGTCTGGATAAGTGATGGTCGCACCAACATAGTAAGTACCATTAGCATTTTTGCTTAATAGCTCCTTCATCTTTCATCGCAAGTCTTAAATTAGTTGTATTATTACTAATTTTTTTACAGTTCCATGTGTAGACGTAAATGTCAGATTTGATTTCATTGAAGCTAAATCTTCTGGAGTAATTTTTTTGCATTTGTAGCAGTAACATCCACGTTAATTGGTTGTGTTGAAATTTGTGGTTCATACTTTGTTGCTTGAGTTAGAACTTTGAAGATAACAGTTGTAGGATGTTCAGACGTATTTTGGATTTCGTTTGTTGCAGCATCTCTTGCATACATACCACGAGTATATTCATCTGTATCAGCCCACGGTGTTGTCCCTGTCTTATATTCACTCACTTTTCCTGTTACTAGGATGTTTCTTGGAGCATCTACTTCAACATTATTAGTACGAGGTAAGGCATTATGAGACAATCCTTGGAATCCTAATCCATTAGACGTATTACCATTCATTTCTCTAAAAATGGCTTCTACTAATTTACCAGAGTTATCTGTTACATTACCAACTGTCATATTTTGTATCTTCTGTCGGAGTTACATAAACAACTTGTCTTCCTTTATCATCAATTATTTTTTTCTTTATCATCTCTAGCAAATGTAAATACTGGTGGTTCTTTATCCCCTTCTTTTGAATTTGCTGTTGTTGTATCACTGTCTACGCTGTCTGTTGTCACAGATTTAGCTATTATTTCAGTTGCATCCTTAATAGCTCGGTCTTTAATCGTTACAACACCCGTATCTGGATTAATAGTTACACCATCAGCAGGAGCACCATTTGTTATCGTCCATCTATTTCCGTTTTTAGTCGCTGTAACTGTAATTGTCGTTTGACCATTTGGATGCTTATAAGTAAAGTTTAGCGTATTTACATTTTCTTCACTTACCGGCGTTACTGTAACATCTCCTTTTTCTAAAGGTGTAATTGTTGGAGCTGTTGGTTTAACGCGGAATGTTTGATCTCTTTCAATTGCTACAGGTGTGTAAACTTTAACTTGCTTCCCATCAATAGTTTTTGTATAGAAACCAGCTCCAGATTTAAACTCGACTAATGGTTTGTACTCCGTCACTATTCCTGGTACCTAGTTAATCTAGTATTACCAACAACTTCCATAGTTCCTTTCTTCCACTTGAATCTCATACCATCTGGATAATATTTTTTTCTTCTCCATCTGGATTTGTGCCATCAACTACTTTTTATATAATTATGAGAATCTCCTAATTGTGTATTTAATGAAACCGTTTTTGGGTGTTTCTCTAATTGCAACATCTACTACTTTATATTTAAATTTATAAGTTTTTTTCATTATTTAGTGCATCTTTTACAACTACACTTGCTTCATGATCTCCTGGCGTAGCATTATTTGTTGCTGTAATAGCATCTCCTTCTACTTGAATATCAGCTCCATTTTTTTAGACCAGTTTCCTGTTGCTGAGAAATTATTTCCACTTGGTAAGCCTGTTACACTTACGCTTTTCACGCTATTTTTTTGTCATCACTAACTCTTAAAGTTGGGTTAAATGTAGAACCTTTAAATACTACAAAATGAATAATCTGTAGCTGTTTCTGATAATTCTTTACCATTTATCGTAACTTTTTGGTGCTGTTGTATCAGACTTCGTAACCGGAATTCTAACATCTTCTGTTGAGTGGTCCGGATACGTGATTGTTGCACTTTACATAGTACGAACCATTTGTGGCATCTTTCTTAATTGCACCATTTTCATTCATAGTAATATTTAAACCAGCAGTTCTATTATTAGGACTATTGCTAATTTTCACATCACCATGTTCTGAAGTGAAGGTGATATTTGATTTAATAGCATCAAATTCTGCTTGAGTAACTGTTGCCCCGGAGCAGTAATATCCTTATCAATCACTGAATTTCCAGGATGTGGAACATATTTCGTTGCTTGAGTTAGTATTCTCAATTTGATTCGAGTTGGATTTTGCACCGTCTGATCGTTCATCCAACTTATTTTTCTGAAGCATCTTCAGCTCTAGCATAACGTGAATATTCAACGCCGTCTGTCCATGGTGTATTTCCACCACGATATTCACTAACTTTACCTTTAATAATAATTTCTCTTGGTGCAGTATATTCTGTATTATTTTTCTTTTCGAGCGTCGTTATACGTTAGCCCTTGGAAACCCTAATCCATTAGACGTGCTATCATTTTTTTCTGTTAATCTAGCTTTTATTAATTTATTTGAATTATCCGTTACACGACCAATATTAAGGTTTGTATCTTCTGTAGGTGTTACATAGACAACTTGTTCTCCATTTTTCAACTCTTGTTTCTTTTCCATTAGGTGTAAACGTAAATACAGGTGGTATTTTTTTCTCCTGCTTTTGAATTTACTGTTGTTGGATCACTTTCTACATTATCATTTGTTACTGATTTAGCCGTAACTGGATCAGAATCTTTGATAGCTCTGTCTTTAATAGTTACCTTTCCTGTAGTTTTTATCAATCGTCACACCATCAGCTGGAGCATTACTTAATGCCCATCCATTTCCTGTTTTTTTGTTGCTGTAACAATTTTTTTAGAGAATTATTTGGATCATTATATGTGAAATTAAATGTATTTACATTATCTTCATTCACTGGCGTTACTGTAACATCACCATTTGTTTCTGGAATTACTGTTGGAGCTGTTGGTTTTACTTGGAATTCGATAGTTTTATACAGAAATGCTCTATTAAGTATTTCATTATCTTTTCCCCGGAGTATTATTAGTAACCTTCTCAATTCCATTTGTTCCAGCATATCCATTATGGAAATAAGCAGCTGCTTTTAACAGTTTGTTTACCGGGAGTATTAAAAAGTAACTTTACTTGTCGTAGTTCCGTTTGAATCAATAAATCTAAACTTCATTCCACCTGGGAAGAATCCATCTCCCACATTTGCCCCATCAGTTGCCGTAATGAAATCATGCGAATCACTGTAAGAAGCTCCTTTAGAAGTTTTTACAACTAGAGTACCATCCTGTCTGACTTCACCTTTATTATTTTGGAAAGTTAAATCAACGACTTCTATTCTAAATTTCACAGTTGCTTTATTTCCACTTTCAACATTACCACTTTGATCGTCAGACACTTTAAACGTAGCAGTATGTTTTCCTAATGTTGCATCAGCAGCGACTGTTCCAGCTACATTTACCGTACTTGGGTTCGCCTCTGTCGCTCCATTTGTTGAAAGCGTTGTTCCATTATTAAAAAGTAACACCTTTAGGTAACCCACTTTCATATTTTTAAGTTTACTTTTCCTTTAGGATCATTGTCATACATTTTTAACGGAACATTTAAAGTCGCTCCTCTATAAATACGAGTAACTGGAGATGTTGACTCATTATTTGTTAAAACTTCTTCTCTGTTTCTATCTGTTGGATTTGTCATTTTAACTGTTGGAGCTTGGGTATCCGGTGCATCCGTTGGTGTAACTCCATCACTTCGTTCAGAAGTCACAACTCCATTATTATTAACAGTTGTAATAGCTGTAATCGGTGTTCCAGGTAAAGCACCCGCAACTGTAATTGTTGCAGTAGTACCATTCGTTGTTCCAGTCCCGATTACATTATTACCATCATATAAAGTAACTGTAGAACCGTTCTTAACTCCTGTACCAACATTTACTGTTATTCTTTGATTCGTTAATCCTTTTTTTGTGTTGTACATCACTGGCTGTAATCGTAGGTTTTATCGGTTTAACATTTAATGTCACAGTTCCATTCGACCCAGAATTTGCATCCTCTGATGTTGTTCCATCTTGATATCTAGCAATTGCTGTATATTTGAATACCCCTGCTACAGCAGTGCTTGGTGAATTATTATTTTTCCAACTCCAACTCATTCCCGCTGGGAAATCTCCCCCACCTTTACGAGTAATATATCCAGCAGCTACAGGATTTGCTGAATCATTAAGTGCATCTCCGACAGTTTTGTTATGTGTACTACCTTGGATAGGATATACTTCTGCATCTGGTTTACTCACTAATCGTGTTCCAGTGGCAGCATACACATATGCAGCAGTCGCATTTGTAGCTAATCCCGCCTTAGTCGTTACTGCCATTACCCCTGCTCGTTTAGCCTCTTCTACAGTGACATTATCTCTTAAACGCATCTTAACGTGATATTTATAAGCATAGTCTTTTCCAGAAGCTATAGTTAATAAATGAGAATAAGAGGCTCCTGGATATCTTCCATTCGACTGCTTAATAACACTATTTAGCTCAGGATTATTTTCTAATTTTTTTCAACATCTGTTGACGTTGATCATCTCTACTCGGTCCACCATCTAACTGGTAAAAACTAAACCCATCACCCCAAACACTTTCAGAACTAGAATCTTGAATTTTTTTGAAGGGACATTATAAGTAGCACCAACTTTAACAAAATTATTTGGATTGTGAGAAAGCGTACCAGAACCTGTAGTATTACGATAACGCTCATAATAAGTGTCATAAAGTGTTCCTCTTGGATATCCACCTTCTATATGTAAAAATATCGCGCGGAGGATAAAACCAAAATGCATTTCTAGTTCCTCCATCTAACGCTTTACCATCATTTTGGAAATAAACATCATAAGTAATAAATTTGTGACCATTCTCTTCGCTATACCTAGCCGTCATAAACGTTTTTTTGTAATGGTACGTTCACGATTAGCAACATCTGTAGAACCGGCACCTTTTTGCTTCAGAAATAAATTCTTTAACATTAATTAATGCACCTTCTACACGACCATCATCAGTCGTAGTTGCTCTAAATCCAGTCCCTTCACCCATATTTAGACCATTACGCAAATCACGAGAACCAGTATTAGCAATCGTATTTTCTCCTTCTTTTACAACCTTTTTAGGGTGTATTAACCTTAGGCATTGAAGATAATACAAAAAAATTTTTCTCATTAAGTTTTTTTAACTATTGCGTCAATTTCAGCTTGCGTCAGTTCAGTACTAGTGCTATCAAGTATATTCTTAGCATTTTCTAAATCTATTTTAATAGCTGCTAATGTAGAAGCTGGCGCTTTTTCTTTATTGATTTTTTTCTAGTAGTTCTTCTACTTTTTCAATATTAGTTTGTAATTTTGTTTTGTCTAATACTACTTGTTTTTTTCTACTGTTTTTTTCAGTATTAGCTTTTATTGTTTACAACGGGAGTGTTTTTCGCTTGCTAACTCCTCTTTTTAGCAGGTTTCACCTCTTCTTTTGTAGATTTTAATACTTCTTTATCTGGCGAAATTTTATCATTTGCACCTTCTAATTTTTTTCAACCTCAGTATTTTTTTCTCTACAGCTTCTCCTGCATTAGCGACCCCAGCAGCACCAAAAAGATACTAGCACCAATTACAACTGATGCAGCACCAACTTTAAACTTTTTTTAATAGAGTAACTTTTCAACCTTTACTCCACTTCTCGTGTCCCTTAAATATTTATTATTTTTTTCCCTATCACTATATTTCTCCTTCCTTTTATCTGAATAAAAAAATTAAATAAAAACAATTCCATATTAAAGGCTTTTTATAATAAGTTTCTAAATTATTATATTTCCAATACATTATTATACCATATTTTTACTTAAAATATACTTTTAATTTATGTAAAGTTGAAATAAAAAAATATTAAAAAAATACTTATTCATTATAAAAATTCAATATTGTTTCACAATATATATATATATATATTCGTATATTTACTCTTATAAATAATATTAAAAAAATTTATATTCTTTATGAAATAGAATATTTTAAAAATTTATTTTTAAATTCATTACCTTTATAAATTAAAATTTAATTTCAACAAATAAAAAAATGCTATCCACATTTTCAGATAACATCTTACTTTATATTAATTCATACATTTCATCTTTTATTAAATAATAAATTCGGGTCCGATTTCTCCATACCCCGAATTTATTATGTATTAACAAAGAATTATTTGAAAAAAATTTAAATTTTATATCTTTTGTATAATTTATTCTTCATCTTCTTTACGTCTTTTTAGCAACAGCTAACAGACTTCCGAACATAGCTAATCCTAAGCCTGCTAAACCTGTGTTAGTTTCTGATGCCCCTGTGTTCGCTAAACGTTTTGTAGAATTATTAACTGTTGAATTTCCTTTGTTATCTTCTACTGGTTTACCATTGTTGCCATCAATTCTACCTGAAGTAACTTTTTCTAAAGATATGAGTTACGACATCTCCATCAGCATTGATTTCTGTTCTAACAAACTCATATCCCGGTATTGTACCATGCTCATACCCTTCATTAGGGTTCACCTGCTTTAGATGGAGTTTTTAGCTTCTTTAGGTCTTAACTCATTTCCTTCTTCATCTACCCACTTAGTAATGATAAGTTTTTGGTAAATCGATTGGATCTGGTAATTCTCCGTTCTTAGATGTTCCAATCTTCGCTGGTGTTATTACCACTGGCACTTCTACTGGCTCTTTTCCTGGTTCTGTAATCTTAGCATTTCCTGGTACTTCATGGTCTGGTAAGTCTTTATTCGGTACTTTTCCTTTTCCGTCTTCTCCAATTATTACGACAATTGGTGTTCCATTCTTACCTGGAATTTCCACCTTCGTTCCTGGTGGATATGTTGATCCATCTGGTTTCTTAGGTGTTACCGTTACATCTCCAGTTTTTGGATCTTGATCTCAATTCTACTGTTGGTGTCTTACGTGCTGGTGTTGTTACATCAACTGGCTCGTGATGGTTTCTTATTCGGTTCTGTCACCGTTCCTTTTCCTGTGATTTCTCCTTTTCGGAAGTTTATCATTTGGAACTGTTCCTGATCCATTTATCTCCAATCGTTACAACTATTGGTGTCTCATTTATCTCCTGGGATAACTACTTTTGTTCCTGGTGGATATGTTGTTCCATCTTGTTTCTTAGGTGTGACTACAGCATCTCCATTTGGTTTTCTTGTAATTTACAATCTTCACCTGGTTGTTCTGTTTGAGGATGCGTTTGGATTAATTTTTCCCGGTGTTTTACACTTGAACTCTTCAGTAGTTGGTTTATCCTTGTTCTGTAATCTTTACCTGTTCCTGTTACATTTCTCCATCTGGTAAGTCTTTATTTCGGTACTGTTTACCTTTTCCATCTTTCTCCAATTATTACAGTGATTGGGTTTACCATTCTTACCTGGAATTTCTACCTTAGTCCCTGATGGGTATGTTGCTCCATCTGGTTTCTTAGGTGTTACCGTTACATCTCCAGTCTCAGGGTCCTGATTCAACTCTACCGTTGGTTTCTTACGAGCTGGCGTTGTTACATCCACTGGTTGTGATGGTCTAGCTCCTGGCTCTGTTACTGTTCCTTTTCCTGGAACATCTTGTTTTGGAAGTTTGTCATTCGGAACTGTACCAAAACCGTCTTTCCCAATTGTCACGACTATTGTTGTTCCATTTTCTCCTGGAATTTTCACCTTAGTTCCTGGTGGGATATGGTGTTTCCATCTTGTTTCTTAGGTGTAACTACGGCATCTCCATTTGGTCTTCTTGTGATGTCTATAGCAGTTGGTTGTTCTGTTGCTGGGTTATTTGGGTTGATTTTTTTAGGTGTTTCTACCTTAACATCTTCCGCTGGTTTTCCTGGCTCTGTAATCTTACCTGTTCCTGGAGTATCTTCATCAGGTAAATCATTATTAGGAACTGTACCTTTTTCCATCTTTTGTCAATTGTTACTTCAATAGTTTTTTTCCATCTTTTCCTGGAATTTCTACCTTAGTTTTTTGCTGGATATGTTGTTATTCCATCTGGTTTCTTCGGTGTTACCGTTACATCTCCTGTGTTTGGATTTTGTTCCATTTCCACTGTTGGTGTCTTACGAGCTGGTGTTTTTACAGCAACTGGTTGTGATGGTTTCTTATTCGGTTCTGTTACTGTTCCTTTTCCTGGTACTTCATATTTTGGAAGTTGGTCATTCGGTACTTCTCCAAAACCATTTTCTCCTATCGTTACTACGATACTTGTTCCATTTTCTCCTGGAATTTTCACTTTAGTATCTTTAGGATAATTTTTTCCATCTGTGGTCTTAGGTGTAACTACAGCATCTCCATTTGGTTTTCTTGTGATTTCAATTGTACCTAATTCTGCCGTTTCTGGTGCATTAGGATCAATTTTTTTCGGTGTTTCTACCTTAATCTCTACCTCTGGTTTGCCATCTTCTTTAATCTTACCTGTTCCCGGTGTATCTGTTTCTGGCAAATCATTATTCGGAACGTTTCCTGTTCCACCTTGTCCGATTTCTACTACAATTGGAGTTCCATTTTTACCTGGAATTTCTACTTTCGTTCCTGGTGGATATGTTGTTCCATCTGGTTTCTTAGGTGTTACCGTTACATCTCCAGTTTTTGGATCTTGGTCTAATTGTAATGTTGGTACTTTTTAGCCGGTGTTGTAATATCTACCGGTTGTGATGGTTTTATTTGGTTCTGTTATGATAGCTGTTCCTGGTACATCTCTTTCTGGTAAATCATTATTAGGAACTATACCTTTTCCATCTTTGTCAATTGTTACTTCAATCGTTTTTCCATCTTTTCCTGGGATTGTTACCTTAGTTCCTGTAGGATATGTTGTTCCGTCTGGTTTCTTAGGTGTTACCGTTACATCTCCAGTGCTTGGATTTTGAGTCAACTCTACCGTTGGTGTCTTACGCGCTGGTGTTGTTACATCCACTGGTTTTGATGGTTCTTTATTTGGTTCTGTTACGACACCTTGCCCCGGGTACTTTCACCTTTTTGGAAGTTGATCATTTGGTATTTCTCCAAAACCTCCTTCACCTATCGTTACTACTATTGTTGTTCCATTTTCTCCTGGAATTTCTACCTTCGTATCTTTAGGGTAAAGTGTTCCATCTGGTTTAGTTGGTGTCACTACTACATCACCATTGTCCTTACGAGTCATTCCTATCTTAGGAGTTTGCGTCGTAGCAACTTTTGGATTTGTTCCATTTTTCTTTTCTTCCTCATCTGAAATTCCATCATTATCATCATCCGTATCTATCACATCTGGATCTCCGTCTCCATCTGTATCACGTTGAATAATAACTGGAACTTCTACTCGAATTTCTTCATCACCATTTTTTACTTTAACTGGAATGTTTACTTTAAGTTCTTCATTATTACCCCAATTAGTTACGCTTGGTGTTCCTGTTAATTTGCCATCTTTATCAACACTTAATCCATTTACTGGGTTTTCTGTTGTAATTGTTGAACCTTCTTTATTCGGTGTTACAACTTTCACTGGAGTGACTGGTTTCTTCTCTGTAACTTTTAGTTGGATCTGAAACTTTTGCAGTCAGGTTGTTTGCTTTTTTCGGATCTGTTCCATTCGCTTTTTCAACCTCATCTGGAATTCCATCGTTATCATCATCTTTATCTATAACATCTGGCTCTCCATCTCCGTCTGTATCACGTTGGATTGTTACTGTTACTGTTACTTCTTTTACTTCCGGTACTTCTTGTTTACCATTTTCTGTGAATTTTTTTCTACAACTTTAGTAACTTTAACCGGAATGTCGATAGTACGTTCTTCTTCCTCTTTACCCCAATCATTCACTGTTGGAGTTCCTTCCAGGTTACCTTCAGCATTAACTTTCAGACCGTTCACTTGTCCTGAACCATCTTTTGGATTTGTTACAATCGTTGAACCTTCTTTATTCGGTGTGACAACTTTTATTGGAGTAACTGGAGTTTTCTCCTTCACTTTGTCTGGATTTGTAACTACTACTTCTAATCCATTTGCAGCTTTTTGGATCTGTCCCATTTTTTTATCCTCTACAGTATCTGGAATTCCATCGTTATCATCATCTGTGTCTTCTGAATCAGGGATTCCATCTCCATCTGTATCACGTTGGATAATAACTGGAACTTTTACAATAGTTTCTTTATTACCATTTTTGACTTTAACCGGAATTAAGATATTACGTTCTTCTTCGTCTTTTTTCCAATTATCTACTGTCGGTGTTCCTTCTAACTTACCTTCATTGTTAACTGTTAGTCCATTCACTGGAGCATCTGTTGTAATTGTTGAATTTGGAATATTTGGTGTTACGACTTTTGTTGGAGTTACTGGTTTTTTCTCTTTAACTTTAGTTGGCTCAGCAACTACTGCTGTTAGATGGTCAGGAACTTTTGGATCTGTTCCATTACTTTTCTCTACATCATCTGGAATTCCATCATTGTCATCATCTGTGTCTAAAACGTCTGGAATTCCATCTCCATCTGTATCACGCTGGATTGTTACCGGTACTTTTACATCTTTTTCTTCCATTGAATTCCCTATAACTTTTGTAACTTTAACCGGAATCTCAATTTTACGCTCTTCTTCCTCTTTTTTCCAATCAGTTACTGTTGGTGTTCCTGTTAATTTACCTTCTGCATTAACTGTCAGTCCATTCACTTTTCCTGAATTATCTGTTGTAGTAGTACTAATCGTTGAACCTTTTTATTTGGTGTGACAACTTCTTTTTGGAGTGACTTCTTTTTTTCTCCATCACTACATTCGGTTCTGTAACTTTCACAACTAGACCATCTGCAACTTTTTGGATTTGTTCCATTTTTTTCTTTTCATCTTCATCTGAAATTCCATCGTTATCATCATCTGGATCGTCAACATCTACTATTCCGTCTCCATCTGTATCACGTTGGATTGTTACTGGTACATGTACGGTAACTTCCTCTTTTTGGATTTCCATCTTTTTCTCTCGTAATCTTAACAGGAATTGTAATATTACGTTCTTCTTCACCATCATTCCAATTATTAACTGTTGGTGTTCCTTCTAATTCACCTTTATCGTTCACTTTCAATTCATTTACTTTTCCAGAACCGTCTGTTGGATTTGTTGTTATTGTTGCATCTTTTTTTATTCGGTGTTACAACTTTTTGGTAAAGGTGTAGGTATTGGAGTTTTCTCTCTCACTTTAGCCGGAGCTGTAACGATTCCTGTCAGACCGTTTTTTTAACTTTTGGATCTGTTCCATTTCTTTTTTTCATCTTTATCTGAAATTCCATCGTTATCATCATCTGGATCTGTCACATCTGGATCTCCGTCTCCGTCTGTGTCACGTTGGATTGTTACTGGTACGCTTACGGTAACTTCTTCAGAATCTTTCTTAACCTTAACTAGAATAGTAATATTACGTTCTTCTTCACCGTCGCCCCACTTGTCTACTGTTGGTATTCCTGTTAAACTTCCATTATTTTCTACTGTCAGACCATTCACAGAAGTTGGTGTTTTCAATCGTTGCGCCATCTTTTATTTGGTTTGACAACTCCTTGTAAAGTTACTTGTTTGTTCTCAGTAACAATATTTGGTTTTTTTAACTACTCCTGTTAGACCGTATTCCGTTGGTTTATTTGGCTTATCTGGTTTCTTAGGATCTGTTCCAGCATCTATCTCATCCTTATCTGAAATTCCATCTCCATCATCATCTGGATCTGTAACGTCTGGAATTCCATCTCCATCTGTGTCACGTTGGATTGTTACTGGGACGCTTACTGTAATTTCTTCGTTTCCATTCTTAATCTTAACTGGAATTGTGACATCACGTTCTTCTTCGTCTTTTGCCCCATTTTTTTCTACTTTCGGAGTTCCTGTTAAATTACCATCATTATCTACTTTTAGACCATTCACTGGTTTATCTGTTGTAATTGTTGAACCTTTTTTTATTTGGTGTTACAACTTTTTTTGAGAAGTAACTGGAGTATTTTCCATAACTTTATTTGGTTTTGTGACTTCTCCTTTTTAAACTTGTAGGAACAGTAATATTAACACTAACTCTATCTACTGTTTTATCTGGGTACTCTACCACAACAACTGCAGAAACAATTTGTCCGTCTTGACTCGTATTTGGTGGAGTTAACCAACTATATTTTTGTTCCTTGTGGCAATTCTGATTTATTGCTAATACTATCTTCTGCTTTAGGTGTTGAATTTTTTTAGGAACAGTTTGGTCTTTTCCTATTGGATTATACTTATCTTTTTTTGTTCTATTACTACGATATCAATTATTTTTTTGTAGCACTATTTCCATTCTTATCATAAGCTGTAATCGTTACTTTTAGCAGTTCCAGGTCTTCCTGTAGGTATTCCTACAATTTGACCGCCTTCGAATTTTAATCCATCTGGTAATCCTGTTACTTCAATTGGAGTATTTTCACGCATTCCAACTCCGCCATCGTTATCTTTAGCTGTTACTGGAATTGGCGCAATTTCCTCACGACTTGTGACTGTTGCTCCATACGCTGAAATAGTTGGTGCAATTTTGTCGCGTGGTGTTACAACAAATGAGAAAAAATCGCCGGTGTAGCTTTATTTCCTGAATCGTCTTTTTGCGTTAAATATAATTGTATTTTTGTTTACCAACATCTTCAGCTATAGTTTTTAATAGTAACTTCGATTTCTTTTTACTTTGTCTTCCATTGTTATAAATGTAAAAATTCACCTACTAGCGTGTCCAGAATTATATCTTGTAAAAATATTTAGTTAAAAAAATTCATTAGCATCAAACAAAAACTTTTTTTTATCATCTGTTGCTTTTTACTCTAAATGTTACAGTTTCACCTTCTACTACCGTTACATGATTAGGTGTTAGAGTTAGAATAGGCGCCTCATTATCTGGTGTTTTTTTGCCTTGTCTGTTGCCGGTTCTGAATCATCACTAGTTCCATTTTTTGTAATAGCTGTTACATCTGTTTCATTTTTTACTTTATCCGCAGGAATTGTAATTTCACCTGTATCTTCATTGATTTTGATTTCCGGATCATCTGAAGTCCATTGATTAAATGGATTTTTTTCATTCCTACTACTTTTTTTCGGTGAACCATCTTCTCCTGTGTAAGTAACCGTAATTTTTATCTGCTTTGGCTGGTTCTTTTTGGTTTTGCTGTTACAGATCCATCCTCTTTTGCTACTACTATTGGTGCTTCTGGTTTTGGCACTCTTGCGACTGCTGTTGCTGGGTCTGAATCAACACTATTGCCTTTTTTTGTGATGGCTGTTACTTCTGTATTGTCTTTTACTTTATCTGCTGGAATTGTAATTTCACCAGTTTGCTTATCAATAGTCACATCCGGATTCGTTACAGTCCATGTACCATCATTTCCTTTATTTCCTACTACTGTTACTTTCGATCCATCTTCTCCTGTATAAGTAACCGTAATTTTATCTGCTTTTGGCTGGATCTTTTGGTTTTGCTGTTACAACACCAGTATTTGGTGCAGTTACGATTGGTTTTTCAGGTTTTGGTGCTTTTTGCAGTTGCTTTTTGCTGGAGTTGATTCATCACTGTTTCCATTTGTTGTTACTGCTGTTACTTCTGTATTATCTTTTTACTTTATCAGCTGGGATTGTGATTTCACCTGTATTTGCATCGATTTTTGACTTCTGGATTATTCGCAATCGTCCATTTACCATTTTTTTCCCTTTATTTCCTTCAGCTGTCTTTTTCGAACCATCTTCCCTGTGTAGATAACTTTGATTTTGTCCACTTTCGTTGAATCTTTTGGTTTTTGCTGTTACAGATCCATCTTCTTTTTGCTGTGGCTAATGGAGCATCTGGTGTTTTTACCTTATCCTCTGTAACATAAATAGGTGCATCTACAATAAATGTTCCACGTTCTGGAATAATCACTTCCACTTTACCATATACCGGTGTATCTGGTGCTGTCGCTTTTGATACATCTGGGTCTTTAAACCAACGATAAGTTGTACCCGCAGGTAATTCATTTGGATTCGCAATACTATTGTAAGCATCTGGAACGACACCTACTTTAGTCGTTTGTGGCTTAGATTTTGGTTTTAAATCGTATTTAGCTGCTTCGTCTGGCTGCAATGGTAATACACCGATAATAGAGTTTTCTCCAGTTCTATAACGTTTATACCCTCCTTCTGTATATCCTCCATACGCAAGGAATGGGTCATTAGCTAAACGATTTTTCATTTCAGCAAGCATCGGACTATTGGCATTTTTATCTCCCCAATCCGACATAATGCTATTATTTAGTTCGTCACCTTCAAGGATTTTTAGTTTTGAAAGTCATAATTGAACGCTGTCCTGCTGAAACCTTCATCTTATCTTCAATAACTCCACGAACAAGATTATATTCAAGACCATCTTTATGAACCCCTAACATATTACTAACACGAGAAGCTGCATCTGAATTTCGGTCTGTTCCATCACTAGAGTTACGATAAATATTCCATCTCCAAGTATTAGATGGATTTATATAATCCATCCAGGCATCAATATTTTCTCCGTATGTCGCCCCTGAACGACGTTCTCCATCTTTAACATAAGCACGATAAGCAGAGTGTTCATACTCCCATGCTGATGCACTAGCATACTTCTTGTGGAAGGTCTGTTTCCCATCTTGATATTTTGTATAAGTAAATTCATAAGGATCTCCAACAGTACGTGGAATCGCAAGTGAGATTTTTTTAGAAAGTCCGTCCAGACCTTTTTGGTGCTGGTCCTGAATCTAAAAATCCAGTAATAATATTTATCCCCATTATTTTTCAATACGCATTTCACGATAAACACGAATATTGTCATACGCTTGATCTGCAGTCCCTTTACTTACGAAAGCATATTGTTTCGTATCTGGAGAAAACACGTCACGATGTGAATAGTCAATCATAGGATTTTTAATCCAACCAACACCAAAATCTGTTACTTTCGTATCACGAACAGTACTTGTTCCAGAACCTACGACTTGTCCATTTTTTTCTTGACTACAACTGTAACAACAGCATCTTTTACCATTAATTTAGTATCAACATCAACTGTAAAATATCCATTTGTTTGTGATCTAGTGTTATAAGTTTTTCCTCCAACCGTTACTTCAACATCAGCTTCTGCCGCTGTATATCCATCGACTTGAGCAATATAAGCTAAACTATCATTGAAAGCTACTGTATCTGCCGGACTTACTCTAGTACTATAAACACTTTTTACCATTAACAACTAACTCAACATTATCTCCCACTTGAATACCGGGTGCATTTAATTTAAAAAGCTCCAGTATCATCTAGTTTCGTTGTCAGTATTGTTGTTCCATTTCTTTTTAATCTCAATTGTTGAAGATGGTGTCGCATACCCTGTAATAAATCCAGAGTTAGCTACAACAATTCCTAGATTCCCACGACTAGTTGTTTTATCAATTGCTGCAGATCTTAGGGTTAGAACCTGCTGCCATTTTTATCGCCATTACGTAAGTCATGAGATCCAGTATTAGCAATCGTATTTTTCTCCTTCTTTTACAACCTTCTCAGGAGCATCAATCTTAGGCATTGAAGATAAAATAAAGATTTGCTCTTTTAACTTTTTAGTTACCAGATCAATTTCAGCTTGTGTCAATTCAGTATTAGTGCTATCAAGTATGTTCTTAGCATTTTCTAAATCTATTTTTATAGCCGCTAAAGTAGACGCAGGCGCCTTATCTTTATTAATTTTTTTCTAAAAAGTTCTTCTACTTTTTCAATATTAGCTTGTAATTTCGTTTTGTCTAATGCTTGTTTTTCAACTTCTTTTTTTGTGTATTAGCTTTTATTGTTTACAGCCGAAGTACTACCACTTGCTAACTCCTCTTTTTTTAGCAGGTTTCACCTCTTCTTTTTGTAGATTTTAATAATTCATCGTCTGTTGAAACTTTATTATTTGCAACTTCAGTATTTTTTTCTCTACAACTTCTCCTGCATTTGCTATACCGGCACCAAAAAAATATACTAGCACCTATTACAACTGATGCAGCTCCAACCTTAAACTTTTTAATAGAGTAACTTTCTACCTTTACTCCACTTCTTGTATTCCTTAAATATTTATTATTTTTTTCCAATCACGTACCTTTTTCTCCTTTTTAAATTTTCATTATATAATTTAAATTATTTTTTTGACAAAGACACACATGAATTATTAATTAATGCATTATAAAGTCATAATAATTTATTTTACTTTAATAACTTAAATTTTTACTTTAAATTATACTACACTATATATAAAAATACAATAAATTCATCTTCTATGAAAAAAATATCAATATATATATATATATATCCAAAAAAACTATTATTGTATATGTTATACAAATTTAAAAATAAAATAATAACTATAGATTTAATAAACGTAAGTGAGGGCGTTGTTGAAAAAGACTCATTTGACAACGACGATTGGAAGATTGACGGATAGTTCTAGATATTCAACATATCTTATAAAAATGGTACGATTTAATAACAAATTTAGATATCAATCAACTTCTACGTCTACGAGTTCTTATATTAACTTTTGTTAAAATTCATAACATTTATATTAGCCCCATCAAAAACCTATTCCACACAAAAAAAGAAACTGACTTTTACGCCAGTTTCTTTTTAATAAATTATCTTATTTATGTAATTCTTTTTCGAAAGCTTCTCTAACTTGTCCTACAGAGAATCCGATGATTACTTGAATAGCTTTTTACCGTTACGAGAAACTCCAAGAGCTCCAGAACGTTTTAAGAATGCATCATCTTTAACTAGGCTTTCGTCTTTAACGTTAACACGTAGTCTTGTTACACAGTTAGTAACGTCTACGATGTTATCTTTACCACCTAAACCTTCAAGAATGATAAGAGCTTGGTCATCATGAGTAGCTGCATCATCTTTAACTTCTGGTTTAGCTGCTTCTTTACCTTTTTCACGGTACTCTTGTTTAGAGTAAAGTTTAGTTTCAGCATCATCTGCTTCACGTCCAGGTGTGTTTAATTGGAATTTAAGGATTAAGAATCTGAATACTAAGAAGTAGATTACAGAGAATACTAATCCAATTCCGATTTGAACGAACATTTGTGAAGAGTGGTTTTTGAACATTGGTAACCAGTTAAGAGCTAAGAAGTCGATTAATCCACTTCCGAAGTTACCTACAACTCCAAATTGATACATAGTTGCTGACATTAATGCACCTAATACTGCGTGAGTAGCGAATAACATTGGTGCTGCGAATAAGAATGTGAACTCGATTGGTTCAGTGATTCCTGTTAAGAAACCAGTAAGTGCTGCTGGGATTAATAACCCTGCTACAACTTTTTTCTTGCTGTCTTTAGCTGTTACATACATAGCTAAAGCTGCTGCTGGTAATCCAAATACTTTTGAGTTACCGTGTAATGAGAATCCACCTTGAGGGAATAACTCTTTTAATGGAGTTGAGCTTTGAGAGAACTCTTGAATGTGTTGTACCCAGTAAGCTGTGATTCCATTTTCTACTACTGCTGGTCCAAACATGAATGGTCCATAGATGAAGTGGTGTAATCCTGTTGGGATTAAAATTCTTTCTAGGAATGTGTAAGTGAATACCCCTGCAATTCCTGAAACTTTTAAGAATCCTTGTAATGCAGCAATTCCTAATTGAACTTTTAGTATAATAGAGCTGTTAAGAAAGCAGCTGGAATCATGATTAGGAAACCAACTAAGATAACAAATGTTGAACCTTGGAAAAATTCCTAATAACTCAGGAAGTTTTTTTATCAAAGTATTTGTTATGAATCCATACTGAGATAGATGCAATAACGATAGAACCGATGATTGAAGTATCTAAAGTAATTGCTCCAGCGATTCTTGTAATACCTGTAGGTAATTTAAGAGCTGGTGTTACATCTACTCCAAAGAATTTGAATTGAGTTAAGAATCCGTTGATGAAGTAGTTATAAACCATGTAGATTAAGAACGCTTCTAATGCTGCACGACCATTTGCTTTTTTAGCAAGACCGATTGGAATACCAAGTGCGAATACTACTGGCATTTGGTTAAAGATAGTCCATCCTCCTTGCTCTACTACGAACCAGAAGTTATACCAAAAGAGTACCCTCTGTCGCGATGCTCCCTACTAAGTTAGGGTTTTTTTAAGATTGAAGTTAATCCAACTACTAATCCGAAGAATGCGAATAAAATAGATGGCATTAACATCGCGCCTCCAAAGCGCTGAATTTTTTTGTAACATAACATTTTTCCTCCTTTTTTTATTTTTTTCTGCTAATGTTACTTCTAAGCCATTATGATCAGAAATAATTGGATAATTTTCATCATTAAATATAACAAAACTTTCTTTTTACATCTAATTTTCTATTAATAAATACATAATCCAATTTTTTTCTGACACATAGAATCTTCCCAACCACTTATATTTTTTTATACGGTAACTCCCCGTCTTTTTTCTCGGCTAATTCATAAGTATCATATAATCCTTTATCAAGTATTCTCTTATAATCGTCTACTTGATGGAAATAATCTGTATTAAAATCTCCCATGAAAACTTTTAAGATTACTGTTATCTGTATAATTAATTAGGTTGCTAAGATTTTTGATCTATGTCTTCCCCTTTACAAGTTGGCAAATTCATATGACAACTGTAAAAATTCTACGATCTCATCATTTATTTTAAGATCAACTTTTTAAAATTTTTCTTGATTCGATAGAAGTTACGGTTTGTTGTGCCGTACAGTAAAAAAATCCTCTACGGCAACAACTTCACCTTTAGCAAGTATTGCTAAACCTTCTTCAATTTATCAAATCCTATGTGAGAATAAGTCCAGTAGTAACTGTATCCTTCTTCTCCATATTCTCTAATTTTATCTAGTAATAATTTTCCGAAGTTATCTTCTTTTATTCCTTGGTAAACATCTGCACTATTAATCAATTGATTTACTTCTTGCATAGCAACAACATCGTATTTTTCCACAATAGTTTTTTTGCCAAGATATTTAATTTTTTTCAAGTTGATTTTCTTCTAACCAACTATGTACATTAATCGTTAATAGTTTCATAATATGTTCCCTTCTCTTTATTTATTCCAAATATCTTCATTGTATTGAGCAATTGTGCGGTCAGATGAGAAGAATCCAGCTTTTGCGATATTCGCAATAACTTTTTTTCAGCCATAATCCACGATTTTCGTAATCTGCTAACATCTCTTCTTTCTTAGCGTAATATTCCTCAAAGTCAATAAGTGTCATGAACCAGTCTTTGTTAAGTAGTTCGTTGTATAATCTTTCTAATCTTTCTTTGTTTCCTAGTTTAACTAAATCTTTAGAAACGATGAAGTCAACAACTTCTTTAACACCGTCTTTTTCATAGTATTCTTTAGACACATATCCAGCAGTTTCGTAAAGTTTGATAATTTCATCACTTTCTTTACCGAAGATGTAGATATTTTTCACGTCCAACTAGTTCGTCAATTTCCACGTTAGCTCCATCTAGAGTTCCTAGAGTTAAAGCTCCGTTTAACATGAATTTCATGTTACCAGTTCCACTTGCTTCTTTAGAAGCTAATGAGATTTGTTCAGAAATATCAGTTGCTGGAATTAATTTTTCTGCAACACTTACATTATAGTTTTCAACTAAGAATACGTTTAAGTATTTGTTAACTTCTGGATCATTGTTAATTAATTCTGATAGACATAGAATTAAGTGAATGATATCTTGAGCTATAATATAAGCTGGTGCTGCTTTACCACCGAAGAATACTGTGATTTTTTTCTTTCTGGTAATTTTTCCATTTTTAATGTCTAAGTATTTTTTTGATTACATATAAAGCGTTCATTTGTTGACGTTTATATTCGTGGAATCTCTTGATTTGAGTATCGATAATACTATTTTCATCAAGTTCAATTCCTTGAGTTTCTTTTTAGGTATTCTTTAAGAACTAGTTTGTTCTCGTGTTTGATTTCTTCTAATTTCGCTGCTACTTCTTTACTATCAACAAATGCTAGTAATTTTTTTCTAATTTAGTTGCATCTGTTAAGTACTCATCACCAATTAGTTCTTTTTAAGTAAGCTGCTAATGGTCTGTTAGAAAAATTCTAACCAACGTCTGAATGTAATACCATTAGTTTTGTTATTAAATTTCTCTGGGTATAATTCATAGAAGTGTTTTTAACTCAGAGTTTTTAAGAATTTCTGTGTGTAAATAAGCAACCCCGTTTACACTGTTAGAGAAGTGAATATCCATGTTTGCCATGTGTACTCTGTTATCTTTATCGATGATTTGAATATCTTCACCTTCATATTTTTCTCTAATAACAGCATCTAGTTTTTTAATAATTTTTACTAAATGTGGCACTACTTCTTCTAAGAATTCTAATGGTAATTTTTCTAATGCCTCAGCTAAGATAGTGTGGTTTGTGTAACCAGTCATTTTTTGAACAATTGTGTATGCTTCTTTAAATTCAATTCCATGTTTTTCAGTCAGTAAACGAATTAATTCAGGAATTACCATACTTGGGTGAGTATCGTTAATTTGAACATATGCATATTCGTATAAGTCGTGAACATTACTTCCTTTAGCAATTGCTTCATCTAAAATTAGTTGAGCAGCATTTGATACCATGAAGTATTGTTGGTAAATACGTAATAATTCACCATTTTTATCACTATCATCTGGATATAAGAATAATGTTAAGTTTTTCTCAATTTCAGTTTTATCGAAAGAAATTCCTTTTTCAATGATACTGCTATCGATTGAATCAATATCAAATAGGTTTAGATAGTTTTTTTAGTATCTTTTTTTGTAACCTAATACATCAATTCTTTTTTTAGTGTTGATGTTAAGTTGAGAGTTTTTAAAAGGTACTGTATATTTAACATCAGTATCTCTCAACCATGAAGAGTCTTCAATCCAGAAGTTCGGTTCAGCATGTTGTTCATTTTTAACAAATACTTGTCTGAATAACCCACAGTGGTAGTTTAATCCAACTCCATCACCATTAATTCCTAATGAAGAAATAGAATCGATGAAACAAGATGCTAAACGACCAAGACCACCGTTACCAAGTGATGGCTCTAATTCTGCTTCTTCAACATCGCTAAGACGTTTATTAGCTGCTTTTTAATTCTTTTTCGATTTCTCCATAGATTCCTAAGTTAATTAGGGTTATTTGATAATAGTTTACCGATTAAAAAAATTCTGCTGAAATGTAGTAAACTTTTTTTCTTATCATTGTTATGAACTTTTTTTATCCGCTTCTTCTTTTACATAATTTAATAATTGTTTATAAATTTCTTTATTATCTAAAGTACTTAGTTCTTTATTTGTATTATCTAATACATATTTACTAAATGACATTTTATACCCTCTCTCTTGAATATCTTACTGTAATATTTTTTTAAAAAATTCTTTTCTTTCTTCTGTTAGATCTTCTGCAAGCATTCTCCATTCCCAGTTTCCTCCAACTGTTGATGGAACGTTCATTCTGCTTGTTGCATCTTTATCTAATAAGTCTTGCATTGTTACGATTGCATAATCACTTACTGAAGAGTATATTCCTCTAATCATCGCTTCAGTAATTGTTTCATCATTACGACGATTTAAATATTCAGAAACTAGTTCTTGTTCTGACTCACTCAATTTCTCATACCATCCGTTAACTACATCATTGTCGTGTGTTCCAGTGTATGCTACACTATTTTGTGTGTAATGGTGTGGGCGATCTAAATTATCTTCTCCTGGGAAAGCAAATTGAAGAATCTTCATACCTGGATATCCAGAATCATCTAATAATTTTTCTGCTTTTTTTCATCAATAAATCCAAGATTTTCTGCGATAATCGGTAAATCTCCTAATTGCTCTTTTAATTTTTTTGAACAATTCAATACCAGGACCAGCCTCCCAAGTACCATTTACTGCATTTTCAGCATCTCTATCGATTTGCCAGAAATCAGAGAAACCTTTGAAGTGATCTATACGAAGTACATCATAGATTTTGAAACTTTCTTGTACTCGATAAATCCACCATGAGAATCCTTGTTCTTTGTGTTTTTGCCCAATCGTAGATTGGATTACCCCAAAGTTGTCCAGTAGGACTGAAGTCATCTGCAGGACAACCAGCTACATAAAGAGGTTCATTGTTTTTCGTCAACTTTAAATAGTTCTGGCATTGTCCACATTTCAACACTATCAGCACTTACATAAATTGGCATATCTCCAATGATTTTAATTCCTTTTTTTATTAGCATATTCTTTTTAATGCTAACCATTGTTTAAAGAAGAAATATTGTGTTACTGTATAGTATCTAATGCTATCTTGAAGTTCTGTACGATATTTTTTTCACGTGCAGTTTCCTCACCATTCTTAATATCTTCATCCCAATGAATGAAACTTTGATATCCGAAACTTTCTTTTAATAGCCATATATTCAGCATAATCAGCTAACCAACTCGAATTTTTCAACTTCGAATTTTTTTCAATTTTGGCAAGTACTTCACTATTTTTTTTGTAGTGTTAGCAACAGCCTTCTCTAATATAGGTCTTCTTACTTCGAATAATAAAGCATAATCTATCTTTTTCAGGATTGTCACCAAAGTTAACATTTGAATAATCACTTTCTTCAAGTAATCCTTCTTCTTTTAATAAAGAAAAAAATCGATTAGGTTTAAATTCCCCGCTACAGCCGAGAAACTTTGATAAGGTGAATCTCCATAACTTGTAGTTGTTAATGGTAAAATTTGCCAATATGTTTGCTTTGTTTCTTCTAAGAAATCAACGAAATCATATGCACTTTTACCAAAAAGTTCCAATACCAAATTGTCCCGGTAATGATGTAATATGCATCAACACACCACTTGAACGTTTTTGTCATTCTTTTTTTCCTCCGTTATATTTTTTTAACTTGTCTTTACAAAATAAGCTTTTATCACTTAACAACTATTATTATAATAAAACACTTTCATCTTGTCAATACATTTATGTATTTCTTTTTTTATTTATTTTAGCAACATATCCGTAAATGTTAAAAAGAATAGTTCAATTTTTCCATATCTCTTGCTTTTTTTCATACAACAACATTTATAATTATATAGATAAATTTTGCGAGGAAAAAAAGTATATGAGTAAATACAAAAAGGTCTACAATGATCTAAAAGAAAAAAATTGACACTCGTTTTTTTACAAGCGTAATACTGAATTACCCAGTGAAAATGAATTAGTTAAAGAATATGGTTATTCTAAGGACACTATAAGAAAAAGCATTATCTTTATTAGAAATCAACGGCTATATTCAAAAAAATAAAAGGTAAAAAAATTCATTAATTCTTGGGCATGGAAGAATTAAAAAAATAACTATCTTGGAAATATAAAAACATCTTCAGAACTTAATATTGATGGGAAGTATGAAATAAAAAAACAACCCTTGACACTCTATATATTATTCAAGGGGATAAGAAAATAATGGATATTTTTTTGGGACTGATGAAAATAATGATTTTTTTATAGAGTAAGCCGTAGTCGAATGATTAACGGAGAAAGATTAGAATATGAAGTATCATATTTCGATCGAAAAACTTGTTCCATTTATTAACAAAGAAATTGCCGAGTCTTCTATTTATAAATACTTAGAAAAAGAATTAGGTTTGAATATCACCCACTCTCGTCGAGAAATATCTTTCAGACACGCTACTGACGAGGAAAGAGAACATATGGATCTTGGTGAATATGATATGGTCGCCGTCGTTGAGAGCATTACATATTTATCAAATGGAAACATATTGCAATACGGTATACTTAGCTATAGACCAGATAAATTCACATTTGTAACAATGGCAAAAGATAAAAGGCGACTCATAAATTACGATTTTATTAGAATCTAATTTATAGAGTCGTTTTTTTATTAACTTTTTATACTACTATTTTTCAAACTTACTGTTTTAAGTGTAGCTTGCGACACCTCCATATCTTTTGTTGACTCAAAAGGATATTCCGGTTAGAAAATAAGCCTGTAGTCTTATTTTCTCGCAGTGAAACTACAAAAAGTGTTTCACTTCAGCTACTACAAAACAGTAAGAAAAAAATATAGAATTTAATTATTAAATATAATGACTAATTCTTAATTATTATTAATTTTACTCAAATATTTTTGTAATGGTGAAAAATAGAACTTAGCAAAGTTCCATCGGTGAAATTAGGGACTACGGACCCTAATTTCAAGGTGTAATATCCACTTTAATTGTCTAAATGACAATTAAGGTTAGATGAAACCGTCCGCCACCATACTTAAAAATATTTGAATAGTAAAATTTAATTATAAAATATACACAAAAAAACTGATAAAGGAAAGTTATTCCTCTATCAGTTTTTTTAATTTATTCAAGATTATTTTAATCTTTCTTCTAATTCTGCTTTTAAATCTTCAAATCCTGGTTTTCCAAGAAGTGCGAACATATTTTTTTCTTATACGCTTCTACTCTGGTTGATCAAATGGATTTAATCCTTGCATGTATCCAGAAATACCTACAGCTTTTTCGAAGAAGTATACTAAGTATCCGAATGTGAACTCACTCATATCTGGAAGTTCTACTACAAAGTTAGGTACTCCTCCGTCTGTGTGAGCAAGAAGTGTTCCTTCAAATGCTTTAGTATTTACGAAATCCATAGTTTTTCCTGCTAAATAGTTTAATCCATCAAGATTATTGTCAGCTTCTTTAAGCTCAATATCTTTGTTTGGAGATTTAACTTTTAAGATAGTTTCTAATAGAACACGACGTCCTTCTTGAACATATTGTCCCATAGAATGTAAATCAGTTGAGAAGCAAACACTTGAAGGGTATAAAGCTTTTCCATCTTTACCTTCAGATTCACCATAAAGTTGTTTCCACCATTCGTTGAAGTAAACCATTGATGGCTCATAAGAGACAAGAATCTCGATTAATTTACCTTTTTGTTGTAAGATATTACGCATTACAGCATATTGGTAAGCAATATTTTTACTTAAATCTGGTGTTGAAAGCTCATCTTGAGCTAATTTAGCACCAGCCATCATTTTATCAATATCAACCCCACTTACAGCAATTGGAAGTAATCCTACTGCAGTTAGAACTGTAAAACGTCCACCTACATCATCAGGTACTACAAATGTTTCGTATCCTTCATCATCAGCTAATGATTTTAACGCTCCACGAGCTTTTATCAGTTGTAGCGAAGATTCTTTCTTTAGCTCCTTCTTTACCATATTTTTTTCTTCAAGTAATTCTTTTGAAAAATACGGAATGCAATAGCAGGCTCTGTAGTTGTTCCTGATTTAGAGATTACATTTACAGAGAAATCTTTTCCTGTAGTTTTTAAGTAATTTACTAATTCTTGAGTATAAGTTGATGAAATAGTGTGACCGACGAAGAAAATTTTTGGAGTTTTTCTTCCTTCTTCATAGAAGTTATAGAAGCTATCGTTTAGCATTTCTATTGCAGCACTGAGCTCCAAGGTAAGATCCCCAATACCAATAACTACTAGTACATCAGAATTGCTTTGGATTTTTACTAGCTTCTTTAATTCTAGCAAATTCTTCTTTGTCATAATTAGTTGGTAAGTCTAACCATCCTAGGGAAGTCATTTCCTATTCCAGTTTTATTGTGTAATTGATCATGTGCAACTTTCACATAACCTTCCATATTTTTCACTTCTTGTTCGTTAAAGAAGTTTAGTGCTTTCGAATAATCAAAAATTTAAGTGCATTTTTGTTCTCCTTTTTTTATTTTTCATCTTTTTATTATAAATCATTGTTGGCTTGTCGTCTATAATATAATCATAAATTAATTCAGAAACTTTTTCTGCATTATGTCTAATCGTGTTATTATCAACGATTCCGACGTCATTATTTTTTTATCAATTTAATTCCAAGTTCTTCTATTTTTTTCTTGATCGATTTTTGACCGGTTCTTGTTTTTTTCTTTGTGATATTTCGATAAAAATACTATCATCAAATTCACGAGAATTTGCAATTACTAAATCAAAAAAATATTCTCTCCAACATGTTTATTTATTGCAATAATATGATCAGATACAGTATAATTATCAGTCTCTCCATGCTGGGTCATGACATTACAAACATATATTTTCTTAGCTTTACTTTCTCTAATCTTATCAGAAACCTGAGAAATTACTAAATTGGGAATAATCGAAGTATACAAGCTACCGGTCCCATTATTATATAATCTGCCTGTTCGATTGCCCTTAATACATCTTCATTAGGTTTTACCCTAGAAGGTGTAATATACACATGATCTATTTCTCCACCAGCTTCAGTAATTGAAGATTCTCCTCTTATAATTTCACCTGTAGAAAGTACAGCATTTAATGTTGCTATATCATTAGTTGTTGGTAATACTGTTCCACGTACATTTAAGATTCTACTCATAACTTTTACTGCAGTTGAAAAATCACCATGAATATCTGTCATAGCCGCTATCATTAAATTTCCTACTGGATGACCTTTTATTTCTCCACTATCAAAACGATACTGAAACATCTTTTCTAAGTATGGCTCTACATCTGACAAAGCTGCAATAACATTTCTAATGTCCCCCTGGTGACGGGATATTCATATCACTACGTATTTTTCCTGAACTTCCACCATCATCTGCCACTGTTACTACGGCAGTTATATCAAGTGGATATTTTTTCAAACCTCTTAAAAGAACAGATAAACCTGTTCCTCCTCCAATAGTAACTACTTTTACTTTAGTTCTCATTTTACTACCTACCCTTATTAATATCGCGATGCTCTAAATGTACTCTATAACCTAACTTCGATATATCCTCATGTAACCTTCTTGCTACACTAACAGACCTATGTTTTCCTCCGGTACACCCTACAGCTATTGCGACTTTATCTCTTCCTTCATATTGGTACTTATCAATCATATAAGTCATTAATTCTAAATATCTATCATAAAAATTCTTTAGTCACTTCATCTTCAAAAACATAGTCATAGACCTCTTTATCTTGACCGGTTTTTTCTCGAAGTTCATTTATATAAAATGGATTTCGTAAAAAACGAACATCTACTATATTATCTGCATCAATTGGTACACCATATTTATAGCCAAAACTAGAAATAGTAACATGATAACTATCTTTCTTTTCGATTCCAAAATCCTCTAATATTTTTTTCTTAAGATCTTTAACTGTTGTATTTGTAGTATCATAAATATAATTTGCTATACCTTTAATAGCATCCATATCTTTTCTTTCTTGAGCAATTCCTCTAGTAAACTGAACTCGCTTGATAATGGATGATTTTTCTAGTCTCTTTATATCTATTTACCAATACTTGATTTTTCACTATCTAAAAAAATATTATACGAACATCAAAATATTCATTTTGTTGTATTTTTTTAATACTTCTTTTAAATCAACAAATAAGACTTTTACTTCTTATATCAATACTTATAGCTGTCTTATCTATATCTTTTTCTTCAATTATTCTTAAGAAATCCTCTACAACCAATCCGGGTAAATTATCTGTACAAAAAAATACCCTTGATTTTCAAAAGATTTCTAATGCTGTGTTTTTCCCTGCTCCACTTATTCCTGTTATAATAACTAATTTTTTTCTTCATAGTTTCACATCCATCTTTATAATATTATGTAAATTTTATGGAATGATAAATTCAGTTTAACAAAGAAATAAACTGCTCCATTTCTATATTGTACACCATTTCTATTTATTTGTGTAGTATTTTAAAATTATAAAAAAATAAACCTACTGTTTTTGATTTTTCCTTACAGTAGGTTTATCACTAATACCCTATTTGTTCTAGTAGTAGTATTCCCAGTATTTCCCCCACTAGGTTGAACTACATTAGAGTTTCCTCCTCGCGATTGAGAATTATTGTTATTACCATTTTGCGGAACATTTTTGATTTGTTGTATTTCCATTATTATCTTCAGAATTATTTCCATTACGATTATTATTGTCGCTATTATCGTTATTGTTATTTCTTTGTTTCTCTCTTTCTTCTTGGTTACGTCTATTTTGTTCCTCAATATTTCGACGCTCACTATCAGAAATAACCTTAACTCCTCCGTTAATAGAACCTACATTTTCTGGAACTTTAAATCCTTTAGGCGGGTGAATACGCACTATATTTTGCATATTAATTCTATATAACGCTTGAGTTTTCTGCGTATCATCTTGAGTCATATACTTCGTCGGCCCATCAATTGCATCAAATCCTTGCCATACAGCCATCGTATAATTACTAGTATATCCAATTGTCCAAGAATCTTTAGAATAATTATCTATATCGAAATTATACTTTTGAGCTTCTCCTTCACCGAATGTACTTGTACCTGTCTTAACAGCCATATCCGCTCCGCTAATACGTGCAAATGAAGCTGTACCGTTTGCTACATTCCTTAACATTGAGGTCATAATATAAGCAGTAGATTCTTTGATTACACGTTTCCTATCATCTTTACTGAAACTCTTCACTTCAGAACCTTCACTATCGTAGACCTTTTTAATAGCTTTCGGCGTTGCATAGTATCCTCCATTACTAAATGGAACATATGCTCCTGCCATTTGTAATGGTGAAAATCCATCTCCACTTCCTCCTATTGGCGTAGTAATAGAATCATCTGTGATTTCCATACCTACATTAGCTGCATATTGTTTTTACTTTATTAAACCCAACCTCTTGGTATGTTTTTAATTGCTGGAATATTGTATGACCATACTAATGCATTATTTATAGTAATATTACCATGAAATCTTCTATCCCAGTTTTGAATTTGTGAACCTTGAAGTTTAGAGTCATTAACTATATGATCAGAACCCCAATTTAAATACTCAATCGCTGGTCCGTAAGCTAGTATTGGTTTAATCGATGAACCAGGTTGTAACTTAGCCTGCGTTGCAATATTAAATCCATGGAATATTTGTTTTTTTACCTCCATAAAGAGCAGCTATACCACTATTTTCGTTATTCAGTACAACCATAGCCACATTACTTGCTTGTTTTATTCCTGCATAGTTAGCATTTACACTTTCTGTTAAAGTATCTTGAATTTTTTTGAATCAAAAATTAGTATAAATTTTAAGACCTAAGTTTAATACGTCACCTTCATAATCTTTAAATTCTTTACTATTTTTTTTAATTCATTTACAATTTGATTCATATATGAAGTATATTTTTGAATCAAATTCACTTGATAATAATACACGTTCACTTTCGTCACGTTCTATTAATCCATCTAATACATTAGTTTTTTGAGCTGCTGTTGATTCTGCTTCTGAGATTTTCCCATGATACTGCATTAAATACAATACAGTGTCACGACGAGCTTTAGCCGCTTCAGGATTATCATATGGATTATATGTATTAGGATGTTGAGGTAACCCTGCTAAAAAGTGCCATCTGCGGAAGAGTTAATTGATTTAACTCTTTTTCCAAAATAGTACTTAGAAGCTGTTTTTAATCCATATACTCCATCTGAATAATAGATTCTATTTACATACATAGTAAATATAGATTCTTTATCGTAGTTTTGTTCAAGTTTATATGCAAGATATGCTTCTTGAACTTTACGCTTCATACTCTTATTATCGTCTAAGAATGTTCTCTTAATTAACTGTTGAGAAATTGTTGACGCACCTTGAGATCCAAATCCACTTGTAAGGTTTGAAAATACCGCTCCTACTAAACGTCTAAAAAATCGACTGCTCCATGTTCGAAGAATCTATTATCCTCTGTCGCTAAGATTGCATCTTGCATTTTTTTGTCGGGATGTCTGATGTATTTAAATTTTCACCAATTTGGTTCCCTAATTTTGCCACCTCATTATTATTAACATCATAAACGACTGTTCTTGAGTTATTATCTAGTATCTTAGAGTCAAATGCAGGTGCTTGATAAATCCAGAATACACATAGTAAGAATAGTGATATAATAGCAACACTTGCTGCATATAACCCATATCTCAATATTTTTCATCCATAAAGTTTTTATTAGATTTTTTTAGAATTTGGATTACTAATTCTATTTGGACCTAATGGACGTCTAAGGCCTCCTGGTCTACCAGTTCTTGCTGATTGTTGAGCATTTCTCGGTCTAACAGGTGGTACTCCTTGTCCTTGATTAGCATTACCTGCTCTTTGTTGTTGATTGGAAGATCCTGCGTTCTGTGCATTTCTTCTCATTATTTCTTCATTTGTTAATGGTCTTCTTTGTTGCCCATTATTTGTTGGATTATTATTTCCTCTAGATATATATCCACCGGCATAACACTCTTTCTTTCCTGAGAGTGTCTATCTCTTCTCGATAGCCGACTATTATTATTTTTCTGCCATAGTATATCCTCTCTTTTTTTCGATATTTAAACTTTCTTTTTTTGATTTGAACTCATTTTTTTATAATATAAAAATGATACAATATACTACATTAATTTTTAATGTATAATGAAAAATCAATTTACTTTTGCATAATATTAATTATTATTTAACAATATTGTAATATTTACAAAGATTTTTATAATTATAGTTCAGTTAATTAATACTTAATTTAAATTTTTTTACAAATTAGTATTGCTAAGCATAATTCAAAAAAAGGGTAATTCATTAAGAATCACCCTCATATTATATCGATTTTTATTATTATCAATATCTTATTAATTAAATTACTTGATAACTTTATTTCTTTCTAATGTTTTTACTTAGTTAACGCTACTTCTATATTACTAATAGCTGCTTTAGCTGCTGCAATTCTCACAATAATAACTCGGTATGGTGAACAAGAAACATAACCTAAACCAATATTCGAACAAAGTAGAATTGATTTTTCATCTCCTCCATGTTCACCACAAATTCCTAGTTTAATATTAGGTTTTACAGCTTTTTGCTTTATTAACAGCAATCTTCATTAACTCAAGAACACCACTCTCATCTAAATGAACAAATGGATCTGACTCTAAGATATCTTATAGATATCGATAAATTTCTCAGCGTCATCTCTTGAATAACCAAATGTTAATTGTGTTAAGTCATTTGTTCCAAAGCTGAAGAAATCAGCATGTTCAGCAATCTTATCAGCTACAACACAAGCTCGTGGTATTTCAATCATAGTTCCTACTTTATAATTAAAGTCCGCATTGTATAACTGTATTTCTTTTTCAACTAATTCAACTATTTGCTCACGTAGAACGGCAAGTTCTTTTTTTCTAAACCTACTAACGGAATCATAATTTCTACATTAACTTCAATTCCTTCTTTACGTGCTCTAATCGCTGCTGAACTGATCGCTTTTGCTTGCATTAAATAAATTTCTGGATAAGTTATTCCTAGACGACAACCACGGTGTCCCATCATAGGGTTGAATTCAGCAATACTAGCAATTTTAGCTTCTAATTGACTAACACTTACACCTATTTCCTCGGCAATAACTTTTTACAGTTTTTCATCTTTCGGTAAAAAAATTCGTGAAGTGGTGGATCTAATAATCTTATGTTAACAGATTTACCTTTCGCTTCTTTAAAAAAATTTTATAGAAATCATCACTTTGAATTGGTTGTAATCTATCTAAGAATCTAATTCTTTCATTTGTATCTGAAGCTAGTATCATTTTTCTAACTAAACTAATTCTATCTTCTTCAAAGAACATATGTTCTGTTCTACATAATCCAATTCCTTCAGCTCCAAAATCAAAAGCAACTTTTGCATCAACTTCATTATCAGCATTTGCTAAAACTTTTAAACTTCTAATTTCATCTGCCCATCCTAAAAGCTTATTGAATCTATCGCTGAATCTAGCATCTATTTTATCAACTTCACCTAGATAAACCTTACCACTACTTCCATCAACAGAAATTACATCTCCTTCTTTTAATGTAATTCCAGCAATTTTTAAAGTTTTTTCGTCATAATTAATAATCATATTTTGGCAACCACATACACAGCATTTACCCATTCCACGTGCTACTACCGCAGCATGTGATGTCATACCTCCACGTAGAGTTACAATGGCTTCTGAGCTAACCATTCCTTCAATATCTTCAGGTGATGTTTCTTCTCTTACTAATACAACCGGTTTTGTTTTAGCCGCTTCAACCGCTTCATGTGCAGTAAAATAGATTGCTCCCACTGCCGCTCCTGGTGAAGCCGCTAATCCTTGAGTTAATTGTTGCGCTTGTTTCAATGATTTATCTTCAAATGTAGAATGAAGAAGTTTGTTAATTTCTTCTGTCCCTACTCTTAAAATAGCCTCTTCCTTACTAATAACACCTTCTTCTACCAATGAAACTGCAACTTCAACAACAGCATTTGGTGTTCTCTTAGCATTTCTTGTTTGAAGAATATATAGTTTACCATCTTCTATAGTGAACTCAATATCTTGCATATCTTTGTAGTGTTCTTCTAATTTTTTAGAAAGTTCTACAAATTCTTTATATAAATGTGGCATATCTTCAGCAAGTACACTAATATTTTTCGGCGTTCTAATTCCCGCAACTACATCTTCCCCCTGTGCATTAATTAGATATTCTCCGAATAATTCATCCTCCCCAGTTACAGGGTTTCTACTAAATGATACTCCAGTACCACAATTGTCTCCCATATTCCCGAAAACCATGGCTTGGATATTTACAGCAGTTCCTAATTTATCACTAATATTATGAAGTCTTCTATATACTTTAGCACGATTATTATTCCAAGATTTAAATACCGCTTCGATAGCTAGCATAAGTTGTTCCTTCACACTCATCGGAAATTCACGACCTACTTCTTTTCTGTAGATTTCTTTGAACTCCTCAACAACTTTAAATAAATCTTTTTCATTCATATCGCTATCTTGTTCATAGCCATTTTCATTTTTTACTCGTGTTAATACTTCTTCAAATTTATATTTCTCTACATCCATTACTACATCTGAGAACATTTTGAATAAATCTTCTATAACTATCATAAGCAAAACGATAATTATTATTCTTCTTAGCTAAGGCGATAGTTGTTTCATCATTCAATCCTAAATTTAAAATTGTATCCATCATTCCAGGCATTGAAAATACAGCACCACTTCGTACAGATACTAATAATGGATTTTCTATACTTCCCAACTCTTTACCTATATTTTTCTAATATTTCTAATTGTTCATTGATTTGTTTTAAAATCTCAGGTTTAATTCGTTCCCCATTTTCATAATAACTATTACAACTTTCTGTAGTAATAGTAAAACCAGGTGGTACATTAATCCCTAATCCCTTCATTTCTGCAAGATTCGCACCTTTACCCCCAAGTAAAGATCGCATTTCTTTATTTCCTTCACTGAAATTATAAACATATTTTTTTGTCATTTTAAAATTCCCCCATCACATTTTGTTACAGTATATAACTATTTCTTAAATATTAAATTTCTAAGCCGCGTTCTCTCATTATCCCAATTATCAACTCTGCAGTTTCCTCAATAGCTTTATTTTGAACATCTATTATCGGACAACCAATTTTTCCCATAATTTCTAACGCGTACTCTAATTCTTCAAATATTTGGATTTCATCTGTATAATCAGTATTTCCATCCACTCCTAAAGTTTTTAGTCTTTCTTCCCTCAACTTATTAAGTTGTTCTACTGAATTTGTTAAACCAATAATCTTTCTTTTTACTTCATATAGTTGCTCTGGTAGCATTAGATCTTGTACAATAGGAACATTCATAACTTTAATATTTCTATTCGCTAGATATAAGCTTAATGGAGTTTTAGACGTTCTTGATACCCCCAAAATAACAATATCCGCCTCTTTAAGACCATTAATATCCTTACCATCATCATACTTCACAGCAAATTCCAATGCATCAACTCTTTTAAAGTACTCAGTTCCCATTTTTCTGTTTAAACCTGGATTCCCCTCAGATTTTATTCCAAGTTTATCTTCAAAAGTATTTAGCATTTCACTTAACAAATCTATAACTTTTATATTTTTTTCTAACCCTTTTTTCTTCACGTATTCGGCTAAGGCACTATCCACCAATGTTTGAACTATTATATCCCCATCATTTACATTCGATATAATACAATCTATTTTTTCTATCGTACAAACATTTGAATTCTTTAATACCTTAAAATCAGCTTTTCCATAAGAAAACTGCACTAAAGCTGCATCTACAACATCCTTCGCAGTATTCCCTATTGAATCTGAAATTATATGTACAGTTAACATATTATCCCTCAATATTTCCAATAATAATTTAATTAATGTAGTTTTTGAAATTTTTTTCCGACAATCACCTTGCCTCCATCCTCATCTCTTACGACAGGTAAGCAGTCAATTTCATGTAAAATTAACTTCCTTAAGGCATCACTAACTAATTCATCTTCATATATGTAAATTACATTCGGTACACGTGTCATCGCTAGTACTATTGGAAGATTTTGACCGTCAGCATTTCTTGATAATTTCAACATATCTTTTCTAGATGTTACACCTGCTAGGTGATTATTTTCATCGACAATAAAGATTGTTCCTACATCATATATAAATAATTTAGATAATACATCTGAGAAATTCGCTGTACTTTTAGCCGTTATTGCTATCCCCATAACATCTTTAACTAATTTATTTTTTATTTCTTCACGTTGTTCTCCTGGTGAAAAGTTATAATTATAATAATAACCTACATTAGGTTTTTGCTTCTAAGATTTCTAGCATCCCTAATACTGCCAAATCGTTTCTTAAAGTAGATTTCCCCAAAGATAACTTCTCAGCTATCTCATCACTTGTAATTGGCTCGAGATTCTTTACTATTTCAATTATAGCTTTATGTCTCTCAGTAAGTTTCATTGTTCCTCCTTCTTGTATTATATTTTTTTATTATACAATATATTACACACTAATTCAATAGTTATTACAAATTAATGTGTAATAATAATTTCAGCAGTATATGATTATTTCGTTTTTAAATGATGTTTTATTCTACATTTTTTTATCCTACTTTATTACCAATATATTAAAATAGAGTTACTCATTATCTATTTTATTTAAATTTAAATGTTTATATGATATAATTAATCTAATAATATATTGAGGTGAAAATTGTATGTCAAAATTATCAAAATTATTTGCAATCGGTACAGGAATAGCCGTTGCTAACTATTACTCAAAAAATCCAAATAAAGTTGAAGAACACACTGAATACGTTAAGAAAAAATCTAAAGATTACTATGGTTACACACGTTGTATGATTCGCTACACTAAGAAAAATGGTGTTGAAGAAGCGGCAATCTATCTATACAACGACTTAGTGAAAAATCTTAAAAAAGCTAAAAATGCTTTAGAAAACAAATACAATAATGCTGTTGATTATGGAAAAGAATTATCTAACAATGTAACAGACATTAAAGAACACGTATCTAGCGTAAAAGAATATACTTCAGAAGTTAAAAGAAAACTTAGGAGACGCAAAAAAATCGTTGAAGAATTCAAACCTTCAGTAGAAGCTTACAAAAGAAAAAAAGCTCTTTCTTCTTTCGAAAAAAATCAAAGATCAAGTTTCTAATATTAAAAAAAGACGTAGATGAAGCAAATATTCAAGAAAAAAAGTTGAAGATTTCACTAACAAATCAACTGAAACACTAGATTCAGTTAAAGAACGCGTTGAAACTGAAGTTCTAAATAACACTCCAGAACAAAAAGAAGAAAAAAATAATATAACGAGGATTTAAGATGAATCTACTATCACTAAATACTCTTCCTAATACAGGAGAAGCAGTTAAAAAAATTATGGTGCATACATTGGTATGGGAGTGGCTCAAAAAAATCTTGATTTCATAGAAACAAGATTTTGTCGAGTCACCCCGCACAGTTTATTAGATATCTAAAAAGCTTTTATAAAGCGAATTTAGATATCAATAAACTCACTGCGTCCATGAGTTTCCTTGTAAACTTTTTTTAAATCTGGGACTTTTGGGTCAGCTCCTTCTTCCTAATCTGGAGAAAAAAGAATAATAAAGATGATTAATAAACTCTATGCTAGGGTAAAAACTAGCTAGAGTTTTTTTATTATAATTAATCTACATCTATTTACTACATAATGAATAAGAGAGTGACTCGATAAAATCTATACGATTTTTCGAATCACTCTCTATTTTATTTTATACTATTTTTAAATTATCTAATGCAGCAATTCTTTCTTTAACACTGTCATATTGTTCTTGATATGTTGCTTGTTTTTTTCTTTTTCTTTAGCTACAACCGCTTCTGGAGCAGAACCAACAAATTTTTTTCATTAGAAAGCTTTTTGTTTACTCGATCTAATTCTTGTTGTAATTTTTTTCTAATTCTTTACCTAGGCGTTCTTTTTCTTTGTCTACATCGATTAAATCACTTAATGAAACATAGATTTCAGCACCTGGTAAGATACGACTAATGTCAGTTTCGCTTGCTTCTACTTCGCGTTCGATAATAAGTTCGCTAGGACGAGCAAATTTTTTTCTAAGTACGCACTACCGCTTAATAGTACTTCTTTTACGCTATCTTGTGAGTATTTAATTTTTAATAGGAATCTCACGAGACATAGGAGCATTCACTTCACTACGGATATTACGTACTGCTGTGATTACATCTTGAATGAATTGCATATCTTCTGTTTCTTTTTTTCGAACACTAGACTTGCATCAACTTTAGCAAATTCACTAGTCACAATACTATCTCCTGTGTGAGGAATGTGTTGCCAAATTTCTTCAGTTACGAACGGCATAAATGGATGTAACATTTTCAGAGAAGCATCAAGTACATATACTAAAAATAGATTTAGTTGTTTTTCTTCGCAGCTTCATCTTCACCATTTAATGAAATCTTAGCAATTTCAATATACCATGAACAGAATTCTTCCCATACAAAGTTGTATAAAATACGGCTTGCTTCACCAAACTCATATTTTTTTCGAATAATCTTTCGAAATCTTCAATAGTTTTAGCAAGTTTTGTTAAAATATATTTATCAGCTAATGTTTTTTTCTCCAGTTAAATCAATATCACTATATTCGAAACCTTCAAGATTCATAATTACGAAACGAGAAGCGTTCCAAATTTTATTGATATAGTTCCAACTTGCTTCGATTTTTCTCAGTTGAATAACGTAAGTCTTGACCTGGTGTTGAGTTAGTAGCTAGAAGTAACGTAAGCTATCAGCTCCGTATTGTTCGATTACTTCCATTGGATCTACACCATTACCAAGTGATTTACTCATCTTACGACCTTGTTCATCACGTACTAAACCATGGATTAAACAATCTTCAAATGGTCGAGTACCTGTAAATTCTAATCCTTGGAATACCATACGAGCAACCCAGAAGAAAATGATGTCATATCCAGTTACTAAACAGCTATTTGGATAGTAACGTTTGAAATCTTCACTTTCTAAATCTGGCCATCCTAATGTAGAGAATGGGAATAATGCTGAAGAGTACCAAGTATCAAGAACATCTTCATCTTGAACATAGTTTTCAATATCTTTTGGTGGGTTTACATCAACATAAACTTCACCAGTTTCTTTGTGATACCATGCTGGAATACGGTGTCCCCACCATAATTGACGAGAAATACACCAGTCTTGGATATTTTTCCATCCAAGTATTTAACGTATTTTCGAAACGAGGTGGATAGAAGTTAACTTTTCTATCTTCATCTTTTTGATTTTCTAAAACTTTATCAGCTAGAGGTTTCATGTCAACGAACCATTGTTTAGAAAGGTATGGTTCAACAACTGCACCACTACGCTCAGAGTGCCCTACTGAGTGAAGGTGTTTTTCAATCTTGAAGCATACTCCACTTTCTTGTAAATCAGCGATAAGAGCTTTACGACATTCGAAACGATCCATACCGTTATACTTATCAGCGTGTTCATTCATAACAGCACCTTCATCCATAACGATGATACGTTCTAAGTTATGACGTTCACCTACTTCAAAGTCATTTTGGATCGTGTGCAGGAGTTATTTTAACTACTCCACTTCCGAAATCTTTTCTACGTATTCATCTGCAATAACAGGAATTTCTTTGTTTGTTACTGGTAAAAGAACTGTTTTACCAATATATTTTTGATATCTTTCATCTTCAGGATGAACAGCAACCGCAGTATCTCCGAATAAAGTTTCAGGACGAGTAGTTGCTACTTCTAGATAATCCCCACTTCCATCAGCTAAGAAATATTTAAGGTGATAGAATGCACCTTCTACGTCTTTGTGAATTACTTCGATATTAGATAATGCTGTTCTTTGAACTGGGTCCCAGTTGATAATTTTCTCACCGCGGTAGATTGTACCATTGTTGTAGTGATCTACGAAAATTTTTGTAACTGCTTTGTTTAATCCTTCATCTAATGTAAATCTTTCTCTTGAATAGTCTAAACCTAATCCAAGTTTAGCCCATTGTGCATGAATATATCCAGCATATTCTTCTTTCCATTCCCATGCACGCTCTAAGAATTTTTCACGACCCAAATCATAACGACTTAATCCTTCTTCACGCATTTTAGCTTCTACTTTTAGCTTGTGTAGAAATACCAGCGTGGTCCATTCCTGGAAGGTAAAGCACATCAAATCCTTTAAGACGTTTGTAACGTGTTAACATATCTTGCAAAGTTGTATCCCAAGCATGCCCAATGTGTAATTTACCAGTTACGTTTGGTGGTGGAATTACGATTGTATATGGATTCTTTTTACTTTTTATTATCAGCTTTAAAAAAACTTCTTTTTCCAACCACCAGTTATAGCGATTATTTTTCTACTTCGGTCGGATTATATTTTGTAGACATTTTCAGTCATGACTGTTCCTCCTAAATTTTTTTATTTTATTATTAATTATTTTTTTACTTTTTACTAATTTTTATATTGGTGATATTTTTTTCTAGGTAAAAAATAACCTCCATCCTTACATAAGGACGAAAGTTTCCGTGGTACCACCTTTATTCTAATTATAACATTAGCACTTAATAAGATTAACGCTCTAACCACGTTTAAAAGCTACTTACTTTCACTCTAAATGCTCACCGGCTACTTCAAAGTCCTGCCTAGGAGAAATCTCTCAACCACTGATTTCTTTTCTGTATCCTACGGTACGCAAGAACTTCTACTTATCGGCTCATCGCATATATTTTATAATTAAAATATGTTTAATATAATAACATACTTTTTTTATAATGCAAGCAAAATGAAAAAAATTTGCAAGCATATGTGAATGAAAAAGTGATAATGTCTTAAATAGAGAAAAGCAGATGATCCAAAAAAATTCTAAATTTTATAAAAAGTTTATACGAGAACTCATAGACGCAGTAATTTATCGATATCTAAATTAGCACTATAAAAAAACTCTTTAGATATCTAATAAACCTTGCGGAGAACTTTACAAAATCGATTTCTCCGAAATAAAGATTTTTGAATCACTACCACAATTTAAGCTGTATATCTCATCTATTTAAATTATAATTTAAAAATTATCTCTTTAATATCTGTTTTTAAAAAAAGGAATCATGAATCTAAAACTCATGACCCTTCCATTAATCTCAAATTTTTTTGAGACCAAAAACTACCTTATTCTTTTTATTTTATCTCTTATCTACTTTCTTAACAATAGTATCTCCAAGTATTTGAATTGCAAATACGATAATTAAAAATCAACACTGTTGCAACAAATGTTAAAGTACTGTTATTACGTTGGAATCCATCTAAGTAAGCCAAGTTACCCAATCCTCCAGCTCCAATAACACCTGCCATCGCTGTTGATCCAACTAACGCGATTGCTGTAACAGTTAACCCAGAAATTATCGCTGGTAAACTCTCAGGAATTAAAACTTTTTGTAATAATTGTAGAGTTTTTAGCTCCCATAGCTCGTGCAGCTTCTATTACGCCTTTATCTACCTCACGCAATCCAATTTCTACTAAACGAGCGTAGAATGGTGCAGCTGAAATAATAAGTGCCGGTATCGCCGCTTGAACACCGATAATTGTACCGATTAAAGCCTTAGTGAAAGGAATTAATAATACAATTAAGATAATAAACGGAATCGCTCTAAAAAAATATTAACAATTGCTGTAACAACTGCATAAAAAAACCACGTCCAAATGCACTCTTACTATTAGATGTTAAGTATAATAGCAATCCTAAAAAATAATCCAACAATAAACACTGCTATTAATGACTCAAAAAGTCATAATAAGTGTTTCAATTGTTTTATCTTGTACCTTATCCCAATTAACTCTTGAAAAAAATCAAACATTATAACACCTCCGTTAAAAATACCTAGTTCATTTTAATCTAGCTATTACTTTATCTGTATTTTCTTTAGAACCAATCAATTGAACAAATAGCGTACCTATATTCGCATTTGCTGTTTTATCAATATGTCCATTGATAATATTAAAATCAAAAATCAATTTCTTTTATTAATGTACTAAGAATAGGTTTTTTTGAAGTATTATTGTCGAAAGTAAATTTAATAATAATACCATCCGTAAACACTTTCTTCCATTCTTTGATATTTTCTCTTTCTTCAAATTCCGATGCAAATGAAGTCTGAGCTAAGAATTTCTTCGTTACTTCTTGTGTTGGGTGATAGAACACTTCAGAAACAAGACCATCTTCAGCAATTGTACCTCCATCGATAACAGCAACTTTTTGTACAAATCGTTTTTAATTACATTCATTTCGTGAGTAATTAAAACAACAGTTATATTAGTTTTGTTGTGAATTTCTTTAATAAGATTTAATACTTCAGCAGTTGTCTCAGGGGTCAAGCGCACTTGTCGCTTCGTCACAAAGTAAAATTGAAGGATTACCTGCTAATGCACGTGCAATACCTACTCTTTGTTTTTTTGACCACCAGAAAGTTGAGAAGGATAGGCATTTAATCTGTCTTCTAATCCAACTAACTTAGCCAGTTCCTCTACTCTTTCTTTAATCTCAGCTTTTGATTTCCCTAAAATTTCTAGTGGAAATGCAATATTTTTCCGCTACAGTTCTACTCCATAATAGATTGAAATGTTGGAAAATCATTCCAATTCTTTGACGTTTTAATCTACGTTGTTCTTCGGTTATTTTATTGAAGTCATCACCATCAATAATTACCTCACCATCTGTTGCTACTTCAAGTCCATTTAACAGCCTCACTAACGTACTTTTTCCAGCACCAGAATAACCAATTATACCGTAAATATCACCTTTTTCAACTTTTTAAATTAATATCTTTTTAGCGCATGAACTTTATTATTATAAATCTTATTAACTTTTTTTAATTCAATCATGTCTAGCTCCTTTCTCTTTTTAAAAATAAAAAAACGCCCTTACTCCTATATGGAATAAGGGCGTTTTACCTGTACCACCTTATATTTTACTTATTACAACTACTAGCATAGTCTATCCTATAACGTGGATCGCCGAACAAAGTTTACAATTTATGTTTACCTTATTAACCACTCGAACCATTTTTCATAAATTTCATATTATACCTTTTCAGCTAACGGTACTCTCTTTAAATACTACAATTATTACTTATACGAGTATTGGTTTTTATTAATTTCTTTTTAAGTATAACATTATAATTTCATAGTGTCAAGTGTAATTTTTTTGAAAATATCTCATGAAAATTCTGAAAATATTAATCTAATTTTTCCAATTTAATATTATATTCTCTTAGATATTCTGCTACGACTCTTGCCATATCATCTAGTAAATCATCAAATTCTTCCCAATTTTTTTCACCGTTGCACCACTCGCTAACGGGTGACCTCCACCTGCATACTTTTCAGCTAAAGTATTTATGACAGGGTCCCTTAGATCTAATACGAACACGTACTTTATTTCCCTCATCAATCGCAAAGCACCACGCATACAGACCTTGTAAACTTCTTAATAAGTTTACCCCTGTTGAAAACTTCTCCGGGATCTACACCATATTTATCCATATCTTCTTTTGTAATCTTCAGATATGCAACCCCATCTTGATAAACATCATAATTTTCAAAAATAAACGCTCTAAACCTCATAATATTTTTCACTGATAATTTCCATTTTATCTAATAAAGCACTCATATTGAAATCATACTTAATAAGTTCTGAAGCAACTTTAAGCGTATTATTAGAAGTATTTGGGAATAAAAAAATCTACCAGTATCTCCTACAATACCAAGATAAAAGTAATTTTGCTGCTTCATCATTCAATTTAATATTATATTTTTTTATTTAAATATTTATAAAAAAATTATATATCAATTCACTACAAGATGAAACTTCTGTATCTACTAAGTTAATACTTCCGTAATTATCTAATGGAGGATGATGATCAATTTTTATTAGGAAATTATTTTTTTGTAAATAATTTACCATCGATTCTTGGAAAATTCGCTGTATCTGTTACTATAACTAAAGCTTCTTTATAATCTTCTTCTGTTACTTCTGAATTTTTTTAAATAAAAAAATCTAGTGAAGGGGAATCTTTACCTACAGTTATCAATTTTTCAGGAAAATTTTTCCTTAATAATTTGATACATTGCCCCTTGAGATCCATATGCATCTGGATCTGGTCTTTCATGTCTATGAATTATAATTTTATCATTTTTCTTTTAATCTTTTGAAAAAAATTTTTCTCATATAAATTTTCGTAGTTTGTAGTCATCTAATTTCTTCTTTCTCTAATTTCTTTGGAATACTTGACAAGTTACCATTGCTTTTTTTGCAACCAATTCTGTCTTGTCATAAACTTCAACATCAAATTTAGCTGTTTTACGACCTATATCCAAAAATGTTTACTTTTTGTTGTTATTGTTCTATCTAATGGCACAGATTTTAAGAAGTAAAGAGTAGTATTTTTGCATAAGAACTTCACTTCTATTGTAGTTGTAACTTGTAATATGAATAGATTCATCAATAATACTTAATAAAAGCTGAACTAGAGAATGTACCAAATTGATCTAACATTTGAGGGATAACTTTAACCTGTAGTCCATCAGCTCTTGGGACTATACCTTTACGCATAATTTCATCAAATGTATCATTATTATGACCTTCTTGGAACCTATTATTCGTTAATAATGAGTTAATAACTATTTTTCTAGTAACTACACCAAGTAATGTATTTTTTTGAATCTATTACAGGCATTAATTCGTATCCTTCAGATAGCATAGTATTAGCTACTGACGATATAGGCGTTTCTAAAGTTGTAGTTGCTACTTTTCTTTCCATCACTTCTTTTATAAGCGCATCTTTTTCTTGTAAGAAAACGTCACGAGCTGTAACAATACCAACTAATTTACCATATTCATTGATTACTGGGTATCTAGTATGACCTACTTTTAATTGTAAATCATACCAATCTTTTACAGTATCATTTAAATTTATTGTATATAGATTTTTCAACTTTCATATAAATACTTTCAACAGTAATTATATCTCTCTTAATTATTTGGTCATTAGTTACACGATTTATTAAATGAGTTACTGAAAAAAAGTATCATGTGGAGTAATAATTAAAGGTAAATTTTTACTATCAGCAAGTGCTTTAATAGAATCGTTTGGCACATATCCACCTGTTACTAAAATAGCACAACCTTTCTCCAGTGACATTTCAATAATTTTTGGACGATTCCCTATTATTAACAATGTTCCTTTGCGTATGTGTTGTCCTACTTGTTCAGAATCCATTGCCCCAATTGCAAAGTCTTGCACTATTTCATGAACTCCACCACGTCCTGCGATTAATTGTCCACTTACTATATTTACAATCTCTGAATATGATAATTTTTTTCTACATTATCACGTTCTTTTTCTGAATTCTCACTGTACCGACACGTTCTATCGATGATACAAAACCACGATTTTCAGATTCTTTTATTGCTCGATATGCTGTTCCTTCACTAACTTTCAGTTCTTTAGCTACTTGACGTACAGAAATCTTGCTACCAATCGGTAAGCTCTTTATATATTCTAATATTTTTTTGGTGTTTTGATTTCATAACTTTTTTTCTCCTTATATTTTTTTATTATAATACAAACAATTCATTTGTAACACATTCTATACATTAGTAATTATATACTTTTTTTATAGAACTATTTCAAGATGAAGGAGGACGAAAAAAATAAGTTATTTTACTTATTTTCCATCCTCTTTTATATTATTTACGTATATTTTCAACTTTGAAAAAAATATTGAATATTTTTTTGAAAAAAATTTAGTGATACAGTTAATATTTGATATTTTTTTACTATAACACCTTATTGTTTCTAGAATCATAATATTTTACGATTTTTCTTCCTGCGGGCATTTTTAGCATAACCTTCTTTATTTTCTTGTTTCACCCTTGCTATTACTAAAGCATCAGATGGAGCATTTTCTGTAACAGTAGTTCCTGCAGCAACCACAGCACCATCACCTATTTCTAAAGGTGCTATTAAGTTTGAATTACATCCTATAAATGCATCGCTTCCTATTTTTGTTCTATATTTATTTTTTTCCGTCATAATTGACTGTAATTGTCCCACAGCCAATATTTGTATTGTTTCCTACTTCGGTATCACCTAAGTAACTTAAATGAGCTGTTTTGAGATCCATCACCATAAGTAGTATTTTTTTAATTCTACAAAGTTACCTACTCTTACGTGTTGACCTAATTCGCAATTATTTCTAATATGAGAATATGGACCAACACTTGTGTAATCTCCAATCTTTGAGTCACTAATAGTTGAAGATAGTACTTTTTACACCATTTCCTATTTGTACATTTTCTAAATATGAATTAGGTTTAATTTGACAATCTTCTCCAATTACAGTATTAGATTTAATTGTAACGTTTGGATAAATTGTTGTATCACGACCAATTACAGCATTAGGTGCAATATATGTATTTGTAGGGTCTACTAGAGTAACTCCCGCTAACATATGTTTAGTATTAATTCTATTTCTCATAACATTTTCAGCATAAGCTAACGCAACTCTATCGTTTACACCAAATGTTTCATCAAAATCATCACATAGATAAGTTTCAATAATTTCTTTTTTTGTTCTCTGATTAAAGATAGTACATCTGGAAGATAATATTCACCTTGATTATTATCATTTTTTTACTTTTTTTCTAGCATTTCAAACAATAATTTATTATCAAAGCAATAAATTCCTGAGTTTATTTCTCTAATTTTTTTCTCTTGTTCTGTAGCATCTTTTTTCTTCAACAATTTTCACTAACTTTCCATTCACATCACGAATAATTCGACCATAAGCAAATGGATCATCAGCTATCGCTGTTAATACAGTTGCTTTTTGCATTTGATATTTTCATGGTGATCTAGCATACTATTAATAGTCTCTGGACGAATTAGAGGAGTATCTCCATACATTACAATAGTTGTACCCTCTTTATCTTTTAATTCATCTTTAGCTACTTTTTACAGCATGAGCAGTTCCTAATTGTTCTGCTTGTAAAACAAACTTTGTTCTATCTCCTAGCACCTCTTTAACTCGTTCTGCACCATGACCAACTACAGTTATTACCTCTTGCATTTCTAAATCATTAAGACTATCTAATACAAGTTCTACCATAGTTCTATCACAAACTTTATGCAATACTTTATATAGTTTTGATTGCATTCTAGTTCCTTTTCCTGCTGCAAGAATTACCGCATATCTATTATTACTCATTTTCAACATCCTCTTTTTCTACTTGTCTTAATTTTTCAATAACATTCCCTAATTTTACATCGAAAGTTCCATTAAATTCGTCAATATTTTCAATTTTTTTGAAAGGTATAAGTAATCATCTTCATGTTCTCTTGGCGAATCAAAACACTGTGTGATTATTACTTTACCAACAACATTAACGTCAAACTCATTCATAAGACTTTCCATACCTGTAAGAACTCCTCCTCCACGCATGAAGTCATCAACTAAAAGCACTTTTGATCCAGTATTTAAACTTCGTTTAGATAAAATCATTGTTTCTATTTTCTTAGTAGATCCTGAAACATAATTTATCGCAACAGTAGTTCCTTCTGTAACTTTATTATCTCTTCTTATGATAATTACAGGCTTATTTAATATCGAAGCTATGGCATAAGCTACTGGAATTCCTTTTTGTAGCGACAGTTACAACAGCATCTATCTCCTTATTTTTTTATACAGTAGCAACCACTCGTCCTAACTTATTCATCAAACTAGGATCCCCTATTATGTCAGACATGAAGATATAACCACCAGCTAACAAACGGTTTCCATCATTAATTTTATCAAGAAAACCACTAAGAATTTCTCTAGCATCCTCTTCTACTAAAGTTGGCGTAAAGATAACACCACCACTAACTCCTGCTAAAGTTTTAACTTCTCCTATATTTTCTTCTTTAAAACCATTTTTTTATTATGTGTATATCTTCACTTATCGAAGATTTAGCTTGATTAAATTTTTGAAACGAAATATGTTAATGGAATTAATTTATTCGGATTATTTAATAAATACTCCGTCATTACTACTATTCTTTCACTTCTCTTTAACTTCATCTTATACTCCTTACAATAGCATATTTGGCAACATTACCATACTATATACATTCAATATATTTTTATTCGTATATTATATGTATATAATACCATTATTGTTCGGAATAGTAAAGGGTATACATCAATTTTTTTAAGTTGATTTAAATTGTCTCTATATCACTTATAATTCAAAGAAGAGATAGCATCTCCTAACTATCTCTTCTTTTTTTATATTTATTTTTCTTTCCAAACTTCTAAAGTTCGTATTTGATTTTCTTCTACTTTTCTTACAACAAAAGTTAATTTATCTATTGAATATACTGCTCCAACTTTCGCCTCATATTTTTTTCTAAATAAACATAAGCTCCAATTGTATCAACTTCTTCGTGTGGGAGTTGAACATGGAATAATGCATTAACATCTTGGATTGGCACCCAGCCATCAATAAGATAATGTCCATTTTTTTAATTTTTTTAACTAAACTTTGTTCATCTTCGTCAAACTCGTCTCGAATTTCCCCAGTAATTTCTTCAACTATATCTTCTAAAAGTAACTACACCACTAGTTCCACCATATTCATCAGTAATAACAATCATATGCTCTCTATTTTGCTTAATAGTTGCTAATACTTGAGAAATTGGTGTATGTTCAAATATTTTTTTATAGCTGGTGTAATATACTCTTCTAAATCTTTAGTGTTTTCTAGCGGTTTATCAGCAAATAATAGCTTTTTAACATTTAAAATACCAAGAATTTTGTCTTTATCTCCATCTTCGATTACTGGATATCTAGTATACTCTTCTTGTTTTAATTGTCTCATGATAATTCCTAGAGAGTCACTCATATCTATTGCTTCAACCTCTGTTCTAGGTGTCATAATTTCCTTAGCAATTTTGTTATCAAATTCGAACACTCTTTCTACATAACGATACTCTACATCATTAATTTGACCATGTGCTCTTGAAGATTTCATTATCGTTCTCAATTCTTGTTCACTGTGAATATCATCGTGTTCAGATGCTGGTTCATATCCAAACATTTTTGCTATAACATTTGCTAGCGAGTTAAGCAACCATACTAATGGACGCATTACTTTATCAAACATATACATCGGCCAAGCAACTCGCAGACAAGTTGTTTCTGCAGATTGAATCGCTATAGTCTTAGGAACCAATTCCCCTAAAACCACATGTAATAACGTCATAAATCCAAATGACACTACTAACGATATCGTATGCGTTACCGCCTCATTTAGATGTAATAACTCGAATATAGGATTAAATAATGAGTGGAAAGTCGCTTCCCCTATCCAACCTAGTCCTAAAAGAAACGATTGTTATACCTAGTTGTGTGGCAGATAAATAATGATCCAATTGCTCTACCATTTTAACTAATATCTTTGCTGTTTTATTTCCTGATTCTACTAATTCATTCACCCTCGTCGGTCTAAGCTTAACAAGTGCAAACTCAAACATTACGAATATTGCCGAAGCAATAAGTAATAATATAATTATTAATATTTTAATTAAGATACTGAGATCCATATGGTTTCAATTTAACCTCTTTCCTTATTTTTTTAGTCGTTAATAAATAATTTTACTACATATAAACTTTTTTTCAATTATTATATCACCTATAAGTTTTATAGTTTCTTCCAATCTATTAGTAATTCATATTGATGGATATTTCTCATGCTAGATGATAGTTAAGTGAATAAAACGTTAAATAGAAGATTATACTATTTATTTCTGCTTATAGTAGTTCTTCTATCGCCTAGTAAATCTTTTAAGGTATTTTTGTATGTCGGATACACTTTCTACTCCTTATTCTGATACTAATTGTTTCATTAATTTCTGTTATTTTGGATCTCTTTTTCTTTCTGTCATTTTTTTACCCTCCCTAGTTAATTTCAGTTTAACGTAGGAAGGGTTATTTTTATAGACTTTTTCACAGGCTCACATTTAGTCGTCTTCTCTTTTTTTAAAAATTTTTTTCTCTTATAAATGGACTTACAGTTGTTGTTATATATATTACTATTATGTATGGATTGTTTGTTTTTAAATAAAGTATTAAGAATAAAATAGATATTATAATTATAAAAATAAATTTTAATATTCTCATTATCTTGGTTTGCAATTGGCTTCTCCCCAATGTTTTTACAGACAACTCTACTCCATCTCCTGGAAGACTTGCATTGTAATTTACTGTGTTAGCTATAGCAAGAGCGTGACCTGCATTTAATCCTATTACACCTCCAACAAAACCTCCTATAATAGTTGAAAAATCCTGCAACAACGCCTTGAGTTATTCCAGATTCATTCATTTCATAGGCATATCTATAAGCTACTGCATCTGTATAAAAAGAAATGAAGAGTTCCCCACCAATGAGTTTGCCTATGGTAATTTGGATCAGAAAAAGTTCTTCCCTACATCTTCTGAGTATACTTCTCTTGTTTGGTATCTTTGTTTTATTTCTCCATTAGGTTTTTACTTCTATGTATCTTTGATTACTTTTTATTTTCTAAATCATTAAAAATATTTTTTTCTAAACTCAAATAAAGTTCTTCTGGTGATTTGAAAGTTGTTTTTTTGATTTTATTTTTTTCCCAATTATTAATTATTTGATTTTTTTATATTTTTTTATTTTCTAATACTATTTTACCGTCATTAATTTTCACATTAGGTTCTAAAATTTTATAAATAGTATCTTTTTTTGTTCTTCTTTATTATAAGAATTAGCTTTAGCAACATTATTAAAATTATTAGTTAAACCAGAAACAGGAGTAACTAATAAACTAGCAGATAAAAATAGCACTTGGCAACTTAAATTTATTATTCATAATATATACCTCCCTTTTATGAATAAATTTTTAAAAATTTTATATGTATTTTGCAACTACATATAAAATTATAGTATACTATATAATTTACACTTATAATATATCACAATAAGAATAAAAAAATATAGACTGATAATAAAAATATATTTATGATATAATAAAAGAATAGGGGTAATTATAATGAAGCCAAAAAAATAAAAAAAGCGGGAGTGAGTTATAATATACACTTTTTTTAAAATTTAGGACTTTTGAGTCAACCGTTCTTCCAATCTATTAGTAATTCATATTGATGGATATTTTTTTCTTTCGAGTGATACTATAGTAAGTAATTGAAAAACGCTAAAATAGGAGATTTTTAATGAATAGCACAAATAAGTTCCAAAAATTTTTTTGGTCGAAAAATAAACTATATAAATAACCTTCAAATTAACTACAATTTGGAAGAAACTTCATTTTCTAAATTTGAAAAATATAGAATTTTATAATTTAACATTTAAGAGTTTTGATAACTCAACAATATACGCTAAATATATAAAAAAATATAAAGTATAGAACTCAATATCCAAACAAAGCTATTCCTATACTTTTTCTATTTCCACGGCTATCCCGCTTCTAGTAGAAATTGGTTAGAAAAATCTACCTTTGCTTCTTTTGGATACGATGTAGTTGCAATAGATTTTAGAAATCAAGGCGGATTAAGTAAAGACAAAAGTAATTCTTCTCCTTCAGTTTTTTTGGGCATCTTACAATAGGTCTAGACGAAAAATATAGAAGATATGATATTTTACAAAAAAATATTTTTAGATACTCTTATTCTTTCTAGAATAGTTACCTCATTTGATGACGTCGATTCTCAAAACATAGCTAGCTATGGTGCTTCTCAAGGTGGAGCTTTTTCTATAATGTTTGCTGCATTAAATAAAAGTGTTACAAAATGCATAAGTTTATATCCTTTTCTTTCCGATTTCCAAACCTTCTATGATCTTGATAATAGAAACAATGCATACGCTGAATTTACTCATCATGGAAGATGGTTTTAATACTAAAGGACAAAAATACTAAAAAAATTTTTTTAAATAATCTTTATTATATCGATACTTTAAAATTTTGCTAAATTATTAAATTGCAAAAGTATTATTTGGAATTTCTAATCTTGATGAAGACTGTCCAAAAAGAAACTCAAGAAAAAAAGTATTTAACAATATTAAAAAGTAAAAAAAGAAAAAAATGTATTTACAAAAAGTATTACCATGAGAACATCCCACATTTTAATGATGAAGTGTTCAACTTTTTACTTGAAGAAAAAAATAGGAGCTTTAAATGAAATTAGAAAAAAATATAGAAAAATTTGATTTTGTAGAATCTACACTAAATACACCTCATCCTTTTTGCTAAATATAAAAAAATAACTTTTTCTAGGCACAGATAATTCAAAAAAATCGAGTTAGAATCTAGTTATTCCTAACTCAATAGTTAAAAGGAGTTATCGTAGATTTTCCTGAGTTCAAAGTTAAAAAAACAAAGATTATTTAAAGCTTGTCAAAGTATTGTATGCTAGATTACGCACTAATTTCTATGCATATTAGAGGTCAAGCTGGTAATAGCGAAAAATAACACTCCTTGTTCTCATTTCCCATTTCTAGATTGTAACAACGAAATACCCTACTATAATCTAGTATTCCAAGATGCACTAGATACTATCCATATTACTGAGATGATGTTTCCAAACAAGGATATAATTACAACAGGACTTGGGCAAGGTGCTGCGATTAGCTTGGTTTGTGCTAATTATTTCGATTCAGTAACAGAACTTTTCATTTCTGATTGTTCACTTTACGATATAAAAAAATACTTATATTAAAAAAATAAGAAAAAAATTCAATCTTTAGAAAAAAATATAATTTTTGAAATTGACTTCCCAGATAAAAATAGACTATCTATATAAAACACTGGATTCAATTGATATACTTAATATTAGTATCTCCATCTCACAAAAAGTTCACTATGCACTTTCATATCTAAGTCCTAAAAACACCTCATTCTGCACAACTAAAAATTAATTGATTCCCTTAATAATATAGAGGTTCAACATTACAAATTTTTAGATTACAAAAAAATATTTCAACACCAATTCGATGATTATATACTAGAAACACTCTCAAATAGATAGAAAATGAATCGACAATGGGCTTGCCATTTGTCGATTCATCACTATTTTATATAATTAGCTTAATTTACCTTTTAGCTTCATATTTTTTTAACAATTTTCTCAATAGAGTTTACATACGCAGCTTTTTCTCATTGGGATATCAAATCTTTCTTTCACTTCCCAAATATCATTAAATGCTTTTTGTCATTACTCTTGCTTGTTTTTCAACTACTTCTTCTTCAGTCCAGTAGTATCCTTGTAAATTTTGTACCCATTCGAAGTAAGATACAGTTACACCACCACTATTTGCAAGAATATCAGGTATTACAACAACACCTTTTTTTCTCGTAGTGCTTTGTCACCTTCTAATGTGGCAGGACCATTAGCTCCTTCTGAAATTACAGGAGCTTTAATTAAACTTGCTTCCTTAGCATCAATAGCATTTTCTAAAGCACATGGGCAAAGTACATCTACATCTAAAGCCCAGAATTCATCTAAAGTTAGACGTTTTGTATTTGGTAATGTATGGAATCTAACTTTCTTATCTTTACATTCTTGAAGTTCAGCGTATGATAGTCCTTCTTCACGATAAACCGCATATTGAATACCATCATCATCACGTTCAGTTACTGCAACAACTGTTGCTCCAAATTTTACAGCAGTATCTACAGTATAACTACCAACGTTACCAAATCCTTGAACAGCAAATTTCGCACCTTGTGTAGATTTTCCTAATTTTTCTAACGCTAATTTTGCAGCAAGTGCAACTCCATATCCAGTTGCTTGTGTTCTTCCTAATGAACCACCTAATTCCAATGGTTTACCTGTTAAAGTCCCAACACCTTGTTCACCTGTAAGCACATTATATTCATCAATCATCCAAGACATGATTTGACCATTTGTATTTACGTCTGGTGCAGGAACATCTTGTTTTTCACCTAAGTATTTGTATAATCCCCTGATATATCCTCTAGAAAGCCTTTCTAATTCACCTTTAGATAAATCTTTTGGATCTACAATGATACCACCTTTACCTCCACCATACGGAAGGTTAGCAACCGCACACTTAAATGTCATCCAAATTGATAATGCTTTAACTTCATCTGCTGTTACAAGTGGATGGAATCTTAATCCACCTTTTGTAGGGACCAATCGCATCGTTATGTTGTGAACGGAACCCTTTAAAGTATTTTTACCTCTCCATTATCCATTCGAACCGGAATAGAAATTTCAATAAATCTTTGCGGATCTTTTTAATGATTCATATACTTCTTCTTTATAACCTAATACTTCACAAGCACCTTTAATTTGTTCTCTTGCGTTAACCAATGGATTGTTATTCATAACTACATCTCCTTAGAATGTTATTTTTACATTTTTAATGTAATACTGTTTTTAATTAATTATATCAAATACTACACTATTTTTGTAAACTTTTATTTTTTTAAGAACCTTTTTGGTTTTTTTATAAATCATTATGTAAACTAATTTCATTTTTATTTTCAAAATACAAAGTTATTTTTATCGGCTAAAACAATAGTTTTTAAATTAACTTTTTTTGAAAACAAAATTATCTATAACTTATAGTTTTATAATATTTTTTTATGTGCTATTTAAGTTGAAATATATTTTTAAATTAAAAAGAAAACTAAATATTTTTTTATCTATTTAAAAGATATTATTTTTCAGATTATTTTAAGGTGTTTTCTGATAAGGTTTCTGAAAGTGTTTTTTTATATCATCTTTCGTTGTACAACAACATCCACCAATCATTGAACATCCCTTTTCATACCAATCCAGATAATCTTTACTGAAGATATGTTTTACTATCACCATTATCACTCCATTCTTTCGTTGTCGGATTATAAATTGCTCCTCCATTAGGATAAGCAATTAGTTTTTTTAGATTTATTCAGAGATAAAATTTCCATTGTTTTTTTCAACATATTCAGGTTTAACACAATTTATACCATAACCTATAATTTGTTGATTTTCTTCGAGAATTTCTTGCACACTGCTCAGTTTGCTTCCATCACTAATATGCTCAGAATCTTTCAATGTACATGTTACCCAAGCAACAGTTTCAGGATACTCTGATAAGATATTCAACAATACTTTAATTTCTTCAAAATTAGGAATCGTCTCTATAGCAAGTAAATCGACACCTTCTTTAACTAATAATTCAATCCTTCCCTTATGAAAATCTTCTAAAAAAATTTGCTATCTACTTTATAATCTCCTCTATATTCTGAACCATCAGCTAAATATGCACCATAAGGACCTACTGAACCAGCTATCCACATATCTTCAGTTGTTTTAACTTCTTGCCTCGCTTGTTTTGCTAATTCTACTGATTGTTTTATAAATGCTTCCGCCTCTTCTTCAGAATACTCTAGATCTTCAAAACCTAAAATACTAGCTTGATAAGTTGATGTAATAGCTATATTAGCACCAGCTTCAAAAATACTCTCTGTGAACTTCTTTTATTTTCTCCGGATTCTCTACCAACACTTTCGCTGTCCACAATTTATGATTTAAATCCATTCCTTTTTTTCTCTAAAGCAGTAGATAAAGCTCCGTCAATTACAACATATTTTTTTGTTCATCTAACCATTTTTTTAAAAATTATTCATAATTGTAATCTCCTATTTTTTTATTTTTTTAAATACTAGTTGATAATACCCAAAACATAATACTACAAAAGGAATAAATATTAAAAGTCCTAAACGTTGATTAGGATCAATCGCTATACCAACCATAGAAATTAAACATAATACTATTACCAAAAATAGGAACAACTGGATAAAAATGGAGCCTTATATTTCAATTCACTTACTTGTCCGCCATTTTTTTGATATATTGTTTTCTAAAAATTATAATGCGACCATCCTATTCCTAACCATACACCTACAACAGATAATCCTGAAATAGATGTTAATACTAGATACACAGTTTCAGCTGCATAGATACTTGAAAAATAACGATAAGAATCCTCCAAGCATTGTAAGTGCTAAACCATAAACCGGCAATCCTTTTTATTTAATTTAGCAAAGGATTTTGGCAATGTGTTTTTGATTTGATAATGACCAAAGCATTCTTGAAGCTGCATATAATCCTGAATTAGCTGCTGATAACAATGTCACAATCAAAAATAAAGTTCATTATATCTCCAATATAAGGAATACCTATATTAGTTAATATTGTTACAAATGGACTCTCATCTAATCCTGCTTTCTCTTGCGGTAATAAAGCACCAATAACAACAATTGTGCCAATAAATAGTACGATTAATATAACTAATGTTTGAAATATTGCCTTTGGGACACTTTTTCTCTGGATTTTTTTGTTTCACCTGCTGCAACCCCCGATAATTTCAGCTCCAGAAAATGCAAAGTTAGCTGATAATATCGCAAGAGCTATTGCACCAAATCCATTAGGAAATACACCATTTTTTTGTGAATTCTTTAAACAATGGTGCTTCAGATACACCTTGATATTTTAAAAACACCAAAAAGTCGCTAATAAACCTAGAACTAATATGACAGCTAATGCTATAACTTTTATAAACGACATCCAAAAACTCACTATTAGCAAATAGTTTTTAGGTTAAAAATATTTAATCCTAAAATAAATAAAAGCAAAAAAATTAAACACCAAATCCACTGATCAACACCGGGAACCATCGTCCCATAAATATTGCTAACGTAATAAACTGATATCCCAAGGCAACTGTCCAAGTTAACCAATATAACCAAGCAACAACAAATCCTACACCTGGATGAATATACTTACTAGCATATGTATGAAAAAGCTCCCGTATTAGGGTCATGCACTGTAAGTTCACCTAAACACAACATTACTAAACATACTAAAAAAATGCTCCGATTAGATATGCAATTATCGTTCCTACTGCTCCTGCTTCTTGAATTAAGTAACCAGAACTTAAAAAAAGATACCCGTACCTATGACTCCACCTAATGATAGGGTAATTAGATGCTTACTTTGCATCTCTTTTAACAAAAATTTTTGTTTTTCCTCCATAAAAAACATCCTTTCATATAATAAATTAAGAGAATGATAATATTTCCATACTGAAAAATAACTATCATTCTCCCTTGTTCTATATTATATATTATTTTTGAAAAAAATTAACAGAAAAATATTATGTAAATTTACATCTATTCACATTTAAGTTGACTATCACTTTTTATCTCTTACCATGATTCACTTTGTAAATTTGCATCAAGTTTTTTTACGACTACTTAGCATCATACCAAGACGCTCCACTATTAGCCTCCACTTTCAGTTGAACATCTAAATTAGCCGCTTCTTCCATAATTTTAATCATTTCTTTTGTAAACTCTTCTTCTATATCTTTATTTACATCGAAGATTAATTCATCATGTACTTGTAATAATAATTTTGCATCTACATTTGTCTTTTTCTAAATACTCAAATACATTAACCATAGCTATTTTTATAATATCCGCAGCAGTACCTTGAATTGGTGAATTCATGGCAATACGTGCATTCAGATTGGCTACAATCTTGTTTTTTTAGCATTTATATCCGGTAATGCTCTTCTTCTATTGAATAAAGTTTCTACATAACCGTGTTCTTTTGCAAACTCTACAACATCATTCATATATTTATCAACACCTTTAAATGTTTCTAAATATTTATCGATAAATTCTTTTTGCACGTTTTTCTAGTTATACCTAGGTTATTAGATAATCCAAAAATCAGAAATTCCATAAACAATACCAAAAGTTAACAGCTTTAGCCTCTCGACGCATTGACGAAGTTACCCCATCAAGACTCACTCCATTAACATCACTAGCAGTTTTAGTATGAATATCTACATCATGTTTAAAAGCATCTATCATACCTTTATCTTGCGCTATATGAGCTAATACTCGAAGCTCTATCTGAGAATAGTCAATAGATAATATTACTCTATCTTCTGATGCTGGAACAAATGCTTTTCTAATTTTTTTACCTTCTTCAATTCTCGTTGGAATATTTTGAAGATTAGGATTTACTGAAGATAATCGACCTGTTTGAGCTAGAGTCTGCTCATAACGTGTATGTATTTTTCCTTCACGAGTGATATCTTTCACTAAACCTTTTGCATAAGTTGAGTTTAATTTTTGTAATTGTTCTATATTTCATAATTAATGGAATAATTTCATGACTATGTTGAAGTTGTTCTAACACTTCTACAGCTGTAGAATATCCAGTTTTTGTTTTCTTAATCGGTGGTAGTCCTAAATCTTCAAATAACACGACACCTAACTGTTTAGGTGAGGCAATATTAAATTCAGAACCAGCTAAAGTATATATGCTGGATTCTAAAGTTTTAATTCTTTTCATCAAACTCAGCACTCATTTCTTCAAGTGCTTTTTTTACTAACATGTATACCTTCAAATTCCATATTAGCTAATACTTTAGCAACTTTAATCTCTATATCTTTATATAAATCCGTCATATTCTCTTCAGCAAGTTTTTCTTCCATCAACAGTTTTCATAAGTGAAATACCCTCTGCAATTTCTGCTATATATGGATTAATAACTTCTTGAGCTGGTAAAGTACGTTTAGCACCCTTGCCATATATTTCTTCATCACTACTTATTATTTTTTTCCAAGATAGTTAAAGACGATTTTATCAATTTCAGTTTTTTTGCATTCACATCGATTAGATAAGATACAATTTTTCACATCGAAAAACTTCTCCATTAATATCCACACCGTTTCTCTTCGCTATAAATAATATCTTTTTGAAGTCATATACTGTTTTAACCAATTCACTTTGAAGATATTCTACTACAAATTTATTAGTAAAAAATTGTTCTTCACTAAAAAAATATAAGCAGCGCCTTCTTTTAAAGACTACTATTCCAACAACATCTGAGTTATGGTAATCCTCTGTGTAACACTCAACATGTAGAGCACTATCGGTAAAATCTATTTTTTTGTATTTTTTTATCTGCTAAAATAATATTAATTTCTTTTTTTAGGAGTAACTGTTTCTTCATTAGTTACCTCTACATCTTCAGTAGAAGCTTCTTGTGATAATTTTTCTTAAAAAAATGAAACAAATTCAAGTTTTTCAAACAACTCTCTTTTTAAGCTCTATATTCTCACTATAAGTTAAATCTTCTAACTTATTATCAACTGGAACTTCCGTATAAATAGTTGCTAATTTTTTTACTTAACAGAGCATCTTCTCTACCTTCTGTTAGTCGCTCTTTTAGTTTTTTTCCACTAATATTGTCAATATTCTCTAGTACATTTTCTACAGTTTTATATTCAGTTAATAGTTTTTATGGCAGTTTTTTTCTCCTACTCCAGCAATCCACGGAATATTATCGCTCTTATCTCCCATAAGACCTTTCATATCAACGATCTGTTCTGGGGTTAATCCGTATTTTTCACCAATAAATTCTGGCGTATAATAATCTATATCAGTAACTCCACGTTTAGTATAATAGATTGTTATATTTTCACTAGCAAGTTGAGTTAAGTCCTTATCTCCAGTTACTATTATAACTTCCAAGCCTTCTTTTTCGGCGATTTTAGCGTAACTACCGATAATGTCATCCGCTTCATAATCAAAGTGTTCCTCATACTTTTATTCCATATGAATCCAGAAGTTCTCTAACATAACCGAATTGCTCTACTAACTCACTAGGAGTTTTATCCCTAGTACCTTTTGTACGCTTCATAACTTTGGTGTCTAAAAGTTTGTTTTCCTTTATCAAAGGCAACTAATGCATACTTTGGATTAGTATCTGCTAATATTTTTTTCTAACATCAATGTAAATCCATAAACACTATTAGTATATAGCCCTTTTTTTATTTTTTTCAAAGCTGGCATAGCATAAAAAAGCACGATAACTTAAGCTATTCCCATCTATTAATATTATCTTATCCATTTAAATCTCCTAATTTTTAATTCTAGAAATTATAAAGAGGTACGAAACAAAAAAATCACATTTTTTTAAAAAGCGATATTTGAGTCGCCCTCATACTATACTTTTTTATATCACTATTTTTTTATAAATTTCTCATTGTACTTCTACATATATCTTCTAATTATTGATTTTACAACAATTTATAAATTGTTTCTATCTTTTTCTTCCAAGAATGTCGCTCAATTTCTTCAAGTAAATAAGCTGGAATCTCGCGTTCCTCTCTCGTTCTTTCTATCATAACTTCTAAAGTTTCTACTAGCCTTTCTACAAAAAGCTGGCTTTTTCTTCTTCTACCGCTTTATCAGTATCATAAATAGTCGGCATTTTCACATACTCAATTATCTCAGAATTATTTATTTTTTTCTCCAAGAAATTCTATAAGTCCTTCTATCTCAGTAGCGACTACTCTAAGTCCGCTTCCCTAAAGGCTTCAACCGCGATTAATCCCAATCCTTCAAAAATAAGAAGGTAATACAAATATATCTTTATGACGCATAATCTCGCCTAGATGAACTTGATCAACCGCATTATAAATTCTTATTCTCTTAGAATCACCAACTAGAGACTCAACTCTAGGGTCTATCTTCATCTTTCAAATTCCCTATTAATTCTAATTCTACTTTAGTGTCTTTTTCTCTAATAATCTAAAAAGCTTTAATTAATTCATAAAAAACCTTTTGATTCATCAAATTTTCCTGCATATAAAAATTTTCACATTATCATGTTTTTTTCATATTTTTCTACAGGATAAAAAAATCTTCTCATTATATCCCGCACCAATATTTACAATTTTTTTCTACAGGATAATTATAAATATTAGCTATTTCGTCTATAACACCACTACTTAATGCCAATATCTTATCTAACTTCCCAAGACTTTTTTTACGTATTTATCTTTCATTACATGATTTTTTTCAGCTTGTCTTATATCGGTATTATGACATACACCTAGAACTTTTTACATTTTCAAAAAAACATCACAAACCATAGAACTCAAGATCCATAAATGATGTGTGATTACAACATCTGGTTTAAACTCTTCTCTAGCTTGAATCAATTTTTTTACGAAATGCAACTTGCCAAGATTCAATCATTTCATCAGTCATATTTTTTTATATAGTGTATTATCATACGGCATAATATCACTCATTCCAACAATCGGAAAAACTGATATCTTTCCCTGAAATTCAACTTCAAATTTTTTTCGTCTACAAAGTTAAAAATTATACTCTGGAGTCGTAGCGTAAATAGCAGCTTGCTCTACGTTAAATCCCTTTAATCCATCTATAACATTAGTAAAAATATACGCCACTTCCTGTTTTTTTATCGGAAGTTGAGCCAACACATGTAAAAATTCTCATATTTTTTTATCCTCTGTTTCATATTTTCAATCATCTCTATTATAACCTAATTTGTATATTTTTTTATAGTAAACGCATTAAATTAATATAATAGAACGTAAAAAAATAAAGAGTAACTCACAAAAATAAGATTATTTAAAAAATCTATTTTATCTAGTTACTCTCAAATTTGATTGAAAAATTATGATAAACGATAACCTATCGTTTTTTTAATTCTATCCTCAAGCACTGCAAGTCGCAGCTTCTTTTTTTCATCTTGACTTTCGATATAATCATTTTTTTGTTATAAAATGCATTTCTATAACTAGCAGTACTAAACGGTTCAACTAAATTAATAATTGTATATCCATCTAAACCAAGTTTCTTACATACCGCTTTACTTGACTCAGGTTTTTTTCACTATAAACAAAAAAATTTCTGAAGATTTATCTAATCTATCTAATACAGTGTCTATTTCCTCAGGTGAAACTTTAATTTCTTCATCACTTAACACTTCAGAACCAAGATTTAAGAATTGTTTATTTTTACTTGCTGAGATTCGATATTTGAATTCTGATAATAAGGCGTTACTATAGATAGCTTTTTCCATAGTCATATTGTTTTATACCATCACCAATATGAAGTTTTGTGAAACCACGTTCTCTAAGCAACTTCTCAGTAGCACGTGATGTTACATCGACTACACAATATAAAAATTATATCTTTATCCTTGTAGTCATCAAGCACATCGCTACCATTTTTAAAAAAAGCTTAATTGGAAGATTCACAGCATTTATAGCGTGCCCTCTTGCATATTCTTTTTCGCCAACGAACATCAACTACTAAAGCTTCTTCGAATGTTTTCTTCTCAACATCTGCTCCAGCAATTCTTCCTGGTTTCCCTTTTTAACAATTTAAGCCAAAATGCATATAATCCAAATACAATAATTAATAATACAATTACTATAATTAAGAAAACTTTCATTACGTTTACTCCTTTCATCATATAATTATATTTTTAGCATACATTTTGTATTTTTTTAATAATAAATTGTATTAATGAAATATTTTTTTGATTTTTTTGTAATAAGGAGTAAAATGTTACTATACACCATTTTTTTAAGAAAGGAGATCTGGATGAAAATATCAAAAAAATTAGTAAAATTGAAAAATAAAAAAATTTAAAAAAATTGAATCATCTTTATTAATCGATGGAATTTTAGTAGGTTTAGCTGCTGGAATTGTCGGTGCTAGTTACAGACTTCTTATTGGTTATAGTGAAAAAAACTTGTTCACTATACGTACGATTTTATTAAAACTGGGCTTATTTATAAAATAGGTCTTTTTACTAATTCTAATCTTACTTGCCTTGTTTTCTGGTTTTTTATTAAAACGTGAACCGATGGCTAGTGGAAGTGGAATTCCTCAAGTTTCTGCTGAAATCACAGGTAGACTAAATTCAAATCCATTACGAGTTCTAATTTATAAAATAACTGGTGGATTAACGGCAAGTCTCGGTGGTTTATCACTTGGACGCGAAGGTCCCTCTATTCAACTAGGTGCAATGAGCGGAAAACTTGTATCTAGAATATTAAAAAAGGATAGCGTAAAAGAAAAGTATCTTATTACTTGTGGTGCTAGTGCAGGTCTATCCATCGCCTTTGGAGCTCCACTTGCTGGTGTTTTATTTTCTATAGAAGAAGTACATAAGCAAATAACTAAAAAAATCATTATCTGTTGTTTCAGTGCTGCCGTAGTAGCAAATATAGTTGGTCAGTATATTTTTTTGGACTTACTGCTATTTTCAAATTTCCTGAAATACCTTATGTTGAAGTAAGTATTTATCCTTGGGTTGTTTTATTAGGAATTCTATTAGGAATATTTGGGACATTTTATAATGTTACTATAAAAAAATACTTTTTTTAAAAATTTATGAATATTTTTAGATTAAATATAGTATTTAGACCTCAAGTAGCATTTATAATTTCATTCGGTTTATTTATTTTTTTATCCAATAGTGCTTGGTAGCGGTCATAGTTTAGTAGAATTTCTGATAGAGAATAAATTTAGCGTTATGTTTTTTTATTAACCTTATATTTCATAAAAACTTTATTTTCACTTATTTCTTTCACATCAGGAGTCGCGGGCGGTATATTCTTACCTATCTTAATACAAGGTGCTGTACTCGGAACATTGTTTAGTAACTTTTTCGATGCTAAATATACTGCATTATTTGTAATACTATCTATGTCAGGTTACTTAACTGCAATTGTCCGTAGTCCTATTACTTCAATAATTTTATTATTTGAAATGACACAAAAACTAAATTACTTCCTACCGATAGCACTATGCTGCTTATTTGCATATATCACTGCAAATATACTTGGGACAAAAGCCGGTTTACGAATATTTACTTGATCGAATTTTTAACTAGTAATAAACTAGAAGATAATGAAAGTGAAATGGAAGTAGAAATTCTAACTACTATATCAAATGATAGTTCATTAATAGGAAAAGAAATTCGTGAAATTGATTGGACAAAAAGGTGTTCTTGTTTCTCATATCGAACGTTCTGGTCGAGAAATCGTGCCAAAAGGAAGTACAATTCTAGAAGCAAACGACAAACTTACCGTCATTATGCCAAAAGAATGTGTCAATCTATTTTTTTAAAAACAATTTAGTGAATAAAAAAACAGGCTCACTAAAAAGCCCAATATTCAAAAATAATTTTTTTATACTAACTCATAAAATGCAGTAGTTTATCAATATCTAATAAACTTTTAAGGGAGTGACTCAACAAAAATAACAATTTTGCCTAGTTACTCCCGTTTTTTTATCCTTATAATACATTAAAAATGTTTTTAGAGCATGAGTAATTCCATCATCATCTACACTAGTTGTAATGTAATCCGCTATTTCTTTAACATTATCACCTGCATTTTCCATTGCTACACCAATTCCAGCATGTTTTAACATATCTATATCATTTCCACCATCACCAAAAAGCCATAGTTTCTTCTAATTTTTATACCAAAGTGAGAAATAATTGCATCAATTCCAGTATTTTTTTCCACCATCTTTTTGGAATAACATCTGTAAAATGAGTAGTCCAACGAGCTGCTTTTTGAATTAGGCATATGAGCTAAGAATCCCGCTTCTTCCTCTTCAGAGACAAATACATTAAGTTGATATACTTTTTTTCACTAACAGCCTTATCGTAAGCTGATGGCTCTTCTTTAAATCTTTCTGGATCTCCTAACTCATCTTCTAACCATTTAACCCTCGAGTTTTTTTCAGATTCATGAAAGCTCCATCTAATAATGCAAAAATCACAAGCTATATTATTCTCTTTAAAAATAAGGAAGAACATTTTTTTATATCATCTTTTGATAAAAATCTTATCATTTAAAAACTTCTCCAGATTCTAAATAACAATACTGTCCATTTATTGTAATATACCCATCAAACTTAAAATCTAATAAATCGTTTAAAAAAATGTTGTATGAAATGGTGCTCTTCCTGTAGCTATAAAAAAATTTTTAATTCCTTTTTTTCTTTTAGCTTTCTTAAAGTATTTGCAGTGTTTTCCGGAATAGTTTTAGTTTTTAAAACTTCTTATCGTTCCATCAATATCAAAAAAATCGCTTTTATATTCGTCATTCTTATTCTCCATATTTATTTAAATCAACTACACTATTTCTTGTTTTTTTAAATCATAACCTATTAATAGTTTTATAGCTGTCTCTTCTTTTTTTATAACATTAAGTAACATGCTAACTGTTTGCTTCGCTGCATCTTTTAAATCAAATTTTATAGTTGTTAACGGTGATTTTAAAAAAATGCTGAAGATGTATAATCTCCAAATGCAGCAACTGAATAATTTTCACCAACACTTAAACCTTCTTCTTCAAGAGCCTTTATAGCACCATAAGCTAGATTGTCGGTGGCGCAAATTAAACAACTGTCATCTTTCAACTTTTCTATATTTTCTTTTACAACATCATATGCTTCTTCCATACCAAAAATTACTAATAAGTATATTTTTAGGACTTAAAACCATACTTTTTCTAAAGTTCTTACTACTCCTAATTTCCTATAGTATCCTACAGCAATATCTTCCTCACTTACCCCTAAGTAAGCAATTTTCTTATGTCCATTAGCTAGAACATAATTGGTTAAATCTCTAGCAGCATTAAAAATCATTATACTCAACGCTATAAGTATATTCTCCTTCTTGCCCTAACATTACAACAGGAACATCTACAGATTTTATTGTATCTTCATACGTTTTTACTCATAGTTGTCGGTAATAAGATTATCCCATCTACGTTCATTCTTGCTAATTTCTTAATATACTCTAATTGTTTATTTTCATCAAAATTAGCATTCATTATTAGTGTTTCATAATTATTTTCTTTTTAATTCTTTATCTAAGTATTTTTAAAAGTATTTCCACTTACAAAAAGAATGTAAACAGGGTACTATCACACCAATAATTTTACTATCCGTACTTTTTTTAATGCCTTGGCAAAAAGTATTAGGCGTATAATTGTATTTATCAACTATTTCTCTAATTCTTTCATGAGTTTCTTTTTTTAAATTTCCACCATTAAAATATCTAGAGACAGTAGTAGTACCTACTCCAGCCATTTTTTTGCTATATCTACTATTGTCAATTTCTTCATAGATTACCTCCTTAATCATATCCTTAATTATAAATGAATAAAGGAAATAAATAAAGACTTAAATAAAAAAACAATCTTAATACTTTAGTCACATTTTTGACTATATTCAGACAAATAAATGCAATGATAAAAAAATATTAATTAAAAAAATCAAAGATTCTCTTTTCATTCCATCATTTTTACCCTCCCTAGTCAATTTAATTCACAATAGGAAGGGGTATTTTTTTCATTTTTTTCAGACTTGTTGAATCTTCATTTAGTTACTTTTAACATACTCACTTCAACTTATTATAAATATTTATCCAATTCATCGATACTAATATTTATATTTTCAGCAGCAACTTTTTGGAGAAATATAACCATCTTTGATTAGAGAAATCAATGTATTTCGTTCTTGTTCTTTTCCACGTTCAATACCTATTCTAATACCTTCTTCTTGTGCATAAACTAGTGATGCGTAATAATGATGTAAATGTCAATCTAAATATGTTAATAATGATAAAATAAAAAAATATACATTTTATTCATCTTACATTTGAAGAAATCTTTAAGTTTATAAGAATTTCCAGTTATTTCAGCTGAATATGAATGGTGTAATAATCTATCAACTATTACACTAGCGATTAATGGGTCGCCAAATACATCATCCCACTGTGAGAAATTTATATTTGTAGTTATTATAAACTATCTTTTTCGTAACGCCCATCTACTAATTGAAAGATTGTAGGGATAGATACCTCGTTATTAGACGCTTGCTCCCTCTTTTTCACATGAAAAAGAGTGACTCGAAAAATCGTGATTTCTTAAGAAACAAGATTTTTGTCGAGTCACCCCCGCACAGTTTATTAAATATATAAAGAGCTTTTTACAAAGCGAATTTAGATATCAATAAACCACTGCGGCTATGAGTTTTCATGTAAACTATTTTTTTAAAATCTAGTACTTTTTAAGTCAGCCCCTTTGTCCAAAAATTATATTTATTTATTTTTTTATAACACCATTCAACTCTTTCTCGTACTCCTTAAGAGTATCAATGATTTTATCAAATGATATCTTCTCTCCAAACAACATATTTTTTTCATACTGTCATAGTCTTTTGAAAAAAATTTCTAATCCTTCCTTTGATGGTATTAACTTTAAATTACCATTCATAATATCATCATATTTCGCCCAATTACTTGCGTAAAATTTTTTTCTTAAAGTGAATAACTATTTTTTTAATAGTTCGATATTTTTCAAAACTCTTTTCTTTAATATCCGTTTAATATCCGTTAGTATCATTTTATAAACATCGTAAAAAAATGTCTTGAATATCTTATCGGATAATTTCCGTTCACTCGATTCACTTCTCTATGAAGTATAGTAATCTTTTCAAAAAAGGTTCGTAAACTGTCTACCGCCACAATTTCTATATTTTTCATCAAATGCTTCTGGATACACTTCTTCGATATAAGTTTTTACTTTTTTTGATTTCTTGCAGGAATTGATTCTGCTAAGCTTCCAATTTCCAATCTTATCACTTGTAGAATCGAGCCATCTTTATGATTTTTTTAGGATAGTCAAAACATATTGTCTGTTCGTCAAACTCATCAATATAAAAAAACTATATATTTTGTGCTTTAGTATTTCTTTAAAATCATTTCATAGAGCGGGCAGAAATTCATCACGCAGAAATACTTTTTGTATCATCATTTATTTTATCGTTGAATTTTTAGTTGCTTGGTATTACTTCTATCTTCATAATGTTCTGTTTTTTTCCGTATCCTAAAAACTTTCCAATCTAACGCGAGGTCTATATCTTCTGAAAAATCTTTCAATCAACTTATAAACTTTAGATAGACTTGTTCTACCTTTTAAAAATAATAGCATCACTATACTTAAATTTACTAAACAAATATTTTTAAAATCACACATACCCACAAATCCTTTTTCTACAATAGCTTTCAACATATTAAGTTTGCCTGAAGTATTTTTGTATAACAAGCTCTAATTCTTCACTTGATGTTTCTAATAATCTACTCATAGTTGATTTCCTGTACCTTTTTCTAAAAACTTCCTGTATCCAAAAAGGAAGTTTTTAAAGTATCTTCTTTCAAATTTTTCTTTAATGCTTTTTGGCAAATACAGCAAGTTTTTTTTATATTTTTCTTCACTAATACTATCTTCTCCCAATGCCTTAATTACCTGTATTAGAATGGATAATTCTTTAGAATAAGATGTTATGTTTCTATTTGTTGTATGTTTAAAGTTAATTTTTTTCCCCCTATATAAATACTCTCTATATGCCCCATCTGAAATATAAATATACTCATTAGGGATTTGAGTGGATAAGCCTGTGTAGTTTAGAGCTGTATATCCTGTAGGCGCTATTGTCCAAGAAAAATTTATCTGCAAGTTTTTTTCAGCAACTTCACTTACATCCGGATAGGAATACTCTTTTTAAAAATCTCACTATATTTTGGTTTTTATATATAATCCATCAATGAGCCTCGTAATTTGATTTTCTTCATTTAATCTATATAAGACAGATTTAATTGTGTTTTTTTGTATCAAGATTGTAAAAAATCATTAATAGAAAAAAATTTTCCTGGATTTTTCTGACATAATTTTTTTCTATTTCATTTGTTATAGAAATCATATAAACTACTTCCTTGCACCTAAAATTATATACTTTTTGGGTGCAGTACCAAAGTAGATGCTTACGTTATGCTCTCTCATTATTTTTATTTTAATAACCATTCAATTACATCAATAGATAGAATTCCATCATATTCATCGTCAAGTCCTTTATCTAAAACTAATAACCATTTTTTTATAATTATTGTGGATTTTTGTAAAGATTTTAATTCTCTTTCTCTTACTGATTCATTTTTTTCATACTTTCCGTTACTTGAATGTATATTTTTTTCATTTGCATTTGTAGCAATAAAATCGACCTCTAAATTATCAATTTTTTTCCAATCGCTACATCAAACCCGCGTCTTAGTAATTCAAAGTAAACCATATTCTCTAAAAGCATGTCCTCTGTCTCTATCTCTAAACCCAAGTAAATAATTTCTTAGTCCAATATCCACTATATAATACTTGCCAAGTGTTCTTAGATACTCTTTTCCCTTTATATCAAATCGCTTAACATCATAAAACATATATGATTCTTTTAATGCCCTTACATATGATGCAATAGTTTGCGTTGCCGGTTTTTCCTTGTCTTTCACGATTTTTGAATCATGTTTTCAGATACAAGCGTATTGCTTACCGAATTAAGAGATGTATTATTCCCAATATTATCTGCTAAAAATAATATGATTTTTCTAAGTAATTCTGCATCTGTAATTTGTCTTACTCCTTTTCCTTTTTTTCGCGTTCAAGGATATCTCTAACAACTACAGTTGAATATACTCCATCAAGTAAAGTCATTACTTTGTCTTGTTCAAGCCCAACATCTGCTATCCCGGGCAATCCACCATATCGCATATATGCATCAAATAAGTCTCTGATTTCAACAATTTCATCATTCTCATTCACTGCTCTTTTTTTCTTTTTCTCCAATTGGTGTTTTATATTCCTTTAGTTTATATCCATGAAAAATCTATAAATTCCTTAAATGATAATGGATACATTTTTTTATTTCTACATACCTACCAGATAAGTATGTAGAGTATTCCGATGACAATAGGTAGGAATTCGATCCAGTTATATATATATCACAATCAAAAATCAACACGAAACGAGTTTATAGCATCTTCCCATCTTTCTATCCTTTGAAGTTCATCAAAAAAATAAATAAGCTTTTTGTAGTTGGAATTTTTTTCTTTACATACTCATATAATTCTTTGTAATTCATCTCTTGAAATTCAAGGGATTCAAAGTTTATTGCAATAATCTGATCTTGTTTAACTCCAGAATTTAAAAAGATATTCCTGCATTAGTTTTAATAAACTTGATTTTTCCACATCTTCTAATTCCTGTTATAACCTTTTACGGGTTCTTTATCTTTAAATGCAATCAATTGATTCAGGTATATATTTCTAGTTTTTTTAACTTTTTTTCTCATAGCGCAACATACTATATCCCTCCTTTTTTTGATTATATTATACCCTAAACTTTTTATTTTCATCAAGTTTAAGTTATCAATTACCCAAACTTAATGCTGTTTTTGGGAATCAAGTTTTTGTAAGAGTCCAATATTAAATGGGTCTATAATAAATACGGTTGATAATAAAAAAATTAGCCGTATTTATTATAGACCCGAAAAAAATAGGAAAAAAAGCTAGGTCGCTTAATATAGCATAGCTTTCCCCTATTTTTTTCAAAAATCAACCGCACTTGACAAAGGACCAGAAAAAAATTCATTACTAATTTAGTTCGATGTATGCAGCATATGAATAAGAAATTATTTCTCCTGGCAAAGTTGAAGAATAACCTTTTTTTCCTTATGAGAGTAGTTAGAAATTTCAACAGAACCAAAAATCAATAAACTTTCTATGAACACGTTCAAGAACAGCAATTTCTTTATCTGTTAAAAATTTCATCAAACCCATCTCCATCTGGCAATACTTTTATGTCGTTCATATTTACCGTCAAATTCCACTTCAATATGAGCAATTTTGTCTGCTTCTAATTTTCCAAGTAATACATCAAATTTTTTTCTGGAACTGGACCATATGGTAAATGTGCATATTTCAAACCTGAAATTGAAAACACCATTCTCTTTTATAAAAAAATCATATCGGAATAGTTCAATAATTTCATTAATTTCGTCTTTAATAAATCTGTACCTTTACTTGCAAAAAAATACAACCATTGCCGCAAATTTTTTTCGTAATCAAAACTTTTAAAAACCATTATCAATCGATGGCTTGCTGGAAATAACAAAATCAAAGAACTTGCAAGAATCTTCTTTTTCATTTTCACTAATTAGTTTGTTTACTAATTCTGGAGTTATACTAAAAAAAGTAGACACAAAAAAATAAACAATATAATATAATAAAAAGTAGACACAGAAAGGAAGTGTTTAAAATGGCAAAAAATGTCTACGATGAAGATTTTAAAAGATCAATTGTTAGTCTTTACCAAAATGGTAAGACTCAAACACAACTGAGTAAAGATTATGGTATTTCTTTAAGTGCCATTAATAAATGGGTGAAACAGTATTCTGAGATTAAAACTGAAGATGGCGATGTGTTTACCGCTAAACAAATAAAAGAACTTCAAAAACGAAACGCTCAATTAGAAGAAGAAAATCAAATTTTAAAAAAGGCGATTGCCATCTTCACGCCACACTCAAACAAAGATTAAACGCTATTTTCACCCTTAGAAATCAACATAATATTAAACTTTTTATGCAAAGTATTCAATGTTAATAGAAGCACATACTATAAATATATCTCAAATAATGTACCTCCTAGAATTGAAGAAAAATCAAATGATTTCTAGAGTTATTTTAAAAAAATTCATGGAGACTACGATAAGCGACTTGGTGTATATAAGATTACTCATATTTTTGGAGCGTGATTATGGTATTAAAGTCAGCGTTGGGAGAATATATCGATTAATTCAAAAAAATTAAATCTCCCTACTATGTCTACTTCTAAACCTTTTTATCAAAAACGAGTAAAAGAAAAACTCTGAGGATACTAAACTATGTAACCACTTAAAAACAAGAATTTAATCCCCTGAACCTAATATGGTTTGGGCTAGCGATTTTACTTATATAAAAGTAAATGGTATTTAGGTTTATTTATGTATAATTATGGATTTATTTTCTAGAAAAAAATTATATCGTGGAATATTTCCAATAAAGCTGATTCTAACCTTATTATGAGTACATTTAATGACGCTTATAATAAAAAGAAATTATCCTACTGGTCTTATGTTTCATTCTGATCGTGGTACTCAGTATACAGCAGCTCCCTTTAGAAAGCTTCTGGATAAATTTAACGTAGTTCAATCTTTTTCTAAAAAGGATATCCTTTCGATAACGCTTGTTGTGAGTCTTTCTTTAAGTATCTAAAGAAAGAGGAGTGCAATAGGAAAAAAATTATCACTCAATTGGAGAATTAAAACTTTCTTTATTTGAGTACATTGAGGGATTTTACAATCTTAAAAGACCACACTATTCATTAGGATTTATGACTCCTAATGAGAAAGAAGTAGCATTTTATGAATATTAAAAAAATTTATTTTACACTGAGCCTCTGTCGATGTGGTTCTTAATGTGGGGAAAAGTGGCACTGCCACATTTTCCTCACAGGATACCACATCTGCTTCTCAGTATAAAAATAAATTTCACCTGAATTTTTTTAACTAATTTTCGTATTCTCGTGTCTATTTACTTGACTATAGTCCAGTATTTTTTTACAGACTTTTTTTCACAGGCTCGAATAAAAAAATATTCAAGAAACTTGTAGATAAATATGATAAATCAAAAGAGCTCTCCGTACTACACGAAGGGCTCTTATTCAATATACCTTGTTATTGGACGCTTACCTTAATTCTATTCATTCAGTTCCCAGTGTCCACTATTACCACTGCCTACATACTTCAAATTATCTATTTCCTTTATAGCTCTTTCAATAGTCTTTACGCTAACTCCAGCTTCATCTGCAATAGCCTTTCTTGTAATCCTATCATTGCTTCTTACTTTTTCTTTGATAAACTCTGCGAGGATTATCTTATCGTGAGCGACATCGTGAACGACACCCTGAGCGACATCGTGAGCGACATTGTCACCCCCAACCTTTTGTGTCGCTATCTTCTTTAAAGGAATAATTGTCCTGAATATATTTCCTTCCTCAAATAGCGGGTTTTGTCCTGAATAAAGCTGTGTGTACTTGTAGGTATTTCTCATTCCTGAACCAAGTTCATCCGCAAGACCTATTTCTCTAAAAACCTTAGATATAGCCGGATTTTTAGGAAATGGCTCAAACTTCTGCAAATCTAATGCTCCCATACCATGAGCCAAATTGCTGTTTTCAACAGTAATTTTCTCATCATCAATAATCATCTTTGCAGGATATCCACTTGAATAATCTCTGTAGCAATGTGTTGGAAACTATCTCTCTAAGTATTCTATCTCTTGCATTGACATTTACAATTCCATCTAAGACAAATAAATCATTCAAATGTTTCTGCCCAAACTCTATAAGCCTGTCATAGCTATCAATCAGATTTGTTATGACAACATCTCTATCGTCATATCTATCCTTGTTTTCAACCCTGAATATTGCATCCGTTTTATGCTGTGGAAGAACGGACATAATAGAATTGTCTTTTCCAAATAATAGAATAGCTGCTAATGTAATTCCCTCACGCCTTGTTTCCGGATCAGTCAAAATCAAATTGGCACTTCTAAGAAGCTCCCCATTACTCATATTTCCCCAAACATGATTTTTATTTCTTACTACAGCCATTTTCTTAGCCTTATCAATGACAGAAGTATCAAGAAAAATCAATATCAAGATTCGGATATACTTTATTAACAAAAATAACTTCCTTGTTTTCTTGCGTATAGCTTATATACAAGTTCAGAATGATTTGTGATATTGATGTCTCCCTCATAAGACCTATCCCAAATTCTTCCGTTATGCCTGCACACCTGATAACCTTCCGGCACTCTAATGTAAATTACTTTTTTCTCATCTATATCAAAGACTTCAGGAAGCAAATAAAGTGGTGGATACATCTTTTTGCGAGTTATTGATTGCCGTAGTAAATTCCTTAATCACTTTATCAACTTTCTCTTTACTGACACCGACAATCTCTTTTTATCATTTACACCAAGTAAAATATGTCCGCCATTTCTATTATTGAAAGAGCATACTGTATCAAAGACATCTTTGGTTAAAAGCATTTTTAGATTCTTTAAACTCAACATCTATCTTCTCTCCATTTTGAATTAACTTCTTTATTTCATCTATCTTCATCTGTTTTTTTCACCACCTTTATTTTCCAATGCTTTCTTCAATAAAAAAACTTTGGAATTTTTGAATTTCAACTTTATCTTTATTGACTACAAAAAGTAACATAATCTCCATTTTCTAAATTCAAAAGTTCCCTTTATCCTTTTCGGGATAGTAACCTGTCCTTTTGCCACAACTTTTGCAGTATCCATAAATATTTTTTTCATACTAACTTCCTTTCTCCCTACTTTTCCTACTTTTTCCTACAAAAGATTATAGCACTTTTTAAGACATTTTTTTCCACTCTGAAATTAGTTGGATATAGTATAATTATTGTCATTCTAGTCCAATTATAATAAAAATAAATAATAGTAAAATGTCTCTAAAGTAGATACTTTAAAAACAAACACTTGTTATAAATAAATATTAAAAATTTAATAATTAAAAATTTAATAAATAGTAAAATGGAGGTTTTTAGAAAATGGAAATTTTCGGATTAATTATTGCTGTTGTTGCATTGGTAGTTTCTATTTCCAATTTAATACTAACTAAAAAAATTGCTATAGCAGATAGAAAAACTAGCACATATATAGATGCTATTGTATATCTAGATAAGTTAAAATTTATTGCTGCAAGCCCGACTATGGGATTCGGTAATTCTCTTGTAAAAAAAGTTAATGATGACTGGATAAATGAACAAATTCTTATTGCTACTGATATTAATTCTAGATTAGAATTAATTGACAATGAAAAAAATCAGACATGTTTTTGGGAAATAATATCAAAAAAATGTTTTCCGACGTACATATATTTGATGCTGATATATACAATTCCCTTCGTAGAAAAAAATCATCATCGAACTCAATTCTTAATTTTTTTAATATTTTTTTCACATATTAGCTATAATTAAGTAAGTGATGCTAACTTTATAAAAATTCAATTAATGTCTACATAATCTACACAAGTCTTTGTCTTATAGTATTTATTTTAGAGAACTCAGAGGAGACCTAAAAGGGGCACTGCACACAAAAAAGTTGGACAAAAATATTAAGCTATTTTTTTGTTTAGTATTTTTAAACTTTAAAAATCAGTAAATTTTATTACTTTTAGTGACTTTTATTCCTTACAGTTATTTTAGATTTTTTTCGAACTATTTTATCATGGATTTTTTTAAAAGGCGTAGTCCTCCCTGACTTTGACACTTTCAGGGACAATAAAACCCTGACGAAAGGCGTAGCTATAGCGTTCCATCAGGGTGGAATTGGCATAATTTTCCTATATACATTTTTATGTCAGAAACATATCCTACAAGAGGAATTTTATTCATTTTTACAGAATTAATTATATCAAGATACTCTTTTTGATTCTGCATCTTTTATATAATAATCTCCCATTAATGTCTCAACACTTCCTAAAGTGGTATTTCTTATTGCTTCTTGTATTTTAGCTGTCGATAAATTTACATTATTATCTTTTTAGAAGTTTCTCTAGATATCTTTCTATTACTAAAGCTAAGTAACAGATTAAAAAGTGAGCTCTTATTCTCTTTTCGCTCCACACAAATATTGGTCTAGCCTCAAGATTAGTTTTTCAATACTCTAAAACTATCTTCAATCTTCCATAGACTTCCATAAATCTCTCTTACTTCTCTTCCTGTAAGTTCTTTTTTGTGAATACTCTATTGCGAAGAATCCATCCATCTTTTTCTGCTTCTTCAATTTGTTTAACATCTAATTCTATATCTAAGTTCCCCTTAGTTACTTTTTATAAATTTCTTACCACCTTTTTTTCAACTCTTGTTTCATCATAGATGGATTATTTAGTAGTCTATCAGCTTTGTCTAGAAGTCTCTGTCTATCGGCTTTGTCTTTTTTTGCTCTTTTTTTCAGAATATCCTAAAAAGTAAATTATCTTGAATCTTTTCAGTTTTACCATCAATTCTAATTTCTTTTTACATGTTCTATAAGTTTATACTTAAACTCTTTTTCTATTGTATACCCATCTTCAAATAATTTTTTTCTTTTTATTTCTTTCTTAGCACCTTTTTAGTTTATATGCCATAACATAATCTAATCCTAGTTCTTTTAATAAAAATAGATTCTTACCAGAATTAAGTCCTCTATCTGCGGCTACTATTACTTTTTAATTTGTATTTTTCTTTTAAATCTTTTTATGACGGGATATAGTGTACTAAATTCACTTGTATTACCTGGATATAGTTCGTAACTGATTGGTATTCCGTTATTATCAATTAATAATCCCATAACTACTTGTACTTGATTTACTTTATTATCTTTAGAAAAATCCAAAGCCTTTTTATTTCATCTTTTTAACTGATTCAAAGTAGTATGTAGTTACATCGTATAATACTATATTTAATTCTCTGTTAAATTTTTTTCTTGAGTGTGCTATTTAAATGTTTTTCTAATTTTTTTCTTTTTCATCATAAATTATGTCTAAAACTCTGTAGTAGTCTTCTAAAATCAAATCATTTCGAAAAATCTACATAATTTTCTCTATGATCATATGCTGATTTCTTTGATGATGGAGTAAGTAGTCTTTGAAATACCAGTTGTTTTAGTATCTCTTCAATCTCTATCTTACTTCTAGTTTTTTTATATCTTTTATCCATCTACTTATTCCTAATTCTTGCCATATCTTCTCGTATACTAAGTATCCATAATTTTTTTATGTACTAAACCTTCTTTTTCAAAAATTATCTGTCTCAATTTTTTTTAATTTTATCTACGGAACTTTTCTTTCAATCTTTCATTTTTTTCTTTGATTTCTTTTTCTAATTTTTTTCTAGAAAGTTTTTTTATCTTGTTTTTAATAGTTTTTCTAAGTTCCCATAATTTTTTTATAACTTTCATTTTTGGTTTATTAGTTTCTGGATCTCGATATGAGTGAACCACTCTTACATATTTATTTCCTCTGTTTGTGTATACTTGAACTATCATTTTTTTGTCACCTCATATATATTATACCACATATACTTGTATATAGGAATAGTAAAGTAGAAAAAAAGTTGATTTTTTTCGATAAAATCAACTTTTATAACGATATTTTTTTCCCTCGAAACTGTCAAAGTCGGGACAAAATATTAAGCTATTTTTTTGTTTAGTATTTTAAACTTTAAAAATCAGTAAATTTTTATTACTTTTTAGTGACTTTTATTCCTTACAGTTATTTTAGATTTTTTTCGAACTATTTTTATCATGGATTTTTTTAAAAGGCGTAGTCCTTGTCCTTGACTAAATAGGAGAAAAAAATCTAAACTCTAAAAGGGAATGAAAGTCGATTTTTATTCATATTTTCTTATATTCATTTTCCTGTAATTTACAGGACTTAATCCACCTAAACTTAGCTTTATTCTTTCTTCATTATAATACTTTTATATAATCAATAATAGCTTCTTTTTAATTCATGCTTATTCTTGAAAGTTTTTCAAATCCGTAATACATCTCAGAGTTTAAAAACTCCAAAGAAGGATTCCATAAATGCATTATTGAGAATGATAAAATAAGAATGTACAGTTTTGATAAAAATAAAAAAATGTACAAATAGGTTATAATAGTGCATATAAAAAGAAAAGAAATGAAATTAAAACGAAAAAAATAGGAAAAAAAGGGGGCTGACCCAAAAAGACCTAAATTTTAACAAAGTGTATATTAGAACTCATAGACGCAGTGGTTTATTGATATCTAAAAATCGCTTTAGAAAAAGCTTTTTAGATATCTAATAAACTGTGCGGGGGGACTCGACAAAATCGATTTCTGTTAATGTCAACGTAAAAATATACAAAAAAAGACAAAAATAAAAATTATACAATCAGTCTAAATTAATTAGTAGATTTAAGAAATGTTTTATCTTTTTAATCTATATGAAGGTCCAATTATATTTATTACATGAGAATGATGTAGTAATCTATCTAATATAGCACTAGCTAATACACTGTCTCCAAATACTTCTCCCCACTCAGAAAAAAAGGTTTATTTGTAGTTATTAGAGCCTGTGAAAAAGTCTGTAAAAATACCCCTTCCTATGTTAAACTAAAATTAACTAGGGAGGGTAAAAAAATGACAAGAAGAATAAAAAGAGATCCAAAAAAACAAGAATTAATAAAACAATTAATATCAGAATACGGAGTAGAAAGCATAGCCGACATACAAAAACGCCTTAAAGGACTTACTAGGTGGTACGATAGAAGAACTACTACAAGCAGAGATAAATAGTCACTTAGGGTATGAGAAATATGGGCATGGTGATAAAAGAAAAACTATAGAAATGGATACAAAGAAAAAAAGAGTTCAAAAATAATTATGGAGACCTAGAAATAGCTGTTCCACAAGATAGAAATTCTACATTTGAACCAATGATAGTTCCAAAAAGAGAAAAAGACATTTCAGAAATAGAAAAATAAGATAATAGGATTATACGCTCTAGGAATGACTACAAGGGATATTGCACAAGAAATAAAAAGAGCTGTATGGATGTGAGATATCAGAAGGACTAGTATCAGACATTACCGATAAAAATAATTCCAAAAAAATAGAAGAATGGAAAACAAGAGCACTAGATGAAGTCTATGCAGTAGTTTATATAGATGCAGTGCACTTTTAGTGTAAAAAGAAAATGGAATTATCGGTAAAAAAAGCCGTCTATATCGCATTAGGAGTAAACCAAGAAGGTAAGAAAGATATCTTATCAATGCACATAGGAACAAATGAAAGTGCAAAAAAACATGGTTAGCCCTATTTAACGACCTTAAAAAAATCGAGGAGTAAAAGATATACTAGTAATGTGTGCAGATGGATTAACAGGGATAAAAGAAGCCATATCAGCCGCATTTCCAAAAATAGAATACCAAAGATGTATAGTGCATATGATAAGAAATACAACAAAGTTTGTAGCGACAAAAGACTATAAAGAGCTGTGCGCAGACTTAAAAAAACAATATACAATGCACCAACAGAAGAACAAGCCCAAAACAACCTAGATATAGTAGCGGATAAATGGGAAAAGTAAATATCCAAAAATTAATGAGTAGCTGGTATTCAGAATGGGATGCAATAACACCAATATTTAAATTTAGTGTAAAAAGTAAGAACAGTAATATATACAACAAATGCAGTAGAAAGTGTAAATTCAAGATTAAGAAGCATGAATAAGAAACGATCAGTCTTTCCGAATAAAGTATCATTAGAAAAAAAGCGTTATATCTAGCTATAGAAAGAATAGTAAAAATGGACAGGAGCTATAAGAGATTGGGGACAAATATATGGAGAGTTAAGAATAATGTATGAGGATAGGATATAAATAAAATAAAAGCAGCTTTAATTCTCTTGGCGAGTCTAGATTTTTACGTCTTTTACTTGTCAAGGACAAAGGGCTTCACCTTATAAAATCCTTGACAAGTAAGCCTTAAAAAAATCTAAAAATAGACTCTAGAGAATAAAAAGCCACTTAAAAAATAATTAAATCTATAAAAAAATTAAATATTATAAACTAGTAAATTTTTGGTTAACATAAAGAATTTACAGAGTTTTTATTCACACTCCCTACTCCCTTAAAAATCGCATTAGATTTCGCTTCTTTTTGATGAATAGTCAATGTTTAATGGCACTTTTTATTTTAACATTTTATCTTCCTCTATTTCTTCTTTATGTTTGTATTATAAAGTATTTTACGATTGGAGGATAGATGCCTTGTTCTTTCATCATACATATATTTACATCTCCTGCAAATATGATTCGAACTCGTGCTCTGTTATGTTTAGCTTTTCCGCTCCTACTTCTTTTGCTATTATTCCTTCTTTTCACTAAACTTACTATTGTACCTATTTTCCCTCGTTCCATTCCGTATTCAATTCCTTCTTCACGTGCATAAGCGTACGTCGCCCATTGGTGGTCTAATTGTCTTGTTCTTTCATCATACATATCTTTTTTTCCTCCTTAGTCCAGTTTCTAACATTAAGTAAATCATCGGCTTTGGTCAATTATTTCACCGAGTTCACTTGTGTACTGCTTGTTGCCGAAAAAAATTCTAGCCAACGTACTTTTATTATAACTTTCTTTTAGCTCTGGTTTGTATTTTTTTAGTTCTAAAAATACTATTTTTCAACAACAGCATCTCTTTTTATATCATTGTCTACATACATTTTTAGTTCGGTGTTTCTTGTTTCTTCTTTGATTAAAAAAGTACTTATAGGATCATCTCCATCAAAGTAGTTTTTATCAACAATAGCTGCCACATAAACTGGTGGTAATTTTTTATAAATAGCGTGTCTTTCTTTTTCGTTTTGTTTTAATCTTTCGATATTGTCATTAACTTGTTTGCATAGGTAAGCCCAGATGCGATTCATGAAGAATGCCTGCTTAGCTAATTGCACTTCGATTATAACTTGTGCGTGGTTGTCTAGTTCGACAAGTATATCAACAGCTATATTAAAATCATCTTCTACATTACTATTAGCTCGAAAGATTTTATCGCCACCAATTAGTTTTTGCGCTTTTTGCCGGTAGATCGAAGATATCTTGTACAAATTGCAAAGCTACTGCTTCGTTGCAAAAATACTTTTTTTACTACCAAATCATATATTGGTTTGATATTTTTTTATGTCGCTCTTCCATTTTTCACTCCCTTTATTTTAATTCTATCTTTCTATAAATATTTATTTAATTCCTCAACACTTACGTTTAATTGTGTGGCAGCTACATCCGGAGAAATATGACCTTTTTTTCATTAGAGTAATAACAGCTTCTTCCATCCCTTCCAGCTCGTCCTCGTTCTATTCCTTGTTGCATTCCTTGTTGCATTCCTCGTTCCATTCCTTGTGCCATTCCTCGTTCCATTCCTTGTTGCATTCCGTATTCAATTCCTTCTTCACGTGCATAAGCGTACGTCGCCCATTGGTGGTCTAATTGTCTTGTTCTTTCATCATACATATCTTTTTCCTCCTTAGTCCAGTTTCTAACATTAAGTAAATCATCGGCTTGGTCAATTATCTCACCAGGGTTCTCTTGTGTACTGCTTATTGCCGAAAAATTCCAACCAACGTACTTTATTATAACTTTCTTTTTAGCTCTGGTTTGTATTTTTTTAAGTTCTAAAAATACTATTTTCAACAACGGCATCTCTTTTTATATCATTATCTATATACATTTTTTTAGTTCGGTGTTTCTTGTCTCTTCTTTGATTAAAAAAAGTACTTATAGGATCATCGCCTTCAAAGTAGTTTCTATCGACTATTGCAGCTACGTAAACTGGCGGTAATTTTTTTATAAATAGCATGTCTTTCTTTTTTTCGTTTTGTTTTAGTCTTTCGATATTGTCATTGACTTGTTTACATAGGTAAGCCCAGATGCGATTCATGAAGAACGCCTGCTTAGCTAATTGCACTTCGATTATAACTTGTGCGTGGTTGTCTAGTTCGACAAGTATATCAACAGCTATATTAAAAATCATCTTCTACATTACTATTAGCTCGAAAGATTTTATCGCCACCAATTAGTTTTGCGCTTTTTGCCGGTAGATCGAAGATATCTTGTACAAATTGCAAAGCTACTGCTTCGTTACAAAAATACTTTTTTTACTACCAAATCATATATTGGTTTGATATTTTTATGTCGCTCTTCCATTTTTCACTCCTTATTTTTTTAAATTATAATATTTTTTTAAATTTTTACTTTCTGCCCTATTCTTAACTTTATTATACTAGAAAAAAATGTTTTTTTCTAATGATATCACTGTTCTACATGAAGTTCAAACACAAAAAAATCCAAGAAATGAACCTTTCGATTCTTTCTTGGATTTCTTGCTCTTCTAAACTATCTAAATAGATAATGTTAAAGATTTATTTTTCGATGATTTAGTAATTTTTTTACTCTTCATCTTTTTTTACGTCTTTTAGCAACTGCTAGTAAGCTTCCTAGTACAGCTAATCCTAGACCTGCTAGTCCTGTATTAGTTTCAGCTTCACCTGTATTTGCTAAACGTTTTTGTAGTTTTTTTCAACTTTACCAGTTGGTGTTGGTTTGATATTTTTCATCAACTTTTGGTGTTGTTGGAGTTGGTTGTGGTTTATTATCTTCTCCATTACCTTCTGGTTTTAGTTGGAGTAACTTTTCTGAAGATATGTGTTACAACATCATCTTTAGTTTCTGTTCTTACGAATTCGTATCCTGCAATTTCTCCATGTTCAAAGGCTTCATTAGCTTCACCTAATACTGCTGGTGCTTTTTGCATCCGCCGGTTTCAATTCGTTACCTTCTTCATCAGTCCATTTAGTGATGATTAATTTAACTTCAGGTGATTCTGCTGGTTCTCCATTTACTCCGCCGTTGAATTCTGGAACAACCACTACTGGAGGATTGACTATTATCAATTCTTCTGCTGAGATTCCATGAGTAATCTTTGTCGTTGGATCTTTTTATTGTTGCATTTCCTTTTTTTCATCAACAGTTACTACTTTACCTGGATTAGCTTTCCCTACTGATTCTTTAACTTTATCTTGTTCTTCTTTTTGTTAATTTATCAGGATCTTTTACTGGAACTTTGTCTGTTGGCATTACCGGAATAAAGTCTTGGCTTACTAAGTCTGTTCCCGGAATTTCGTGACTGATTCCTGTTGTTGGGTCTGTCACTGTTGCTGTTCCGTCTTCTCCTACCATTACTTCCTTACACGGGTTCTTCGCTTTGACTTTGTCTTCCACTTGTTTTTTTCTCTTCTGGAGTTAAGTGTGCTTTGTCTTTCGCTGGAACTTTGTCGGTTGGTTTCACTGGTGTGAAGTCTTGGTTTTACTAAGTCTGTTCCTGGAATTTCGTGACTGATTCCTGTTGTTGGGTCTGTCACTGTTGCTGTTCCGTCTTCTCCTACCATTACTTCCTTACCCAGGGTTCTTCGCTTTGACTTTATCTTCCACTTGTTTTTTTCTCTTCTGGAGTTAAGTGTGCTTTGTCTTTCGCTGGAACTTTTGTCGGTTGGTTTCACTGGTGTGAAGTCTTGGTTTACTAAGTCTGTTCACGGAATTTCGTGACTGATTCCTGTTGTTGGGTCTGTCACTGTTGCTGTTCCGTCTTCTCCTACCATTACTTCCTTACCCAGGTTCTTCGCTTTGACTTTGTCTTCCACTTGTTTTTTTCTCTTCTGGAGTTAAGTGTGCTTTGTCTTTCGCTGGAACTTTGTCATCTGGTTTCACTGGTGTGAAGTCTTTAACAGTTAAATCTTCCACAGGTATTAATGTTGATTCTCCAGTATTCTTATCTGTTACCGTTACATTACCTTTATCATCAACTTTAACTTCCTTATCTGGGTTAGCTTTTTTTAACTCTATTCTCTAATTCCGTTATTTCTTTCGGTGTTAAATGTTCAGGATTTGGAACTACAAGCGGTAACGGAATTTCAACTTTGAAGTCAATTGCTGGTTCACCTTTGGCGCTAGTAAGTTTCGCTGGTACTGCTACTGCATCTCCTGCTTTCGGTAATTTACCTACTTCTGTTGCTGTCGGTACTTGGTTACCTCCTGTTGTTGGTAAGTCCGCATTTGGTACTGTGATGATTCCGCCTACTCCTACTGTGTAGTCTTTTTCCGTTTAAGTTTACTTTTAGAGTTTTGTGGGTAGTCTCCTCCACCTGGTTTTGTGACTTTATAGTCCACATCTCCATTGGCTTTTTCTATCGCCTTCTTGAACTAACGTTGGTTTTTCACTGTCCACCATCTTCGCTGGTACTGCTACTGCATCTCCTGCTTTCGGTAATTTACCTACTTCTGTTGCTGTCGGTACTTGGTTACCTCCTGTTGTTGGTAAGTCCGCATTTGGTACTGTGATGATTCCGCCTACTCCTACTGTGTAGTCTTTTCCGTTTAAGTTTACTTTAGAGTTTTTGTGGGTAGTCTCCTCCACCTGGTTTTTGTGACTTTATAGTCCACATCTCCATTGGCTTTTCTATCGCCTTCTTGAACTAACGTTGGTTTTTCACTGTCCACCATCTTCGCTGGTACTGCTACTGCATCTCCTGCTTTCGGTAATTTACCTACTTCTGTTGCTGTCGGTACTTGGTTACCTCCTGTTGTTGGTAAGTCCGCATTTGGTACTGTGATGATTCCGCCTACTCCTACTGTGTAGTCTTTTCCGTTTAAGTTTACTTTTAGAGTTTTGTGGGTAGTCTCCTCCACCTGGTTTTTGTGACTTTATAGTCCACATCTCCATTGGCTTTTCTATCGCCTTCTTGAACTAACGTTGGTTTTTCACTGTCTACCATCTTCGCTGGTACTGCTACTGCATCTCCTGCTTTCGGTAATTTACCTACTTCTGTTGCTGTCGGTACTTGGTTACCTCCTGTTGTTGGTAAGTCCGCATTTGGTACTGTGATGATTCCGCCTACTCCTACTGTGTAGTCTTTTTCCGTTTAAGTTTACTTTAGAGTTTTTGTGGGTAGTCTCCTCCACCTGGTTTTTGTGACTTTATAGTCCACATCTCCATTGGCTTTTTCTATCGCCTTCTTGAACTAACGTTGGTTTTTCACTGTCTACCATCTTCGCTGGTACTGCTACTGCATCTCCTGCTTTCGGTAATTTACCTACTTCTGTTGCTGTCGGTACTTGGTTACCTCCTGTTGTTGGTAAGTCCGCATTTGGTACTGTGATGATTCCGCCTACTCCTACTGTGTAGTCTTTTCCGTTTAAGTTTACTTTAGAGTTTTGTGGGTAGTCTCCTCCACCTGGTTTTTGTGACTTTATAGTCCACATCTCCATTGGCTTTTTCTATCGCCTTCTTGAACTAACGTTGGTTTTTCACTGTCTACCATCTTCGCTGGTACTGCTACTGCATCTCCTGCTTTCGGTAATTTACCTACTTCTGTTGCTGTCGGTACTTGGTTACCTCCTGTTGTTGGTAAGTCCGCATTTGGTACTGTGATGATTCCGCCTACTCCTACTGTGTAGTCTTTTCCGTTTAAGTTTACTTTAGAGTTTTGTGGGTAGTCTCCTCCACCTGGTTTTTGTGACTTTATAGTCCACATCTCCATTGGCTTTTTCTATCGCCTTCTTGAACTAACGTTGGTTTTTCACTGTCTACCATCTTCGCTGGTACTGCTACTGCATCTCCTGCTTTCGGTAATTTACCTACTTCTGTTGCTGTCGGTACTTGGTTACCTCCTGTTGTTGGTAAGTCCGCATTTGGTACTGTGATGATTCCGCCTACTCCTACTGTGTAGTCTTTTCCGTTTAAGTTTACTTTAGAGTTTTGTGGGTAGTCTCCTCCACCTGGTTTTGTGACTTTATAGTCCACATCTCCATTGGCTTTTCTATCGCCTTCTTGAACTAACGTTGGTTTTTCACTGTCTACCATCTTCGCTGGTACTGCTACTGCATCTCCTGCTTTCGGTAATTTACCTACTTCTGTTGCTGTCGGTACTTGGTTACCTCCTGTTGTTGGTAAGTCCGCATTTGGTACTGTGATGATTCCGCCTACTCCTACTGTGTAGTCTTTTCCGTTTAAGTTTACTTTAGAGTTTTGTGGGTAGTCTCCTCCACCTGGTTTTGTGACTTTATAGTCCACATCTCCATTGGCTTTTCTATCGCCTTCTTGAACTAACGTTGGTTTTTCACTGTCTACCATCTTCGCTGGTACTGCTACTGCATCTCCTGCTTTCGGTAATTTACCTACTTCTGTTGCTGTCGGTACTTGGTTACCTCCTGTTGTTGGTAAGTCCGCATTTGGTACTGTGATGATTCCGCCTACTCCTACTGTGTAGTCTTTTTCCGTTTAAGTTTACTTTAGAGTTTTGTGGGTAGTCTCCTCCACCTGGTTTTGTGACTTTATAGTCCACATCTCCATTGGCTTTTTCTATCGCCTTCTTGAACTAACGTTGGTTTTTCACTGTCTACCATCTTCGCTGGTACTGCTACTGCATCTCCTGCTTTCGGTAATTTACCTACTTCTGTTGCTGTCGGTACTTGGTTACCTCCTGTTGTTGGTAAGTCCGCATTTGGTACTGTGATGATTCCGCCTACTCCTACTGTGTAGTCTTTTTCCGTTTAAGTTTACTTTAGAGTTTTTGTGGGTAGTCTCCTCCACCTGGTTTTTGTGACTTTATAGTCCACATCTCCATTGGCTTTTCTATCGCCTTCTTGAACTAACGTTGGTTTTTCACTGTCTACCATCTTCGCTGGTACTGCTACTGCATCTCCTGCTTTCGGTAATTTACCTACTTCTGTTGCTGTCGGTGCTTGGTTACCTCCTGTTGTTGGTAAGTCCGCATTTGGTACTGTGATGATTCCGCCTACTCCTACTGTGTAGTCTTTTCCGTTTAAGTTTACTTTAGAGTTTTTGTGGGTAGTCTCCTCCACCTGGTTTTGTGACTTTATAGTCCACATCTCCATTGGCTTTTCTATCGCCTTCTTGAACTAACGTTGGTTTTTCACTGTCTACCATCTTCGCTGGTACTGCTACTGCATCTCCTGCTTTCGGTAATTTACCTACTTCTGTTGCTGTCGGTACTTGGTTACCTCCTGTTGTTGGTAAGTCCGCATTTGGTACTGTGATGATTCCGCCTACTCCTACTGTGTAGTCTTTTTCCGTTTTAAGTTTACTTTAGAGTTTTGTGGGTAGTCTCCTCCACCTGGTTTTGTGACTTTATAGTCCACATCTCCATTGGCTTTTTCTATCGCCTTCTTGAACTAACGTTGGTTTTTCACTGTCTACCATCTTCGCTGGTACTGCTACTGCATCTCCTGCTTTCGGTAATTTACCTACTTCTGTTGCTGTCGGTACTTGGTTACCTCCTGTTGTTGGTAAGTCCGCATTTGGTACTGTGATGATTCCGCCTACTCCTACTGTGTAGTCTTTTTCCGTTTAAGTTTACTTTAGAGTTTTTGTGGGTAGTCTCCTCCACCTGGTTTTTGTGACTTTATAGTCCACATCTCCATTGGCTTTTCTATCGCCTTCTTGAACTAACGTTGGTTTTTCACTGTCTACCATCTTCGCTGGTACTGCTACTGCATCTCCTGCTTTCGGTAATTTACCTACTTCTGTTGCTGTCGGTACTTGGTTACCTCCTGTTGTTGGTAAGTCCGCATTTGGTACTGTGATGATTCCGCCTACTCCTACTGTGTAGTCTTTTCCGTTTAAGTTTACTTTAGAGTTTTTGTGGGTAGTCTCCTCCACCTGGTTTTGTGACTTTATAGTCCACATCTCCATTGGCTTTTCTATCGCCTTCTTGAACTAACGTTGGTTTTTCACTGTCTACCATCTTCGCTGGTACTGCTACTGCATCTCCTGCTTTCGGTAATTTACCTACTTCTGTTGCTGTCGGTACTTGGTTACCTCCTGTTGTTGGTAAGTCCGCATTTGGTACTGTGATGATTCCGCCTACTCCTACTGTGTAGTCTTTTTCCGTTTAAGTTTACTTTAGAGTTTTTGTGGGTAGTCTCCTCCACCTGGTTTTGTGACTTTATAGTCCACATCTCCATTGGCTTTTCTATCGCCTTCTTGAACTAACGTTGGTTTTTCACTGTCTACCATCTTCGCTGGTACTGCTACTGCATCTCCTGCTTTCGGTAATTTACCTACTTCTGTTGCTGTCGGTACTTGGTTTACCTCCTGTTGTTGGTAAGTCCGCATTTGGTACTGTGATGATTCCGCCTACTCCTACTGTGTAGTCTTTTCCGTTTAAGTTTACTTTAGAGTTTTTGTGGGTAGTCTCCTCCACCTGGTTTTTGTGACTTTATAGTCCACATCTCCATTGGCTTTTCTATCGCCTTCTTGAACTAACGTTGGTTTTTCACTGTCTACCATCTTCGCTGGTACTGCTACTGCATCTCCTGCTTTCGGTAATTTACCTACTTCTGTTGCTGTCGGTACTTGGTTACCTCCTGTTGTTGGTAAGTCCGCATTTGGTACTGTGATGATTCCGCCTACTCCTACTGTGTAGTCTTTTTCCGTTTAAGTTTACTTTAGAGTTTTTGTGGGTAGTCTCCTCCACCTGGTTTTTGTGACTTTATAGTCCACATCTCCATTGGCTTTTCTATCGCCTTCTTGAACTAACGTTGGTTTTTCACTGTCTACCATCTTCGCTGGTACTGCTACTGCATCTCCTGCTTTCGGTAATTTACCTACTTCTGTTGCTGTCGGTACTTGGTTACCTCCTGTTGTTGGTAAGTCCGCATTTGGTACTGTGATGATTCCGCCTACTCCTACTGTGTAGTCTTTTCCGTTTAAGTTTACTTTAGAGTTTTTGTGGGTAGTCTCCTCCACCTGGTTTTTGTGACTTTATAGTCCACATCTCCATTGGCTTTTCTATCGCCTTCTTGAACTAACGTTGGTTTTTCACTGTCTACCATCTTCGCTGGTACTGCTACTGCATCTCCTGCTTTCGGTAATTTACCTACTTCTGTTGCTGTCGGTACTTGGTTACCTCCTGTTGTTGGTAAGTCCGCATTTGGTACTGTGATGATTCCGCCTACTCCTACTGTGTAGTCTTTTTCCGTTTAAGTTTACTTTAGAGTTTTTGTGGGTAGTCTCCTCCACCTGGTTTTGTGACTTTATAGTCCACATCTCCATTGGCTTTTCTATCGCCTTCTTGAACTAACGTTGGTTTTTCACTGTCTACCATCTTCGCTGGTATCACCTTATTGTCTTCAGTTTCTGCTGGGAGTTTTTGTTCCTTCTGTTACGGTAACTTTTTCCGGTTTGTACTGTGTCTCTTAATTGTTCGTTCTTAATTGTGATTGTTCCATCTTTTTACCTTAAATGTTCCATCAATTCCGGGTACAGTAACCACTGAATTATCTGGGTAATTAGTATCGTCATGTCGCTTGATTGTTAGTGTCACATCTCCTGTTGTTTCATCTTGTGGGTTAACTGTAACATTAGGTGCTGCTGGGGCAACTTTTAGTGTCACAGTTGTATTTTCTTTAGATCCATCATTATAGGTAATTACTACTGGTACTGGAGTCTCACTATCTGGCGTTAATGTTGGTAATGTTCCATCAGATGTTACAGATGTGATTCCAGCATTTTGATAAGTTTTTTTGTTACGCCATTATCAATAACACCTGTAACTCCTGTTGCTGAATAAAGGTCCGTTCCATTCCAACTATCAGTTGGTTTCTTAATGATATCTGCTTTTGTAACTTTATGTGAGTTTGATGTGATTACTGTTGTAGTTGGATTACTCTTCGTTTCACCATTTCCTGCTGTAGCTACCGCTGTTATTGTATATGTTCCATCTTCATGAGAGCCAAATTTCCATTTGTTCTCTGGAGATTTTGTAAGAAGTCCATTCGGTAATGACCAATTTTTCTGATTTTTTTAGCTACTAATGTAGTTGCAGTTTCATTTCCTTTAGAAATTTTTAAACGTTACTTCATCTGCATCAGTTGGAATATTAATTTCTGTTTCACCATTTTGTTTATGACTGTAAGTTAACATTTGCGGAGCTTTTTCTGTTACTATTACAGTAACTGTACGATCTCTGGGTGATTTACAGTACTTGAAGTCCTTATTTCACTTAATTCGACAGTGTACTCTCTTCTTCCTACAGTCGTAATATCTGGTGTAATATTATTTTTTTCCAAACAGCCGTAAAATCTTCAGGGAAATTCTTCTCTACATTTTTCTCAGTATATTTGATACCTTTTTTTCGCATCATCTCTTAAAGCTTTTAATTCCGCACTTCCTTTAACACCTGTAATTGTTTTTCCTTCAAAAATTACGCTCTTTGGCTACACGAATTTCTCCAAAAATCACTTTCGGCATCAAAGACAATCTGCTTCACTTTAACTGGTAGTGAAGATGAACCTATCTCAGCTGTTTGATCTGTTTGACGTAAATAAGTATCATTAGGAAGTCTATAAGCCCATATTCCGCCATCCGTTAGTACACTTTCTCCTGGTGCTAATGTTTCTGGTGTTTTCCCGGATTTTTCGTTATAGTGATTTCTTGACCAGTTTGTAGTTGAAGTTTTACTTCGGTAGCACTTTCAAGCGCAGTACCTTTGACTATACGATCTATATCTTGTAACTTAGGTTCATGTTCATCACCAGCTGTTGCAGTAAATGTCGGCACTGTCGGTTTCGCTACTTGTGTATGAGAAATATCAATAGTAGATCCATCTGGGAAGTTGACAGTTACTACCTTCGTTTTATCATTTGTATTACCTTTAGTATAAGTAACACCTGTTGGTAGATTTCTATTATTAGCATTAACCTCTTCAACTTTACCTTTGAAACGTTCTTTCGCTGCATCAGTAAAATTACCATTATTGATATCAGAATCATTGTAGACAACTTTATCTGTATTAACCGGATACAGCACTTTTATTTCGATAAAAGTCTGCCATAGCTTTAACGACAACAGGTGTACTATTATCAGATTCTGTTTTTTTCTTTTTTTCAACATTAGGCATATAGACAACTTTTGCTATAATCTTCTTATCAGCAGTAAGTGTTTGACCTTGAGTTAATGGAACCGAGATACCATCCTTCTTAGTGAACTCTCCTTCTTTAGCGACTACTTGTTCACCAATTTTAACAGGATCTACTGTAGGGTCAGTTACATCATAAAGCTCTACCGTTGTTCCACTGTTAACATTATTTACCGTAACACTATTAGCTCCCGCTGTCACTGGTTGAACTTGCGGAGTTAATGGCTTAACAGTAAACGTTACATCAAATTTTTCAGAACGTGTCCAATTTATAGCACTATCGTCATCTCCTGACATATAGACTTCAATACCATCTCTATACTTACCAAGATAATTAGCATTTTGACGTGCTTCATCTCTTTGATATCTTGCATATTCTGAACGACCAGTTTCTGAAGTCGACTTCCAGAAAGAAGAATTCTTCGGAGAATTTGTAGTAAAGAAAATTTGTGAATTGTTAGAATGTTCTAGCGCCTTATTGAAATTCACTCCATAAGTTGTCGTCACCTCTGTATGTTTAGGAGTAGCATGATAAACTTTCAGATTGATATCAATAATTTTCTCAACACTTCCTACTGTTCCATCAGCATTTGTAACACTATAAGTAACTTTTTACGCTACCTTTTGTATTATTTCCAGTAGTGTCAGTCTGAACCGATGTAATTGGCTTATTAATCCACGCCACCGTCACACCATTTTCTGGTATATTTACATTTCCATTTTCTTGATTTTTAAATTGAACGTAACTTGAAGCATCCTCTCCTTCAGGTAATCCTTTATTTAACAGCGTTGTAAATTTATCTTTTTTTAGCTACAGCTGTTGGATATACCGTCACCGGAACATCTACATCTGCCTGAGTATAACCATTCACACTAATCGTCACAAGCTTATTCACAGTTCCTACTGTCGCTGTTGTAGGTGCGCCATCTTTCCACGTTGCAGAAGTTACAGTTACTCCTGTAGGCATTTCCACAAAGTTACTTGCAGTAGCTACATTCGGAATAGTTCCATCTTTAATCGCGTAGATAGGTTTAGATTTCACAGCAAGTAAAGAAACCGTTTTAATCGTTTTATTCCCTTTTTGTCACGAACAAGAATTTTTTTACATCAGTCTTAGATGGTGTAGCGAGTGTCCCTTTAATAGTTCTATTTGTACTATCATAACTCAATCCTTGTGGTAAATTTTTCACTTCTACATTAGTGTAATCTACCCCCACTCCTGAATCAGATAAATTCAAACTTAAATTGATTGGTTTCCCAGTTTGAACTATAGTATTCCCTAAACCGATTTCCGGTTTATTCTGATCTCCATTTGTAGCAGTTGCATTTCCTTTATCACTCTCTATACTATCAGAAGTTATCACTTTTGCTTTGATATTACTGCCATCCTTAACAGCCACATCTTTTATCGTAATTTTACCTGAAGTTTCATCAATGCTAATAATATCATCTTTCGCACCTTCTGTAATACTCCATCTATTCTGATTATTTTTTTTATCGCCTTAACAGTTGTTTGATTATGTTCTTGGAACGTATCTTTCTCCGTTTCCGTTAAAAATACTAATAGTCGGAGATGGAGTATAAGTCACTTCAATTTATTCACATTTGTTTCATTCGCTGGAGTTACGGTAACATCGCCGTTAGTTTCAGCAGTTACAGTCGGAGCTGTTGGTTTCACATTAACTTTTACTTCGATTGTTTTAGTAGGTTGTTTTTGTGTCGCATTTGGTTGATCATTTCCACTTTGTGACGGTGGTAATGTCACTTTCACTCGGAACGTTTGTACTCCAGAAACATTTGCTATTGGATTTTCCTTCGTTCCAGTTGCGTTAACCCATTCATAAGTCGTACCATCTGGTAATCCATCTGAACCTGTAACAGTTGTCACCGCTGCTTTAGCATTATTAGAATTTAAAGTAGCACCTTTTTCAACTGTAACTTTTGTTGCATTAGCTTGTATATCAAACACTTTATGAGTCAATGTGACTGTATGTTCTAATTTCTCCGTAGCATTTGATGGATTATCTGCAAATCGACTGTAGCCATACTTACCACCATATGTGTAAGTTGTTGTGCCTACATTATCAGCCGCAAGCGCTGCTCTAAAACCTGTAGCAGATTTTTTTCAACTCCATCACTCGCTTTATAAATCCATGTCATATTATCAGGAATATTTTTTTCCAGTATTATGATAAAAATCAGAATCACTATCATTACGTGCAACATCTTTAAAAATCATAAATCGTTTCAGCAATCGGGAATTTGCTTAGAACTTTATAAGTTACATTTATTTTTTTTAACAGTTCGGTCTGCAAATGTAATTGTTGCTGCTGCTGTTTTACTAACAGTTTTATCATGATTTGCAGGCATACTTGTATCTAAATTAGTAAATGTAACTGTCGTATTACTCGGAATATCTACCTTACTATCACCATCTTGTAATTGTACTAAACTGCGTTTATCTGCATCTGATAGAGTTTCATCTTGTTTTACGTTCACAACAGGACGTGCTACTACGTTATAGTTTTGGGTTACAGGTACAGTCACTTCATCTGTTGAGTTATCTGGATAAGTAACTATCACCGTTACAACCTTTTTACCACCAACTTCTTTAATTGCCCCATTATCTTTTAGTGTCTTAGTCACTCCACCTGCTGCTTTTGCCTCTGCAGATAAATCTGTTACATTCACTTGGTCAGTGATTTTCTTAATATCTTCTGAAGACGTCACAGATGTACCTAAATTATTGAAAGCTACAGGGGTTGTTACATTATTCGGTGTATATTTTTCTGCTTGTTTTTTTCACAACCATTTTAAATTTAACAGTTGTATTATTAGCTGGAGTTGTTTTGTCAGAAACTCTTACCGTTACAATTTTCTCTTCAAGAGCATTCGTTTTTTCCACTACGCCTGTAATAGTGTGACTTAATGGATTCGTTTCTGTAGCATTATCACTAGATAGCGGCTCTTCTCTATCTGCATTACTAGCTTTATTAAACCAAACACCGCTTGGAACATCGCTACCTGTAAAGCCTTGAATCTTACCTGTATTATCTGATGCTTTTACCGTAACATTCGCTTTTTTTCTCCACGATATACCGTCACTTTTGGTAAGTTTGCATCAGAAGTTCCTTCTGTCAATGAAACATCCTGACCATTATCACCGACTAATTTGACAGTTGGTTTAACTTTTTCTTCTACTTTAAACCATCCAACTACCGATTCTTCAGATACATTACCAGAACGATCTGTTGTTTTAGCAATAACTTTATAATAAGAAGTTCCATTCCCTTGTTCAGCTGTTCTTACAATAGCTGATAGCGCATCTGTATCTTCACTATTATCTGTTACAACTTTTTGTACGACTACTTTTCCCCGTCTTTTTGAATATACATTTCTAATTTCGCTTTTGCTTGATCAGAACTGTCATAATTATCCGTTACTGTTACTTTTAGATTTCAAGAAGTCAACAGTTACTTTTTCCATTAGAGCCTGTAGAAACATTTTGCGCATTTGTTATAGTTTCTTTTGTTGCTGCTAAAGTGCTACTAGACGGACGAGATACTTCTGGTTTAACTGGATCTACTGGTACAAAATAAACATTAATTACATTATCTGTATTATCTTTAGTTGTATTTCTTTCACTTAGAACACTATCATTTACATAAGATGAAGAAATATAGAGTTGTTTCCTATCTATCAAACTTTCTCCATTATTTAATTTTTCCAATAACATGAGGTATAGCTTGGCTGGCGCTAGTATTTTGTCCACCGATACTATCACTATCTTTCAAGCTAGTAGCAGTTCCATTACCATGACTCTCAGATACTAGAGGATTTCCTCCTGTATTTTTGAACATTTCCTCCACCTGATAAATTAGAATAACTAACCAAATCCAAAAACATTATGTGGTTCATTATTTTTTTGAATGTTTCGATTGTCTTGTAAACTAAATCCATTTGTTCTTGTAGAAGCATCAAACTTATCTTGACCATTTAGTACAACAAGTGATGGTTGACCATTAGCTTTATTTTTCTTAGGTGTCGCTTTAATCTTCTTCAGAACCTCATTGATGTCTAGACCTTTATTCGCAATCGTAGCATCGAATTTGTAAATTAAAGATTTTCCATCTTGACTCCAAGACAATCCTAAATCCGTTGGACGTGAAAGCAGGTTTTTCCTCCATCTACAAAAAGTAATGTCATAATCTTTTACGAATATGAGCAAAACGAGTATAGCGGTTCTCAGTTGGATTAACCGTAGCTGTTGCAACTTTATTCTCATTATTTACAACACGTATCTCTCCCTGATCATTAATTATAATACGATCCTTAGATACATTTCTCAAGCTACCATTTTTATTTGCTTCATATATTGCTGTTTTTAATGCCTCTTTTTCACTTGTAGTAAGAGCTCCTTTACGAGCTTGAACAATTAGTTTGTCATCAGAAAGAGTAGCTAAATTAAATGTTCCTGTAACAGTAGCGTTATTACTATTAACTGAACTCACATCATAAGCAGCTGTACCACTACCTCCTGTCACTTTTACTACAGCATGGACTTGTTGGTTTTCTGCAAGATTGCTTGTATAATTACCATTTTCAAAAGTTACAGAAGTTGTACCGTTTAACTCTGCTTTAGTTACTGTTTTACTAGCTACTTTTGTATTCCCTTGATAAAGATCAACCGTTATAGTTGCCCCATCTTGTAATTGAGCAGAGGTTGGAAGATTACTTACAGTAACATCTGGTTTTCTTCCCGCTGTACCGTAAAATTGTTCTGCTGTAATCGTTGGAGCATTAGGACGAACGTTAAATTCAACATTTCTTTCTAAATATCCTCTTCCTGCTACTGAACTAGTATCACCTGTTAAACCTGTTGCAGGGTTTGTTGGCAACCCTTTTGCACTAGCATCATCTCGGAAATACGCTCTAGCTTTTAACCGAATGTTTGCCAATCTTATCAAAAAGAAACTGTCTCACTAATATTTTTTTCCATTTAGATAACGGAATTTCATATCACTAGGGAAGTATCTATCATCTGAATTTGTTCCATCCGTTGTTCTTAAATAATAATTCGGATCTACACTTGATTCATTTAATCCTAATACATCAGAACGAGTGGTAGCATTAACTTCTGTTCCTCTTTCCTCAAAAAGCTAAATCGACTACTTTCACCTTGAATTTAAGAGTAGCTTTATTTCCTTTATCTACACTTCCTGTCGCATCGTCTGAAACTTTTTAATGTTACAACATGCTCACCAAGAGGAGAATCTGCAGCAACCTTTTCCACTAATATTAACAGTTGCTTCATGCCCTTCAGTCGCTCCTGTTTTATTAACAACAGGACCATTTTGCAGACTTACACCACTTGGCAATCCTGAACCTACTGTTAAATTAACATTCCCAGTTTCTCCATTATCAGAAACTTTAAGTTTTACATTAAAAAGTAGCACCTTTAAAAAAATAGTTACCTCTGGAATGTTAGTCTGATTTTTCAGTCAGAACAGTTTCTGTATTATTAGTCGGTTGAACAAACGTCACTTTCGGCGGTAATGAATCCTTCGGTTTTTACTGTAATAGTTAATTCTTTCGAGTTGAAGTCGCCGTAGTCCAGTTTTTTTGCGCGGGCTATTATCTCTAGCTTTTATAGTGACTGTAAACCCAGTTGACGGATACTCATATTCTCCATTAGCTTTTCTATTTAGTTTTAATGTAAGCAGTGCTGTAGCGTCTTGATCTTTTCCACTATATTTACTACCTGAAAATGTTGTTGAAGTACTATTATAGTTACCACCAGTAATTGTATAATCAACCGTTTTATCACTTCCTAATGAACTAAATTCAAAACCTCGTCCGCCTGCATTGTCTTCAATTTTAATATTTAATTTAATTTCGCCATTTACATGATTCGCTGATAAAGTCACCGCTCCATTCGAGTTCCCTTGTCTCCATGTAGTTCCATCTTTAACACTAATTGTTGGCGGTGTTCTATCCTCATTTTTTTGCTGTAGCTGTGGCTTCTTCACTTATTAATTCATCTGATCCATTTGCTTGCGCTTGGGCTTTTACCAAACTACCATCATCTACCTTAGTAGCGTTTATAGTTAATAAACCTGAATTAGCATTGATTTCAATTCCTTCAGATCCACTATTAAGACTCCATCTATTCCCACTCTTAGTAGCACTTATACTTTGTTCATGTTTACTTTCATCAATATACTTAACACTCAATCTGTCAGCATTCCCATTCGGTTGTACTGTTACAGAACCATCATCTAGTGGAGTAACAGTTGGTTTGTCAGTTTGTTTTTTTACTGTTACTGTTGCTTCAGGACTCGCATCACTATTTCCATACCATGCTTTTAGCTTTCACAGTCGTTCCGATTTTAGCAACACCAGATCTCAAAGTGAAAGTTTCTCTTGAAATATCAATACCATCTGCTCCAGTTCCACTCTTAGACCATTCTTTATTCTGGTTATTACGTATCAAGGTTGCTGTTTTTTCTTGTCCGCTAGTCTTATCAGTATAAGTAATTTCTAACTTATCTGCTTTTTCCGTACTTGGGGATACAGCTATATTTCCTACACCATTTATGCTAATATTCGGCTTAGTAGGTGCTTCTTGTAATCCTCTCGCCATGAAGTATTGCTTTGCAGAGCTATTCTCTAGTGTTCTCATACCAGCGGCGTAATAAAGAGGAGCGTATTTATAATCTGTATGTGTAACATACTGAAGTTTTACTTCACCTTCATCAAGCGTAAAGTGATATAATTTTTCAGTGTTTTCATGTAATCCCGACATATTCCTAGCAGCTTTGCCCCTCACAGCATCTGGAACTTCCGTACCCCATGATATACTATTAAATCTATTAGCAACAGGTCCCAAATAATAATAACCTCCGGCATTACGACTATCCACTGGATTATCATTCTCAACTCGTGCTCCCCCACCTACTTTAGGTGCAATCGTCGAATTAGTGACATCTGTCAAGCTTCTAAAAATCAGTATTAAAAATCATAACCACCTTTTAGCCGGTCCAATAACAGCTTTTTTTATCATTTCCTATAAGTTCTTTAATTTTTTTCAAAACTATCTCTCGATGATCCATTATCCGTACGTGTCCTTTTTCTTGTAATCGCTTCGATATTTTTTTATTGTATGATTTTTTTAGGTAAAGTAAACCAATAAAAAGCGTTTTTGGTGTGTTTTAAATCCACTATTAAAAGTAATAATCCATCGGAAATTACCCTCACCAATATCTTCTACAGAAACCTTAGCCTCATCATAAGCTTCACTGACATCTACTAAATTACTATCTTTAACTCTTTTTATCGGTTAAAGTTCTTCTCAACGCATACAAATAAGTCTCAGGAAGAAGACCAGAACCGTCACCTTTTTGAACAATATATGCCCTTTTTCGTATTCAGTGCTGTTGATGCATCTCTAAAATCAGCGCCTCTCCATTCTATTCCCATTTATAACATCACGTTTCCCTGAGTTTTCACGAGTAACAGCAAGCGCTAATTTCCTTTCAGCTACTTTCCCTTCTTTATATAGTTCTTTTATTTCTGAAAGCGTTAATTCTGGATTTTTTTAGTCCATTTTTCAACAGAACGAACAATATCTTCTACACCTTTTTAGCAATTCCTTAGTTTCAGGGCGTGTAATTTCGCTAGCAGTATTAAAAATATTTCTCTAAATTGCCAGATAGTGTTTCTAGTTTTTTTCTTTTTCAGCTTCTATCGTAGACTTTTTCTGTAGTTTTATCTTCTTTAGCGCCCGAAATTTGCTTCGACTCTTTTTTTCTATAACATTAGATTTTTTTCTTTTTTTATCTTCAACTTGTCTATTAGTATCTTCTTTATCCGATACTTTCTCATCAACATCTTTGATAGCTTCTTGGAATTTCGCCGTAGCCTTAGTTAATTCTTCAACTTGTTTTTTTACTTCTTCTGCTGTCGCATTTTCTTTTTTTAACAATTCTTTAGCATCAGCCAAGACTTTATCTAATTCTTTAGAAATACCACTGATTTTTTCTTTATCTTGCACACCCTTAACTAATGTTTCTAAATTAATTGCTAATTTATTTAGTTCTGTTTTATCTACTTTTTGCAGTTGGTAATGCTGTTGCTGTTGTAGCCGGAGTATTTTGAGGTGTTGTCCTTTTTCCAGTATCTACATCATCTTTCTTATCACCACTTGTAGAACTAGCACTTGCCTCTGTCCCACCTTGACTACCTTGCGATGTAGGAATATTCTCTGCTTTAGCCGACATTCCGCCACCAAAGAAAATAAGAGATGCTACAGCTACACTGGCAGCACCAAAAATGATATTTCCTTATAGAAAAAAACGCGTAAGCTTTTTCTCCATCTTTATATCTAAATCCCATAATAGAATGTATCCTTTCAATTTAATTATAAGTACATAAAAAGTTGACAAATTTTAAAAAAACTGAACATATGGAACATTATTTATTATTTCATAATGTTATAGTCTAATTTCATATTTGACTCCCTATATTTAGTAAAAATTTTTTTGTCTACTAAATATAATTCAGATTAATACGATAATTAAATTCATCAACAATCTTGTATCATTACCTTTAAGTATACTACTTATCAACATTTCAGTCAATATCAGCTCTTTTTTTATCATCTATTAATTATTTAAAAAAATAATTTAAAATATGCTCAAAAAATGTAAACGTCCAACAAAAACCTTATAATAATGACTTTATAAATAACTTTGCAACAAAAAAATTATGAATTCCTATTGTAGAAATATTAATATATTTGTTAAATTCACGATAACATCAAGCAAAGACAAGCATTACCCCTTACTTTAAATATACTTAAAAATTTTTATATTATTCATCTGATATATTGTATAATTAATCCATAAAAAGTATAAAAAAAGAGGCGACTCAAAAAAATCGTAATTTCTTAAGAAATCGATTTTTTTAAAGTCACCCCCACGCAAAGTTTATTAGATATCTAAAAAGCTTTTTATAAAGCGAATTTAGTCATCAACAAACCGCTACGTCCATGAGTTCTCATATAAACTTTTTTTAAAAATTAGGACTTTTTGAGGCAGTCCTTTACCCCATTTTTTTCAAAATCAACCACACTCGATAAAGAGTTAGAAATTCTTACTCTTTTATGACATTATTCGATTCTAAACAATTTATCCTCTTGCGATAACTCTACAACAACATTTTCTTTATCCAATAGATTATCAGGCAACTTATCTTTCAATATTGAAATTACTAATTGTATATCTTTTTCCATAACAAAATCTGCAACCTTCAACAATTGATTATCATGCATCAATTCTTTTTTTGTCATTTAATAAAAAAAGTACAAGCAAGATATTTTTCTCTTCATACGCAAACATTATGTACGCCAAATCAAAAACATAGAATTTCTCCTTGTTTTTCCTGAACTCATATTTGAGTTAAATGTGCTAAATTTGTATATCGGCTTATTCGTCTTTTTATGATTGATAATCTCGTATGTTAAAGCATATTTTTTTCTCCATATAGTTCATATGATACCGATGAAAAAAATATTTATTAAATTTCGTTATTTGTTTTTTTTAAGTTTTTTTCTTCAAAAAGTTGATGAATATAAATATTGATCAATATTTTTCAAGTTCTTTTTCTATTAATTCAAGAGTTGAATCCACCTCATTTATTTGTGAAATTATATTTTCATATTCACCTTTTTAATCTATATTTTTTTCATTTATTTCAGAAATAATTTTTTTCTAAATCATTAAAAAGAATCACTTTTGGAAATTTTTTTAACGATAACACTTTTTTTCATCACATAACAATTCTTTTTAAAGTTCTCTTTTCATTTTCAATTTTATCATTTAAAGAAGGTAATTCTTTTTGTTATAAATGAAATTTTTTTCTACTATCATTTTATTATGATATGCAACTAAATCTTCAAAAGTTTTTTTTGTAAATTAGGAATATATTCTTTTGACTCATTATACAACGATCTTAATTGATCTAAATCAATTAAAGACACATCTTTTTCCATCTCATTTTTTTGGCTTCAACAATCATATCTCTTCGTATTTCTAGTTTACTAATAAGGGAACTTAATCTATTTATTTTATATTTTATTTCATTTAATTTATTTAAATCCTCTTCAAAATTCTCATTTATATTCAATAATGATTTTTTTTGTTTTTTTAACTCAACTATTTCATCTTCTATGATCGCCAATGCTACCTCATATGAATGTTTTTTTCAATTCTTTTCTTTATATGCAATCTCCTGATTCATCTGATAAGTAAGTGCTTGTTTTTTTCGCTCCGCTATCAAATCCACATCCTAAAAGATATAAATATAAAGTTTCATATTCAACATCAGAAGTAAAAAGAATTTAATGTTTTTTTAATGTCTTATTAATACTATTGTCATTATATCTAATATTATGAGATATTATTTGTTTAAAAAGAAGGTTTTTTTCATTTTTATGTTCTGGAAATATTTTTTTCTAACAATTCATTTTCAAAAATCTTTTTTTGCCATTGATTTACCATTTATTTTTTTCTTATAGCATTTTTTTCCCTGATAAAAAAATTACGTTCAATTACTAATCGTTCTTTATTTTTCTATATTAAATTCTTTTATTAAAGTTAATGTTACTAACACTTCGTGATTGATTAGAAAACTTTTAACTTCTTCATACACTTTATTTTTTTATTTTCTTCATCTGTATAAATATCCTTACCTTCTCCTCCAAGGCAAAAAAATAAATTAGTTTTTAAAACGGTTGTTTTGCCAACATTATTCCCTGTTAATTTTAAATTATCTGTTAAAGGGGTATTATCAATTATTAAATTCATACCCCTATGAAAAATTCATCTCTCGAATTGTTTCATTTTTAGTAGAAATTTTCAATTTTTTTCTATAAACATTTTTTTCACTACCCCCTTCTCGCTTATTTGAGCTAATTGTATTAAATACAACCAGTCTAAACTCAATACAAATACAGAAAGTGTCATGTTATTGGATTTTTTTACATTATGATATAATTCAAAAACTTTTTGCTCAGTTTGTTTTTTTCCAACTCTGCTAAAAATAATAGAACCATTATAATAAATGCTTAATTCCAGATGAATATTATCTGGTAGTAACATGATTATACCCCTCCGGATTCTTAAATATTTTTACATCTAATAAAAGCATCTACAACTATTATGTCCGTACACATATGTAATTCTTCTATAGGAATTTCTATAAAATTACTACTGTCAGTTATAACTTTCCTAACATAACCAATTATTTCGTAAAAAAATTTCCGTAGGAGCTTTGTCTATTTTATTTAATTCCCCATACTGTCTTCTAATTTCTTGTAATACTGAGTAACTTTTTATTTTTCCCTTCTTTATCAAACTCGCTATATATTTCATATTATCATATAAATTATTATCTTCTACTTATAGATTTAATTTCTTACCTATATATTAAATGTTGTTCACTTTTTTTATTAATTACGAACTTTTTTTAACAACCATTACTTCTGTTCTATTTTTGTCTTATTCTAATACAATTTTTATTTAAAAACTTTTTTTATCAAAACACTTGGAAATCGTTATGATAATAGTAACCTTTTCTATTTAATGCCCTGTCTTTACAATATGTATATCCACACTATTGAACTGTATCAACACAAATATAAAAATTCCCGAACAACAGTTTTATAAAACCTGTAAGATACAGTTTTTTTCTATATGAACAAATATTTTTTTAAAAAAATTAAACAAACCCCTTGAAATCCTTTTTCCGAAAGTGGTATAGTTTTTCTTTTGGAGGTATATTATGATAGTTCAATTAAAAAAACGTATCAAAAACAATATAAAGACGCCAACTTCAAACTAGAAAAATATATCATTTGATATTAATAAAAAAAGAAGTTATTGGAATTATCGGTAGAAATGGTACAGGAAAAAGTACAATTCTTAAAATGATAAATGGTATTGTTTCATATGATAGCGGAGATATTCTTTATAAAAAAACTCTTCTATTAAAAAAATATGGATGCAAGTACCCTTAGAAATACAAGAAAAAAATCTAGCCTATATATTCCAACACTCTAATCTTATTGATAACAAAAAGCGTATATTATCATTTGAGTTTAGTCTACAAATTAAATAAGGTTTCTGTTGATAAAAAGAAAAATAGATGATATTCTTGAATTCATGAATATCACAAGACTTAAAAAAATAGTCTTTGTGGGAGCCTAAGTGGTGGAGAACAACAAAAAGTTGCTATCGCTATGGCACTGTTACAAGAACCAGAAGTTCTACTTTGTGATGAAATCAGTTCAGCATTAGATACTAATAGTGAAAAAGAAATTTTTTTGCACTTTTTAAATAAATTGCGTACAACAACTGATATTTCAATTGTTATGATTTCACACAGCTTATCATTACTCAAGAACTTTTTGTGATCGAGTAGTAGTTATTGATGATTCTACAATAAAAGATATTGTCGTACCTAATAAAAAAATGCAAAAGACGATTACGACAGTAATTACTATAACTACGTAAAGGAGTTTTTTTACTAAATGATTGATTTATTTAAAGCCAATTACGATGGTATTATGAAAGCATTTTGGGAAACAAACTATATGATGATTTACTCAATGTTAACAGTATTTTTTTCATTTCCTACCATTAGGTATTATGCTATTTGCTTTCAGTCGTGATTATTTATTAAAAAAATAGAGCAGTTTATGAAGGACTTAGCATTTCTCTTAATGCCCTGCGTAGTGTTCCATTTCTAATTTTTTTGTATTCATATTAATCCCTGTAAATAGATTTCTATTTAAAAACATCTTTTGGGAATATTGCAGCAATTCTGCCTCTTACACTAGTCGGTGTAAGTATTTACGCACGTTTTGTTGAGCAAGCATTGATTAACGTTCCCAAAAAGATTGTTGACAGAGCTATAAGCATGGGGGCTACAAAAATACAAATTATAAGGTATTTCTTATTGCCAGCCACAATGGATAACTTAATCTTATCGTTCACCTACACTACTATAAGCCTACTAGCTTATACTACTGTAATGGGTGTAATTGGTGCTGGTGGTCTTGGAGAATTTGCCTTTAGATATGGGTACCAAGAATACAACTATGACTTAATGTATTTAATAGTAATAATATTTATTATATATGTATTTATTATTCAATCTATAGGTTATGGATTAGCTAAACGTTTCACAAACAAGAAGGAGAAATAGATTAATGAAAAAAAGTATTATCTATTGTTGCTAGTCTTATGGCGCTTGTACTTATATTAACTGCATGCTCTAGCAAAACTAGCGATAAAAAAAGAAGAAAAAAAGAAGACAAAACAATTAAAGTTGCTGCACATATCTCACCAATGACTGATATGTTAGAATTAATTAAAGAAGATTTACAAAAAAGAAGGATATACTCTTGAAATTGTAAAAAGTATCTGATAATGTTCAAGCTAACGTTGCTTTAGCTAACAAAGAAATCGATGCTAACTTCTTCCAACATGAACCATTCATGAAACAGTACAACGAAAAAAATAAAACTAACTTAGTAGCTGTACAAAAAGTTTATAATTCTATTCCAGCATTCTACTCAAAAAGACATCAAAAAAACATTAAAGATCTTAAAGATGGTGCTGATGTAGCTATTCCATCTGATGCATCAAACATGGCTCGTGCATTAAGATTATTAGCTCACGGTGGATTAATTACATTAAATGATCCAAACAGCTATAACGTTACTGTAAAAGATATTAAAGATAATCCAAAAACATCTTAAATTTACAGAAGTTGGTCTTCTAAACTTGAGTGATGCATATGCAGAGAAAGATTTAATCTTTAACTACCCATCATACATCGCTAAATTAAACCTAACACCTATGAAAGATGGTCTTTTATTAGAAGATAAAGGTGATTTCACATATGCAGGTGTTCTTGTTGCTCGTGAAGATAACAAAGACGATGCTAAAGTTCAAGCAGTTAAAAAAAGCTTTGACTAGTGAAAAAAATCAAAAAAACTTCCTAGAAAAAGATTACAACGGAAAAAGCCATCGTAGCTTTCTAATTATTAATTTTAACTAATTCAAAAATCTATACATAATATCAACAACCTTACCTCTAAATAAAAAAATATACAAATATAGGAGATATATAATGAAAAAAATTAATTTCATTCGTTGCTAGCTTAACAGCGTTATTATTAGTTTTTGACAGCTTGTTCAAGCAAAACTGAAACTAAAAAAAGAAGAGAAGAAAGAGCCAGTTACTGTAAAAGTAGCATCTCACACTTCTCCAATGACAGACATGTTAGAAATGATCAAAGAAGATCTTAAAAAAGAAGGTTACAACTTAGAAATCGTTAAAGTTTCTGATAACGTTCAAGCTAACGTTGCATTAAACAATAAAGAAGTTGATGCTAACTTCTTCCAACACAGACCATTCATGGAACAATTTAACCAAAAAAATAATGCACACCTTGTAGCTATTCAACCAATTTACAACGCGACTGTATCATTCTACTCAAAAACTCTTAAAGATATCAAAGATCTTAAAGATGGTGCTGATGTAGCTATCCCTTCAGATCCAACAAACTTAGCTCGTGCTTTACGTTTATTAGATCATGCTAAAGTTATTACTCTTAAAGATCCAAATAGCTTTACAGTAACAGAAGCAGATATCAAAGATAATCCAAAAACATCTTAAATTTACTAAAGTAAGCTTACTGAACCTTAACGAAGCATACAATGAAAAAGATTTAGTATTTAACTACCCAACTTACATTTCTAAATTAGGATTAACTCCTGACAAAAAAACGGTCTAGCTCTTGAAAAAGAAGGAGATTTAACATTTGCAATCTCACTAGTAGCTCGTGAAGATAACAAAGACGACGCTAAAGTTCAAGCTGTTAAAAAAAGCATTAGCAAGCGACAAAGTTAAAGATTACATCAACAAAGAACTTAAACCAAAAGGACACGCTACTCCAGCGTTTTAATATAAAAATAAAAAGGGGCTGCCCCTAAAAGTATAAAGAAAAGCCAAGAAAAGATTGATAAAAATTCTTTTCTTGGCTTTTTGAATGTTTTTTTGAATTCTGAATTATAAAGTTAAATATGTAAAAAAAGTAGAGATTAAATAATGGGAGCACCTCAAAAAGTTATTTCAAAGAAATCGATTTTTTTAGAGTCATCCCCTCAAAGTTTATTAGATATCAATAAACCACTGCGTCTATGAGTTCTCTTATACACTTTGTTAAATTTTAGGACTTTTTGGGTCAGTCCCTTTAAAAATATCTTTTAACTATATCTTTTAATACCACACTAAACTCTCTTCATCAGGCATTTCCCCAGAATCGAACAGCCTTTTAACATATGCTTTGGCTTTATTTGCATAAATAGGGTACCCTAATTCTTGATCCAGTGTAGATTCAACAACTACATCGACATCCCCTGTTTTTCTCGTTTATTTCTATCATTCCGGTATGTTATTGTCTTCTGGATAATACCAATATCCATTACTTTTTTTGAATTAAAAAAATTTTAACAAATTTTATCATGATTTGATACCTCCTTCTTTAAGTTTAAGCCATTCAACTAACGCTTGTTGATAGTTATATTTTTTTCTTGTGTTATATTATGAGCCTCAAAATAATCTAACTCATCATTACTCATTAAATTTGACTCCATAAGTTCGTGTTGTAAAAGAATTATGTCATGCTTTTTGGATATTCTTACCCTCTCTCAACCTTCTCCATGATTCCGCCATATTATAATCGGGAGTAAATCTCTGAATTTTCCCATTTAAATTATGTTCAGTAATAGGGAGTGACTCAAAAATCGTGATTTCGTAGAAATCGATTTTTTAGAGTCATCCCTCAAAAGTTTATTAGATATCTAAAAAGCTTTCATAAAGCGAATTTAGATATCAATAAACCACTGCGTCTATGAATTCTCGTGTAAACTTTTTTTAAAAATCTAGGACTTCTGGGGCAACCCCTTTCTATATCAACTTTAGAAAATCCTGTATTTTTTTAGCTATCGTTTCTATTTCTAAAACTTTATTTCTTTTTCTTACTGCTTCATAAAACTTAACAGCTTGTTCATCACGTTTTATTTGATAAGGGTCATTTTCATCATTCCACGCTCCGTATATTACTTTATCCTCATATCTTTATTATACACCTTTTACGTTTATCTCCAATCACTTTCCTTAGTAGTTTTCAAACAACTGTTGAATGCTTTTACCTCGCTTTATCAAGTGCGTTCTACTTTGCTTGTCCCTAAGTTGGATTCTCCAAAAATCCAGATAATTCTACAAGAATAACTTAGAACGTTCTCTTTCTCTACTTAATTTTTCTGAACGTGCTTTTAGACTAACTAGAATCGCTCCACCTACAAGAACGATAATTAGATATATAAATAATATTTTTTTATATCACGCTGCACAGCTGGAGCATATACACCACCTACCGCTTCACGTAGTAATCCTATTGAATAAGTGAACGGTACTTTTTGGATATAATGTTTGGAAGAATTCTGAGGTCATTTGAATCGGGAATGTTCCTCCTGAACTTCCTAATTGCAGTACTAATAATACAATACAAACTGCTTTCCCTACATTTCCTAAAATACATACTATTGTATAAATAATTGATGAAAATAGTAAAAGATATTAATAATGCGAATATAACAAATCTAAACGGTGATGTCGCCTGTGTACCTAGAACATACATATCACCTAAAGTTATAATTAATGTCTGGAATAAAGAAATTATTACAAACAATAATCCTCTGCCAAAGTATTTTTTTGATATGGTTTATATTTATTTTTCTTCGTCTTCTACCTTAGTAGTTAATAACGAAGACATTAATAATGATCCAACCCAAATAGATAAAACTGTATAAAATGGAGTCATCGCTGATCCGTAATTTTCTATGTGATAAAGTTTATTCTCTTGAAGTTTTACCGGATTTGCGAAGAATTCTGCTTGTTTCTTATAATCAACTTTTAATAAATTAAACAGTTGGTTTTTATCTACTTCACCATCAGCTTTTTATTTCATCTGTTAGTTTTTTTGAATTTTTGCTTTTTTTGCTGTTGGCATATACGCTTGTAACGTTAATAACTTGCCATGTGCATTACTTATTTTTCGCTTCAGTTTCTGATAATTTTTCTTTCTACGGCTGGAAGTTCTCCTTGAGCTTGGGCTATTATTCCACTTACTTTATCAATATTAACATCTGCCCTACTAAGAACCTGTGATATTACTGGAGAAACTTCACTATTTAACTTAGTATTCATATCTGTTGAAAGTTCGTTTTATTCTAGCTGATTTATTTACAAACTCTTCTTTCAAAGTATCTGTAATTTCATCATAGTGATTCATCTTATTATAAATATTAATATTAATCTCTTTTTACTTTATTAATATCATTTTTCTAGATTTGTCACTTTGGCTAGTTGATTATTAAATAATTTTTTTCATTAGATAGATTATTAAAATATTCGAAAAATATTCTTTACAAGTTGTAGTCTTTCTCCACTAGCTTGAAGTCTACTATCTAAAAGCTTTTTGTCTAGCCTTAATTTTTTTCTGTTTTATCTGGTTTTTTTGAATTTCTTTTTGCTATAATATTTGCTTCTTTTTGATACTTCTTCAACTACACTTAAATGATTGCTAATAATAGGTAACATTCTATCATTAAACCCTTGAATATTGTTAATTGTTACACCTGCTTTATCAGCTAGCATAATACTATTAGTCGCTGCTCTATCTATTTCAGGTAAAGTATTTTGAACTATATTTAATATATTATAACCATGTTCTACTTTTTCCTATTAGTTCATTTAAACTCGCTTCATATGTTGAAAAAAATTCTCATTCAATTTGAAAAATTTCTTGTTTAGCTTTTTTTCTATTGATGGTAAATTTTCTTCAAATTTAATACCGGCTTCATGTAGTTTTTCAAAAAATTACTCCATTTGCCGTCTCAACGAAACTCTTGCTAATATTATTAGCAATTGCTGAAAGCTCCACTATTAGTTATTTTTAGGACTAATCGCATTAATCTTCTCATTTACCGTATACTCAATTGTCGCCCTTTGAGGTTCTGTTCTACTAACAGAAGTCATATCTTTACTAAAGTTTTTTTGGAACTACTATGCTCGCATAATAGTCACCTATTCTTACTCCGTCCTCAGCTTCTTGTTTATTAGATACAAACTGCCAATCAAGATTTTTTTATTGTTTTTTTAATCCTTCAACTAAACTTTTACCTAAGTTTAACTCTTTCCCATCAACAGTAGCACCATCATCTTCTGAGGTTACGGCAACCTTTATATTATTTGTGTGCCCATATGGATCCCATGAAGATAATATATTCTACTATGCATACATTGATGGCAGAAAAAAATTAATCCTACTATAATTATCCACGTATTAGTTTTTTTCTAAATACCTCTTTTATATCATTTCGAAAAAAATCTCTATAATATTTTTTTCAACTTTTAATCTCCTCTCTATAAATTATTAACTTAAATATTATATCACGAAAAACTTTCTATTAAAAAGTAATTTCATTGCGAGTATTACTATTCTAAATATAACACTACATTATCCTTACTCGAATTTTTTTAAATCTATAATTCTTTGGTTACTACTTCCTCTAAATCTTAAACTTAGATCTTTTAGAAAAAAATCATAAATAGCCCATCTACCAATACATCACATAGATTTAATAATTCTTTTTATCCTCACTACCGTTTAGGAGTTGCTCATATGTGTAACCACTATATACCCAGATATCTTTTGTTGTACCGAACTCATCTCTAACTCTTTTAGCTAACGTTCTAGCTACTTGAGTATTAAGGAACGGCTCTCCTCCTAAAAATTGTTAATCCTTGTACATATGAATTACTTAAATCTCGTATTATTTGATCTTCTATTTCTTTTTGTATATAATTGTCCAGCATTAAAGTTTTGAATACTTTCATTAAAACATTCTTTACAAGCGAATAAGCATCCGCTTAAGTAGATTGAACATCTTACTCCTCTCCATCAACGAATTGAAATGGTTTATAATCAGCATATTTTTTTCTTAGAATAAGCTTCAGCTAACCAAGTGTCATTAGCTTCTTTAAATGTTCTCATCATACACTTTTTATTAGTAGTTTTCTTAGTAGCACTGTATTCTGAATTATCTATCGTGCTAATAATTGTTCTTAATTTTTTTCTTCTCTAGACAAAAATCCTCACCCCTTATGCTTTAATAATATCACTTTTAATAATCAATTACAATTTATCTTATAAAGAGATCCTCAAGAATCTTTTATTTTTTTGAGAAATCGATTTTTATCGAGTAACAATAATACAGTTTGTTAAATACCTAAAAAGTTTTTTTATAAAGCGAAATTAGATATCAATAAAGTACCATATCTAAGATTCTCATATAAACTTTCTAAAATTTGAAACTTTTGATTCGGCACCTTCAAAATATATCTTATATAAAACGACAAAGAAAGACTTAGGAAAATTAATTTTTATAAAATCAAAATCCTAAGTCACTAGTATCTAACTCCATGTATAAGTATTACTTATCTGCGGTAATATTTATAATGTTACTCTTACTCTTATTTAATTTCTATGATATCTGTAGCAAATTTATCAAATTCCTTACTATGAGTTATTATCAAACTTGTAATATTGTGTTCTTTTTAAGTAGTTAAAAATGTTTTCTACTATTAATTCACTCAAATTGGTATTCATAGCGCTTGTCGGTTCATCCAAAATAATAAACTCAGGTCTTCTTATTAATATTCTAGCCAACTCTAGTCTTTGCTTTTCTCCACCACTTAAGTTTTTTTTCCGTTTTCTTTCAATAAATAATTATATCCCTAATTTATCAATCAATTCTTTCAGGTGTAATAATCTAACTATCTCATCAAGTCTATCCTCGTATGAATCACCCTAAGAGAATATTATCTCTTATTGTAGCTTCATATATGTATGGTTCTTGACTTACTTTCAAAAAAATTCTCCTAAAACTTGAATATTATTCTTATATATATCTTTTTTTCATTGATTAAGACTTCTCCATCTAACTTATATGCACCCTCTTGCAAATTTCTTAATATAAGATTAGATATCGTCGTCTTTCCTACTCCACTTCTTCCTTTTTAGGACTAGAAAATCACCCTTATTTATGTTTAATCTAAAAATCAGATAAAAATCAGATTTTCTTTAAAAATAAAAAAACTAGCTATATTCACATTTACACTGTTAAAAATTACTTATTTTTTTAATATTTCTTTCTCTTCATTGCTTTTTATTATTGAAAGTCTTAGATAACTCACTTTCTATCTTATAAGCGGTCTGCCTAACAGTTATTTTATCTGATATAGAATTTATAGGTTCATCTAACATTCTAACTGTAGAAAAATATTGCAATAGCCGAACCTATGGAGAAATCTTTATATATTATAAAAATACACTGAAAGTAATAGAGAAACAATAGGTAGTATAAATGCAACAGTAGCAGATATACCTACATATAACGAAAAAAATACTTTGCTAAGTCAGTATTGACCTTTATTCTCTTATTTATAATATTTTCTTTAAGGTAATCTATAAAGTACTGTTCTTTATTTAATTGCTTTTAAATCAAAAATAACCTAATATTGACTGAAGTATATATTGATTAGTTTCACCTAATAATTTCTGTTCACTCTTCATACAATTCGAAAGCTTTTTTTACTTATTTGTTTTATAATAAAAAAACATACAAGTATTACAGAAAATAATATAAGTGTTATCAAAACATTATACCTACACATAAACATCAATATAGAAAACAAAATAAAAGACTGCGTTGCTAAAATAACTTTACCTTGAGAATACCAATCTGATATCTTTATACTATCTGACGTTAACTTAGATAATATTTCACCGCTTTTTGCTTCTTTTAAAAATCATTATATTCACTTTTTAAAAAAACTTATCATAAAAAAATACTCTAAAACAGAAAAAAATTTCCAAGAAAGAAAAAGTTTTCTTAAAAAAATATTGAGAAAAGAAATAACAATAAAAAAATAAAAATACTAATATTACTATCAAGTATTTAACAAAATGATAAACTCTCTCAAAAATCTTTAGATATCAAACTATCCAAGATAACTTGAATAATAAAAAAATTGATGTTAAATTTACTATAGTTCTTAGTAAAAATAAAAAAACTATAGTAATAAATTGAACAACATGCAACTTATTATCATAATATTTTTTTGTACGATACATAATCTTCCCCTCCCTATTTATTCCAAATTACTTCACATAACCATGTTTTTATTAGCCAACAATAAAGTAAAACTTATCTTTTCACAAAAATATATCTTAGATAGTTAATATATTATAACATTTTTTTCAGAATAATGTAAAATTATCCCTTGAAAATCTGAAAAATTAAAAACTAGTAAATTTATGATTTTTTTATCTCTTATTTTACGACTAATTAGAATTTATCTCCTAAAAATTACAAAAAAATACTATTTTCAAATTTTCTAAACTGTTTTATAATTATTATAATTTAAAAAAATTTAATTAATTGAGATGTAATAATTACCATAGAATACTATTAAGTTAATTATTACAATATTTTTTTATAAATATTACGAGGTGCCTTATGAGAGTATTAATAACTGGTTTTGATAAGTTTGGTGGCGAGAGTATTAACCCATCCAGTTTATGTGTTAATAGCTTACCAGATGTTATAGATAATATAGAAATAAAAAAAGTTACCCTTCCTACAGCCTTCAAAGATAGCTCACGTGTTTTAGAAGAAAACATAAAATCATTTTCTCCTAATATAATAATCTGTGTTGGACAAGCTGGTGGAAGAAGTAAAATTACACCTGAGCGTATCGCTATTAATATTGATGATGCTAGAATCCCAGATAATATTGGAAATAGCCCTATTGATGAAGCCATACGAAAAAGATGGAGAGAATGCATATTTTTCTACACTACCAATAAAAAGCAATTGTTGATGAATTAAATAAAAATAATATCCCTTCTGCTATTTCTAATACTGCGGGACTTTTTGTTTTGCAATCATATTATGTATGAGGCTTTATACCTAACTTCAAAAAAATATCCAAATATTAAAGCTGGATTTATTCATATCCCTTATATTGAAGAACAGGTTGCAAACAAACCTAACATACCTTATATGAAAAAAAGAAGATATTATCGTTGCTTTAGAATTAATAATAAAAAACTGCTGTGATTTTTTTATGATAAAGAAGATAAAAAAAGTAACGGGGGTTTAGAACATTAATTATCTCTATGTATTTATAGTAGTTCAAACAGAATCTAATTTTTCAATAATAACAATAAAAACACTGAAAAGAAAGAGAATAGCCAAAAAGTCCTAAAAATTTAACAAAGTTTATAGGAAAACTCATAGGTGCAATGATTTATTGATATCTGAATTCGCTTTATAAAAAGCTTTTCAGATATCTAATAAACTGAACAGGGGATGACTCTACAAAAATCTTGTTTCTTTGAAATCACGATTTTTGAGTCACTCCCTTTCTTTAGTATGTTGACAAAAATAGTATACTAAGTATATAATATATAAGCTATATTATTTTAGGTGGTGAATTTATGTTAAAAAGATGCATTGGGTTATAAACTTATTACGCTATTAGAGAATATGAGAAGTTATACCAAACAACCTTTGGCTGAGATTGGGATTACACATGGACATTTCATTACTCTTATCTACATTTCAGAAAATGAAGGAGTTACCCAAGCTCAACTTGCTGAAATCCATAGAAAAGATAGAAATATTGTTGGAAGAAACATCGATGCACTCGAAAAAAACAAAATTTTTGTTATTAGAAAACGCGGAGTGAAAGATAGACGTTCTTTTTACACTACATTTGACTGAAATAGGTACAGAAGTTTTTATCAACTTACTCTAATCTACTAAACACAGCTGAAAAAGAAGTCCTTAAAAAAACTTGACTGAAGAAGAAATTTCTATTTTCTTCACAATATTGAATAAAAATAACTTAAGGAGGAAATAATATGGAAAAAAACACAAAATTATATAGAAAAATCCACTAGGTGCAAAACCTATAAAAAAATTACTTATATCATTTGCTTGGTACTGCTATTACAGCTAATATCATTAATGCAATGTATAGCGTAATTGACCAGATTTTTTTATAGGGCAAGGTGTTGGATACTTAGGTAATGCTGCAACAAACGTTGCCTTCCCTCTTACTACGATTTGCTTAGCTATAGGTTTAATGATAGGAATCGGTGCTGCTTCTAACTTTAATCTTGAGTTAGGTCGTGGTAATCCTGAAAAAGCTAAGTCCGTAGTTGGTACTGCAGTATCTTCATTGTTTATTATAGGTATTATTATCACAATTCTAGTACACATATTCTTAAAACCTCTTATGTACGCATTTGGGTCTACAGATGAAATTTTTAGAATATGCAATGACATTTGCTGGAATTACTTCTTTAGGTATTCCGTTCTTACTAATTTCTATTAGTACTAATCCTATTGTTCGTTCAGATAATAGTCCAAAAATACTCTATGTTTGCTATTATTTTTTTGGTGCTGTTCTTAACACTATTCTTAATCCAATTTTTTTATTTTTTTGGGTTCGGTTGGGGAATTGCTGGTTCAGCTTGGGCTACAGTAATAAGTCAATTTTTATCTGCAATAATTCTTATATTTTTATTTCCCGAGATTTAAAAAGTGTTAAATTTAATAAACAAGATTTCATACCTAAGCTACCTTTATTAAAAGTTGCAGCCGGATTTGGTATGCCTTCGTTTGTTTTTCCAAGGATCTAATATGATTGCACAAATCGTAACAAACAACCTATTAAATATTCATGGTACTAATTCTGTATACGGTAACGATATTCCTATAGCAGTTGCTGGTATTGTAGCTAAAAATCAATATAATATTTATAGCGATTATTATTGGATTAATTCAAGGAGCACAACCAATTTTTCGGATATAATTACGGTTCTCAAAAAAATATGAACGTGTTCGTACTACAATGAGATATACTATGAAATATGCAATGATTATCTCAATTACATTTTTTTCTTAATTTTTGAGATTTTTTTCCTAAAACAAATTGTTAGTCTATTCGGTAATGGTAATGAACTTTACTTTGAGTTTGCAGTTAAGTACATGAGATTCTTCTTACTATTCACATTTATAAATGGTGTACAAATTTCAAGTTCGACATTCTTCTCTGCAATAGGAAAGCCAAAAATTGGGGTTACTATTGCCTTAACTAAACAACTTATAGTGCTAATACCAATGTTATTTATTCTTTCTCACTTCTTTGGTATTAATGGAGTAATCTATGCTACACCTATAACAGACCTTTGTGCATTCTCAGTTTCATTATTCTTCTTAATTAGAGAATTCAGAATGATGCCTAAACATAATGTTACTGCATAGAAAAAAAGCAATCTGGTGACAAAAAAATCACTAGATTGCTTTTTATTATTTATTATCTTTTTAGCTACATATTTTAATTCATCTTTATGTTTAGCTAAGAAATCGTTCATTTCACTGTCTGGGATTTGACGTAGGTATAGATTAGATCTGATTGTCTCATCTTCTTCACGACAAGTAGATAATACTAAGTATTTGTCTGTTGCTTTAAGTTGAACACTATCATTTTTTTAGTTGTAGCACCATTTTTAACATTTGTTAATTGGTTTAAGAAATCTTCATCACTTTCAAAAATCTAAACGATAGAATGAAGTTGTTTCTGGTACGATTGTTAAGAATGCTGCTTCGTAGTAGTATTTTCTCTCAGGAGTTTCAATTACTACATATTTATGATTGTCCATATATTCTTGTTTATCATAGTAGTTAACATCGTTGAACATACGGTGATCCCCAACTTTACTTCCACGAGCGTGTCCGAATAACCAAGTTAGTCTATCATGGAAATCTTTTTATTGTCCATATCCATAAATACAGTACCAAGGTAAAGGAACATTTCCACCTTCGAATGTTTTATTTAAGTATGTTTCATTGTCATTAGTTTGTACTACAGGTTCATCTAAATCTGTACCGGTGCATAAATATATCCTACAGTCTCATTATTCGTCTTAGATAATTCTGAAAAAAACGTTTTGATAAATAATCTTTCTCTTCTTTACTTACTTTATAAGTTGATTCTGATGAATTAGAATTCGAACTTTTTATCACTACTACATCCAGCTACGAATACAGCTGATGTTACTAAAAGCAATTGTTAAAAAGTAAAATAGAGAAAATCTTTTTGAAATTAAATATTTTTTTCATTATATTTTTTTCCTCACTATTTAAATTTTAATTACTGTTTAACATTATACAATATCTTAATAAATTTTTTTCTATTACTTTTATTTTTACAATTTATATAATTTTTTTATCTTACTACTACAGCTGTACCTGTTACAGTAACTAAAAGCATATTATTACCGTTACTTCCAAGTCCATCGAAGTCTATTCTAACTCCGATAACCGCATTAGCTCCCATTGCTTCTGCACGAGCTTCTAATTCTTTTTAAAGCTTTCCAGCTCTTGCTTGAATAATTTCATCTTCATAACCTTGGCTTCTTCCTCCAAAGAAGTTTCGAAGCCCTGCTCCTAAATCTTTGATGAAATTAATCCCAGCTACTACTTCACCTGTAGTTAAACCTTTATATTCTACTACTTCCATTCCCCGGAACATTATTTGTTGTTGTGATTATCATAATACATCCCTCCAAAAATTTTTTTATTAATCTACTAAGATATCTACTACTTCTTCTAATGTTGCTCCTAAGAAGTATGAATTAATGTCAATTTGTTCTAATACTTTTTGAACATCTTCTTTTTGGTATTTTTACACCTACTAATTTTTTTAGCGATGTCTTCTACATCCATTACTCCGAAGAAGTCACCGTAGAATTTGATATTAGTAATAACCCCATGTTCTACCATGATATTAGCTTCAATTTTACCAGTTTTAAGTCTTCTATTACGTTTAATATTGAAGTCAGGGTTTTTACCATATACCCAATCCCATGAATTATTTTTTTCTTCTTGAATAGCTAAAATTGCAGCTTCATCTTCTTCAGTTGCAACAAAATCAGTCATTTCGTATTTTTCACTCATATATTTTTTCAGTGCAGCTACGAAATCTTGAACTGTCATGTCTTGGCTCGGAAGATGATCTTTAATATTTGTTACACGTGAACGTACTGATTTAATACCTTTTGATTCAATCTTATCTTTAGATACTTTTTAAAGCATCCGCTAAAACTGATGTATCAACATCAAACATTAAACACCCATGGTGCATAATACGACCATTACGCACGTATTGAGCATTACCACAGAATTTTTGCCCATCAATTTCTAAGTCGTTACGCCCTGTAAATTCCGCTTTAACTCCTAATGAATCTAATGCATCTAGCACAGGTTGTGAGAATGATTTGAAGTCAAATTCTTCACCACTTCTACCACTTGAAATGATTGTGTAGTTTAAGTTATTTAAATCGTGATAAACGGCACCACCACCACTAACACGGCGAACGATTTTAATATCATTATCGTCACAGAATTTTTTTGGTTTTACTTCTTCAGTTGTGTTTTGGTTCTTACCAACAACGATACATGGTGAGTTTATCCATAACATAAACACATCATCTTTTTTTCTGCTAGTTCATTAAAAAGCATATAGCTCTAATGCTGTGTTGTAGCGTGGGTCATTACTTTTTGATTCTATGTATATCATATTAATCTCCTTAATAATTAACTATTTCTTTTATCTCTTATTATAACACTTTTTGCTAAGTAAAAACACTAAATTTTTTTATCCAAATTAATATTTTTTTATATTATTTCAAACAAAGTTCAGCTATATTATGGTATAATTATTAAGAATTATTAAAAATTATTTTTAGAGGAGTTACCCTTTTATGACAAAAAAATTATTTTAACTGGAGATAGACCTACTGGTAAACTTCACTTAGGGCACTATGTTGGTTCTTTAAAAAATCGTATAGCTTTACAAAATGAAGATGATACTGAAGTATTTATTATGATAGCCGATCAACAGGCACTTACTGACAATGCTGATAATCCTGGGAAAGTTATTGAAAATATTACAGAAGTTGCACTTGATTATCTTGCTGTAGGAATTGATCCTAGTAAAACAACTATTTTTCATTCAATCACAAATTCCACAACTTGCTGAATTATATATGTATTACATGAATTTAGTTTCAGTTTCTAGATTACATCGTAACCCTACTGTTAAACAAGAAATTAATGATAAGAAATTTGGTGAAAGTATCCCTGCTGGATTCTTCACATATCCTGTAAGTCAAGCTGCCGATATTACAGCGTTTAAAAGCAACTCACGTTCCTGTAGGAGAAGATCAAAAAAACCAATGCTTGAACAAACTCGTGAAATTGTACGTGATTTTTAATAGAACTTACAACAAAGAAGTTCTTGTATTACCAGAAATTGTCCTGCCGCCAAAAAAATCATGCTCGACTTGTTGGTATTGATGGACAAGGTAAGATGAGTAAAAGTTTAAATAATGGTATTTACTTAGGTGACAGTGAAGAAAACATTAAAGCTAAAAATCATGAAAATGTACACTGATCCAAATCACATTAAAAATCGATGATCCAGGTCAAGTAGAAGGAAATGTAGTATTCACGTACCTTGATATTTTCGATTCTCGTACAGATGAAGTTGCGGAGCTGAAAGAACACTACTCTCGTGGAGGACTTGGTGATATGAAACTGAAACATCGTTTAAATGATGTAATGCAAGATTACCTACGTCCTATCAGAGAACGTCGTGAAGAGTTTGCAAAAGATAAAGCAGAAGTTTATAGAATGCTTAAAGCTGGAAGTGAAAAAGCTGAAAGAGTTGCAGCTGCTACTTTAGATGAAGTAAAAGATGCAATGGGTATTAATTATTTCAAAAAAATAAAAATTAATTTTTTTGGGGGCTGACCCAAAAAAATCATAAAAATTTAACAAAGTGTCTATGAGAACTCATAGACGCAGTGGTTTATTGATATCTAAAGTCGCTTTATAAAAGCTTTTTAGATATCTAATAAACTGTGCGGGGGTGACTCGACAAAATCGATTTCTACGAAATCACGATTTTTGAGTCACTCCCTCTTAGTTATTTAACTTACTATAAAAAAATAAGGAGGTCTTATGGCAAAGAGAAAAAAACAACAATTCTCATTATTTTCAATTATTTCTATCGCTATAGTTGTTCTAACTGCGTTCACTATTACTTACTATACTAATAAATCATCAAATAAAAATACAAATACTCCAACATTTACAAGTGTTTCAAAAATTCCTGATGATGTAATAAACTCTTTAACCGCTCCAAAAGAAAGCGAAGCAACTGATAATAATAAATATAAGGTATTAAACAACAATAATCCGTATTTTTGCTAAAGAAGATTTATCTACTAGTTCTTTTGAAAATTACAGTCCGTTAGATAAACTTGGTCGTGTTGGACAAGCTAATGGGATTATCGGCACTGATTTGATGCCTACTGATAAACGTGAAGAAATCGCACACGTTCGTCCTAGTGGATGGCAAAGTAATCGTGGAACTCATGTTTACGATAGATCTCATCTTATCGCCTTCCAACTTGCAGGTGAAAATGATAATGATAAAAAAACTTAATGACTGGTACAAGATTTATGAATCTTAATATGATTCCTTTTGAAAATGAAGTTGCTGACTACGTTAAAAAGACTAAAAAACATGTTCGTTATCGTGTAACTCCAGTTTTCAAAGGTGATGATCTTATTGCACAAGGAGTAATCATGGAAGCAATGTCTGTTGAAGATAACGGTAAGAGTGTAAAAATATAATGTATTTTTACCAAACTTCCAAAAAGGTGTAACTATCGACTACAAAACAGGAAAAATACACTGTGAAATAAACTAAGACTTCGAACAAAAATCGGTTCGAAGTCTTTTTAATCTTTTTATAAATTTTTTTCAGCAATAGCTAAACTAATTACTAATAGTAAAATCGCAGCTGCCCAGATTAAAAACACTTTTAGGATCATCATGTTGAACAATAATCAATCTTATAATTGCTGTGATTCCAATATAGATAAAAATACCTAAGTGGGAAATGATAATTATTTTTTTAAAGTATTTAACTATTAAAGCTACAAACTCGAAATATAAGAAAAAAATACTAATATTCCTTCTACAAAGTGTTGATAATTTCCCTGCTCGACAAGGAATTTTTGATCCTTCGTGGAATATTTCTTTAGCTTCCATTATCAAACCAAATGACAATAATATCCCTATAATCAATAATCCGATATTCATAATCCAAAGAAAAAAATATCAGATATTATCTTACTAAATTTTTTTCCATCATTCACCTCTCTAATTTTTTTCTATAAAATATATTATATCATAATCCCCTTTAATATAGGAATAAGACTGCTTAAACTAATCCATATATATTTTTTTCGATATCTCTTATGTTATAATATAAAAAAAGGAGATTTTTATGATTACACTGAAAAAAGATAGAAGAAAAAAACATTTAACCGACTTATATAACGTTATTTACTCATCAGAAGCTCCAGAATGGAGTAAATATAACGCCCCCTACTTTAATGATTTTAAGTTAATTGATTTAGATACCTTCCTACTTAAAAAAATCATCATGAATATTATTTAAGTGACCGTGTACTAGGAATATTTTTAAAACAATAAACCTATAGGAATTGTTACTTACTATTGGGAATGTTTTGCTACTCGATGGCTAGAGATTGGAATAGTAATTTATGAGCAGTATACATGGTCAAAAAGGAATAGGCTATACAGCATTAAATGAATGGATTAAAAATCTGTTTTTAATAAATTCCCTGATATTCAACACATTGGACTTACTACTTGGAGTGGTAATCCTCGAATGATGAAATTAGCTGAAAAAAACTTGGTCTTATATGTGAAGCTAGAATTAGACAGGTTAGATATTTCAACGGTGTTTACTATGATTCTGTAAAAATACGGAATATTACGTGAAGAATATTTTAACAACAACTTTTAACTAACTTATAATAATTAATATGCTAATTCTTTTCGAAAAATACTAATAGTTTTCTTTACTATATTTACAAAGAATTCTTACTAAATAAAACTTTAATAACAAACATATTGGTATTCTATTCTTGAAAAAAATTATAATATAGAGTTAGAATATTATTATATATTTTTTTAGTCTCATGATTTAGGAGGAATAATAATGAGTGAACATTTAGAACAACAATCTCGTCGAGGGGCGGAATTAGTTGTAGATACATTAATAAATGAAGGAGTTAAACACGTTTTTGCTATACCCGGTGCAAAAAAATAGATGCTGTATTCGATGCTCTTGTTGATCGTGGACCTGAGCTTGTGGTTGTACGCCACGAACAAAAATGCTGCTTTTATGGCTCAAGCTGTTGGGCGTCTAACTGGAAAAACCTGGTGTTGCTTTTAGTCACTTCAGGACCTGGTGTTAGTAACCTTGCTACTGGACTTATTACTGCAAACTCTGAAGGTGACCCTGTTGTCGCAATCGGAGGTCAAGTTAAGCGTTCTGATTTATTAAAACAAACACACCAAAGTATGGATAATGTTAGCCTTCTTCGTCCGGTAACTAAATCAGCTGTTGAAGTTGGTCATCAAGATAGTATTTCTGAAGCCATTACTAATGCATTTAGAAAAAGCTAAAGAACCCAAAAAAAGGAGCTACATTCGTATCACTACCTGCAGACGTAATAAATGAAAAAACTTCTGTGAAAGCTATCAAACGACTTAGAGAACCTATTTTAGGGATAGCAGATCCAAAAACACGTTAGTGACTTAGTTGAAAAAAATAGAAAATGCTGAGCTTCCAGTTCTTTTTACTAGGAATGAATGCATCAACTAAAGAAGCTACAGAAGCTATTCGTTTATTAGTCGCTAAAACAGGTATTCCTGTTGTTGAAATGTTCCAAGCTGCTGGAGTAATTTCTCGTGGATTGGTTCAACATTTCTATGGTCGTGTTGGATTATTTAGAAATCAGCCTGGAGATAGATTATTACATAAAAGCAGATTTAATAATTTCTATCGGATATGATCCTATTGAATATGATCCGGTATATTGGAATACAAATAAAAAAATGCTACTCTAGTTCACATCGATGATACTATTGCTGTTATTGATCGTGATTACCAACCTGATATTGAACTTATCGGCGATATTTCTGAAACATTAAAAATATATTTATAACGGAAATCCTAAAGTAAGAATTTCTGAAGAAAAACCTAGCTTACTTAAAAAGAACTTCAAGAAGAAATAGTAAAACGAGATGAACCACCTAAATCAAAAAAATCGAAGGACGTCTTCACCCACTAGAAATTATTCAACAAACTCAAAAATGCTGTATCAGATGATACTATAGTAACTTGTGACATTGGATCTCATGGAATTTGGTTAGCTAGACACTTCCGCTCTTATGAACCTCGTCACCTACTATTCTCTAACGGTATGCAAACTTTAGGAGTAGCTCTACCATGGGCAATAGCTTCAGGATTACTTTATCCTAATAAGAAAAACTTTATCAATTTCTGGTGATGGAGGATTCTTATTCTCAGCAATGGAACTTGAAACTGCAGTTAGATTGAAATCTCCTATTGTTCACGTAGTATGGAACGACTCATCTTATAATATGGTTGCCTTCCAGCAAGAAATGAAATACGGTCGTGATTCTGCGGTTCATCTTGGTCAAGTAGATATTAAAAAAACATGCAGAATCTTATGGAGCTATAGGAATGCGTGCAACTACAAAAGAAGAATTCGCAAAATGCTTAGAAGAAGCTTTCAAAATTGAAGGCCCAGTTGTTATTGATGTTCCTGTTGACTACAGCGATAACATCAAACTTGGTGAAACTCTTCAGGATAGCTACTTAAACTAGTTTTTAAAGAGCTACTAGTTTCTATTGAACATGATTCAAGTTTTCTCTTGTTTCTAAAAATATAAAAACATAAAAGGAGAATTATTATGTTATATCAATATAGCACTATGGCTGCGCTAATGGGTGGAGCATTTAGTGGAACTACAACTGTAGAAAAAAATTACTAGAATACGGTGATTTTGGTATTGGTACTTTCGAAGGTGTCGATGGAGAAATGATTATACTAAATGGAGAAGTTTATAAAAACTGATAGTAATGGATTCTCTACTTTACAGCCTAAAGAAGCAACTTCACCTTTTTCAAACATTACTAAGTTTTTCTACAAACTTTAAAAAAAGTAACTACAACAAATTTTTGAAAAATTTAAACAATGATATTAGTGAATATCTAAATCCAAATTATTTTTTTATGCTATAAAAAAATTACTGGTGTATTCGATAAAAATAGATACTCGTTCACCTAAAAAAACACGAAAAAAACCCTATCCTACACTTCTAGAAATACTAGAAACACAAAGTATATTTAATTACGAAAAATAGTAAAGGTACAATAGTTGGTTTCTTTTCTCCTGAATATACTCAAGGAGTTGGTGTAGGAGGATTCCATCTTCATTATATTAGTGATGATCGTACACAAGGTGGACATGTATTTAACTTTGATATTAAAAAAACGCTACTGTTGAAGTATCTAAACCATTAAATTTCACACTAGAATTACCTCAAAGTGAAGAATACAAAGGTGTGAATATCAATTTAAAAAAACATTACATAAAAGAAGTTCACGAAGCTGAAAGTTCTCGTTAGCATAATACACTCAAGCAAATTTTATCTTGCTTGAGTGTATTTTTTTGTATACAAATATATTATCACTTAAAAAAATTAAATTAATTATATATAGAATTTAAAAATAATAATACAAAGGGGCTGACCCAAAAGACCAGTAAAAAAAGAAGTAACGAGAAAAAAACTCGGTACTTCTTTTTTTAAAAATTAATAAACAAAAAAATCATCCCCATGATATAATAATAGTATAACAAAAAAACCAAAAAAATCAAAGGAGATGATATAAATGAGTAACAAAGTTACCTATAAAAAATTATAACATGAATCAACTACAAATGCCAATGGATATAACTGATTGGATAGAAGAAAAAATCATATATCAAAAACTAGTAAATCAAGTAGTAGAAGGAATAGATGAAAAAAATACTAAGACAATCATATAAAAGGTGGAGGTAGATGTTCATATCATCCAAAAATGATGTTGAAAAATAATAATCTACGCATATATAAATAAAGTGACAAGCGGAAGAAAAAAATAGAAAAAAACTATGCAAAGAAAAACCTTCCAATGATATGGTTAGCCGCAAGACAAACACCAGATTTTTCGTACAATAAATAGATTTCGAGTAGAAAAAGAAAGAATTAATAGAAGAAGTATTTAAAGCGATAGTACTGAGATTGATAGAAGCAGAACTTATAGACCCTAGTATATATTACCTAGATGGAACAAAAAAATAGAAGCAAATGCGAATAAATACACATTTGTATGGAAAAAAATCAACACAAAGATACAAAGAAAAAAATAACGGAAAAAAATAACAGAATTTCTAGAAGAAGCAAGTAACTTGAGTGAAGAAGAATTAAAAACAAGAAGAAACAGTAAAAAGGATTATCAGACTTAAAAGAGTTATCACAAGAAATACTACAAGATATAGACAATCTAGGATCTAAAGAAGTTGAGCAAATAGTAGAAGTATTAGAAGAGATAAAAAGAAGAACAAGAAGTACAAGAAATCCCCAAAAAAATAGAAAGCGAGTAATCAATAAGATAACAAAGAAAAATAAAAGAAGACTATCTACCAAGGCTACGAAAAATACGAAAAATCAGCTAGAAATATTAAAAAGACAGAAATAGTTATTCAAAAAAACAGATAAAGACGCAACATTCATGAGAATGAAAAGAAGACCATATGAAAAATGGGCAATTAAAAAGCAGGATATAATATACAGGTAGGCACACACAATCAATATGTATTAGGCTTTACAATACATCAAAATCCAACAGATGTAAGAACATTACAATCACATATAGAAAAATATCAAAGAACAAGGAATAATAGAACCAAAAAAACAATAGTAGCTGATGCAGGATACGGAAGTGAAGAGAACTATATTTACTGCGAAGAAAATAATTATCAGGCACTAATACCATATAATATGATGAGAAAAAGAACAGATGAACAAATACAAAAAGACATAAAAAAACTCATCAAACTGGAAATATGATGTATTTAGTGATAGTTTCGTATGCGCAAATAATAGATATGTAGATTTTGAAAAAAATATAAGTAGAACTGATAAATACGGATATAAAAGAGATTTCAAACAATACAAATGTGAAGACTGTAGTGATTGTCCAATAAAAACACCTATGTACAAAAAGCAAAAGGTAATAGAACAATACTATATAATCCAACGTATGAAGAGTTAAAAAGCGAAACAAAGATATTTACTTTTTAGAAAACGAAGAAACTAAAAACATATACTCAAAAAGAAAGATAGAGATCGAAAGCTTTTTCGGTAATTTAAAAACAAAAACTTGGCGTTCACAAGATTTTCCCTTCGAGGAATTGAAAATGTGAGGGTCGAATTTGCCCTGCACGCTATTTCCCATAATTTAATAAAATTAGCAAAAACACCTGATAAAAACAGGGCGGATTAGCTGATTTTATTGGGAAATATTTTTTTCATTTTTTTAGAATTTTTTTCTCAAAAATTATTCAAAAAGCCAAGAAAAGAATTTTTTTATCAATCTTTTCTTGGCTTTTCTTTGAGCTTTTAGGGTCAGCCCCTTCATAATTAAAAATTATTTTTGATTTTTTTCTTAGGTGCATGGATACACATATCGATACAGTCAGCCATTGCTTCATATAAAGCTTCTGAGTATGTTGGGTGACCATGGATAATATCCATAACATCATCAATTGTCATTTCTGTTTGGATTAATGTTGAACCTTCATTGATAATTTCTGCTGCAACTGGTCCTACAATGTGGATACCTAAGATTTCTCTGTATTTAGTATCCATAATTACTTTAACGAATCCTTCTCCCTGGTTAGATGCTAATGAACGTCCGTTAGCTCCAAAGTTGAATCTACCAACTTTAACATCATATTTTTCGCGAGCTTGGTCTTCAGTTAAACCAACCATTGCGATTTCAGGGTGAGTGTAGATTGCTGCTGGAGTAGCTTTAAGATCAACTTTTTTATGGTGACCCATTGCATTTTCAGCTGCGATTTCTCCCATCTTGAATGCTGCGTGAGCTAACATTTTAACTCCGTTAATATCTCCAGGAGCGTAAATTCCTTTAATAGAAGTTTCCATGTATTCGTCAACTTTAACACGTCCACGCTCCATTTCGAATTTATCAGCTAATTCTCCAAGACATGTGTTATCTGGAACACGTCCGATAGATAGTAATACTTTATCAACTACGATATCTTCTTTTCCTTCAACTTTAACTACTACTTCGTGACCTTTGTCAACGATTTCTAATAGTTTAGTAGATGTAAGAACTTCGATACCTTGTTTTCTGAATTGTTTTTCTAAAGCTACAGATGCATCTTTATCCATGTTAGCAATTAGACGATCAGCCATCTCAACGATAGTTACTTTAGAACCAAATGTAGAGAATGCTTGTCCTAATTCAGAACCGATTACTCCTCCTCCGATTACTGCTAAACGAGATGGTACTTCAGTGATATCTAAGAACTCATCACTTGTAAGAACTTTATCACTGTCCATTCCTGGAATGTTAATTCTACTTACTTTAGAACCACCAGCTAAAATTACATTATCAGCATCGATAGTTTCTTTTTCGTCAACAACAATTTTCTTATCAGCTGTTAGACTTCCTACTCCGTTAAATACTTTAACACCATAAGATTTAAGTAATCCAGCTACTCCACCAGATAGAGTTTTAGATACTTTATTTTTTTTAACTGCTACAGTTTGTTCCATATCAACTGTAAATGCATCATTTACAAGTTTGATACCACGATCTTTTGCAGAGCGGATGTAGTTAATGATTTCAGCATTGTGTAAGAATGTTTTTTTGTTGGAATACATCCACGGTTTAGACATGTTCCACCTAGTTCGCGGTTTTCTACTAATGCTACTTTTCCTCCTAATTGAGCCGCTTTAATAGCTGCTACGTATCCAGCAGGACCTCCACCGATAACTGCTACATCATATTCTCCACGACGTTCACGTTTTGGTAATACTTCTTCTGCTTTAGTTTCAGGTACTTTAACATCAGCTGCAACTTCTTTAACAACTTCTTGAGCTGCTGCAGTTGCTCCATCAGCTCCTGGTACTGCTTCACCAGGTTGCCCAATCCAAGCGATTGTTTGAACTACTGGTACAGTTGATCCAGCTGGGTGAAGAATTTTTTTAATAATGTTCCACTTGCTTTCAGCTTCAACTTCCATATTAACTTTGTCAGTTACGATTTCAAGTAGGACTTCACCTTCTTTTACTTCGTCACCTTCTTGCTTAAACCATTGTACGATTTCGCCTTCTTCCATTTCACTTCCGGCTTTTGGCATAATAACTTCTACTGCCATGTTATAATCACTCCTTAATACACTTTTCTCTTATTTTCTTCTATATATTATATCATTATTAGATTAGTAATGATAGTGGATTTTCGATAGCTTCTTTCAGAGTCTTCATGAATTTAGCTCCTTCTAATCCGTCAACAACACGGTGGTCCGCTGTTAATGTTAATGTCATAATTGGTCTTACAGTAACTTCACCGTTTAATACTACAGGTTTTTTTGAACAGTAGCACTTACACCTAAAAATAGCTGTATTTGGTTGGTTAATGATTGGCACGAAGCTTTTTAACTCCATACATACCTAAGTTACTGATTGTAAATGTTGAATCTGCCATTTCATCTGGTTTTAATTTACCAGCAAGAGCTTTAGTTGTAATCTCTTTAGAAGCTACTACAAGCTCTTTAAGACTCATCTTATCTGCACCTTTAATTACTGGTACTACTAGTCCACTATCCATACCTACTGCGATTGATAAGTTTACATAGTGGTGTAAATACATTTCTTTTTCATCACTTGATAATGAAGCATTTACATATGGGTGTTTCATTAATGATTTAATTACCGCTAATGAAATAAAGTCTGTAACTGTTGCTTTTTTTACCAGTTTCTTCGATAATTGCATCAACAACTTTTTTTACGTAATGCTAATAGTTCAGTCATATCAACTTCAACATTAACTACGAATGTTGGCGCACTGAAGTAAGATTCACTCATACGTTTAGAAATAACTTTACGCATTGGTGACATTGGTACAGTTTCAACGATTCCCCATTGATTTTCATTTGGTGCTTTAACAGATTTTTTACCTGGTTGAGCAATTTCTTGTTTCTTAGCTGGTTCTGGTTTTGGAGTACCGTTAAGCACTGCAAGAACGTCAGCTTTCATAATCTTACCATTTGGTCCTGTTCCAGCGATACTTTCTGTGTTAATTCCTTCAATTTGCGCAATACGTGCAGCAAGTGGAGAAATTTTAACTCTAGAGTTAAGTTTGTAATCAATTACGTCTTCTTTGTGAATACGACCTTTCGCTCCAGTTCCTTTAACTTTAGATAAGTCAATTCCTTTTTCACGAGCATATGCTCTTGCTGCTGGTGTAGCACGAAGACCTGAATAATCTATTACTTCAATTTCTTTTTACTGGTGTATGATCAACTTTTTTTCTCAACAACAGTTTCTGCAGGAGCAACTTCTCCTGTAGAGCTTGCACCGGAATAGCTTCACCTGCTTCACCAATCCATGCAATTGTTTGAACAACTGGTACAACATCTCCTGCTTGTGCTAATATTTTTTTAATAAAGTTCCGCTTGCATCAGCTTCAACTTCCATATTTACTTTATCTGTTACGATTTCTAATAGGACTTCACCTGCTTCGACATGGTCACCTTCATTTTTGAACCATTGTACGATTTCGCCCTCTTCCATTTCACTACCGGCTTTTGGCATTATAACCTCTACTGCCATGTTTTATTCACATCCTTCGCTAACTAAATTTTTTTATTTTTTTATTTACAGCTTTTTTAATTGTTTCTTTGATGTCTTCTACATCAGGTACAACTAATTTTTCTAAGTTTTTAGCTGATGGAATGTGTGTGTCAGCCCCAGCTACACGGTAAATTGGGCTGTCTAAGAAATCAAAAGCATCACTTTCCGCAATACGAGCAACGATTTCTCCACCGAATCCACCAGTTTTGAATGAGTCGTGACATACAACTAATTTTCCTGTTTTTTGTACAGATTTAACGATTAAGTCTGTATCTAATGGTACTAATGTAATTGGGTCAACTACTTCTACTGAAATTCCTTCTTCTTTTTAATTCTTCAGCAGCTTTTTAAGCTACGCTCTAACATTCTTCCCCATGATACTAATGTTACATCATTACCTTCTGCTTTGATGTCACCTTTTCCGATTACACCAATTTTACCTACTTCTACTTCACCTTTACGTCCGAATAACGCTTTTGGTTCAATGTAGATAACAGGGTTATTATCTCTGATTGCAGCTCTTAAAATTGAGTAAACATCTCCTGCTGTACCTGGCGCTACTACTTTAAGACCAGGGAATGTGACAGAACCATGCCTCTAGAGCTTTTACAGTGTTGAGCCGCAGCTCCTGTTCCTGCACCAGATGCACAACGATAAGTAACTGGTACTTGTACTTCTCCTCCTAGCATATAACGCATTGGCGCTGCTTGGTTAACGATAGCATCCATACCAATTGTTACGAAATCCATAAATGTTACGTCTACGATTGGACGCATACCAACTGAAGCAGCCCCTGCAGCAGCTCCACAGATAGCAGCTTCACTGATTGGTGTGTCGATAACACGTTCAGAACCGAACTCTTCTAACATTCCTACTGTAGTACCGAAGTCACCACCGAAGATACCAACATCTTCACCCATTAAAAATACATTTTCATCTTCACGCATTTCGTGAGTCATAGCTTCTTTTATGGCTTCACGAACTGTCATAATTTTTGTTTCTTTAGTCATAACTATTAATCTCCTATTATATAAAATATTATTTAAATTATTTTAACCTAAAATATTAGTCAGCGTAGTTATCTTGGAATGCAATTGAACCATCAGCAAATGGTGATTCTTTAGCAAATTCTACAGCATCATCGATAGTTGCTTTTGATCTATCTTCGATTTCTTTTAATTCTTCTTCTGTAGCAATTCCATTTTCTAATAAGTAATTTTTATATTTTACGTTAGGATCTTTAAGTTTCCATTCTGCTACTTCTTCACGACTACGGTATTTACCAGCATCTGAAGCTGAGTGTCCAAACCATCTATAAGATACTGCTTCAACTAAAACAGGACCTTTTCCACTTCTAGTGTGCTCAATAGCTTCTTGCATTGCATCATATACAGCTAACACATCGTTTCCATCCTCAACATGGATTCCTTTGATTCTGTATGAAGCAGCACGTTCTGTAATTTTTTCAACACGCATACATCTTTCTTGAGCCATTGAGATACCATATTTGTTGTTAATTACATAGAAAATAAGTGGTAAATCCCAGTTAGATGCCATGTTTAAACATTCGTGGAAGCTTCCTTCGTTAGTAGCTCCATCACCCATACAACAAATTACAATATTACCAGTTTTTTTCATTTTTTGAGCAAGTGCTGCACCAGTACTTAAACCGTGTCCTCCACCAACGATACCGTTACATCCCATGTTTCCTTGTTCAAGATCATAAACGTGCATACTTCCTCCACGCCCTTTACATTGACCTGTCTCTTTACCAAGGATTTCAGCCATCATACGGTCAATTTCAATACCTTTTGCAATTGTTTGTCCATGACCACGGTGATTAGAAAACATTAAGTCTTCTTTTCTTAACGGATAAATAGCTCCAACGTTAGCTGCTTCCTCTCCTACTGAATAGTGAGTCATACCGTGAACTAAACCACGAGAGTATAGTTTACTTAACTCCATATCAAAAATCTCTAATAAGGTGCATTAGTTCATACATTTCTAAATGCTCTTGTTTAGTTAAATCTTTTGATGTTTTTACCATAATAACCTCCAAAAGTTTGTATATATATTTATTAAATGTGTATAAATTATGTTTTTAATCATATATTACTATAATAATATACAACGTTTTTCGAAAAAAAGTCAAATCAATGAACTCAATAAAATAACAATATTTATCTCGGTAATATTTTATTATTCTGTATTACTACAACAACATTAAATCGATAAACAGAATAAAAACAGATTTCTTCAATTTACATATGTTATCATTTTTTTCTTATTACACACTTTTATATAAACTCTCCCTTAAATTTTATAGATACAGAATTAAAAATATCCTAAACAAAGATACTTTTAAAAAAATTTTTTTAGTAAATTATGTTATTTCTTAAGAATTGAGTAACAGATAACAACTCCAGTGTAAAAGCGTTTTCTTGTGATTTTATATACTTTCTAGCACTTGAAAAATTGAACTTAATTAATTTTTAGGAAATATATAAACTTTAAAGACTCGTGAACTAACCTATTAATTACACTAATGTACATATATTATTAAAAATTTAACTATTTCAACGCTGCTCAAAAATAGTAAAAAAATAGTATACATGAGCTCAAAAAAAGAGATCTGAAAATTTTTTTCAGACCTCTTTCTCTATTAAGCGACGTGCTTATCCCTGACTTTGACAGTTTCGAGGGAAAAATATCGTTATAAAAGTTGATTTTATCGAAAAAAATCAACTTTTTTTCCTACTTTACTATTCCTATATACAAGTATATGTGGTATAATATATATGAGGTGACAAAAAAATGATAGTTCAAGTATACACAAACAGAGGAAATAAATATGTAAGAGTGGTTCACTCATATCGAGATCCAGAAACTAATAAACCAAAAAAATGAAAGTTATAAAAAAATTATGGGAATTTAGAAAAACTATTAAAAACAAGATAAAAAAACTTCCTAAAAATTAGAAAAAGAAATCAAAGAAAAATGAAAGATTGAAAGAAAGTGCCCTAGACAAAAATAAAAATTGAAGCAGATAATTTTTGAAAAAGAAGGTTTAGTACGTAAAAATTATGGATACTTAGTATACGAGAAGATATGGCAAGAATTAGGAATAAGTAGATGGATAAAAGATATAAAAAAACTAGAAGTAAGATAGAGATTAAAGAGATACTAAAAACAACTGGTATTTCAAAGACTACTTACTCCATCATCAAAGAAATCAGCATATGATCATAGAGAAAAATTATGTAGATTTTTCGAAATGATTTGATTTTAGAAGACTACTACAGAGTTTTTAGACATAATTTATGATGAAAAAAGAAAAAAATTAGAAAAAAACATTTAAATAGCACACTCAAGAAAAAAATTTTAACAGAGAATTAAATATAGTATTATACGATGTAACTACATACTACTTTGAATCAGTTAAAAAAAGATGAAATAAAAAGGCTTTTGGATTTTCTAAAGATAATAAAGTAAATCAAGTACAAGTAGTTATGGGATTATTAATTGATAATAACGGAATACCAATCAGTTACGAACTATATCCAGGTAATACAAGTGAATTTAGTACACTATATCCCGTCATAAAAGATTTAAAAGAAAAAAATACAAATTAAAAAAAGTAATAGTAGCCGCAGATAGAGGACTTAATTCTGGTAAGAATCTATTTTTTTATTAAAAAGAACTAGGATTAGATTATGTTATGGCATATAAACTAAAAGGTGCTAAGAAAGAAATAAAAAGAAAAAAATTATTTGAAGATGGGTATACAATAGAAAAAAAGAGTTTAAGTATAAACTTATAGAACATGTAAAAAGAAATTAGAATTGATGGTAAAACTGAAAAGATTCAAGATAATTTACTTTTTAGGATATTCTGAAAAAGAGCAAAAAAAGACAAAGCCGATAGACAGAGACTTCTAGACAAAGCTGATAGACTACTAAATAATCCATCTATGATGAAACAAGAGTTGAAAAAAAGGTGGTAAGAAATTTATAAAAAGTAACTAAGGGGAACTTAGATATAGAATTAGATGTTAAACAAATTGAAGAAGCAGAAAAGATGGATGGATTCTTCGCAATAGAGTATTCACAAAAAAAGAACTTACAGGAAGAGAAGTAAGAGAGATTTATGGAAGTCTATGGAAGATTGAAGATAGTTTTAGAGTATTGAAAACTAATCTTGAGGCTAGACCAATATTTGTGTGGAGCGAAAAAGAGAATAAGAGCTCACTTTTTTTAATCTGTTACTTAGCTTTTAGTAATAGAAAGATATCTAGAGAAACTTCTAAAAGATAATAATGTAAATTTATCGACAGCTAAAATACAAGAAGCAATAAGAAATACCACTTTAGGAAGTGTTGAGACATTAATGGGAGATTATTATATAAAAGATGCAGAATCAAAAAGAGTATCTTGATATAATTAATTCTGTAAAAAAATGAATAAAATTCCTCTTGTAGGATATGTTTCTGACATAAAAAAATGTATATAGGAAAAATTATGCCAATTTCACCCTGATGAAACGCTATAGCTACGCCTTTCGTCAGGGTTTTTCTTGTACCTGAAAGTGTCAAAGTCGGGAAAAATAGTATACATGAGCTCAAAAAAAGAGATCTGAAAATTTTTTTCAGACCTCTTTCTCTATTAAGCGACGTGCTTATCACAGTGACAATCACCAGTTTTGCAATTTCCACATTCACAATCTTCTTTTTGCACTGTGGCATCCGCAAGCACAACCTTCTTTTACAGTCACAAGTTCCTTCAACACAATTTCCACATTTGCAATCTTCTACTGCATCATGACAGTGGCAGTGGTGTTCACACTCACATTTAGTCATCTTAATCGCCTCCTTTTTTTATTCTATACTTAAATTCTATTATGTTTTTATATAACAAGTCAATAGATTCTCGTCTTAAGTAATTATTACGATTTATAAAGTTCTAAATCGTAATTCAATCTTTTCTATAACTAATAAGAATAATAGGTAGATATCCTACTTATAACATAGAATTCTACCTATTATTTTATTATTCACTTACAACTGTTCCATCAGATAATGTTATTTTATAACCATTGAAAATTAATTTTTCCTTTATTATTTAATTTTGAAATTTTTACATCTCCTGTTAAATTCCATACAGCATCTTCTTCTACAGTTACTTCTGCATTATTCTCAACTTCTTCTCCTTTTTCTGCATTCTCAACTATATTAACAGTTCCATTAAATACAGTTGAACCTGATAATGTCAAATTTTAATGTTGATATACTATCTACTTCAATTTTACCATCTAACTTTTTTTGGTCTATCGCTTTTAAGTGTTACATTTCCCTCCATTAAATCCAGCTGTCCCCCATCCATGAGTAGCATCATTTCCTAGTACAGCTAATAATCTTCCATCCTGATCATTATTTTCTATTTTTACATTTTCTAATGTGATTTCACTCGTCGTATTCGTTACATAGATTAAATCACCATTATTGTTAGTTAGTGTTCCTTCTTTCATATTAAACACCGATTTACCTACTTCGGCATCACCCTGACATAGATTGATATATCATCACATTATGAACATTGGTATCAGAGCTACTTCCTTTATCGTCACTCATGTTGCCTTCTACATTTGTATTTTCTAGTGTAATAGAGTTTTGTCCTTCAATTACTAGTGCCTCAGAATTCTCTGCTTTAAGATTTGCATTTTTTACTGTTATATCTGCTGTCGAATAAACTGATGGAGAATTATAACCTTTCGAAACATATTCTCCTCCGTCTACATTTACTTTACCTCCTCCTCTATCCGAACGTATAGCTGCTGAAGAATTTCCTTCAGTTTTTTTACTTTTTAAGTTATTAGCATTCATTGTTGCTCCACCTGTAGTTTGAATTCCTCCAGAATTATCATTTGTTGTATAAATCTCAGAATCACTGATATTTACTGTTGTACCTTCTCCATAACTGAATACTCCATTTCCATTTTGAGCTGTTGTCTTTACTTTAGCATTTTTTTATATTAACAGTTGCTTTTATCTGTAGCTAATAATCCTGCATTCATCCCATAGAAATCACCATCTTCTGTGTTTGATGTAGAACCGCCAGTCTTATTAACTTTAATATTCTCTAAGTTTACTTTTTGCTTCCTTTGACACGTAATGCATTTTCATCATCACCTGTTGATGTATAAGTTTCATCGTTTTTTTGTTTTCATCTGACTCTATTGTATTGGCTGAAGTCCCTTGATTAATTGTACCACTTCCACCAAAACCTCCTTCACCCGGTTTTTCGGTGGTTGTTGCCCTGATTTTTCTGATTGTTGCTGATTTTGTTTAGCAAACAATGTTACCTGACTAGAATTACTATTGCTTGCTGAAGCATATTGTGTTGATACTAATGTTCCAAAAGTTCCTGTTGTTAATAATGTAATTAATGCTGTTGATATTAGCAATGTCTTATTTTTTTCATGTGAGTTACCTCCACTATTTTTTTATTTTCTAATTTTTTTTATATACTCTTCATTATTTTCTTAAATTTTGAATGATTTATTATCATCCGTACTATTTTTTTCTAAACTTTTCTTATCCGCTAGTAGTTTTTTTCTATTTTTTTAAATTGACATATAAATCATCTCCTAAACTTCATTTCAAATTATTTATTTGATAAATATATTATATACTACGAACTTAAAATCCACTTAAATCAACTTTAAATTATAATTAAAAACTCAAATTTAATTTCATTTAAGGTAATAAATAAGTTTCACAATATATTTTCAATGATATATTATAGAAGAAATTTTCTCTTAGAATACCATCATTCTAAAATACTATATATAAATATTATCATTTTATGTGTTTATTGTGTTATAATGAAATTGAAATAAAGAACTTAAAAGCTTAGTTAATTCTACTTTTATTATTCTTTAGATATTACTTTTTCATATAAAAAAAGGGAGGGAATTATATGAAATATAACAAGTACTTAATTATCTCTATTCCAATTCTAATAATACTAATAACAGCATTATTTTTATACAAAAAAACATAATCTATCTCTACTTAACTATTCCAGTATGTATCTACGTTAGTTTTATAAGATATTTTCAAGAAAAAAAGTAAATTATTAGTAAAAAACAAATAAAAATCTTGAAACTATTAAAGTATGAATGGACTATTAATACTGCAATAGCATTAATATTATACTCAACAAGCTCTTTTAGTTATACCAATAATATTAAAAATAGCAAAGTACTTCTATTTTGTATATATAATTACTCTGATTTTACTCCTATTATATGCAGTAATTTATATCAAACGTACTCTGCTTATAAGACAAGAACTACGAAAAAAACAATTCTAAATAACAAAAAAGAAATCAGCTCACTAACGAACTGATTTCTTAATTTTTTTCTTACACTAAAAATATTTATTAAATGAATCTTCTATATCTTTTACAGCTACTACACTTATTAATAAAACTGCTATAATAAAAATTCCCAGTATTATAAATGATGGATTTTTCTACATAGTTTATATACGTCACAAAATGGAAGACTTGAATAAAAATCCAATTGTTAAACTTTTTACAATAATTGCAATAACTAATGTACAAAGTATCATAATTAAGAACAAATTAATTGACAGGGCTGCTAAACAACCAAAAAAATGTAGCAACTCCTTTTCCACCTTTTAAACTTAAAGATAATAGGTTTTATATGACCTAGTAAGACTAAAACTATACATATATAGATTATCTTAGAATCTACATCTAATATCTTTAATAGAATAACTACAAAAAAACCTTTAAAAAAATCAACTGCTAAAAACAAATAAAAAAACGATCTTGGACCTAAAAACTCTTCCTGCATTTCTTGCTCCAACATTTCCTGATCCTTTATTAGTAAATTCTTCTTTATTTATTTTTTTCTAATATTTTGCCACCCATTATATTTCCTATAAGGTATGCAATAATAGCGTAAATTACCATTGTAATCATAACTTCTCTCCTCTCATAAATTTAATTTTTTTATCATTCTTATCCCTTCACTTAAAAAAACATTAGACATCCTATAGAAAAATGGAACAACATAATATGCTAATCTATATATTACAATAGTAGCTCCTATTATTTCTGGATTTATTCCTAAATTTTTTTAAGACCAATTAGGACTAATGTATCGAATGTACCTAATCCTCCAGGAATCATAGTTAGTAATCCTACTATAGACGCTACTATTATAACTCCCATTATTTGCAATTCCTTATCAGCAACTAAATCACCTGTATAAAAAGTATAAAATTATTAGTATAATAAGTACTGCAAACACCCATTCTAAAAAGAAATCACTGTCAATTTAACACTTAAATATCTATCCGTTCTAATTCTTGGTTTTCTTAAATTAAAAAAATAGATACAAAGGTAAAAAAATAATGACATCAGAATTAAAGAATAATAAAAAAATTTTATTATCAGCATATAATGCCTGACCCGGAAAGACATTTAGTACTACAAAAAAATTGACAATAAGCTTATTCCTGATAGCATAGAAATTAATATCATTCCTATTGCAGTAACTAATGTTTTCCCATTTTTTTGTATAAGGTTTATACATATAATATCTAAGTCCAGCACCGATAAAGCCACCAAAACCTAGAACCATATTTAATGTGTTAGTCATAAAACTAATTTTTAAAAAAATACGGAATGAAGACATATTTTTTTGTTAAATTAATAGCCTTTAGAACGAAATAGTCATATAAGCATAAAAATACTTATACCTAATAAACCACATAATAAAACTACTAAAAAAATTTCACCTCTCCTATAGTTAGAGTGAGATGATGTATTTTTTTAAAAATCTAAACTAACAATCTCTTTTTTTAAAAATAGGAAAAATTAAATAAAATATCAATAATCCTAAAACTATTTGAATTACATTTTTTTCAAATAATTAAATGATTTTTTTCTGTAATATTTTTTTCATTTTTTTCTTTTCCTTAAATAATATTTATCTACTTTATCTTACCATTTTTATGACATTTTTTTCAATACAATTAATTACTTAAACTTTTTAACTATATGGCACTGGTTCAAAAATCCTAAATTTAAAGAGAATTCATAGACACAGTGTTTTTTTCTGATATTTAAATTCTCTTCATAAAAAGCTTTTTAGTTATCTAATGAACTTTTGCAAGGTTGACTCGACAAAAATCGATTTTTTTCCGAAATTATGATTTTGAGTAACTTCCAAATATTACAGCAAAGAAAAGCTTTTTGCTCTCCTTTGCTGATCTCATAATTAATTTTTAAAGTTTTTTTAATTAGTTCTGTAGTTAAAATTGACGAGTTTACTGCAGCTATTTGTAAAAAATTCATCAAAAAGTAACTCTTGTTCCTTCTTCTGCTTTATCACTTACACTACGGCAAACTATAAATTTTGTTCCAAATTGGTAACAAGCTTGAGCAATTGCTGCTGCTTCCATCTCAACTACTTGCATATTAGGAAAGTTTTTTAATATTCCTTTTTTTCAACTCTTTATTAGAAATAAATGAATCTGATGTGCCCACTAAACCAAAAATGAATATTATGATCCGGTAAGCTAATTTCTAAAAGCTAGTTTTTTTGTAATTTTTCATCACTCTTATATGCTGCTGGCATTTGTGGAACTTGACCAATTTCATAGCCAAACTCTGTTGCATCAACATCAAAATGTCTCACTTCTGTGGCAACAATCATATCACCAATTTCCATATCACCTTGCAGTGCACCACATGTACCTATATTAATCACATACTCTGGTTTATAGTGATCTCAATAATAGAGTTGTAGCAATAGCAGCATTCACCTTCCCCGGTAAACTTAACATAAGAACAATATCTCGTCCTTCATATTTACCTTCATAAAATGTTACATGTGCTATTTTTTTCTCTTGTAAATTTTCTATTTTTTTCTTTTATTATAGCCACTTCTTCTGGCATTGCACTGATTAATGCTATCATAATACTATTCTACCGCTAGAATTTTTGATATCCATTGAATCTTCAGGTCCAGTTGGTAATGATACTTTCGCAACATCTCCTACTTCTTTTTCCTAATAAAAGCTTGTGCTACTGGAGATTCATTTGAAATTTTTGTATTCAAATGGATTAGCTTCCGCACTACCTACGATTTTATAAGTTTCAGTTAAACCATCAGGTAATTCTTGATAAGTTACTGTGTTACCAAGACGAATTGCACTTGATTTTTTTCATCTAATTCGATAATAACAGCATAACGAATCATTTGTTCCATTTCTAGAATTCTTTGTTCGATAAATCCTTGTTCATCTTTTTGCTGCATCGTACTCAGAGTTCTCAGATAAGTCCCCGAAAACTACGTGCAATTTTAATTTTTTTCAATTACTTCTGGACGTTTTACTTTTTTTATAATGTTCTAATTCTTCAACAAGTTTGTCATAACCTTCTTGGGTCATTTGATATTCTAATTTTTTTCTTCTAAAGCCATAGTGGTACTCCTTTTTTTAGTCTACTCTATATTATATCTTTTTTTAATTATTTTGCTAGTAGCGATTTAATTTTTTTGTTATTAAAATGTCTATAGCTATATCGTTATATCCACCATCTGGAACGATAATATCTGCATATTGTTTTGTAGGTTTAATATATTTCTCATGCATTGGTCTAACAGACACTAAATATTGATTAATTACTGATTCTACAGTTCTTCCACGTTCATTAATATCACGTAATAGTCGTCTTAAAAATACGCAAATCACTAGGTGTATCAACGAAAATTTTTAATATCCATTAACTCACGTAGTTTTTTTCTGAATACAGACCAAACATCCCTTCAATAATAATTACATCTTTAGGTTCTTGGTGTTTTTTTGTTCTTTACTACGAGTGTGATTTACATAATCATATACAGGAAGTTCAACAGCACGTCCCTCAATTAATTCTAATAAATGATTATAAAGTAATTCATTATCAAAAAGCACTAGGGTGATCATAATTTGTCTTAACTCTCTCATCCATTGTCATGTGACTTTGATCTTTATAATAGTAATCTTGCTCGATTAAAGCAACTTTATCTTGAGTTAACTCGTCTATAATTCTTTTTTAGTAACAGTAGTTTTTACCACTACCGCTTCCTCCAACAATACCGATAATTTTTTTGGTCGTTTTGTAGTCATTATCGTCCCATTTCCTTTCGCATCATATTGCTTTTTAAATACTCTAGAGTCTAATTTTGTTCTAATAATTTGAAGTGGATGTCTTGCTGCGTCTAACAATTCTCCATCTTCGTCATAAATTTCACCGATAACTTGTCTAAATGTATCAATCTCAGGTCCAAAGAATTCAACTTCTTGACCTGTTTTAAAAAAAGTTACGTTGTTGAATTGTTGCGATTTGAGTTTCTTCATCATAGTGAAGAACTTGTCCAACGAAATCATAATTTGTTTTCTTACCACCCTCATTTCCAAACATCTGTTCAGAATACTTAGGGTATTTCATAGAAGAATGACATCGCTGTGTCACGATTAGCACATTTATATAATTCTAATTTATATTCTGGCGTCATCTTGAAGTTATCTGGATCTGCACAATAATCATCAATTAGCTTTCTATACACACTTGCAACTGTCGCAACATAGTGAATAGATTTCATTCGCCCTTCAACTTTTTAATGAATCTATACCTAACTCAATAATTTCTGGTACTGCTTCAATTAAAGTTAAATCTTTAGGACTCATTGCATATGGATTTGCACCTTCATCGAATAACTTAGTATCTTCATCAGTTCCTTCTTCATAAAGATCATAGTTCCAACGACATGATTGACAACAACCTCCACGGTTACTGTCCCTTGCTGTCATGTAGTTACTTAAAGTACAACGTCCTGAATATGCTATACACATTGCTCCATGCACAAACATTTCAATCTCAACATCTGTTTTTTCACGAATTTCTTTTATTTCCTCATATCCTGTTTCACGTGCTAATACAACACGATGTACTCCTTCACTTTCCCAATATCTAACTTCTTTATAGTTTGAGATAGATTGCTGAGTACTGATATGTACCTCTACATTTGGAGCAACAGCTTTTACATCTTTCGATGATATATGGATCTGCAACTATTATACCACGAACACCTGCATCTTGAAGTGCCATTAAGAATTCATCTAATCCTTCAAAGTTTTCATCGTGCGCGATAATATTCGCTGTTACATAAATATCAGCTCCATATTTTGCAGCAAATTCACAACCTTCTTTTTATCTCTTCGATCGTAAAGTTATCTGCGTTACTTCGAAGTCCAAACTCCTGTCCACCCTAAGAACACAGCATCTGCTCCATAGTGAATAGCTATTTTTAATTTTTTTCTAAGTTTCCTGCTGGAAGCAATAGTTCTGGTTTCTTTGTTATTACTCTCTTGCCGTCTCTAATTTCTGAAATATTTGGTATTGCCATAAGTTTAGGTCACATTCAAGTATGACCCATCCTCCTTGTCTTTTTTTATTAGGTTTTATATAGGAAACCTTATCCTCTTTTCATAATTTAAAAATATGATTAGTACATAGTTTTCTTATAGAAGAATCCTAAGTCAACTTCTCTATATTTCGGTTTAATTCTCTCTATATCATTATAGAAATCTTGCTTTTCATCTTCATATGCTTCTTTATCTTCGTAATAAAGATCGATAGCATCACGATAAATCGTTACTACTTCTGTAATGTAATCTTCATCTTTTAAAACACCCTCAATTTTGAATGCAGATACTCCTGCTTCAATTAAACGATCTAATTCTTCAATAGCACAAATATCATTCGCACTCATAATGTGCGTTCCGTTAGAATCCTCAAAAATTGGGTAACGTTCATTTCTATCTTGGCTGTATAGGAATAATTTTTTCGAATTACTATATTCCTCGATGTATTTTTTTCTTTACCACTATACATGAAGTAATTATCAACTAATTTTTCTTACTGATTGGAACATGCAAAAGCATCCCTTGGACTTGAACTTCAATCTCATAGTCGCTTTTTCCAGTAATTTCAAGAATTTCATCAATTGTTAATTCTTTCGAAAGACATGTTCTATATGCTCCACGTTTCCCCCAGTAATTACAAGAGAAAGAGTTTGTCGCTAATGTATGTGGATCCCATTGAAGTTTGAAATCTAAATTCTCTTCTCTTAAAATTGTAATTATTGTTGGTTCTCCATATATTAAGGCATCTACATTCAACGTTGATAGATAATGTAAATAATCAACTAAATCTTCTAGATGTTCATTATGGAAAAATCGCATTAACACTTACATAGGCTTTTTTTCCCAGCTTGGTGAATAATCTCAATTGCCTTCTTTAATTCTTCTCTCTTAAATTCACCAGCAAGACGTAATCCATATTTTTTTCTTCACCAATAACGAAACTATCAGCTCCTACATTTATTAGTTCATAAATATGATCAATACTTTTTCGGTGTTACAACTAACTCTACTGTCATTTTTATCCTCTCTTAATAAAAATTTACTAACTTCACAGTTCTATAATTTTATTTTTCTCGTTGTTATAGTTATTCCATCTCCAAATGGTAATATTACACTCTCATAATTTTTCATGTTTTAATAACCATTCATTGTAATTATTAATTTTTTTCTAGAAAGTTGTTTTAAATCTCTACTGTGTTTAATAATACTTGGATCGGCAACCATTCCTTTGAATAGCACATTGTCCGTAATAACTACAACATCTTCAGCAAAAATATGGTTCATATAATTCAAAAAAACTTTCTACTTTGACTCTTAGCACCATCAATGAATACTACATCGTATGGAGCATTTGCTACAACTTCATCTTGAAGTTCTAATGCATCAGCATGAAGTAATGTTATTTTTATCAGTTAGATTTCTTTTTTTCAATATTATTTTTTTGCCTCGTTATACATCTTATCATCTCGCTCAATAGTTGTGACATTACATCCTATTCTCTCAGCTAATTTAATTGACGTATAACCAATTGCAGTTCCTATTTCCAATAAATTCTTAGCTTTCTTTTACTTTCAGCATTTGAATTAAAAAAATCTTATCCCGATTTTATCAATTATTGGAACTCTATTTTCTTCAGCAAATTTTTTTCTAATTCTAAGTAAAAATTCATCAAAGTCTTCTAACAAATCTATAACGTATAAGTCATCTTTTTGATTCTATCGCAACCATGTTTACCTCCATATTTATACATCATTATATAATACCATATAAGTTGGTATAAATGCAATTATAAAGACTAAAAAGGAAGTAACCCTATATTTTATGATTCTATAAAAAAATCACTAATACAAAGTTACTCCCACATAGTTTTTTTATATTCAAAAAAATGAACTAAACTCATCTAAATTTAGAAAATTCTAACTCTTATCGAATTTACTATTTTTTTATCATCTATTAAAATTATTTGTTCTATTTTTTTAATCCTTTTCGTATAAAGTCTACAGAAACATAGACTAGACATAAAAAAATAGAACAAAGCCAATAATACTCGCAATCGGACTAGAAATTGCCTTACTAAAAAATCTACAAAATCCATAATTCACATCTCCTTTTTTTACTACTTTTATCATAATACTATTCACACACATTAAAAAAATAAATTACCAGTGTAATCTCTCCTTTAAATTTTAATAACCTATTTTTTTATTAATTTCCCCTTTTTATTTTTTTGTAAATATGAACAGTATTCTTCTCAATAAATGTAGCTTATATTCTTTACTTAATTATACAAAAATTAAGAAAACGATGTCAAAAAAATTCCGTAGAAGAAAAAAAGAGGTTAACCAAAGTCAACCTCTTAATTAAAAAAATCTTATTTTTTTCCATTGCTTGAACAGCTGTGATTAAAGCAAGTTTTTAATACGTCAGCTGTTGAACATCCACGAGACAAATCATTTACTGGAGCATTTAATCCTTGTAAGATTGGGTACTACAGCTTCGAATCCACCTAAACGTTCAGCAATTTTGTATCCAATGTTTCCTGCTTCTAAGCTTGGGAATACAAATACGTTAGCATCCCCTTGAATTTCTGAGTTTGGAGCTTTTAATTTAGCTACTGGTGGTACGTATGCAGCATCAAATTGCATTTCTCCACCAACAGGTAATGTTGGAGCTTTTTCTCTAACTAATTTTTGTAGCTTCAGCAACTTTTTAGAGTTTCTTCTGTTTTAGCTGATCCGTAAGTTGAGAAACTTAGCATAGCTACTTTTGGATTAATATTGAATGCTTTAGCAGTTTTAGCACTTTCTACCGCGATTTCAGCTAATCCTTGAGCATCAATTGTTGGGTTAATTGCACAGTCAGCGAAGATAAATCTTGAAGCGTTACGTGACATAATGAAAGCACCACTTGTACGACTTACTCCTGGTTTTGTTTTTAATAATTTGTAAAGCTGGACGTACAGTATCACCTGTAGAGTGAATTGCTCCAGATACTAACCCTTCTACTTCTCCCATATATACTAACATTGTACCGAAGTAGTTAACATCTTGTAATAATTCACGAGCTTTTTCTTCTGTTACTTTTCCAGCACGACGTTCAACAAATTTCGCTACCATTTCATCATATTTTTCATAGTTTTCGTGGTCTACGAATTCAATCCCTGAAACGTTTAAGAATAGTGGTTGAGCTAGCTCTTCTACTTTTTCTCTTTTTCCCAACTAATACTGGTTGAACATAACTAGTAGCACTTAGTTTTACAGCTGCTTCTAATACACGCTCATCGTATGCTTCTGGAAATACGATACGTACTTTTTCCCTTCTAATTTTTTTGTTGAAGTTCTACAAATAAATCATTTGCCATCTTCATTTCCTCCTAATTGTATATAATATCTTTAATATGTCTTATCGGCTTTTAAGCTTAAAGCGTCAAATAAACTTCCCTTACCTAGAATTGTGTAGCCTAGCAATAATCCAATATAAAAATATAATTATCATTAAGGCTATATTACGCAAGTATCTTGTTAACTTATCATTTAGTTTCATAATGAAATCCTACTCGTCTATTCTTTGAATATCTGCACCTAATTTTCTCATTTTTTTCTTCGATGTCAACATATCCTCTATCAATATGATAAATGTCAATAACTTTAGTAGTTCCCGTTGCCATTAATCCCGCAATAACTAATGCCGCTCCAGAACGTAAATCTGTTGCTCTTACAGTAGTTCCTTCTAAATGAGGTAATCCTTCAATTAGTGAACTTCTACCTTCGATTCTAATTTTAGCATTCATTCTACGTAGTTCTTCTACGTGCATAAATCTATTTTTCAAAAACTGTTTCTGTAATTGTACTTGTACCATCAGCTAAAAGTGTTAATACACACATAATAGATTGCATATCAGTTAAGAAACCTGGGTGTGGTAGAGTTTTAACATCTATAGGTTTTTAAACTATCCAACTTATTACTTACGCGCATCGATGTTTCATCCACAACCTCGATTTTAACTCCCATTTCTCGCATCTTACTTACTAAAAGCGACATTATCTTTGTACGGTGCCCCTTTTAACTAATACATCTCCTTTAGTTGCTGCAGCCGCAATCATGTATGTTGCCGCTTCTACACGGTCTGGCATTACTGAGTACTCAGCTCCTACTAATTTTTTTCAACACCTTCTACAACTAAAACAGAAGTTCCTTTTCCTTCAATCTTAGCACCCATTTTTATCAAGAAGTTAATCATATCTTCAATTTCAGGTTCTTGTGCTGCATTTACGATTGTAGTTTTACCTTTTGCTAAACAACTAGCCATAATTACATTTTGAGTTCCTCCTACACTTGGAAAATCAAAGAAGATAGTTGTTCCTTCTAATTCTTTTTCTGCACGAGCTTCTACAAACCCTGCATCTTGAATAATTGTTGCACCTAATGCTTCAAAGCCTTTTAAATGTTGATCAATCGGTCTACTTCCAATTGAACACCCTCCGGCATCGCTACTTTAGCACTTCCTTCACGTGCTAACATTGGACCTAAAACTAAAAAAATGATGCACGCATCTTACTAACAAATTCAAAAAGAAGCCTCTGTTAATAATGGATTTCTTGCGTCCATTTCCAATGTATTTTCATCTGGTCTATAATCTATTTTTTTACTCCTAGACTTTCAAATAATAATCCTATCGTTTTAATATCTGATAACTTTGGAACATTATAAAAATTTACTTGTACCCTCTGTTGCTAATAATCCAGCTGCTAATATTGGTAAAGCTGCATTTTTCGCACCAGAAACTTGTACTTCTCCTATTAAAGGTGTTCCACCTTTAACAACTATTTTTTTCCAAGTTGTTTCCTCCATCTCTATATTTACATTTTTATATCACATATAATACTACCACAAATTAAAAAAATAAATAAAGTTTGAATAATTATTTTAATATTTAATTTATAAAAAAACTATATACTTCATTATCAATTAATGTAAAAAGTAATTCTATTTACATAATTTCGAAAAATATTGAATTAACTGTTTTTTTATTCATACTTTTCTTTTTTTATTAAACATTAAAATGTTATCCTACAAAGTAAAAATAATTTTATCAATGTAAGATTCTAATCATTTTATCATTTTGTAGAATAACACTTTTTTTATTTACTTTACTACATTTCTGATAAATTAAACTATCAATTATAATTCATCAAAGAAAGATAATTGAGCTTTTTTTCAGAGCAGACCTTTTTAATGTTCCCATATCTCTTAAATACTCTACTACTGTAGATGAAACACTTCCTCGTTTCGAAAAGTCTTCAATTGAAAGGAACGATTTTTCTTCTCTCACTTGAACTATTTTATTCGCTACGTTATCTCCAAGCCCAGGTACTATTGAAAATGGTGGAATTAGAGTATTTCCTTCAATGATATAATCATGGCTTGCTGATTTTTCTAAATCAACTTTTGAGAATGTAAAACCACGTTCCATCATTTCATTAGCTATCTCATAACTTACTAAAAGCATCTTTATCTTTATTCGATAATTCATTCTTATCTGTAGTTTTTATTTCTTTAATTTTTGCTTTTAATGTTTCTGCTCCCTTAACAACGGTTATAATATCAAAATCACTCGCTCTAACTGAGTAATATGCACAGTAATATGTAAGTGGTTGATGCACTTTAAACCATGCAATTCTTAAAGTAGTAATACATATGCACATGCATGGGCTTTAGGGAACATATATTTAATTTTTTTGCATGAATCAATATACCATTCTGGTACATTATTATCAATCATCGCTTTTTCAAAATCTTCAGTAAGACCTTTACCTTTCCTAACACTTTCCATTATTTTGAAAGATAAACCTTCTTCTAGTCCAGCATGAATTAAGTACACCATGATGTCATCACGACATCCGATTACATCTTTAAGTTCACATGTACCATTTTTTTGATTAATTCTTGTGCATTACCTAACCAAACATCAGTACCATGAGATAATCCAGATATCTGAACTAACTCCGAATATGTAGTCGGCTTCGTATCATCTAACATTTGAATAACAAAGTTTGTTCCAAATTCGGGTATTCCAAAAGTTCCACTTGCTGAATCCACTTGATCTCTAGTTACACCTAGTGCCTCAACTGTTGAAAAAATACCCATTACTTCAGGATCAGATACGTCAATTGTCTTAGGATCTATTCCTGATAAATCTTGAAGTTTTCTTATCATAGTCGGATCATCGTGTCCAAGTATATCAAATTTTAAGATATTATCGTGAATAGAGTGGAAATCAAAGTGAGTAGTTCGCCATGGACTCGTTTCATCATCCGCCGGAAATTGGTACGGTGTAAAGTCAAAAATGTCCATATCATTTGGAACAACTAGTATCCCTCCAGGGTGTTGACCAGTAGTTCTCTTAGAGCCTTCACATCCTGCTGCTATTCTCTCTATATCAATACTTCTTTTTTCTACTTCATTTTTCTCATAATAATCTCTAGTAAATGAATAAGCCGTCTTTTCGGCAACTGTCGAAATTGTTCCCGCACGGTATACGTAATCCTCACCAAAAATTTCTTTCGTAAAGTTATGTGCCGTAGCTTGATATTCTCCAGAGAAGTTTAAATCTATATCAGGTACTTTATCCCCATTAAATCCTAGGAAAGTCTCAAACGGAATATCCTGGCCGTCTTTAATCATCTTCACATCACAATGAGGACAATTTTTATTCGGAAGGTCAAATCCTGAAGCATATTCTGCATTTAGGAAAAATTCACTTTGTTTACATTTTGGACAAACATAATGCGGAGCTAATGGGTTAACCTCTGTAATCTCCATCATTGTCGCAACTAATGATGAACCAACAGACCCCCTTGATCCTACAAGATATCCATCATCAAGTGATTTCTTAACTAGCTTATGTGAAATTAAATATACTACACTGAATCCATTACCTATAATAGATGCAAGTTCTTTTTCTAATCTTTTTTTCTACTATTTCTGGTAATTGTTCCCCATATATTTTATGAGCCATATCATAACTTAGATTACGAACTTCATCTGCTGCCCCTTCAATATTTGGTGTATACAACTTATCTTTTAACGGAACTACTAACTCAATCATATCGTTAATTTTATGAGTATTTTCTATAACTATTTCTTCTCGTAATTGTTTATCAAGATAAGAAAAATTCTTTTTAACATCTCTTCAGTTGTTAAAAAAATGTTGCCATAGGTTTTAAATCACGTGCACCGGGATTACTTTTTCACCGTTAGTCTTAATATTTGGCGATAAACATGTTGATATTCATCTAAATAATAACAGTCCCCTGTTGCTACAACTATTTTTTTTCTTTTTTTCTCAGCTAATTTTATTAATTTTTTTCAGAATTTCTTCTAACTCGGCATTATCTGATATTCTTTCATTTCTTATGAAATTAACATAATGATGTTTTGGCTGAATTTCTATATAATCGTAAAAAAATCAATTATATTTTTCCACCTTAGCTTCTTTTTGAGTTTAACAATTCTTCGAATACTTCATTATCACCATTACCACTACCGATTAATAAATCTTCACGATATTGTTTTTAATAAACTACGTGGAATTGTAGGCTTAGCTGAATTTAAATATTTAGTACAACTATAAGATACTAATCTAAATAAATCTTTCAATCCTTTTTGCATTCTTAACTAAAATTGAACATGGAAAAGTTCTAGAGCGTTTATGTGCAAGTTCTAAATCAATCTTTTCATCAATCTCATTATGATATTCAATGCCAAGTTCATACAATTGATCTAACATTTTCACAAAAAAATCTCTGCAGTAGCTTTAGTATCATAAATCGCCCTGTGGTGTTGTACTAAACGTACTTTTATATAATTTGGCTAAATTACTAAGACCATGCCTTTTTAGCTTCTTTATTTTTCGGCACGAGAGACAAATAACGTATCTATACTAGCATTATTTTTATTCTCTAAACCTAGTCGTTCAAAACATGTATCTAAGAATCCAAGGTCAAATTTAGCGTTGTGCGCTACTAATATGTCATCTTTATCTAACCAATTATAAAAATTAGTCATGACTTCTTTTTCTAATGGAGCATCTCTAACATCATCATTAGTAATACTCGTTAATCTTGTGATTAATTCTGAAATAGGTCTTTGTGGATTAATGTAACTTTCAAAAACTGTCTATTTCAGCTCCATTTTTTTCACCTTAACCGCAGCTATCTCGATTAGTCTATCACGTTCGGCAGAAAGACCTGTAGTCTCAACGTCAAATACAACATAAGTAGCATCTTTTAATTTAAGATTCTTTGGGTTAGTTGTAGCAGTAATACTATCATCCATAATAAAAGCATTAAGACCATAAATAGGTTTAATATCTTTTCCTTTTGAACTTAGACAAATTTCTGGATATGCTTGGACTCCATAAGTATCAGTGAAAGCAATAGCTTCGTGTCCCCAATCCATAGCCCTAGCTATATATTCTTTCGCAGAAGAAATACCTTCTAACTGACTCATTTTTGTATGAGTATTTAACTCTATTCTTTTTTTACCACTATAATTATCTTTCTTTTCCTCTTTGTGAGCAACCTCAATGGACTTCGGTTCAATAATTGTATCTCTTAAATATGGATCATTACTAACACTTCCATGAATCTTAAGCCATTGCCCTTTTTTTATTCCTTTTACTAAATCGATAAGTTCATTTCTTCTTTTTATTTTGAAACTTAGAATTAGGATTATTACCAAATAGTCTTAATATAATAGAATCACTGTAGTCAGTAAGTTTTTAAGCGGTATTGACTTGAACCATTTCTATGAACAATTTCTTCAGTTCCAAAAACTTGAGCCATTATTGTTACATCGCCGGCATAACCAATAACATCCTTAATTTCAACGATATCTTCATCACGAATTTCTTGTCCATAACGAGTTCCCCCACCTCCACCGAAGGCAGCAAATTTTTTTCTCAGGTTCTTTTTGGTTTTCTTTCCGCATTTTTTTCTTATCAATTTCTTCTAGTTTTTACAATTTCTCGGGAAATCTTCTCTTCTTGACTTTCTAACACCGCTTCTACATCAGTTTTAGAAAAGTTAGGAATAATATCTTTAATTGCAATACCAAGGTTAGAATAACTACTTATTATCTGGTGTTTTTCTCTCATTAATAAAGTTATTCCAAATAGACGGAGCCATTATCTTCATAGTTAAAAACGTTGTTGTTTACATCTATTTCACTAAATAAAATACTCTCTAATAAAAACTTGAGATATTTCTGAGAAATTCTCTAGTATTATATATTTCAAAAATTCTTTTTATTTGCTCATCAGTTACAATATTACTTGTCTTTAAGCGATAATTAACAACATAATCACCCATAAAAACTTTCACGTAATTTTTTTGTATAAGTAATATTAATTCATCTGCTAACGGCAAAGTTTCACCACTGAAATTAAAATGTCCATGTCTTATTTTTTTATTATCTTTTTTTCTATATTATCTAAAGAAAAAAATTAATAAGTTTTTGAGCCGGCTAATCTTTCTTCTAATTCTAATGTTTTAACCAATAAAGAAAAAAATGTTTATTACTCATGCTTCCTCCTATAGTTTTACTAAATCGACAAGTTTTTTTATAATAATTATCGACTAAACGAAAAAAATCCATTCATTTTATTACTAATTTAACAAAATGAACTTGCTTTTTCAATAATACATTATTATAAATTATCAACACAATATAATTTTACACTTATTTAAATTATACTAAAAAAATACCAACTAAAAAAACAAATGGTTATTTTCTATTAACTATTTATTTTTAATTGGTATTTATTATTTTAACTTTTTCTTAATTATTTGTAGAATGATTCTACTTTAGCTAATACATCAGCAACTTCTGTATCAACTTTTTCTAAAGTTTTTTTCTTTCTTTAACTTCTACGATTCCTTCACCAGCTTTTTTTACCTACAACTACTTGTAATGGAATACCGATTAAGTCCGCATCGTTAAATTTAACTCCGGCACGCTCTGCTCTGTCATCATAAAGTACTTCATACCCAGCAGCCGTTAACTTAGCGTATAATTCCTCACTAAGTTTTACTTGTTCTTCTTTCTTAACATCTACACACACTAAGTGAACTTGATATGGAGCTACTTCTTTAGGCCAAATGATTCCTTTATCATCACTGTGTTGTTCAATGATTGCTGAAATAACACGTGTTACCCCAATTCCATAACATCCCATATAGAAATGATTTGCACGACCATTAGCATCTAAGTAAGTAATATCCATAGATTCTGAATATCCTTTTCCAAGTTCAAACACTTGTCCTACCTCGATACCTTTAGCAAATTTAACTGGTCCTGATAAATCTTCAGCTAAATCTCCTTCTTCAATCATACGAAGATCATAGTGAGCATCGATTTCATAATCCCCTGGATTTACGTTAATATAGTGGAATCCTTTTTTGTTAGCTCCACAGCTGTGGTTGTACATATATTTAATAGCATTATCACCGATTACTTTACAGTTTTTAATGCCAAATGGTCCCATGTAACCTACTACTCCACCCATAACTTCTTCAATTTCTTGCTCAGTTGCCATTTCTACTTCAGAAGTTCCTGTAGCTTTCATGAATTTAATATCATTAAGTTGATCATTACCACGCATAAGAACTAAATAGAATTCTCCATCAGCTTTTAAAGCCAATGCTTTCATAGCACGATTTACATCAACACCACAGTATGCAGCGATATCATCAATAGTTTGTTGGTTTGGAGTTTCTAATAAACTACGCTCTTTTTTCTCAAAACCAGTAGGCATAGTGTAGTTTTGTTCAACTACCGCTGCAGTTTCAATATTTGCTGCGTAATCACTCTCTTCAGTATACACAATAGTATCTTCCCCAACTTCTGCTAAAGCTTGGAACTCATGAGTATAACTTCCTCCAATATTTCCAGAGTCAGCTTTTTACCGCACGATATTTAAGTTCAAATCTATCAAAAATATTACTATATGCTTGATAATAATCTTTATAAGTTTCTCTTAAAGATTCTGGAGTATCGTGGAAAGAATAACCATCTTTCATGATAAACTCTTTACAACGTAATAAACCTAAACGTGGACGAATTTCATCACGGAATTTAGTTTGAATTTGATATAAGTTTACTGGAAGTTGTTTATATGAAGTAACCATATTACTAACTGTTTGACATATAATTTCTTCAGCCGTTGGACTTAATGCATACCCAGCATTTTTTTCTATCTGTAACACGAATTAACTCGTCTCCCATTTTGTTCCAACGACCAGATTTTTTTCCAATATTCATCTGATTGTAAAATTGGCATTAATAATTCTACAGCACCAATTTTTTTCATGTTCTTCTCTTATAACTTTTTTTCAATTTTTTTGAATTACTTTAGTAGCTAAGGGAAGATGAGTGTAAACTCCTGCAGATACCTGCTTCACCATCCCCGCTTTAATAAGCAACTTGTGACTTGTTGCTTCTGCAGAGGATGGTACTTCTCTAGTTGTTGGAATAAATGTTCTTGATTGTCTCATAACAATACCACCTCTCATTTTTAAAAATTACTTATATTATACCACAAAAACTTATGATTTTTTTCAAATAATTTCACTTTTTTTATAAATATATTACTGTATTACATAGCTGTAATTTATTGTTATTAGATTTTTAAATATTACATTTAAAACTATAATCAGTGTTACTTTCACTTTCTATTGTAATTCTTTATTAAACACATTCTCCTAAATTTAATACTGTTATATATCTTTTTTTTATTACACTAATAGCGATTTTCATTATTACTAATTTATCAACACTATTTATCTTTATCTTCTATTATTTCTATTTCGAGATTTTTTTCGAAAATATCATATTTTTTTAGTTGTTAGTAATTTAATTTTTTTCGATAATATAGTATAATAAATAGGATAATCATTTATGGAGGGATATATGTTTAATTATCCTAATAAAAAAAGGTAATTTTATTCAAAAAAACTAAGTATTCTAATAGAGGGATGGAACTTGAAGAGGATATAAATTTTGCGAATAAATATTATTTAAATAATAACATAGCCGTAATTCATAAAAAAAGCCAATTCCTATTCAAATTGTTGAAGTTAATTATCCTAGTAGATCTAGTGCTATGATTACCAAAGCATTCTATAAAAACACCTTCTACTACGGATTACAACGGTCTTTGGAATGGAAAAATATATTGATTTCGAGGCAAAAGAAACTAATTCAGCCACTTCGTTTTCTCTAAATAATATCCATGATCACCAAATCGAACATATGCAAAAAATTTTAGATCACGGTGGAGTAACTTTTATCATAGTTCGTTTTAAAAAGATAGATAGAACCTTTATTTTACCTTTTAAAAATTTTATTTTCTTTCATAATCGAGCTAATAACGGAGGAAGAAAATCAATAAAAGCTTAGTGAATTTGAAGAATCGGCATTTGAATTATCATTCAACTATAAAATAAGATTAGATTATTTAAATATTATAAAAAAAATAATGAAAGTGAGTTTTAATAACAGATGAAAAACTTTTGTTTAAATATATAAGTTCAATCTTTTTTTCAATCTGCTTAGTATTATTCTTTGTTGTTATGATACTATTTGCACGTGAATTAAGAGATGTTCCTGATATTACTCAGGCAAACTTACAAGATCCTTTATCATCGGAAATCTATGATAAAAAAATCTTAATTTAATCGCTACTGTTGGAGCTGAAAAAAAGAGAATATGTATCATTAGATGATATTCCTAAAAAAATATAACTGATGCGGTTCTTTCAACAGAGGATACAAGATTCTATTCTCACCTTGGGATTGATCCTATTCGTCTTATCAAAGCAGTTCTTGTTAACATACGTTCTAATTCTGCTCAACAAGGTGCTAGTACAATAACTCAACAAGTAGTAAAAAAATTCATTACTTACATCAGATAAATCATTACAACGTAAAATTCAAGAGGCTTACTTATCTCTTAAATTAGAGAATAAGTATTCTAAAAAAAGATATATTAGAAATGTATATGAACAAAATATACTACTCTGACGGACAATACGGAGTAAAGACAGCTGCCAAGTATTTCTATAATAAAGAATTAGATCAGTTGACTTTTACCACAAGTTGCTCTTTTTGACTGGTATGCCTCAACAACCAATATTATATAATCCTTATGATTATCCTGAACAAGCTAAAGAACGACGCGATACTGTATTATATGCACTTTTAAGTAATGAAAAAAATCTCAGAAGATGAATACAATAATGCAGTTAATACACCAATTACTGAAGGTATTGTAAGTAAAAACAAAAGAAGAAAGAGCTAATCAACACACTTATAATCCTAAGTTTGCTGCTTACATGAGATCAAATTACTAAAGAATTAAAAAGAAAAATAAAAAAACTTTGAAAAATGTTAAAGATCCATTGTCTATGGGACTAAAAAGTTTATACTAACTTAAATCCTGAATTACAAATGTATGTTCAAGATATGTTAGACAATCAATCTTACCCAATGACACCTCATGCTTCTCAAGCCGCTATTTCTGTTCTTGACACTAAAACTGGACTTGTTGAAGCTATCGGTGGAGGAAAAAAATTATAAAGCCGGTGGTTATAACTTCGCAGTAGACGCACGTGTACAACCTGGTTCATCAATTAAACCTCTAATCGACTATGCTCCTGGGATAGAATATTATGGTTGGGACCCACAAACAACATTTTCTGATACACCATATAAAAATAGCTGGAACTGAGTTTTATATTCAAAACTGGGATAGAATTTATCATGGAACAGTACCTATGACTCGAGCAGTGTCTTGGTCTTACAATATTCCCGCAGTACGCGCTTTCGAATCTGTAGGATATGAAAGAGCTAAACTTTTTGCTGAAAGATTAGGAATACCTGTAACTAAAGATGAACCTACTACAGCAATCGGTGGTAATGTTGATGGAGTTTCAACTTTACAAATGGCTGGAGCCTTTGCTTCATTCGGTAATAAAGGTTACTATAACAAACCTTCTACTATTGTAAAAGTATTTAATGCTAATGGTAAAGAATTAGTAAATATTAAGTCTGAGCCTGTAAAAGCAATGTCTGAGGAAACAGCTTATCTTATGACAAACGTCTTAAAAGGAGTTTTTAACTGAAGATGGAATATCTCCTAATGGTAAAAATTCCAAACTTTTGACATGGCTGGTAAATCTGGATCTAGTACCTTCGATGACACCGCATATTACAACTATGGAATTGATGTAGTTAATTCTACAAAAGATAGCTGGATGATAGGTTATACCACTGACTATACTGTTGCAGTTTGGCAAGGAGCTGATGTACTCGATTCAGCTGCTAAAGCTTTATCTTATGATCAAGCAAAAACAACCCAAGTTATAATGGCAAATGTTATGAAGAAAGCTTCAGATAATAAAGTTCCTGCAGCATTTGAAAAAAACCAGCAGGAATCGAGTCGAAAAATGGAGTTGAATACGCTAAAGAAAGAAATAAAGAAACAGACTATATGTATGCTGGTAGTGATCGTGATGCTGTTTATCAAGCTGCGCTTGCTCAAAAAAACAACGTGAAAATCGATCAACATTAACTTCAGTATTCAATTCACTAACAAATTCAACTACTTCTCGAACTACAAGCCAATCTTCTGCTAATACCTCTTCTTCATCAGAAATAAACTCTGAGATCAAATACAAGTAACTCAACTCGTACCAATCAAAAATAATCGCAGACGATAAAGTTAAAGAATGGGGAGTGACTCAAAAAAATCGATTTCTGAGTCACTCCCATTATCTTTTAGAACTTCTACTTTAGAAATTAAATCCTTCATAAAATATTCTATTTTTATTTATGCCTTTTTCCTTTAACATTTTTTCATAAGCAATATTCATCACCATTGGACCTGCAATAATATAATTATAGTCATCTCCAATTGGTAAATTATCACTTAATTGTTCAGAAGTAAACCTCCCATTTTGACAATGTGATTTAAAAATTACTTCTTTCATTCCATAATTCAAATTTTTTTCTTGATATAATAATTTCTTATCTTTTTTTACAGTATATAAAAATGTAATATCTTTTATTATTAAACTTATCTGCTAATCCAAGTAAAGGAACAACCCCTGATTCCACCTCCAATAAGAACAAATTTTTTTCATTCTTACTAGATTTTTTTCTATCATTGAACTTAGAACTCCATATCCTCTTGTTAAATTAACTTTTTTTCTTCAATTTCTAAATTAGATAGATTTTTTTAGTGAAATCTCCTACTCCTTCTATCGACATTTGAACGTATCCATCACGTTCTGGAATATTTAAAATAGAAAATGGATGAGGTTCTTTTCATTCCTTTTTACATTAGGGAAAAGAAATAAATGCAAAATCTCCCGCTTCTATTTTTTTCTTAAAACTGATTTACTAGTAGTTATTGTTAATTCAGTAATATTATTATCAACTTTTTCTCACATTTTTTTAAAAAATACCAACTTGAACATTTAAGTATTTATTATATGCATAGTACCCGTATGCTCCAAATGCTATAACAGTGTATAAAATAACTAATACTGTAAATGGAACTATACTTCTAATATAAGGAATCAGAAGTACATGTAAAAAAATGCAAGTAACGCAGCTACTAAATTAAGTCTATGTATCCACATAGATAATTCATGTTTAAATATTTTTTTCTAATACTTTCTTTATTTTTCATTAAAAATACTAATTCTTGAAGTTAACCAACCTGCCATAAAAAAACAAGAGAATAGACAATTACCGCCATAAATATATACATTGACCATTGACCTGTGAACTCTATAAGCCCTGATGACTTTAGTAACTGATCATGCAAGTACATAAAAATTACAGCAAAAATTGCAGTTACTCCATGAATTATATACATATCTGGTAAACCTATTATTCTATCTAACCATTTTAGGTTGAGTCGATAAGAATATTGCTGAAAGCATCCATGAATATGCAAATACTCCTAAATTAATCGCTAATACTCTACTTCCAAACACCTCAGGTAAAACCATTTCCTACTGTTATTATTAATGGTAATGGTATCGTTAACAATACTATTAACCAAATCATATTAAATATAAATTTATGTTCTCTCAACATCCGTTATTTTTTTCCTTCCTCAAATACTCTTTTTAATTCCTTCTTTTTGTTAACAAAATTCCAGTTAACTGTTTATTTTTTTACTATTTTTACTCCAAATATTTTTTTATTAGATACTATACCTACTGTTGCCATTACATCTACATCTGATAAGTATCTTCCAATAACTGTAACTTGGATATGCTCAATATCATTCTCACTTTTTAATATGCTGGTACTTTTTTTATTAATCCCCGAGGTTGCCACCGCTCCATTTTTTTATACTGTATCTAGCTATTATCTTTTCTCTATCTTCAGGATTTTTCTATTCCTATTTCCCAATAAAAAAATCACTTTCAGTATTAGTTCCCACTTGCATATCTCCAGCTCCATTAATTGCGCCTGCTTCTATTATATTATGATCAATTAATGGCTTAATATATTTCATAAAAAAGCAGTTTCTATAGCCCAACCTTTAACAAATCCTGTCGGATTATATTTTCCTTCAAAAAAATGGATTGAATAAGCCTCGTGTCTCTTTTTTTAGCTAAAATTGAACGACTGTAAACTTCTTGATATTCTAAATCAAAAAAATTTTCTTGTAAAACTTCACCTAAATCTGTATGCCTACTAACCAAACTATCAGGCAGAAATGGTGAAAAATTTTTTTCTTCTACTTTTTTTCAAATATTTATCAATCTCATCAATAACTTGATTCAATGCCTCTATTAAAGTTTCATCGAAATTATTCTTTACAAAAAGCAATTGTAAAAGGCATATTCATTCTTTTTAAAACATAAGTTTTATACTTAACCATCTTATTTAGCCTTATTTAATGCATCCTGTAATGAACCTTTGAATCCTTCAAAAGTTTCAGACGCTCCTGATACTAATGCAATATCACTACTCTGTGCTTCTATCGCTTCTTCAACATACTTAGGAAGCGCCGTCTTATTAATACTTTGTGAAAAATTCTTCATCTGGTTGAAGTAGTACATTTACATTAGAAATCTTCCCACCTTGAACAACAACACTTACTTGGAAATCACCTTTATTTGTTTTTTTGTTACTGCACCTGTGTACGTACCATCTTTATACGTCACACCTTCTTTTGTTGAAGAAGTTGTACTATTTGTTGTATTTTTTGGTTCTTTATTTTCTACTTGGTTAGTGTTCTGCGTTTTTTGATTTGATGGTGTAGTTTGTATACTTGGTTTCACAAAAGTATAATACCCTGCTGTTAAAAGCAGATGCACCTACTACTCCTATTAATGCTGTTTTTCTTTATTTTACTCATGTTATCTCTCCTTTATTTTTCTATACTTTTTAAGGATAATATACCATATTTTTTTAATATATGACCTAATAGATTGCATTAATAAATATTATATTATTTCTAACTAAATTATAGCTAATGTAAAAAAATTACAGAATCATATCAAAAATTATTTCATTTTAGTTAACATAATTTTAAAATAAAAAAATCTTTAGAGATATTTTTTTACCTCTAAAGATTTCTTTTTTTATTTCTTCGGTCTTGTTTCTGGGAAAGTAAAAAACAAAAAAATAATATAGATAACACTTCCTAATAAATAGAACATGATTGATGTATAGTATCCCATGTGGTTTTAGTACTAAACTCCATGTAAAGTTAAATAATGTATAAATTGCATATCCAAATGCCCAGAAAATCCCAAACATTATAGTTAACCTTTGTGAATTCATATTCGGCAACTCATAAGGTAAGTTTAGATATACAGGATATTGTGAATACATGAAAAAAATCCAGATAAACTAAACATAGTATACGCTAAAAATAACATTAGTTGATACTAAAAAAATAGCCCTAATCCCATAAATCCAATCATTAATACACCATGAGCAATTAAAAACGGTTTTCTTCTAAAAATTTAATTTTTCTAGTAACCAATAAACTAAAAATAGTCCCAATAATTCCACCTACTGTTACAGTTAGAATCATAAACTCTGGTTTAAATTGAGCATTTTTTTGCATGTTCTGCAACTACTCTTGGTAATGACACCAATGGCATAACGTATAAAAAAATAAAAAAATCCACCAAATCCAAGTGAAAAATACATAGATGAATTTATCTTTAAAAACCATCTGCATAAGTATATTTTTTTCACTTCTTCTTCATGAACAATTTCTTTTGATTCTATCAATAATTTATATACAAAAGTAATTTGGGTGTTTCCATGTAATTGTTGGTTCAAAAATCATAAGAAAAACATTAACCATCCTATGAATAAGATTATACTAAAAAAATACTGAATCCTATCATCGTATATCGCCAATCATCAACAAAAATGTTCCTTGAAAAGCAAGAATAATATAGCAACCAAAGCAGCTCCCACATTGTATGCTGCAGTAATGATTGCACTTGTCATTATTTTTCTTATCATTTGGTATAAATTTTTGCCACAAATGAATTTATGAAAAACTATAATCATTGATCCACCGAATGCCATTATCATTCTAGATATTGTATATAGCCAATAATTATGAGTGAATATAGCAAAGAATGAAAAAAACACAGACAAAAATAGTGCTAATGTAGCAGCTTTCTTTGGATGTAATTTAATTAATATAAACGCAGCTAATAAGTTTGCTATAATTCTTGCTATAGTAATTGTATAGTTTACAACCTCAGATATTATAGGAGATACTTTCTCTCCATTAAAAATAGTGGTCTGTAATTTGTTTTTGACAAGTTCGATCCTGCAACCCAGTTAGTAGCAAATACTACATATGCTGTGATTAGGAGTGCAAACATAAATATACCTTGCCTTCGAGTAGGCGAATTTGATGATAGTTCCATTGATTTACCTCTTTCTTTTTCATTTTTTTAAATTAGTACACCTATAAGGTGTTATAATACTGTTTTCCAAAAATACTATATTAGTTTAATATAAATATTCAGAAAAATGCAAGAAAAAAATATACTGTTTGCATTGCGTTTTCATGAAAAATATTTTTAAAAATTAAAAAAAGACTAATATCAAAGTATTAATCTTTTTTTCTAAATAATTTTTTTAATGATAATACTGGTTTATTCCTTACTATCTTGTCATTACCAATAAATTCTCTCATTTCTTTTAAACATTTTCCAGAATTTTTTTGACTATAAAATTGAAACTCCCAGCTCTTTTTGTATCGATAAAAATCCTCTGATATATTTATCTCTAAAAAAACATCTGTGCTCGTACTTTTTTTCAATCTCAGTCCAAGGTATTTGAATATAATCTTCTGGATTTCTATGATTATAGAACTCAAAAGCTTTTATCTCCTACCATAACATCTCCATGTTTGTTCCCAATTGATCCAGTAAGACAATTAGCTTTCGTTGTATAAACTACCTTAGTATTCATTGATACTACCATAACTAACACCTCTACTCTATTTTTCTTTACTAACTTTTAAAAAGGAAGTTGAGACATCTTGCCTCAACCTCCTATGCTTTTATTACATTACACCTGCTACGTGAGCAATTACACCTAAAGCGAATAATCCAAAGATTATTACTACTGGGCTTACTTTACGTTTTAATAACCACATACATACGAATGTTAATAATAACGCTGCAAATCCAGGAATAAGTTGATTTAAGTTATCTTGTAATGTTGTAACTTTTTCTGGTGTTAATGAGAACTTACCACTTGTTGCTTTTTGTAACAATATCTTGTAATACTTCACCAGTAATGTGTGTACCTTTTTCTGGGAAATGAATAAATGCTTTTTCATCTAATTGTACTTTAGAAACTACTAATGGGAAACTGATGTTAGTCCAACGTTGAACTAAAATACCCATTACGAACATCCCAAGGATTGAAGCTCCTTTTGTAATAGTTTGTAAAATACCACCTGAAAGGTCACTTGTAATTTCAGAACCTTTTTTATATCCGAATTCTTGTGTATACCATAAGAATCCAATACGGATTAAGTTCCATGCGATAAAGAAGAATAATGGTGCAATAATTGAACCACCAGTTGCTAATGAAGCTGCAATAGCTCCAAGAATAGGACGAACTGTAAACCAGAATACTGGATCCCCAATACCTGCTAATGGTCCCATCATACCAACTTTAACCCCTTGAATTGCTGCATCATCAATATCAGCTCCATTTGCTTTATCTTCTTCTAAAGCAAGTGTAACCCCTAGAATAGGTGCTGCAATATATGGGTGAGTGTTAAAGAACTCTAAATGACGTTTTAATGCTAAAGTTGCATCTTCTTTATTTGGATATAATTTTTTAAGCGCAGGGATTAAAGCAAATGCCCAACCTCCATTTTGCATACGTTCATAGTTCCATGAACCTTGAAGGAACTGAGAACGTAACATAACGCTACGACGATCTTTTTTTACTTAATGTAATTTTTTTCTCTGACATTTTGTAGTTCCTCCTTCTTAATAATCATTTAAGATATCGCCTAGTGGATCTCCAGATGAAGTATTTCCACCTCCGCCGCCACCTTTGTTTTTAGAAAGGTTTAGGTAGATAATTGCTAAACATAATCCGATAATACCAGTTGCGATAAGTGTTAATTGGCTAATTGGTGCTAATGCAAATCCTAAGAAGAAGAATGGCCATACTTCTTTAGTTGCCATTAGGTTAATAACCATTGCAAAACCAACTGCAACTACCATTCCTCCACCGATTGCCATACCTTCTGTGAACCATTTTGGTAAAGCTTCAAGAGCTTTTTTTGAACTACTGATGATGGAATGAACATTAATAATCCTGCTGGAATAGCAACACGTAATCCTTGAGCTGCAAGAGCTACGTAGTGCCAGAATTCAACTCCACGGAAGTTACCGTGTTCTGCCGCACGGTCAGCTTGGTGAACGATAACTACTGATAATGTACGAACAACCATTGTAAGTACAAGTCCTACTGTAGCTAATGTAACAGCTGTTGCGATAGCGATAATACGTCCTTCAGCTGAGAAGTCACCAGCTTTAATGAAAATAATAGCAGATGCTACTGATGCTAAAGCTGCATCGGGAGCAACCGCTGCCCCAATATTAGCCCATCCAAGTGCTAATAATTGAAGAGCTCCACCTAAAATAATACCTTCTGATAAATGTCCTGTTGCTAAACCGATTAAAGAACAAGCAATAATTGGTTGATGGAATTGGAATTGGTCTAAGATACTTTCCATACCAGCTAATAACGCAACAATAAGGACTAATATAACTGCTAGAATACTAAATTCCATAGTGTCCTCCTAATTTTTATTAAATTATAATTTTAAACCTTCACTTGATTTAGCTTCAATAAGTTTGAATAAATCTGATGGAGAATCGTTTGATACTTTTACGAACATCAAATTTCACACCTAAATCACGAAGTTTTTTGTATACTTCTACATCTTCTTGATCTAATGATAATACGTTGTTAATTTGAACTTTACCAACAGAGTGAGCCATAGAACCAATGTTTAATTCTGGAATCTCTACCCCTTTTTCGATTACTGTAAGAGCATCTTGTGGTGTTTCAAATAATAATAACGCTTTTGTATCACCAAATCGTGGATCGTTATAAACTTGAACTAGTTTATCTAACGGAATTACGTGTGCACGCACTCCTGGAGGAGCTGCTTGCTCAATAAGTTTTTTACGTAATTCATCTTTTGATACTGAGTCTGAAACTACAATAATTCTATTTGGTTGAGTTGCTTTTGTCCAGTTAGTTGCAACTTGTCCATGTAGTAGACGAGTATCGATACGGGCTAATACAAAGTCAATTTTTCCCGTTTCCTAATACTGTACCTTCAGGAATTTCTCCTTGAGGTGCAGCTGTTGTGCTTTCAGCTACTTCTGCTTTAGGTTGTAGTTCTTCAGGACGAACTTTAACCCCATCAATAGCTGTTGGTGTGATTGCTTTTGCAATCTCATGAGCTGTTGTCATAGTGAATCTACTTGCATATGCTTCAATAAGCATTGGTAAGTTTAATCCTGCTACGATTGCTCTTTTCTCTGGTGCTTCTTCAAATAACTTGTTAGCTTGGTTAAATGGACTTCCACCCCAAAGATCGACAAGGAAAAGAATTTCTTCAGAATCTACTTTAGCTATAGCTTCTTGAAGTTTTTCTTTTGCAAGTCTTCCGGTCCTTCACTTGGCATAAAAACAACTGATTCTACTTTCTCTTGTTCACCAAAAAAATCATAGAACCTGACTGTTTAATTCCTGCAGCGAATTCACCGTGACTTGCGATGATAATTCCTACCATCTTAGTACCTCCTTTTATGTAATACTTATTTTTATTATGACGTGTACACCTTTTGTATACAAATAAATTATATCATCTATTAATTTTTTTGTAAATGTTTTTATTTTCTTACTTAATAAATAGTGAAATCGATTTTTCTGTTTTATTGAATTATATACAAAAATATATATTTTTTATAATATAAATATAAAAAAACATTAATAGTGTATTTGCAACTAAAAATTAAACAATATTTTTAGTTATTTTTACATGTAAATATATATTTTGAAAACAATAGCATGAAAAATATTATTTTCATAATTTCATAATATTGTTGTTTCTTCTATATAATATAAAAAAATAAGGAGTGCCCCTAAAATCGTGATTTCGAAGAAATCGATTTTGTCGAGTCACTCCCACACAGTTTATTAGATATCTAAAAAGTTTTTTTATTAAGCGAATTTAGATATCAATAAATCACTTCGTCTATGAGTTCTCATATAAACTTTGTTAAATCTTAAGACTTTTGGATTAGCCCCATTCTTTAGTTTTTTTAAATAATCATTGTAATGCTACTTAATATCTCTTTCCGGGAACAACATTTTTCAATACGTTTAATGATAATCTTCTAGATTTTCCAGAATGTGGATAAATATGCATCATCATCATAGGATTGAAATTAGCCTCTATTACTCCGTAATTTTCTCCATTCATTTCTTCTGTTATATCTGGAATAATCAAATCAACTCCGCAAACTTTTTGCCATCATAGCATTTGTAATTTCTACAGCTAACTTTTTATAACTATCATGAACCGAGTCTGTCATATCAATTGAATCTCCCCCTGTACTTATATTTGAATTTTTCTCTAAGATATGCAACCTCGTTTTTTTGGTAATATTGAATCGAAGTTTAATCCTTGTTCAGCTAATTGTAGTTTTTCAATCTCTCCTAATTCAATTTTTTGAGTGGAGTTTTTCGCATCTCCCCTTAAAGGATTAGCATTTTTTTCATCTCAACTAACTGCCTAATCGTATGTTTTCCATCTCCAATAACATTGGCAGGAACCCTTAATAACACTGCTTCAGTTTTTCCTTCAATGACAAAAAATCTATATTCTGTACCTTCTATAAATTCTTCTATTAATATATCTTTATCTTCTTTTAATGCAAATTCAATAGCTTTTTGAGTAGTTTTCTAACGAACTTGTTCCATTTTTTTAAATATCGTTATACCTAAGCCAAAAATTAGTGCTTTTTCGGTTTTATAACTATCGGTTTTGTTTTTTTATGTAATTAAATTTTTTTGAAGTGCATCTTCTAAACTAGAAACTTCATACCCCTTAGGCACTCTAAAACCTTTTTCATCTAAAAACTTTTTTTGTAACTACTTTGTTTTCCATAATCAATGGAGAAATATAGCTATCTTTTACTTGTCATATTTCCGTTTTTTTACATACTCTACATGACCTTTATTTTCTAAACGAATAAATTGATCGTTCTCATCAATTACAGTAACTTTAATTCCATTTTTTTATAGCATCCTCAATTACTGCTTGTGTAGAAAGTTCCATATTATCATATGCACTTAATGAATAGTATTCTTGCAATACTTGTTCTTTATATTTCTTAGCCAATTCTATTCCAACTCTTGCAATATTATTATCTTTTTCATACTCTGATAATAATTTCGCTCCAAGAGTTAGCTCAGGATTTTTAAGCTCATTGATTTTCTCATCAATTAGTTCAACATCACTCTTAAATAATCCTAGCTCCTCAACTAATTCTTTTCATTTTATTTAGGAACCATACTCCCTCATCTTCATAAGGAATATTATTAAATGGATGAGCTAACGCAACATTTTCACTATATTCATATCCTAAAGATTCTGAAGTTTCTTTATCAACCTCTTCTAGCCAAACTAATGTTTTTAAGAATAAATGAACAAATCTAATATCTTTTTCTAGTATCCCAAAAGGTGCAAATGGATTCAAGTCAAATAGACGAAACTCCATATATTTTTATACCTTCTTTTAGGAATTTCACTATAGTATCCGCTCCTCTGAATCGAACACTAGAATAAAAATTCTTTCTCGGCTATTAGATTTCCATTTTTTTACATATCCAGTTATATCTTCAATATTTTTTTCTAATGAACTATATGAAACTTTAATATCCTCATCATTAACATATCCATAGCGACTAGTACGTAAACTGCGCACATAATCACTAGGTTCCACTCCATTTGTAAAAATACTTATCTTCTGCTAGTGGAGAAGCTCCATATAAATATATTAAGATCCATTGATATCTTATAAATTGTCTTGCTAATTTTAAATAGATTTCATTTTTCACATCTACTAAATCTTTTTTTAGTAATCTTAGCTACCTTTTCCATAAATTTATCATCAAGTTGAAAAATTATAGTGAATACCTGAAACCATCTGTTTATATTTACCATATTTTTTTCTACTAAATATTCTCTATATTCCACATCAGATTTTTCAAATTTAGCAACTCTTATTTCACTTTCGTCTGGTAATATTGCTGGGATACTTAGCAGTACAAAATATATTCATCATTAGGCATATGTTTAAGTGTAACCTCATGAACCGCGTTTAATATTCTAAGAACATCTCTTTCACTATTTTTCTGGGGTAGTAATTAATTCAACTTGTGATTCTGCAAAATCTGTTTGAATATATGGATGCTCATGACGTATTCCAAATACTTTTGGATGATCTGATTTTGAAATTGTACCATCCTCTAAAAATTCTTTTGCCCTCTTTTTCTAAACCAATTTTAACATTAGAAAATACTTCTTCTAAGTTATTATTTTTTTATTAAATCTCTGATTATCATATTTCATCACTCTCTACATACAATATAGTTACATTCTATCTTATCATAAATACGCGATTTATAATAGAAATTGAACTCAAAAAAATAAGTATAATAATATAAATACTTACAATATATTTGTACTTATGTTATAATCAAATTACACTTAAGAAAGGGGTATGAGATTCGATAATATATCGTATTTCTAATAATTACATGATAAAAATTAATCGCTAGTGATATGGATGGAACTTTACTAAATAGTAATCATAAAATTCCTCAAAAAAATATAGAACTTATTAAATTTGCTCAAAAAAATGGAATAGAATTTGTAGTAGCTACTGGAAGAGCATATTATGAAGCACTTCCTTCTTTAAATAATGAAAAATATAAAATGTGATGTTATAAGTTTTAATGGAGGCATAATATATGATAAGAATGGAAATATCATTAATATTACTCCTATGAAATTAAAAAGACTTATACTACACTATTGAAATATTAAAAAAAGTTTAAATATAAGCTATCAACTTTATACAAAAAAATACCATTTATACAAATAGTATAGAAACTGATATAACTGCTTATATCGATTTAATTCGAGCAAATGGCGAAGAACCAAATGAACAACACTTAAGACAAGAAGCTAAAAAAATAGACTTGCATTAGGGCATATTACAGAAGTTGATAATATAGAGTTATACTTAAATCAAGAAGATAATCCGGCTATTAAAGTAATAGGTATATCAAATGATTTAGAAAAAAATTAAAAACATACTACCGAACTACTTTCGGGAAATGATAATATAAGTGTTACATCATCAGGAGCTAATAATGTTGAAATTATGGACAAAAAGCTACAAAAGGTGAAGCATTAAAAAAATAGTCGCTGATGTACATGATATCAACTTAAAAAAATGCTATTGCTATAGGTGACAATCTAAATGATCAAGCCATGCTAGATATAGTTGAATATAGTATTGCGATGAAAAAAATGGAAATAAAGAACTACAGAAAACTGCTAAATTTATCACTGAGAAAAATAAATTCTGAAGGTGGTGTTGCTGATTCAGTTATAAAAATTATTAAAAAGAAAAAAATGAATTCTACGAAGATATAAATCAAACACTAGTAGAAGCCGCTATAGAAGCAACAAAAATTTGCATACGTTCCATATTCAAATTTTTAAAGTAGGTGCAGCAATACTCGCAGATAATGGTAAAAATATACACTGGATGTAATATAGAAAATGCAAGCTATTCTCCTACTAACTGCGCAGAAAGAACTGCAATATTCAAAGCTGTTAGTGAAGGAGTAACAAAAATTTAAAAAAATAGCAGTAGTAGGTGGTCCTAATGGAAATTTAGAGAATTACTGTCCACCTTGTGGAGTATGTCGACAAGTTATTTCGGAATTTGCAGATGAAGAATTTGAGTTAATTCTAGGAACATCAAAAAAACACATATGCAGTATACAACTTTTTTTGAAGAAGTATTACCACTTAGCTTCACAGCAAAAGAATTAAAAAAATAAAATTAAGGAGCAATTCTAGTATAAATAGACTTGCTCTTTAATCTTTATAAAACTTAATTATAAAAAGTCGTAACAAAAAGTTACGACTTGGTTAAGATGACCCGTACGGGATTCGAACCCGTGTTACCGCCGTGAAAGGGCGGTGTCTTAACCACTTGACCAACGGTACAAAAATATAAAAAGGCTAATTAACTTAGCCTTTTATTCAATTAATGAGCCATGAAGGACTCGAACCTTCTGACCCTTTGATTAAAAGTCAAATGCTCTCACCAACTGAGCTAATGGCTCATGGCTGGGATACCTGGATTCGAACCAGGGGAATGACGGAGTCAAAGTCCGTTGCCTTACCGCTTGGCTATATCCCAATATTAGAATGGTGGGAAGAAGTGGATTCGAACCACTGAACCCTAAGGAGCGGATTTACAGTCCGCCGCGTTTAGCCTCTTCGCTATCTTCCCGGCTTATTTAAAATGGTGGAGGTTAACGGGATCGAACCGCTGACCCCTTGCTTGTAAGGCAAGTGCTCTCCCAGCTGAGCTAAACCTCCGTTCAAATGGTGACCCGTACGGGATTCGAACCCGTGTTACCGCCGTGAAAGGGCGGTGTCTTAACCACTTGACCAACGGGCCCAAAAAAATGGCTCCACAGGCAGGACTCGAACCTGCGACCCTCTGATTAACAGTCAGATGCTACTACCAACTGAGCTACTGTGGAATAATAAGTCTAATGCGTTAACAATAGACCTCAAAAGCCTGGCAACGTTCTAGTCTCACAGGGCGTAAGCCCAACTACATTCGACGCTAAAGAGCTTAACTTCTGTGTTCGGTATGGGTACAGGTGTGTCCTCTTCGCTATCGCCACCAGACGAAAACTTCATATACATATTATATCATCTTTTCTCTTTTTGTCAACAGTTACTTTCTTAAGAACTTTCACTTGATTAAGTCCTCGACCTATTAGTATTAGTCAGCTGAACACGTTACCGCGCTTACACTCCTAACCTATTCTCCTTGTCGTCTTCAAGGGGTCTTAATATCCGTGGGAAATCTCATCTCGAGGGGGGCTTCATGCTTAGATGCTTTCAGCTCTTATCCCTTCCGTATTTAGCTACCCAGCTATGCCACTGGCGTGACAACTGGTACACCATTGATACGTCCATCCCGGTCCTCTCGTACTAAGGACAGCTCCTCTCAAATTTCCTACGCCCACGACGGATAGGGACCGAACTGTCTCACGACGTTCTGAACCCAGCTCGCGTACCGCTTTAATGGGCGAACAGCCCAACCCTTGGGACCGACTACAGCCCCAGGATGCGATGAGCCGACATCGAGGTGCCAAACCTCCCCGTCGATGTGGACTCTTGGGGGAGATAAGCCTGTTATCCCCAGGGTAGCTTTTATCCGTTGAGCGATGGCCCTTCCATGCGGAACCACCGGATCACTAAGTCCTGCTTTCGCACCTGCTCGACTTGTATGTCTCACAGTCAAGCTCCCTTGTGCCTTTACACTCTACAAATGATTTCCAACCATTCTGAGGGAACCTTTGAACGCCTCCGTTACTCTTTGGGAGGCGACCGCCCCAGTCAAACTGCCCACCTGACACTGTCTCCCGGTTTTCTATGCCGAGGGTTAGAATTTCAATACAGCAAGGGTAGTATCCCAACATCGCCTCCTCATACACTGGCGTGCATGATTCCTTGGCTCCTACCTATCCTGTACATACTGCATCAAAATTCAATATCAAGCTACAGTAAAGCTCCATGGGGTCTTTTCCGTCCTGTCGCGGGTAACCTGCATCTTCACAGGTACTATGATTTCACCGAGTCCATCGTTGAGACAGTGCCCAAATCGTTACGCCTTTCGTGCGGGTCGGAACTTACCCGACAAGGAATTTCGCTACCTTAGGGACCGTTATAGTTACTACCGCCGTTTACTGGGGCTTCAATTCATACCTTCGCTTTCGCTAAGCACTCCTCTTAACCTTCCAGCACCGGGCAGGCGTCAGCCCCTATACTTCACCTTTCGGTTTTGCAGAGACCTGTGTTTTTGTTAAACAGTCGCTTAGGTATATTCACTGCAGTACTACTCGTAGGCACCCCTTCTCCCGAAGTTACGGGGTCATTTTTGCCGAGTTCCTTAACGATGGTTCTCTCGCTCACCTTAGAATTCTCTTCCCAACTACCTGTGTCGGTTTTGCGGTACGGGCACCTCTTATCTCGATAGCGGCTTTTCTTGAGAGTTTGGCTTCATTGACTTCGCTACTTTGTTTCGCTCCCCCATCACACTTCAGTCTTACGAGCAGCGGATTTGCCTACTACTCAACCTTTGTGCTTAGACGTCCTATTCCATCAGGACGATCAATTAGCCTCCTCTGTCCCCACTTCTCTCAAATGATATTTGGTGGTACAGGAATTTCTACCTGTTGTCCATCGGCTTCACCATTCGGCTTCACCTTAGGGTCCCGACTTACCCAGAGCGGACGAGCCTTCCTCTGGAA
>BNJT01002656.1_pt1:0-47500 | contig 371577 bp, 588 predicted proteins | sample 8540491 | NCBI WGS metagenome assembly BNJT01 (sample SAMD00202455, study PRJDB9452) | human saliva metagenome | host: Homo sapiens | reverse complement strand
CACCTGCGCGCGCTTTTACGCCCAATAATTCCGGACAACGCTTGCCACCTACGTATTACCGCGGCTGCTGGCACGTAGTTAGCCGTGGCTTTCTGGTTAGGTACCGTCTCTACTGTGTATAGTTACTACACAATCATTCTTCCCTAACAACAGAGCTTTACGAACCGAAATCCTTCTTCACTCACGCGGCGTTGCTCCGTCAGGCTTTCGCCCATTGCGGAAGATTCCCTACTGCTGCCTCCCGTAGGAGTCTGGTACTGTGTCTCAGTCCCAGTGTGGTGATCACCCTCTCAGGTCGGCTATGCATCGTCGCCTTGGTAGGCCTTTTACCCCACCAACTAGCTAATGCACCGCAAAGCCATCTCATAGTGTTAGCAAAACCAACTTTTTAAACATCAACCATGCAGTTAATGCTGTTATCCGGTATTAGCTATCGTTTCCAATAGTTGTCCCAGTCTATGAGGCAGGTTCTTTACGTGTTACTCACCCGTTCGCCGCTAAGTTTTTCTAGTGCAAGCACCAGAAAAACTTCGCTCGACTTGCATGTATTAGGCACGCCGCCAGCGTTCGTCCTGAGCCAGGATCAAACTCTCCAAATAAATTTGTTAGCTTGATTAGCTCATTAAAAAGTTTTATAGTTTCTTTTTGAAACTGTCCTTTTTGGAATTAACGTTGACTTAATTCGTTTAGTTTTTCAATGTTCAAATTGTTGTGATTAACAACTTTTTATATTTTAACATTTTTTTAAAAATTTTTTTGTCAAGTCTTTATTTAAACTTTTTTTAAAAATATTTTTTTCGTCTTCTTCAGAAGACTTTAATTATCTTATCATCTCTTCGAATGTTTGTCAAGAAGTTTTTTTATTTTTTTAAAACTTTTTTTAACCGTTTACTTCGTTGAAATAATTGATTTTGTCTCTCTTCAAGACTTTTTATAAGTTTATCATTTCTTTTTTTATTTTGTCAAGAACTTTTTTTATATTTTCTTAACATTTAATTATTATGTTAATTCTCAAAGTAAATTCCAGTTCAAATAAAAAAACTGGAATTTAAGTTGAAACTATTTTTTTAAACTGGAACTTAAGTTGAGACTAAATAATTATGAAAAAAATATTTATCTAACTTTTATTACGTTATTTTTAAATTCTCTTTATAACGTTAAACGAGCTCTTGTTTAAAGAAGCTCTTGATTCTATCTTTATACTTCGTAAAAATTAGTTTTTATACTGAGTGGCTGGTGTGGTTTCCTGTGAGGAAAATGTGGCAGCGCCACTTTTCCCACATTATGAACCACACCAACAGAGGCTCAGTGTCAAACTAATTTTTAATAAGTACAATTCCACTTTTTCATTTTTGGTGTATATTATATATATGAGACTTTTTCGTTGAATGAAAGGAATCTAATATTATGACAAACAAAAACAAACACTTAACATATTATGATCGTTTAGACATTGAAGAAGGAATTTCTAAAGGGAAAAACTTTTTAGAAGTATAGGTATAGAACTAGATAAAGATCCTACTACTATATCTAAAGAAATCAAACGTAATCTGCAATATAAAGATACGGAAGTCGTTACCAAAACTCTTGACGGGAAATTAATCAAAGCTAATTGTGCTCTTCTAAACAAACCTCCTTATGTTTGTAATAATTGTAAACTTAAAAAGAAGAGATTGTGGTTTTTGATAAACGTTTCTACTACGCTAAAAAAAGGCTCAACTTAATTATCAAGAAAAATCTTGTCGAATCAAGAAGAGCTGTTGTTTTAGATAAAGAAGAATTTTATGAAATGGATAAAATAATTTCTAAAGGAGTTGTTAAGGGGCAATCTTTCTATCATATTATGCATAGTAATGGATTATATCAAAAAAATACTAAATTTTTTTAAATTTGATAGCAAATCATTCAATACGTTAAAACACTGTTACTATAACATTTATAGATGTTTATAGTTTATTTTATATTCTTTAATCATCAAGAAAAATTTATAAGTATTTTAATCGCTTTTTTTGCGCAAAAATTGCGCATAAAAAAATAAGCCCCTACTTATTAAGTAAGGGCTATATATTCAGTCACTTATTTCTTTCTCCATGTTCCGTGAGTTTCAAACGTTTGTAAATCCATTGAAGCTACATAACGTCTTACACCACTGTGTGAGATATAAGAAAGCCATTCATAACCATTAGCGTTACAGAACTCCATATAGTTGAACTCTTCGCCTTGTTCGTAAGTTCCTACGATTTCTGCATCTAGTGATGGAGCATTTCTAATATTTAATTTTTCTACACCTACAGTATAAACACGTACTTCTGGAAGTGTGATTAACTCAGTAGGATCTACTCCGTCTTCTTCTAAATCATCAGTTGGGAAATAAAACCAACCTAAAATTCCATCAAAATTACGTGTAACATAACGTGCAGGTCCACCTACATATAATGCGTCCGCATTACCATCAACATTCTGTTCAATAGTTTTCATAGTGTAACCGTCACTGTCCTCAATTACAATTCCAGTATGTCCGTACGGATGACCTGCAATATAGGTTGTATCCATCACAAATACCGCTCCTGCTTTTGGTCTACTATTAACATTACCTACCTCATTATATTCTACTCTATAACCTAATGCTGCAGCACTATTTAATAAATCAATAGCGTTACCCCATAAAGTTTTACCAAAGTATTTTACCGAAATATAGTTAGGTAAATCAACACATTGTGTACCATAAGCTCCGTCTTGGTCTACTCCTATTCCTAAATCTGCTATTCTTTTTGCTTCTACTACTAAAAATATTAACTTTAGTCATTTCTTTTTATCCTCCGTTTATTAAATTTCAAAATGGAAAAATTTAGCTATTTTTTTCCATTTTCAAAAGAAAAATATTAGTTCAAAATGGAAATTTTAACCATTTTTTTCCATTTTCAATTTCTTTTTTTAGGTTCTGTTACGTTTTCATTTTTTTGATTGTTTATACACTTGGTGTACACCTACTGCCCCCCAGCCCTAGTAAAAACTGAATTAGCGTCTTTAAATAATACAATTCCTATTAAAGCTCCTAACACTCCCAGAGCTTGTGGAATAAGTTCAGTAGGAAATACTTTCCATTCTTTTAAAAAAACTTACCTAGTAAGTTAAGTGCGAATATAATTGATGTTATTAAAATTGGTTGTAATTGTTCCATAATCTCACCCCCTTTCTATGGCAATTGCGTTTACTATGGATCATCAGTAATAAATGTAACGGGACTTATTCTAATTTGTGCTAGCATTGTGTTAGTTATCTCATTTTTCTCCATCGCAAATCTTAATTGAATAGCGTTCTGGTCTACTGTACTACCAACATAGACGCTACCTAATAAATCTCCTAAATCTCCATATAACCCTGTTAACACTGAGCTGGCACTTCTAAATCCTACTGGCAACACATTGTTACCTTGACCGATATTAAGTTTAATCCAAGTATATTTCTTACCTGCTATTGTCTTTTCAATGATGTTTCCAACTTGTCTTTCAAGATTATCCACACCGAACCAGCCATATTGCAACCCATCAAATTTAACGATAATTTCATCGTTAATTCGTCTAACCTGTAGTTTTGCATTACCACGTTTGTTTATTAGTGGCAATGTTCGCCAACCAGTGTCGCCAGTAAATACTACCCAACCAGTATTTCCACCATCAGTAGTTTTAATCCATTTTAAAGCACCATTAGTTTTGTTTTTATCGATGTAAGTCGTACCTATAGGTGCTTCTACTACACCGTTCGGCATTCCCGTTCCGTGAATTTCGTATTGATTAGTAGGTAGAGTAACACTGTTTCCACCATTTACACTTAATGTGTTATTGTTAATAGTTAACGTTGGTATTGGTCTTAAATTATTTAATTCATTTATAGTTAGAAAAATTTGATGTATTTGCAGCAGTAGTACCTGTTTTCTAATGCTTGAACTCTAGATTTTAAATCACTATCGTCATAAACTGTATCTTTGTCAACCTTATTTTCAAGATTAGTTACACGCTCTACTAATGTACTATCGTTGTAAGATGCAGGCACTTCTGTAGTTTTCGCATAACCTAATTTTTTAACTTCCTCTAGAACATTATTATTTGCCGTTCTGAGCTGTTCCTCTGTAATTAAAGCCATTTATACTCGGAATATCTTTGCTTAAAGCGTACGACCTTAATTCTTGCTTCTGGGCATATCTTTCATCAGCAACTGTAGTTGTTAAGTAATTAGTTAAATCTACTCCGTTAATTTGTAGCTTAGATAATTCATCTCTTAATTGTGATCTTGTTACTAATTCAAGTTCACCGATATTATTTACATGCTTAATCTGTCTGTTAGCTACTTCACCTTTATCAATTTCAGATAAAACAACATTAAACTTAAACTTAAATATATCAAGTGAATCTGAATCGCTATCTAAAAAAATAGATATCCCAACACTTCCTCACAACGTGCAATTAAATTTGTATTAAAAAGTAACTTTAATAACGTTCTCCTCTATAGTCCCGTTGGCTTCCCATGTAAAAAGCGGAATCTGTAAAATTAAATAATACCTTAGCAGTATAATTTGTAAGATCACTTTCGTTACTAACAACAAATTCAAAGCCTGCGTTGTTCTTATCATGCGAATAAAACTGAATGTTTAAATTCACCGTGCCACGTCTTGTAGGTGAGTTAGTTAAATTTGTTCTTACTAGTTTTTCATTTAATCACTCCTTACTTTTTTTGATTGGCAAACTTTCGAAAACGATTAAATAAAAGCTTCTATCTTACCATTACCGCCGATTTCTTCATAACTTTTATATAGTTCACTTAATTCTGCTAAATCTTCACTTGTGGTATATCCACGCTCAATTGCTTCACTAAATTCACGATGTAACCTGTAAGATATGATACTTTTTATTTGATCTTCTGTTTTGCAGTCCGATTTGTGTTACTTCATCCACTTTATCTTGAGTGCTTTTTTTACTTCCTTATTTAAACTTTCAAATTGCTTAATCATTTGTTTGTTACTGTTATCAAACCATATTTTAATTAATGGAATAATAGCGACTGTGAACAATTGCAATACAAATTGCAAAAATATAATTTTCCATATCAGACTACCTCCAAAAGAAGAACACGCTATTCAGCGTGCTCTGTACTTTCTGTAGTTTCTTTTGGTGCTTCACTTACTAGAGCAGATGCAACAACGACTTCTTTTGGAGCTTCCGTTACAACTTCTTTAGGTGTGGCTACTTCTTCAACTGCTTTTTTGTGCTTCTCTTCGTACTCTCTTTCAATTCTTTCTACTTCAGCTTTAACAACATCTTTTAAGTTTCCGATGTGGGGTACATCTTCTAATATTTTAGCTTTTCTTAATAATTGACGAACGTACATTTTTACAAATTGGTCTTCTTTTTTAAATCTTAATCTACTAGGCTTCATGACTTTCAGTACTCCCTTCGCTGTGTAATACATCGTTGTTGCTTTCTCGTGTAGGTTGTGTAGGTTGTTCATTAGTTTCATTTTCTTTTTCTCCTTTATCTTCTTCATGTTCTTCATCATCTTGGAACATTTCCATTACAGTAGCAATCGCATTTGACACTGCTTCATCTAATTGTGCCTTAGTAATATAACGGTGGTCTTCATCTGCTAATTGCTCCTTATCGTCGCTTTCAACACGTTCTAAAGTCACCTCTTTATATTTAGTAGGCTCATTTGATGGAATCCACTCAATAGCACTTGTGTGTTCTTCTACGACTTCATAAAGCTTATTTTGATATTTGAATTTATCTCCGACTGAATAATCTGTGTTGACTTCGTAAGAATCAAATGCATTAATGATTACATCTTTTTTTGCATTGATTGTTTTTTTGGATCAAGTACATTTAATAGTAAAGCCATAATCACTTTATCATTTCCTTTGTTGATTTTAGTAACAAGTTTAGATAAAGCTTTCTCACGTTCTGTAATATCTTCTTTATTACCTGCTAAAATTCCTACTTGCTTGTTCAGATTAGTATATTCTGTAACTAGTGCAGGTGTTGCTTCTCCTGTGTAAATTTGCTGTGCTACCTGTTTTCGTACTTCTTCAAGCACTTCAGCTTCAGTTGCTGTTGCAAATTTACCTGTAAGTCAATTCCACCGTTAATATATGCTGTCCCCTTGCTCATAGAGAATGTGACTGACACACTTCTATATCCTCCTGCTTCTGGATAAGCTGTTCTTGTGATTAATTCTAATGCCATATTATTGTTCCTCCTTGGCTTTTATTTTTTTATCTAATAATTCTTTTAACTCACTATCCGAATTAACTAATTCTTCAAGTTTTCTTAACTTAGCATTCTCACTATATAGTTCATCGTATGCAACTTTATAGTGTGCTAATTCAATAGATTTCTTACTTAATTCATCTGCTATTATATCTATTGGTTTAATTTGATTATTCATTTATTCCTCCTAAGGTATTATTTTTTCTTTCTTTCAGGAAACGGAGATGGTAAGCTGTAAGTTTGTTCACCATTTCCTATTGCTCGAATAGCTTTAATCAATTTGTTAATTGCATCGTGTAATGTTTGAAATTGAAAAAGGTGTATTATCAATCACATATCCTGGTCCACCCGTATTAACAAATAACCCTTGATTTCCTCCAGCGTCTAGTGAAACTCCGCTTTCGTCAATAACCATCATTCTTGATCGGTCTTGATTAGAATCTTTATCAAGCTTATCTAAATCCCATCCAATTATTACTGAATTACCTGATAATGTAGTAGTTCTACTACCCGCAAACACTTTCAATCCTGAAAAAGTATCATCATTTGGATAAAATAACGGTCCATTTGAACCTCCAACAACTACTGAAGCTTTATTTTTTTGTATCAATATTGAAACTAATTCCTGTTGAAGTGTTTAACCTATCTTCAAATACTAAGGCATTTCCAGATGTGTTATATTGAATTATTGAGCCTTGGTCCATTATTAATTTGTTAGAATCTAAATCCCATTTCATACCACCGTTTTTTGATTGAATGTAAGAACCAGTGCCTTTTGTGAAGTCAAAATTTACTGTTTTTAAATTATTAATGAAAGCCTGTTGCGCCCACAACTGATTAATGAAAGCCTTGTGTGCAACTAACTCACGAATTAATGCGTCATTTATATCAATATGATTAACCTTTACAGCATTAGCAGCAATGATATCAGATGTGATACTTCTAGCCTTATGATTACCAGTTTCTAAAGTATTAGCTTTAACATGTCGACCTTCGATTGAACCATCAACAATTAATTCTGCTGATTTCTTCTTGTAGATTTTAGCATTTTTGAAAGTAATATTTGTAAAATTACTTGTTCCATTTTTGCAATACTCCCAATTTATAACTTTCAATTTCTCCTGTTAATCCAGTTACTGTAAGTGTGCATTTTAAAGTATCATTAGTTGAATATTCATTACTTCTTACTACAAGTGGTGTTATCCAACTATAATTACCACCTTTTGTATTTCATTTGAATAGATATATTCAATGATTGAGTTAATCTTCCAGACCATGAGCCGATACCTTCGATTATAAATTGGTCTCCGTTTTGTAATTTATCATCAGTAATTAACGGTGTAATCCACGTATCCCTACTGTTAGAAATTACCAATTTTCTATATTCAGGTTTAACTAAATTCTCGTTAGCTGGAGTGATTATCATTCTGTCAGTAATTGCTTTGATATTCTCAGGTTGGGTAGTGATAATACTTGTTAGCTTTCTGCCATCTATCAATTCTGTTGAACCTATTCTCACACCATTTTCAGTTACTGAAACTTCATTTTTCTTTACAGATTCATTTTGTACTGTCGTGATTCTAGATGAAAGTTCATCAGCAAATTTCTTGGTTTCAGCTGTAATTGTCTTATCAATTGCAGTCTTAGCAGTTTTAATTTTCTCATCAATGTTGGTGTTGATAGTCTTAGTTTGTTTTTCAAAAACTCCTTCAGCAGTTTTAGTAATCTCATTCTTTAAAGTTTTATTATGATATTCTTCAATGGTTCCTCTAGCGTTTTTGCTTAATCCTTGTCCAAAATTCGCTATCCGAATCTTTCATTAAAAACATTAATATCACGTAATTTTTTTGAAATATCCCACTTAATGAATTTGCTTTTTTTGTTTAGGTTCGACAAAAAGTTGTCGGTCTATTACCTTGCTCAAGTTGAATATGTGTAAGTCTAGTATCTCCAACACATCCCATATGATATAGTTTTACTTTGTCATTAGGTCCAGTAGGAGTGAATAGTTGATAGTATTTACCATTTTTAAATTGTGCTTGTTGCTTGGTATTATTAATTTCTACATCCATCTAATCCCTCCTAACTTCCATAAATATCTACTTCATATGAATAGCCTTTTAATATAACTTTCTAAACTACTTCTAGCTCTAGTATATTCACTTTGAGATAAATATATATATATTATATTATTTGATTTCAACACTGATTCAACTTCTAATTCTATTCGCACCTGATTAAATTTTCTAAAAAAACAAGTTTTCTAGTTTTTTTCAATATGTTTATTCAGTTCTAAATCACTTTGAAAAAGCGAAACCATGTCCTTGTTTAGTTGAGTTATAAATAACATTTAATGACATATCTTTTCTAAACGTGTAAAGAAGTCTAATAGCTTCCCAAACCAACCTATTTCCTAAATATCGTTTTTGAATTTCTCTGTTGTTAACAATTAATTTAACTCTATCTCTCATTAAATCACCTACTTAAATATGTCATATATTGTGTTAGGATCTTTATTTGAAATAGCGTTGTATTGTTGTTCAGTACCAACCCAATATTTAAGAGGCTGTCTGTTTTGTTGATTGATTATATTTTCACCTGGAGAACCAGTTGCTCCTCTATCGCCTTGCCTTCCTTGAGGTCCTGTTGGTACCGGGGAGCACCCTGTTTGACCTCTGTCACCTTGGCGACCTTGAACACCGGAATACCTTGAGGTCCTCTCAAACCTTGTTCTCCTCTTGGTCCAGTAAGGTATTGTAGCTCACTAAATCTACTTCTACCATTTCCGACCTTAACAAAGCCAGTGTCTGTTTCTATCCCTAACTCACCTTCTAACAAGATAAGGGAGCTAGTTCTCCAGTCACTGGCACTCATTCTTTTTTGTTGCATCCGAATTTGTATTTTCTCGCTCATTAATTACCTCCTCCATCTAGTATAAAAATTAGGTGTTTCATTCCATTCACCTTGATAATCTGCAGTTTCTACACCCTCAGCAATTTCTTTTGTAGTTAGCTACAACGTTAACAGTAGTGGCGGATATAATATTTTTATTGAAATTTTGAATTTTGTACCACTTGCTGTCAAAGTTAATAGCGTATTGTCCATTGTAAACGCTGAAGATTGTTCCTTCTTGTGAATTAAAAGTCTTCTCTGCATTAGGATATAAGGTGTTGGATGGAATCATATTAATACGAATAGGGAAAAATATTGGTCTGTTGAATAAGAATTTGACATCATAAGAATCATGAACCCTACACGTTGCTTCCCAGCTAATCACATATGGTTTCCCAACTTCAAAACCTTTACCGTTGTGAGATACTTCAATAAAAGGTGTTCCTAATGGTATTTCACGTTCTGTATCTCCGTCTAATCTATTTTTTTATTGTAGGTAACAGTTTCATCAGTCCCAACCATTTGTAATGTAGTTTCAGCAACTTCACTTACTTCTTCAACCTTTCTTTTTAATTCGTTAATTTCTGAATTATCTATATCAAGATTCTTTAGATTCTCTTTAATCTTCTCATTCAACCCGCTGTTCATATCCTCCGTGATTTTACTAATTTCATCACGAATAGGAGTTAGTTTACTGTCTAAATCATTCTCTAACTTTCTTACTTTTTCTTCACTTAGAATTTCAGACTTCTCTACACCTTCTTTAACAGCGTCTTCTATGGCTTTTAGACTTCTCTTTAATATACTTTTTCAACAACTTTTTCTTGTTCAGACACAAGTGCATTAATTCTAGCAACTAAACTACTAGTTTGATTCTGAAGAGATTCAATTTTATTTGAAGTACCATCACTAAAAATTAGTTCTGCTATCTCCAACTTCAATTTCGTAATTTTCTTCGTTAATTACATCCCAAACTACCTTAACAACCTTAGCACTTTCATTCATGATTCCTAAGTCGCTGTAATATACTTTTAATCTATCGCATAAATCGACTTCTTCAAGTGCTGGGTTGCTAAATACTCCGTCAACTTTTTGATAAGTCTTGATATTCGATTTTTAAGGTTAGTTTTTGGTACGCCAACATTATTACTTTTAATATAAGAATTAGCTTTATTTCTTAATTGTTCTACAGTTTTGATATTTTTCATCATTTGAGAAATCAACTTTTAGTATTCTCTTATGAGTGAAATTATTAACAAACCTACTATCAACCAATAATTCAGGAAGAGTTAGTAGCACTTCATTGTTTTTTTATCATCAGTATATTTTTTTAAACGGAAAAAAACTGAAGTATAAGTTTCAAGTATTGATTGTTCTTGTTCTAAGTCTAACAAGTTTTTACCATAAGCGATGATGGTTGGGTTATCAATTCCCATGCTTTTATGTAGTGTAATATTTAAGTTATCAAACTCATATTCACCGCCCCAAACATCAAGAATTGAACCTGCTTTTACCTCCTAATGCGTCTCTAGCATTTTTCTATATTATCGACTTTCCAAACAGTCTTATTAATAGTTGTAATGTCAGAGTTAACAAGGAATTCATCTCTACTATCTAGTAGATTATCTCTCCACTTAGATAATGCTGCCATTCCATCTCCACTTACTTCGATATCAGGTAATATAGCGTTTAGAGATGTCTTAACTTGAGAAATATGCTGGCAATATATTTTAAATATCTCTTTAGATTTATTTATTTTGGAAATAATAAACCTTTGATTTTTTTACTTCTATAACCAGCGTCTACCTTAACTATCATTCCTTCTTTAATTTTATCTACATCTTTACCATTTACAAGATAATCAAATTCAAGAATGTATATACCGTTTCTTTCTCTACTAACATGGCATTTAGAAGCGTCAGATAAAACTGACACCCCCAAATGTTCAAAAATTAGTTTCATTTGCATTATATAAAAATAGGATAAGCCATTAAACTAGCGCCTCCCATCTTGGGGTTATTTCAACAACAAATGAGTTGTTATCCCACGAAATCCTGTTATCACCTATTTCAAGATGTGGAAATGGATATGTGAACACTTTATCGTACTGTGGTTCTTTGTTATCCCAATGAGCGGATTGTGTTTCACAGTCAATAACAATGTGTCCACTAACTCCTTTTCAACCTAAATATTTGAGAATTAATATTCAAATTAATATCTCCCGTTCCTCTTAATTTAATGAGTGGGTTGGCTTTTCTCTTTTCAGGGTTTGCCAAAATTTGTCCATTAGTAACAGTTAATTTGTTAAGACCCAATTTTAAATACTTAATAGGATGTAATTTGAAATTCAAAAATACATTTCTTCTTACTAGTTAGACTACCTTCAATTTTTGAATGTTTCGTGAAACCATGCTTTATACAAATAATTACTATCCCAACTGCAACCAAAATCATACCATCCAGGCTTTAAATTTATAATACGATCGTTTAATTTATTAATTATGCTTTGAACATCTACTTTTTTTCATCGTAGATTTTAAATGGAAATGCTCTTTCAATTATAGTTAGTCGTTTATTATCCTTAATTTTAGCGCCGTTCACACCGTCTATTTCTACTAATTCCATAGAGTGAGAAGAAGATTCAAACTCTATTTCATCTACTAATCTCAACCCTAATTCTTTTTGTATTTAGTTCGTTGTATGTAATGAATTTAGTTATCATAATCTATCCTTCTCCTCTCTAATAAAGAATTTCATTTGCTCGTAAAGTTTACGAACATCTTCTTCAGAATTTGTTGTTAAATTCTCAATATGTAGCAACGCTCCATAGTTGCTTGTTTTGTTGTTAGTAACATTATTACTACTTCCACCTGCTGTTGCAAATGATGGTACACCTTTAAAACTTAACATGTTCTCAGGTACAAAGTTAGGTTTAAATTTGTCAATTACACGTTGATAAGCGCTAAACGCTTTATTTAATACTGGCATATTCTTAACCATACCTGTAGCAACCCCACCTGTTAAGTGATGTCCTGTTCTTTTCTCTGTAAACCTTGATGGTGAGTGAATTTGAGCCTTAGCTCTCAACGCTCTGTCAACTTCGTTAATAATTGCATTAGCTGCAGCAGTAACTGCTCCTAACGCTGAATACATACCTTGAGCAACTCCATTACTTACTTGTGCTCCTATACTTCTTGCAACTGGAATCATACTTTGTCCTACAGATTTGATAATATTCTTAATATTTTCCATCGATGAACGAATACTGCTCGCTGAAGATTTTAAGCCTTCTGCAATATTCTTACCTGTTTCTTGCCCAGCTTTTCTACCTTCTTGAGCCATTTGCATACTAGCTTGTTTGATTATAGAAATAAACTGTTGAGTAGTATTTTGAATCGCTCCTAAAGCACTATTCATTGAACTTGTGATAGCACTAGCTAAACTATTCATTGCCGATGTTACGCTTGAAACCATGTTAGAAACTGAATTACCAACAGATTGAATTGCCGTTCCTATTTGTCCTATTTGACTAGAAACACTAATAGCAGTACTTCCAACTTGAGATAATGCACTACTTAAAGAATTAACCGCACCGGTTGTTGAGCTTAAACTAGATGTTACACCACTTAAAGCTGTAGATACTGAAGTAATACTAGATGTCACAGAACTAATAACTGATGTTAGTGAACTTAATTGAGATGCAAAGGCACTTACACTAGCTCCTATACCAGCTAATGCAGATGTGATTGAAGCTATTTGAGAGTTAAAGCCATTTATTGCACCTTCAACACCACTCAAGGTTGTTCCTATAGTATTAATTTGATTATTGAACGAATCAATTGATCCACTAGCAGTCATAAGTCCAGCTAATGCCGTTGTTACATTTACTGTAAAAGTTTGAACTGCTGTTGAAGTTGTGATTAAAGTTGTTGGAATACTATTTAACGCTGTGTTAAAACTTGTAATCAAGGTTGGTAAAGCAGTAAATGCACCTTGTACAGAAGTTGCCGCTTGACCCAACAATGATAATCCCATTGCCATTGATTGCATTCCTGCTCCAGCCGTTGTCATTTCTCCAGCATGAGCCGTTATTGCACCAACACCTGTTGCCGTTGCTGTTAATGTTGCTACTAAATCTGCTAAGTTTAAATCAACAAGAGTTTTAACACCCTCAGCAAATAACCTAAACCCGTTACCTGCTTTTTCTGCTGCATTTCCTATGCTTTCAAAGATATTTGCAACACCATCAAGTACTTTTCTAATTGCTGAACCTATTGAATCAACAACTTCTTTAATTCCATCACAAACAGTTTTAACAGCAGTACCGAATTTCTCAAATGCTGTTCCTAATCCTTCAAGAACAGACTTAATAGCATTACCTACTGATTCTATTACAGAACCAACACCCTCAAGTGCTGATTTAATCGCATTACCAACTGAATCAACAATACTTGCTACTCCTTCTAAAGAAGATTTAATAGCAGTACCTACACTTTCTATTACTGTTCCTACTCCTTCAAGTGCTAGTCTTACACCATTCCCAAAACCAGTAAATGCACTACCTAAACCTTCTAACACAGATTTAATCGCATTACCTACCGATTCAATAATGCTTGCAACACCTTGTAAGGCTGATTGAATAGCTGTACCAACTGAAGTAATTACAGTCCCAACTCCCTCGAGAGCCAGTCTTACTCCATTTCCAAAAACCAGTAAAAGGCTGAACCTAACCCCTCAAGAACCGACTTAATGGCAGTACCTACAGATTGGATAACCGTTCCAATTCCCTCAAATACAGACTTAATAGCAAGTCCAACCGATTGAATAACGCTACCTAATGAAACTAAAACAGCTGAAATTCCAGTACCTAATGCAAGAATAACTTGTGACACGGCACTTCCTAAGGCTTGAAAGACCTTAGCAACTCCATCTCCTTGAGTTCCTAAAAGTGCAAGTCCAGCGCATACCAAAAGAATAGCTCCACCCAATGCAAGCCACGTTGGAGGTGGCACCATTGCAATGGCACTTCCTAAACCTTTAAAAAGCAATAGCAAGTCCAGTTCCTATACCTTGTGCAGCAGTTGAAACCCCAGTACCCAAAGCAGTAAGAACGGACGGAACACCGCTCAATGCTGTTTTAATACCAGTACCAATTCCCTTAGCTGCAGTACTTATTCCTTTACCTGCTGATTCCAGTAATTTACCAAAACCGCCAAATATTTTAGATAAGGTACTTTTAGAACTTTTAGCTTTCTTTGTTACTTCATCTAGTGATTCAGTAGCGTTTTTCTTGAATAATTTAAACGGGTTTAACCCCTTAATTAAATCAAGTCCTTTAGTTGCCAACTTGATAGCTTTAAGTGAACCTACGATACCTAACAATGAGTAAGCAATGGCACTAATCACACTAGGTGGGAGTGAAGCTATTAATTTAGCAAACCCACTAACCACTTTCGCTATTACGTTAACAATTAAACCTAATGCTTGAGCAAATATTTTAATTGCTCCACTATTTGCCAAAGCTGTAACAAGGTTAGTTACTGCCTTTTGAATGTTTTTAAAAGCACTTAAAACGGCGCTTATTGCTCCGCTATCATTCAACCCTTTCCACAGTTCCTTAGCTACTGTTATTACATTCTTAATCGATGTAGCTATTCCATTAACTACTCCATCAATATCGATACTTTCTAAGAAACTACCTAACTTTTCAGCAAAGTTCCCAAAGTCTACTTTGTCTAGTGCGTCTGCAATACCTGAAATAGCTTTAATTCCGAACTTATTCACTTTCTCAAACGCTGGTTGAAGTTTGTTAGCTAAACTTTCTTTCGCTCCATCGATGGCTTGATCTATAGTTTTTAAACTCGGTCGCCATTTTTAGAAAAAGCTATCGTTGTTACCTACCTTTTTAATAGCGTTGAAAAAATCTTCTGTTTTGATTTTTCCATCTTGAACTCCCTTAACAAGTTCATCAAGTGACATTCCCATTTCCTTGGCAATTGCTGCCATACCTGCTGGGGTTTGCTCCATCATCAATTTAAAGTCTTGCCACGCTACTTTTTGGCTTCGCCGCCATCTGGGTGGCTTGTTGTGATAGTGTCTTCATGGCTTGTTTTTGGATTTTCTGCCGCTGCTGCTAATCCACCAAAAACCAGTTACTAATTTGTCAGTTTCCTTAATACCTACTGCTGCTAACTGCGAATAGGTTTTGTGCCATATCTGAAGCACTGTAAATAGTCTTGGTGGCATAATCTTGCATAACACCCTTAGCTTGTGCGATTTCTTCCTTAGACTTACCAATCATTGACATGTTGCCTTCAAAAGTTTTCCACGCTTTAGAAGAATTATTTAATTCTGAAATCATACCTCTGATTCCAGTCGATATTCCTCCAATAGCAGTACCTATTCCAGCACTTACTAAATTTGCTCCTAACACACTTTTTGAAGACTGAACCAGCTTTTACTTCCAGCACTTTCAAGTCCAGTTAATGCACTTTTTTTAACCGTCCGATACCAGAGGTGGCGCCTTTCTCGTTCAAGTCAACATCTATTTTAACTTTACCTTCTGCCATATATTAACCTCCTTTCTTTTAAACTAATCACTGATAGGAAGTTCATATTGACGTTGTAGTTTTCGCATGCTTTCCTTATATTCAGGACTATCATGTTTTGATGGTTTATAACTCCTAATCTTAATTACTTCCATGAATTTAGTATTTTCTGGAAGTCCATTTAATAAGGCATTAAACTTTCTCCAATGCAATTTACCTTGCATTTCTATTAAATCAATATTATACGCTTGTAAAAAGAAGCAAAAATATAGTCTGAATCATATTTCAAACTATATAATTGCTCCTGTTCTTCTTCTGTTTCCTTAACTGGCATAGGGTTTCCAGCTAAATCATATTCTACTGAATTAAATTCCTCATTCTTGATATGCTCCTTTATTACTTCGTCTAAAAATAAAACTACGTCCTCAATTGAGTATTTCTCAAATGATTCACCTGTTAACATTAATAAGGCAAAGTGTGGTTTCTGATAATCTTCAAGATCACTAGAATTAAGCATATCAAACAACCTAATTACATTATCAAAGCTAAGATTAAGCTTATAAACTTCACTACCAACGATTAATTCATCTTCTAATTTGTAAGCTAAATTAAGCATGATTAATATCTAGATGCTTAATAAATTTATCGACTGTGAGTGAATTTCCCATCTCATCAGCAATACCTTTTAATCGTTTGAACTGCTGCTAAAAAATGTAGGAATACTTGATCTCACCACATGCTTCATATACACGGTTAAATGTATCTTCATCAAATAATTTCATCCACAAGTCTTTTGCTAACTCTTTAACAGTTTTTTTAAATCTGAAGTAGTTCCACTTAGATTTGATAATTTTTTTCTTGTAACTCCTTAGCATAATCTTTTAATTCTGCTAATTTTTAATATATTTTTCATCACTCACTACAAATCTTAGTTCAAACTCTCCAAAAATCAACTGGAATTGTATTTTCAAATTTCTTAATTACTACCATGCTTAAATCCTCCTAAATTATGCTACCGCTGTTTGTTTTGGTAATGTACACCATTTAATCGTACATTCAAAGTTTTTCAAAGTCGCTTGCGTCACCGTCTCCAGCTTTAATCTTAGAAACAATTGCTACTGCTTCCCACGCTGTCTTACCGTCTGAAGATACAACTTTAAACCATACTTTCCTATCATCACCAACTTTATATTTTTAAGTCAGCGATTAACTTCTGTGCGTCATCTTCTACATCAAAGTTTCCTTCAAATGAGAATCCAGCTTTAACTGATTTTTACTGTTTCTTCTGGTGTACCGTCCCCGTCGTACCATGCTACATCATCAGTATCTTCATCTGTTTCATCGTTAACAGTTTTAATATATTTTGCTAACAGTTTGTACTGTTCTTTTGTTGGTGCTGTTGTAGCGTTCGCCTTATCAAAAGGTGCTACAAAATGTTTTCTTAATGCGTTCTTTTGTCTAGCCATTTAATATATCTCCTTCAATTTCAATTTTTGCTACTATACGTAAAGTATAGATAAAATAATCTTGCTCATCACGTCCATTAACTGCTGGCTTTCCAACCTCTAGTCCTAAGAAGCGATAAGTATTGTTTGCACTAGGTAATTGCAAATTAAATTCAGATAGTGCGGTGTGGATAGTCCACAAAATCGAGTTAGCTTTTTGATTATCCATACATTTTATGGCAATTTCAAAAGGTAAACTAATTTCTTGTGTTCCATCCATAAATAACCGCTCTACCTTACCACCAGCAATTAAATTAACTACTAAATCATCTGATTCAATGAAATAATCTAATCTTGCTTCAAGTGGCAAATTTAAAGAATTAATATAATCACAAAGTACGTCTTGAAAAATCAATGTTATTAATCATCTTATTCCTAATCCTTTCTTAGCTACTTCTTCCCAATTTCTCATGTTGCTGTTTGAAGATTTTTCAGTCCACTTACTACCAGTTCCAGGTGTTGTATATTTTCTGAATCTAACAATTCCATTAGTTCCATAAAACTGTGCTCTACCATATACCGTCCCCCAAATGGCACTACCGTTATCAGCGTGACCTGTTGCTCTTAAAGTTCCTTTACCGTCACTTGGCACATACTTTTCACTATCAATAACAACTTGATTAGCAACCATTGTTTTGGCATTTTTAATATTACCGGTCCGAATTTCTTCTCCATTGGTGATAAATCATAAGATACTTTTATCGACATCTAAATCACCGTTAACTCATAAGAGAATACTTTATTTCCTAAATAATTAGTTTCAAAACTAATTACCTTGTATTCTCCATGTTGGTCTGTGATTTTAGCTTGTAACCAACTATCATTAACAACAACATTATTAAATTTAGGATAAATAAATAAGGTTCCCGATTTGTTCCTTGTGATATTTGTTAGGTTTTTGTGTGTTTGTAGTCTTATCTAAAGAACTTCTATCAAACCGAACGAATTTTTATTTTTAAACGGTTCTTTATAAGTAATCTTCCCCCATTTGTCTTTTCTCGCCTGCTAAACTTACAGTTACAGCATCAGTTAAAAAGGCGCTTATCTATCATAACAAACACCTCTATATCCGAATCCTACGCTTTTTAGTAAGTTCATAGTGTCTAATGCTAAATTGTATTTACTAGCTTCAATTTTAGCTGGACTACTTCCACTACCACCATAATTAACAGTAGTTCTTCCAATACTCAAACTGCCTAAAGAATGTTTATCTTCAGCAGTAAGTATTCCAGTTTCATTTAAGTAGCGAATTTGATTAGCAATAGCAAGCTTTTACAGCTTTCTTACGTGGTGGGAAATCATCTTCTAAATTATTATTTTTGATAAAAAGTAGTTAGTGTATAAATCTACTGCCATTTCTGCCTTTAGTTTTAATTCTGAAAAATTCTTCAATCTCTGCAAAACCTAATTCTTTATATTCTTCTAAAGTTAAATAACTCATTGTTTAACCTCCCTAAAGAGGAAGATGATTATTCAACTTCCTCTTCATCTGTTTCTTTTTCAACCTTGCTTACCTTTTTAGTTTTTTTTGCTGACGTTTCATCCTCAGCTTCTTCTTGGATAGTTAAGGCTCCTTCTCCCTAAAGAACGGATAATTTCTTCCGCTCTTCGTTCAGTAATATCAAGTACTGTTCCTTTTGGTACTTGCTCATAAGCATCTTTATCTGTGAAATCTACATTTACTAAGTATTTAACCATTGTTATTACCTCCTATTATGCTAACGGTGTAGTGCTTGTTACTTTAATGATTGCTTTCTTGTTATCATCAAGAACGAATGTACCACCTTTTGCAGCAGCTTGAAGTTTAAAACCATCAAACTCGTGCGCTTCAATTGTTCTTGCAGTTTCAATTCCGATGAATGGAATTACAATTCCATCTGGAGCGAAGATGGCAACAACATCATTTTGGAAATATTGTTCTGCCACTTCGATTAATTGAATGTTTTTATATTTCAATAATCCGTTATTATCGATATTAATATTTGAACCTTTTTGATTTGTTCGTTGAAGTCATATCTACAATAGCATTGTACAGTTGCGCTCTTAAGTAACATTTAATTGGCGCGTTGATTTCAGTATTAACCACGTAAACATTTACTTGGTTAAATAGTTTCTGAATAGTAGCTTCTTGAAGATCTACTAGTTGTTTAGTTTCTCCTGCGTTATCTGATAAGAATTTCCCTACACGTTTATTAATTTCTCTAGTTTGTGCTTCAGAATGTAATCTTAAACGGTCAGCTACTGCTGCATTTAAATCATTATTAACTGTGTAACGGTCAATACCTTCATGAATCGCTAGTAAGTAATCGTAATTTACTTCTGTATCTGCGTAAATTACTTCTTTCATATCTCCAAAACGGCTTCCAGTTCCTGTTCCTGTTCCAAACGCTACATTAGCATCTGTTTTGTAAGTTCCTACAACCACTGGGGTATTATTCGTTTTTAACCATAAAAAGCCTTTAGAGTTGTGTTGTACTCCGTCTAATGCTTGAATTGGGGCTAAAGCTCCTGCGAATGCTTTTTGAACGTTAAAAAAATCGTTGACAGCATTTGTCTATATTGTGGCGCATATTGGCGCGCTGGTAAATTGTTATTATTTGTTCCCATATTTTAAAATTCCTTTCTTTATTTCGTATATTGGTCTAAAATTGCTTGGAACGGGTCAACCCCTGCTGTTCCGTTCCCGTTAGGGTTGCCACCGACTGTAATTTGAGGTGTAGTTGGTTGTTGTTCCTGTTCAAATAAGAAAGGCTTACTTTCTTTCAATGAATTAACCACCTCATCAAGTTTAGGCTTCCCGTCTTCTCCTAACTCAACCTTATCTACATCGATAAGTTTCATTAGAACATCGCTATCGTGTGCCTTAACATCTTTTAATGCTAATGCAATAGCATTTGTTTTATTTATTTGCGCCAACTTATTATCACTATCTATCTTGAATTGATTGTATTCTTCTTGTAATTTCTCTAAAAGCTTGTTTAACTTCTGAATTAGCATCATTACTTTTAGTTAACTCTTCAAGTTTAGTGTTTTGTGATTCAAGTTGTGCTTTTAATGTGTCGTTCTCAGCAGTTAGTTCTAACTTCACTTGTTGCTTTGCTTTCTCTAAACCTGCACCGTACGCTTGCATGATTTTTATCGATTGCGTCCTTATCAGTTACTCCTGCTTCGATTAACATATCTCGTTTTAAGCTCATAATTTAAGCTCCTTTCGTTTTACGTCTTGTAGACTGAATTTTTTTAGCACTATTACACCGTGCAAGGCATAAAAAAATAAGCCTTTTAACGTCATGCTAAGGACGAATTTTTTGCATAATAAAAAAACACCTAGTAAAATTTACTAAGTGTTTAATAATACATATTTACCTCTGTTTCTTCTGTTTCTCCTGAAGATTGATCCATCAGTTTTTAAATATTTTTCAAATTCTTCTTTTTGCCCATTCTGGAGCATCTTCTTTTATTTTTTTAATTCATCTCCACCGGTTACCCAATACTTATATCCTTTAGGTTTTAACAGCATTTTTTTAAAAAAACCTCCTTTATTTTATCTTCTAATACCTTTCTAAAATCATTAGCAATTTCTCTCGGTGTTTCTCCATAAGCTTCAGCAAATAATTCTGCAAATGTTTCAGTATTCTTTGATTTTTTTCTTGTAATAACTTTCTGCATATCCCCCAGTTAGTTTTTCCAACTGTATTTTTTTCTTATATAGAGAGTTAATATTCCCCATTTCTTTAAATATAATATCTGAAAACTGTGATACATTCATTTTTTTGACATCTGAAAATCTATATGGTGTCCAAACTCGTGTAACATTATATGATTCTTATCACTATTTTTTTGAAAACCACCCTTCTGTAACCCCTTCTTTAACTAAATCTGATAATACTTCAGCTGTTTCAAAATATTTCACATTTATTCCAAAAACTTAGTGGTGTGTGTTTTTACTGCTGTGAGAGTAGTATGCTATTGCTTTTAGTTTTAGAAGGCGCAACAGCTAAAATTTCCGGAATTTTTCTCAGGTAGTAAATGATATATACCTTCAAATGATTTCAAAATATTAATTGTTTGCCTTAATGCTTCTTCTGGTAACTTCGTTCTAGTATTTTCTATAACCCCATGCCAAACTCATTTTTTTCAAGAATTTAACCATGTCTCTTTTTTTCATTCCATCATCAACAATATATTTATTAAATACTTTTTACATCTTTATTATATACTTTTTTTATTTTTCCCTTTCAATTACTTTCTTAAAGAACTTCCCTATTACAGTGGGGTTTTTTTCTCTATAAGGTTTTTTTCTTCCAGATTTTAATGTTTTAGCTCTTAATATTAGTTTTTTTAATAATTCCTTATCTCCTAATTCTTTAGCTAGTATTTGCTTATCTTTGTTAATTCTAATCTCACGATCAAAAAGCTTTTTAACCTTGCTTTATCAAGGGCATTTTGTTTAGCTTCTTCTTCTGTTAAGTGTTGTAAATATTCTGGTAATTCTGGCTTGTAATTAACACCAACAACAAAAAGGTGTCAGATAGTGTCCACAGTTGATTCCTAAACAACCTCCTGGGCTTCCATATCCATAATCTGGAAGACTTAACACCCGTTCACCGTTAATAGTTCTTGCAACTCCTTTAGTTACTATTTGATGCTGCAATGGTGCACATAATTCTCTAGCACTAGACTTAGCACTATAATAATAGGTGTCGATTCCTAAATCATCAGCAGGTTTTTCTCTCATTTCTCTATATACTCTGAAAGTAGTAGTTCGTATTACTGTTTGTGCGTAACGCTCTACAGTCCACGTCTTACCGCCTCTATCTTTAAAAGCGGTAAACCCTCTTTCATACATCTTTAAAACGGCTTCTGACAATGCTTTTTTATCTGACTTAGTACCAGATACAACACTTGCTACTGCACTTTCTAAAGTCTGTTTATAGTTCTTCTGAAGTGCCTTAGATAATGTAGTGTTAATTAGATTGTTAACCTCAAACATTGTTTGCTTAGCTAATGAATTTAAGCTATCCTGAACTAAATAATTGGGTTGGGCGTTAGTTTTTAAAGCTTGTGACAATTGTTGATGGCTATCTTGATATATTTTTGTAACCCTCATTAGCAATTACATCTCTGAATACATCTTCAGCAACTCCACTGTATTTAGAAATCAACTTAACATTATCTTCTGTGATTAAATGCATATCGTTTTAACTTTTTCTAACTGCCAAACATAAGGATTTTCAATTAAATCAACCGTTCCTCGTTGTTTAAGTCTTCTGACTATGTTCTTCATTATTTCCATGGATAATTCATGGAATAAACCTTCTACTTCTTTTGACTTTATCCAATAATTACCATCGTTATTCTTTATCTCCATAGATTACCTCATCAGTTTCATCAAGATTCGGTTGTACTTCTTCATTGATTTCATTTAACATCTTACTAGCTTCTTCATCAGTCACCCCTAATACTTTAGAAATAGCATATTGCTTACTAACTATTCCACTAGCTAAGGCTTTAACCCAATAATCAAGTTCTGCATTTCTATCTGTGAACACTCCATCATCTAATTTAACTGAAATATCTTCAAGCTTAGGTATTTCACCATGATATATTCCATGTGCCTTACCTAATTCACAAATAGATACTACAAGTTCTTTGATTGAATGTTCCACTAGTGACACAATACTATTTCTCAACTGGAATGTATCTGAGTTTTCGCTGACAACTTCTGTTGCTGTCTTCATCGTCTTTCCATCAAAACTAAACATTCCACCACTAACCCCTACTTGCATTTCAAACATTGCTAATCCTTTATTAATGGCTTTAATGTAATCATCCGCCCTAATAGGTGTAGTTAAATCAACGATTTTACTTTCATCAAGTCCTCCACCAATTTGAACATAAACATTTTTGGTCTGTTTCGAATCTTCGTCTAGTTGTAAATTCACTACCTGACATAACAGTCATAGTTGTTAATCCTTCTGGAACGGCAACTCTACGCTGTCCCATCTTTATTTCCCACATGAATTCATCATATGTTCTATTAATGAAATCAATTGTTGTTTTCGCATTATCAAAAATAGATAACCCCAAAGGACTGTTAATATCTTTATTATTCATTCCGGGAGTTTTTAAGATATGTAAATAAAGGTCTACTTAGTCCTTTAATTACTATACTTTCCTCTAGATCTTCATATAGTTCACTCAATAATACTTGACTACCAATTGTACTTGAATTATTTGACTTGTAAAGCTCATTTGTAATTGTTAAATCTTCATCGTTCCATTCGTGGAACTCTACTAATGTGTAATAAATATTTGTCTTACCTTGACTTTTTAACAGTCTTAGTAATAATTGCTGCACTGCTTACGTCCTGCATGTTGCTTTGTAATGGTAAAAAAATACAGGTGCTTGAATAAAAAGCAACTTTAATAGTTTTATCATCAAAAATATGGTCGCATTGCCATTCCACCCAAAGCCAAACAACTTTCAAGGTATCTTTCAAAGTTTTTATTAAATCTATCATTTAGCAAAACATCATTAACAAACTGATTAATTGTTTCATTATCAACCGTTATTTCAGCTTGTTCGTTATAAACTAAACCAGCTATCTTTTTACAAGCTGTTCTTGCTAATGGTAAATGATTAAACTTCCTTGTGCGCTGTTCTCCGTCTGTGTTTAGATAGGTTACATCGTTAAATTTACTTTGAAAGTATCTCAAATTGTTCTGAATCCTGTTGTATTCTTCGGAAGACACAACAATTTTCGGATGGTCTAATATACTTGTTAAACTTCCTTGCATTGTGTATTTGCTCCTTTTAAAAAAATCTTTAATAATTTGTATAATTTTCATCGTTATACTCCTACACTTTTAATCCTAATAATTTTTGAGTTATCTAAAAACAAAAATACTTAAATTCATCAACGGTATGGTCGTCCTCTTTAATTACTTTTTGGTTCAGGTGTTTTAATGGTCTTTTCGTCATATCTATACATTTTATGTTCTTCAATGAATATCTTGTTGTTTTTCATTATCTAAATAAAAAGAACCTACCTTGAGCAAGTAAACTAGTTACCATATCAATCATGGTCTGATTCTTTTTGCCACAGGTACCCATCTAATACCAAAATCTTTGAAATACTGGTTTCTCAAAGCACCCTCAGCACTATCTATTGTTAATCTAATAATAGGTACATTGTATTTCTCCTGTACTCCAGTAATAAAAATCATTAATCATTACTGTTAAATCACTGGGAGCAGCTTTAACGCTTCTACCTGCTGGAGAATAATAAAACGTATCAAGTAAGATCGCATTTCCTTTAGCAGTAATACCATAAGCTCCGCAAGCTGTCGCGCTCTGTTGATGTCCAGTATCAAGTGCATAAGATATTCCAATTATTTTATCATCATCTGGCAACTCCTGTAACGGGTGAAAGCAAGCCATGTTATATACGTTATTACCTAAACCAACTGGTACACCTAAATAAATATAACGATAATAATCGTAGTCATTTTCTTTTATTCTGTTGATATCTGCCAACATTTGCTCGGTTACAAAACCTAATTCATCATTCAAATAACTAGATTCATGAACTAAATAATTCTCATTAGTCTTCATATCCTCGCTCCACTCATTTATCCAGATGTAAGGATTTCTAGGTGGATTATAACTCCAATAGAATTTCACAAAAGGTATTAATCTGTGTTTCTGCCTCATAAAAAGTAATGTTTGTTTGGTCGAATTCTTCTTCACTGTCAAATTCTGCCGCCTCTTCGTACCATACCGCAATAATATTACTAATATCATTTGATTTTAACTTTTGGAAGTCGTCAGCACCATAGAAATAAAAAAACTTGAACTTGTAGCTTTGTGAGTGATTTTAAACGGTGATACTGTACTTTTAAATGAATCTGTTAAACCATATAAATTAATACCAATTTATCTTATTAAAGACACTATCACGAATTGTGTTAGCAACTTTTCTAATTACAACTACATTAGCTTTCTCTCCTTTAGCTATCATTTTTGCTATACCATTAACCAGTTTTAAAGCTACCACTGAAGACTTAAAAACTATTCCTACCACCTTTTTAGCACATTGTAAGGTACTTTTAGAACACCATACTGATTTAAAGTGAGGGTTAACGTTTTTCTGAACATCAAACCCTAGCCATCTTCCCACCTGTCTACAATTATGATACTTTCAGAAGCTGTAGCGCTTTTCTCTTCTCTTGCTTGATGAATTTTTATTTAGGATATCTGCAGCTTTAATTCTATCTTTCGCACTAACGTCAATATAGGTTGTCTCCTCGAAACCTTGACCCCGTCCGATAAGTATTTCCTCTGTTTGTTCGCCCCTCATTACTGATGTTAAGTATTCAATCACTTCTTGATGCGTTGCTGTCTTCTTAGATTCAATCTCTTTCATCCGTTCATCGATGTAAGTTTTTATTCCTACATTTTCCAACAATTTATGGCTTTGAGATTTTGCATAGTTTAAACTATATCCTACTTTTAATTGCTGATTGCATCGCATTCCCACTTAGGATGTACTCATCAGCAAATTCTTTTTGTTTAGTTGTCAATTTCGCCAATTTTTCCACCTCCATTTCAGGCAAAAATAAAAAGACAGCTTTTACACTGTCTCGGAAGTTTTTATGATAGGTGATTTTAGGTAGAGATATAATACAAAAAAATAAAAAGTTTACTGTACACGACTGCTTACAAAAAAATTTAACTATTAACTATCTCTAGGAGTCCTCTACCTAAAATCTTATATTACTATTATAGCACTAACTAACTTTCTTTTTGTTTATCTCTTTTTTTACTTTGTTTTATCTTTTCTTACTTTCTTTTTACTTTTTGTTACTTCTGGACAAATTTTTTTAATTTTCACAGCCTTCAAAAGCTTCAGAATGTTTTCTATTTCTCGTATTAGGTTCTATTTTTTTAGTAAATAATCAATTTCAGTACATTCCTTACAATCAAAAATATCTATATTGTAATAATAATCTATATTGCAAATCTTCAACGTTTTTTTAATACAATCAAATATTTCTCTTTCTGTCTTAACAAGCTCTACAGTATTATCTATAATTTCACGTTCTAAATTATCGATTTCATAGATTAAATTATCCCAGCTATATTTATTGCCACCTTTGATTTGCTCTTTTTGCATAATCAATAGGTTTAATATTGTGCTTCAACATGGCACGTCTATCTTTGATTTTTTTCTTCGTTAGATACTATTAAATGTTTGATATACCATAATTTTTGATAAAAAAATCTCTTTTTCTGATTTGTTTGTCTTTCTTGTCTATTTATTACCATTACTTCCTCCAGTTAATATATCTCTTCAAAGCAACTACCATAAACACCACTACAGATATTAGTGAAACACAGAAGAATATTCCTATGATGTAAAAGTAGGATGTCGATTATAAACATTGATTTTAATTCCATTAGCAAAAGCACCTCGATTATCTCATCTCCAAACTCCTCAATGAATTGTTCTGCTATTTCATGTGATTTGAAATACGGTAGCTTAGATAAGAAATTTACAAAACAATAAGATTTCACATAAAGTTTTTCACAATAATCATACGTCACTGTATGATTATATTTATTAGAATGTCCCCAATCAGGTTTCCAACCTCCATTATGTTCTTCAGCCCACTTATGAATTTTTAAACAGTAATATGCGTTCCTTATCAAATTGTTTAGCTTCTTCTCTAGTTTTTGAACGCTAAACCACGCAGATATAATCCCTCATAATCAATATCGTGAAATACATCTTCCACTAAATCTATATCTCCCGATTCACTGACATAATAATAATCGTCTATATCCTCTGGCACTTCCACTTCATAAGGCTTCTTCTCTACCTTACTTTCTGATAATTTTTAAACTCAATTCAGTAATCTGTTTTTGTAGTCTTTCGACTTCTTGTTGTAATTCTTCGTTAGTCATTTTTTTAGTCCTCCAGCATACTATCAAAAATCTGTTTTTGATAAAATATTTATTAATCTTTCAAAACGTGGACTTCTCCATCCACACATACAATAAGTTCTTGCTTTTTTTCATGGTAATGGTAGTCATTAGCTCTTAAATGATTCTCAGCATCTATTTGAGTTAAAAAAACATACAATTATCTACAGTTACATCTATCTCTTTATAATACGCAACACTTACATCAGACTCTAATAATTCTAATATCTTATCCCTTCCATCTGTATAACAATTATCATAATCTACCTTATATTCTTCAACCTCTTCTAACCATTCATCGAAATATTCAAAAGTTAATACTCCATCTTTTACCTCAACACTTTTTAGATTATCGTCGCATAAGAATTCTAATTTATCCTTTAAATCTTCTAATGTCAGTTCATATTTATCACATACATCAATAAACACGTAATAATCAGCTTCATCTTCTTCTAAATGATATATTCTCTCTGGTTGCTTAATTACCCAATATCTAGGGCTAGTTGTTCCTACATTGTCTTCTGTATTTAATTCTTTCTGTAATTCCTTTAGGAATTTTTATATCGTCTTTACTTATTCTTTCTTTAACTACTGTATCTTCATGATACTTTAAATTTTCCCAATACTTTGCCATTTTTTTGTTCCTCCTAATCGTCTAATTCTCCGTTATATTGTGGTATTTCCATCCAGTAAATAACATCATTATCAGTATTTTTCAAAGCCTAATCCATCTTCAATTTCTACCCACGTGTCAACGTATGTATCAACAAATTCTCCAGAAGACAAAGGATAAGTGACCAGTACTTCTTCATCAATATCTGGTAACGTTCCATCCCACATAGAATCATATTTATCCCCATAAATTTCCACTTCGTCTTCAGTCATCTTTCTCGTTGATAATTTATTCCATTCCATCACTATTCCTCCAATAAATCTTTGTTTTTCGTAAATGTTACCTACAACTTCAACAAATTTTTTTCATCATCAACAATAAACCTTTTACAACTATTCTCATCTACCAATGAAAAAAAGCGTTATAATCTTTGTCTTTCTTCACAACTTCTAAATATACATTATTTTTTTAACTTCTCTTCTTATAATATCCCCAACATATATATCAGTTCCGTTTTTTTATCTTTAAATCCTGTATTTTCCATAAATTTCACTTCTCTAAATCCACAATAATCATATTCATTATATTCTTCATCATAAATTTCAACTACTTTAGTATCAAATCTAACAGACTCTACTTCTAGTACTTTATCTAAACGTTTAATATATACCTTTGGTTGTTTCATTATTTTACTTCTCCTATATGCACAATTGCTACTACAACAGTCTCAAAACCCTCTCCTCGACCTTCTTCAGGTTGTTTAAGTCGGCTACCGTCTTTTATATACGTAATATCTATAACATATTCGTCCTCTCTTAAATAATTTGAGATAAAATCATTAATTACATTACCTATAGACTCAATACCCCTTGGTATTGTTAACACTCTTTTAATCATTATTTATTTCTCCTACTTCAATCTTTTAGCTATTTCTTCAATTACATTTACAGTTACGCTATTACCAGCTTGTTTATATAACTGACTATTGCTATTAACCGCTTGTGCTTTTATCAAATAATTCATCCGGGAAACCTTGCAACCTCCAACACTCTTTAGGGGTAAGTTTTCTAATGCTAACACCTTCTGTTTTCAAAAAATTATTTTCTTGGTAGCTACTTTTTGTTATTGTCGGTGCTATATTGTGTACTCCTCCTTTATTAAATCCATGTGGTTTTTGAATAATTTGAGGTAACACTACACCTTGTTTATTCGCTTCTTTAATCAGAACCCCATGTCTATCTTGTGTTGTTAATGTAAACATAGGTTCACCATTTGTCTTAAATCTCCTACCATTTTGCCTTTTATCTACTCTATCAGGAGTAAGTACTGGTACTGCTACTTTAGGTTCTCTACCTCCTCCTTGTATTGTATTTAAGGTTGGAGATATTCCTTGTACATCATAAATTTGACTTGTACTTCTATATTTAGATCCTGATATATAACCTTTAATTTTTTTATATCGTTATAATTCGGATGATTGATAGCTACCTGTTTAGGGGTCTTTATAATCAGTAGCCATTAACGCACCGACAATACCGTTTTTATCGTGAACAACAGTTCTTGTCCCTTTGCTAGTTCTGTTAGGGGTTTTTAGTATTCCCAATAATGCTTATTTTTTTGGTTCAAAAATCAGGTTCTTTGTCTTCTCCTCTGATAGGAAAAAAACTTTGTAGGTACATTCTCCTCTAAGATGTCCGATAATGAACACACGTTCCCTATTCTGTGGGACTCCGAAATTTTTTTGCTGTTAAGCACTTGCCATTCGACATCATACCCCAGTTCATCCAAGATTTTTAAGTATTCTAGTGAATGTTTGCCCTTTGTTGTGTGATAGTAAGTTTCTGACGTTCTCAAGCAATAAATAGCGTGGTTTGATTTCTTTGGTTGCTCTAGCAATTTCATAGAATAAAGTTCCTCTAGCGTCCTCAAATCCCAATTGTTTTCCAGCGATTGAAAAGGCTTGACATGGGAAGCCTCCACAAATAATATCGACCTTTCCTCTAAGTTTTTCTAAATTCTTCATTAGTTACCTCTTTTTATATCATGATATTCTATTTCATTTTCTATGTTATGCATTGCTTTATAGCTTGATCTTGCAAATTTATCTATTTCACAAAATCCTACACATTTATGCCCAGCTCGTTCCATACCTAATCGGAAACCACCAATACCGGCAAATAAGTCTAAAAAGTTCATTTTTTTATTAACCATAAATCTCCTTCAACTGCTTAAATTTCTGTAACTCTCTAATCCTTTGTTTCTGTTGTTGTATCGTTCTCTCCTTGATTATATTGTCATTAGAAAGTTCTTCAATCGTATTACTCGATACATATACACCTAATATCAGACCTGCTGTAAACATTGCTAACAGCATTGAAAGTGTGATTAGTATAATTTCTATGTTATTCCATATTTTTTTCAACATTCCTTATCCTCTCTTTTCGCTTTTTTTCGAAATACTCTGTATTTATTTCAAATCCCACATAATTTAAGTTAGCTTCTCTAAACGCTATTAAACTGCTTGCACTACCTACATGTGTATCTAATATTTTAAATCCTAGCCGACAATATTTATTAACTATCCATCGATATAGATTCACCGGTTTTTGAGTAGGGTGTATCCTTTTTTCGTTCAACTTCTTATTACCTTGTTGAATATGTCCTTCTTCTATTGATTTGCCTTGAAACATCCCATTCCACATATATGTTACTTTTTCTTACGCTATCATGTAAGCTGCAGTATGCTATTTCACAATCGCTAAAACTTGATTTGCCGTTGACTTTATCCCAAACTATCCTTCCTGACTGAAATTATATTTTTTTGAAAAGTAATTAACTCCCCATATTATTTGTTGCTTACTTACCCTGAAGAGTTCGTCAAAAATATTCTTTCGTCGGTAATTCCCATGTATCCGTTTTTTTATACAACCGCTGAACTCCGATAGGACTTGTTTTTCTCCCGTAAAATTTTTCTTTTCTCTACTCACTAAAAATATGGTGGGTCTACTATCGCTATGTCAAAGTATTTATCTGGATAATTTTTTTAAACACTTCATACAATCGTCATTTATAAATTTTTTTGTTCCATTTCAATTACTTCTATCCTCCTATTTCTTTTTGGAGTACATCCCAACGCTTTTAGCTAATTTTCGTAACGTTGAAAAATGTTGATTTCTTAAACACTCCAGTTCTTATTAATCTAATAGTGTTGATATGTACTCCAGATTTTTTTACTTAACTCACGATCAGTTATATTTTTTTCTTATCCATTATCTTTTTGTAAGTTATTCACAATTCATATCCTCTAACAAAAACCCCACTGATTGAATTATAACGTTTCTCACTTTTTAATGCTGCTAATGTGTGAATCATCTTTCCAAAAAAATTCAATTTAGTCATTTGATCGATAAATGCTTTTTGCCAAATTATCCACATCAGGTTTTTTTAGTGTAATAGTCACCATCTACCTTATCTTTCTCTAACGGAAAGCACCATATCAATTCAACTCCAATAGGAGCGTTTAACATTTCACTAGGAATACGACTAATCAATCCTGTTTTGAATATCTCCTTAGCTTCTTTCAAGTTATGCGAATCAAAAAAATAATCGGCTTACCATTTTTCACTGAAATAATTTTTATCTTGATGAGTGACCTTTGGTATTTTTTTTCAAAGGCACAAAAAAATTCAAATCCCATAATTCAATTTCACTTCCTTAACTCCAATTTAATTTTTTTACCATTTCCATTTTTTTCTTTTTTTCTTTTTTTCGCGCGGAGTACAGGATCGGTGTTGATACAGACAGGAGGTGGTTTTTAAACCTCCTGTACTGTCCAACCTGTACTGTCCCTGTCACCTCCATCCACCATCATATATCTTAGATATATGGTTGTCGGTGTCCAAGACGACACTATAAAAAAACATAGTGTTTTTCTAAAAAAACTGGACTGATTTTTTTAATTGTTTTTTTCAAAAAAATACTAGACTGATTTTTTTAAAGTCCTGTCTCACGTTTTTTTAATAGTTTTTTTGTATTCTTATCATACCTATATATTTTACTATTTTCTAATCTTCGTTCTATAGTTTTTACATTAACACCTAAATAATCAGCGACCATTTGTTTAGTCGGTTCTTCTCCAAAACTACAATTCTCAACAGCTAATTCAAACTCTAACATGTTTTCTTTTTGTTGCTCTTTAGCTTGTTTTTGTCGTCCTTCTTTAGCTTTTTGAATACCTACTCTTATCAGAATCTACCTCTATATCAGCTAATACTCCAACATCATCGACAGTATGCACAGGAAATCCAAACCACATATTAACAGGTTCAAACTTCGCAAATTCTCTAAGAGTACCTTCAACACGCCACGCTGTTGTTTGCTTTACAGACTCCTCAAGCCTCTTCGCTTCAGCTCTTACATCTAATAGATAACCGCTAAGACTCTTCTCAGCGTGTTGTTTCATTTTCTCATAGCTGTAATGGTCATCCAATCCTATTTTTATTCTTGTAATAATGATTATTGAGCGTTCTGATTTTTGTCTTCGTAGAACTTAACTAACGTATTATTAACTTGTGTTTTCATCAAGTGTTCTGGAATTTCAAGTTCAACTAAATCTATTAAAAGCATCTGGGTCACGAGCAAATACTCCACTTCCACTGGCTCTATCCATTGATTTTTTTACCACCTTGTGAACCTTTTTGAGTGATGGTGGCAGTAAATAACTGAACAACCCAATTCAGTTGCCACCTTGTCAAATTGGTTAGTAAAATGAGCCATCTGGTCAGCGCTATTCTCATCACCAGTAAGCACCTTATAAATAGGGTCGATAATAACCGCTGTATAGTTCTTTTTTTGTGCGCTCTTCTGATTAATTTAGGGGGCTAACTTATCCATAGGAACAGTTTTACCTCTTAAATTCCATATATCAACGTTATTTAAGTTATTAACAGGTATTCCTAATTTAGTGTACACATCTTTAAATCTATGTAAGCAGCTTGCTCTATCTAACTCTAAATTCACATATAGCACCCTACCTTGTGCGCACTCCCATTTTAACCACTGTTGACCTTCTGCAATTGCTATTGCCATCTCTATTAGTGCAAAAACTTTTCCCAGCTTTTAGACGGTCCAGCAATAAGCATTTTATGACCTTGTCTAAGTACTCCTTTTTATTAGTTCAGGTGCTAATTCTGGCATATTATCCCAAAAAAATCTTCTAAAGACTCTGGATCTGGTAAATCGTCGTTTTAAATCTTCTATAAACTCAAACCATTCATCCCAGCTAGCTTTCCCAATGTTAGTATCTATTAAGAATTGTTTCTTGCCATTTCTCATAATACCGGGCATTCTACTTAATCTTGATGGATTTTTTTATTTTTGAGTATCAACTGCTAAGCTCATTTTTTTAGCACAAACTTTATATAAATAATCAACACGCTTTTTGGTACTCTTGATAATCTTTAGCTTCGATTTTAACGATAGCATGAACTGACTTACCACCACTATGCACTAAGCAAGCAACTGGCAATTCTAACTCACGAATAATAGCATTCTGTTGAGATATACTAGTTTTATCACTTTCTACAAGCGCATATCTATATTCCGTTACATTATCATTTTTTTAACCCCTTACCATCTAACGGATTAAATCTTATCCATGCTCCAGCTTCTTTGTTGTAATCTCCAATAACAAAAACCGATATCATCTTTTATACTTATTTAATTTTTTTCTATCAGATGTCCTGCTGTGCGGTCATACACACCTTTTTTTGGTTTGTGTAATACTTTACCTTCTCCATCTTCTAATGGATAAGTTTCAGTAACAAATCCTACGTTTTTCGGTACTTTCAAATAACGTTTCTATATATGTTATTAACTCCTTAACAGGTTGCCAATTAGTAGGTTCTTTTTATTTCTTTTCCTTCTATCCAGCTTTTTATCGATAAATTTATAATCACCATCTGATTTTATTTCATCATTCCAATCTAACGCATATGAATTTTTCAGAATTAATATACAACGGTGTATATCCTCTATCAACAGCCATTTGAAATATAGTACCACCTGTTACAGGCTTACCAGCACCATTAAACGTACTCCATTTTCTAAGACATTCACCTTCTTTATATCTAACGTCATTTTGTGACCACAAGTCCCAATCTTGTATTGTATACCCTTCATATTTTAGTGCCATACCAACGTTAACCCATTCTTGATAATTAAGAGTAGCAGGGTTGATATACTCTAATAATTCTAATAAATTGTTCTTATTTTCCATTTTCTAACTCTTCCACTCCTAATTCTCTAAAATATTCTGGTTTACCTATTGACAATTCTTTTATTTTGATATATTGTGTATATGAACGAATATTTTTATAAATGACGTACTCTCCCACAAAATTGAGTGCGTCTTTTTTTCCGTTCTAAATACTCCTAATTGATTATCAGGGAAAAATATTTGGGTTATCATCACAAACCAAATAGATTTTCTCTCCCTTACGTAATTTTTCTTTCTTCCATTGTCTTTACCTCTTTTTTTAATTATCCTGGTATATACTCTTTAGCTACAATGCCTTTGGGTAACCTCCAGCCATTCGCAGCAATTCTTGTAATCATGTTGTTAGCTTCTTCAAACTTCCAAGAACCAACTTTTTCTAAATCCTCGACTCTCTAATAATCTAATCTGTTTTGGAGTTGCTAAGCCTGCATCTCTTCTCTTATTAATTCTCTCAATCAACAAACTAGCTTTTTCCAGAACATTCAATTTCACTAGCATTTATTCCCATTTTCTCCAACACTTCTATTTGTTTCTCAGAAGGTGGCGCTTGTTCACTTAAGAAATTAGGAACATAATTTGCTAAATCTTCCGCAGCAATACTCATTTCAAATTGTAACGGATCTCACTAGTTTACCTTTTTTTACGTCTTTGTTCAGCAAGTTGTTTAGCTAAACTAGCTTCTCTATCTTGAATTACTTCGTCAGTTGCTTTTAACCTCTACTTCTTCTAAATCAACAGCGAAACCTACTTCCTTTTCACTTAATTCAGTCATTTTTTTTAGCTACTTCTTCACTTTGAGCAATTAAATAAGCAGGACGACACAATTCGTGTTTTTTTCAACGTGCCATAAAAAAATCTAATAGAAGTAAATTTTCTTTCCCTGGGTGTAACCTTGTACCACGTCCAACCATTTGGGAATATAAAGCCCTAACTTTAGTTGGTCTCAAAACGATAACGCAGTCGACACTCGGACAATCCCAGCCTTCAGTTAGCAACATAGAATTACAAAGCACGTTATATTTATCTTTATCAAAAATCTTCTAATATTTGCGCTCTATCTTTACTTTCTCCGTTGACTTCAGCAGCTTTAAATCCTTTTTGAGTTTAAAAATATCTCTAAACTTTTTGACTAGTCGCTACTAGCGGTAGAAATACAACCGTTTTTTTCTATCTTTACAATGTTTAATCATTTCATCAGCTATTTGTTCTAAATAAGGATCTAGCGCGTTACTCACATCACTAGCTTTAAAATCTCCGTTTTTGAGTAGCAACCCCGCTTAAATCTAAATTCAACGGAATTGTTAAACTTTGAATTTTACTCAAGTAACCCTCTTTAATAGCATCAACTATTTTATATTCGTAAGCTAAACTTTCAAAATAAGTCCCTAAGTCCTTCATATCTCCTCTATCTGGAGTGGCAGTAACTCCTAATACTTTTGCTTTGTCAAAGTGATTAAGTACATTCTGATATCCATTAGAAATACAATGATGCGCTTCATCAATAACGATAGTATCAAAATAATCATTACTAAATTTTTTAAGTCTTTTTTCACGTTGTAAAGTTTGAACACTTCCTACAGTTACTCTGAACCAACTACCTAATGAACTACTATCAGCTTTTTCAAGTGCTGTATTTAATCCTGTACTTTTCTTTTAACTTATCACTAGCTTGTTCTAACAACTCGCTTCTATGTGCTAGAATTAACACACGTTCACCTAATTTAACTCTATCTTCTATAATTTTTTTGAAAAAAACAATAGTCTTACCACAACCAGTAGGAAGTACTAGGAGCGTTTTTATTAACGCCCCCTGTCCCACTGTTCTTGCACTTTTTAACCTTGCCTCTTCTTGATAAGGTCTAAGCTGCATTTTTAGAAGCCACCTTGTCCGTTATTCCATGGTTGAGTATTAGCATTAAAAAGTAGGTTGACTAGCTTCATTTGAAAAATGGATTTGAAACATTTAAAACTTTAGTGATGTCTACATCTTCTTTATAAATCATACTTTTTAACCTCATTGTACTGGTTGCCGTTGTGTTCTCTAATTCCCACCTTACAAACTCCAGTAGCACCTGTAATTTGATTCCAAGGCATTTTTAATGGTTCACCTTTTTTCTTAAGTCCAATAGCTCCAAAGAAAGCCGAAAGTAATCCCTCTACAGAAGTATGTAAGAATAAATTATGTTTTAAAGTAGTTTCTCCTTCATTAGCTACTATTTTTTTATACTAACAATAGCTTTGTTACAACTAGGTAACTTCCCATTAGGATTAGTTGGTGTGTGTTGTGCTCTCTCATATCCCGCAACAGTAAAACTATATAACCCAGGTGGTAATAAGGTAAATTCACTATCTGCTACTATCTCCGAATCCCAGTCTAATTCTCTATCAAAGTTATTATTGTAATTTGTATTCATTTTAAAAATCTCCTTAAATTTATATTATTGTTTTATTTGTTTTAATAATTGTTTTAAACCTTCCCATTTAGGAATGATATATCCAGTAAGATAACCTTGTTCATTGTACACACTCATCGGTGTACCTTTTTGGGAAATAACCTTTACTTTCTGTCACTAGTTGAATATCTTCTTCTGTGATATTATCCTGCTGCATTAAATCCCATAACGGTTGAGGGATATAGTCAGGTTTTTGAAATAAATGGATTTACTAAATCTTCAACAGATGTATTCTCAACCTCTTTAACGATATCTCCGAAATTATCCATTATTTTTTTCTTCTTGTGTTTTTCTCTATTTTTCGGTGCTTCTAAATCACCGTTATACTTAGGTTGTGCAAATTGCAACTGTTCTTTTTTTCTCATCTTTAAATTCAGTTTGAACAGTCTTTTTAACCTCTTCTTTTTTTCCTCTGTTTTTAAAAAAATATGAGCAATTGAAGCATAATCTAATGGAAGTTCGCTAGGTAAACCATGTCTGTTCTTAGCGTCCCATGCTGGGTTGTGTTCAGTGTACATCACACGTTGATTTCCTTTGTGCTTTCTTCTTAGTCGATTTCTCTTGTGAAATTAAGTACGTTTTGTAATTACAAAATAATAATAAGTCCGCCCATTCTTTTTACTAATGGTGCTGTTTGAGAACTCGTTTTCTTACCAAGTTTTTAACTCGTACTTATCATATGAACCCATTTCATCTGGCAATTCAAACTTACGAATTTGAGCATGAGCAGTTAACACAACATTTATTCCAATTTCAATTAAATCTTGTAATTTATTTAAGAAACGTCCTATTTCTTCTTTTGCATAGACATATCCATTTCCATAACCGAAATCTTCAATACCTTTTTTGCCATGCATAGCACACAAATTATCAACACATAACGATTCCGCTCAGTCAATAGTATCTATTACTAAAGTTTTACACACAGTTGGATTTGCCTTAATAAAAAGCAATTTGATTATTTAACATTATCCAGCTTGTGGGTTTGTCTAGTCTTGCAACGTCCATATTATCCGTTGAGCCTTCAGTATCTATAAATAAAGGTTCTGGAAATTGTGAAGCTAGAGAACTTTTCCCGATACCTTCAGTACCATAAATTACTACCTTTTTGCGCTCTTGCTCGTTTTACCTTTTGTGATTTTCATTAAAAAAACTACCTCTTACATTATTTGCCCAAGATGGTGTGTCTGTTTTTTTATTCTTAACATATCCATCTTCAATAATTATTTGACATTCTTCACCAGTAGAAACTCTTGTAGCTATTGCTTGCAAATGGTTATCTTTTTAACCAGTCACCAAAATCAACTAAAGTCTCAAGATCCATTTGTTCTAATTTATCTACTAGCACAAATTCACATTGTGGGTTAATCTTTCTAACAATAGCAGTTGCTACTATAAGTTGTTCAGAGCCACTCATATTGTCCCAAGGTTGCCCCTTATAAGTAATTACACCATTATCAACGCTTAACTCCTCTAACGGTAAATTAGCACCATTTAACAACTCTATTTTTTTGCTTTCTCAATTCTTCAATAAAAATTTGTTAAATCTTCATATTGATTTTTTTGTATTCTTCAGCATCCTTTTCAGCACGTTCTCTATCCTGGTTAGCACGTACTTTTCTGTTGATTTCTTCAATATTCTCAATACTTCGTTCTAACTCTTCAGTACTTTCATCAATCAAATCAACAACATCAGTATTAGCTATTTCAATATCAGAATTTAACTGTTCTAGATTTAAACTTAACTCTTTTAATTGTGCTTCAAGTTCCGCTTTTTTTGTTTTCAGCAAATACTTTTTCTAGCTTGTAAATTCTCTAAATTATCACGTTTACGTTGATTTTCTCCGTTTTTAGCAAGAATCTCTTGTTGTTCTTTAATTAGTTCAGAAGCACTTACTAATTCATTACCTACCTCTTTAAAAAATGGTTGTTCTTCAGCAAAATGTTTCTTCTGGTCTCTAATTTGTCCGACAGTTCGTCGTTTATTGTAAATCTCCAATTCTTCTTGTTCAATTTGGTATAATTTTTTTCACCCTAAACCATCAACTGTATTTAATAAGGCTTTTGGTTTTGTCTTTTGAGTTCATCTCCATAAATTTTTGGCAAATTAATAGCGAACTGTTCAACAAAACTATTTAATAAGTTTTGACCTGCTTTTTTTACCGCTAGGATCCGTTACTTTTAACTTTCCATCTTCTCCCTTACGTTCAACGATAAAGCCCGTTATCCAGTTGAATTTTTTTATAATCGGTGGCACAACGCTACCTTCTCTTAATGGATTAGATGGCTTATAAAGCATTACCTCCTAACGCCCAAGCTATTGAATCAAGAACGCTAGTTTTACCTTGACCGTTTCTACCACCAACAACAGTCAATCCATTAGCTGTAGGTTCTATCTGAACAGCTTTTAACTCTTTTTAACATTTTCTATTTCTAATTTATTAATTTTCACCATATACTAATGCTCCTAATCTATTTATTACTTCTTTTTACTATTTCTTCTGATACTTTTTCACCGTCCAACACGATGCATTTTATATCTTGATCTTTAACAAACTCTTTCTCTTGAACATTTAATAAATCGTTTAACTTATCAAACACCGCTATTTCTTCAGAACGCTTTTCACTAGCTTTTAGTCCTTCTAAATCATTTAACCAAAACTCACAATATCTTATTATCTTCTTGATGTCGTCCTGTGGTTCATCGTGTTTCTTGTTTGCTCTAATACCATATTTCAAGATGTTAGCTTGACACACACTGCCAAAAATCTTTTTACTACATCTTGAATTAAATCTATCGTTTCAATTCCACCAGCTATATAGTGATTAGGATTAATATTATCTTTTTGTCACTTGATTTTTTTCCTCCTAAATATGTTATTTTTTTAAGTTGTAAATTTGTGTAAATAGTCGTTGTTTTAAACGGCTATTTTTTTATGGGAGTAAACTTCCTTAATAGGTTTAACTTCTTCAAACAATTCACCTGGGGTAATTCTGAAATAATTACACAATATATCAATAGTATTCATTTGAATAGCTTTAATTCTATTGAATTTTATGTTATTTAATGTCGGTCTACTCAATCCTGTATCTTTAGATACTTGAGTTATTTTTAAATTCCTTTCCGCCATCAATTCCCATAATCTGATTCTGTATTTCTTCATACCCTAAAAACCTCTTCTAGAATTTTTTTAATAACTCTAAAATCTCACCATTAATGCGTACTAACATTCTTTTTCCTCCTTCATTCTTATTATTAAATCAACAAGCTCTCCTTTAGGGAGTTTAATCAAACTTTTATAAAGTTCTTCAATTTCATTAATACCATCGCCATATAGCAATTTATCAACACTAGTATTTCCCATGATAGCTATTTTAGTTAAAATCCCCTCTGATGGAAGTCTAAAAACCTTTTTCCCAATCAGACACACTACTTTTTACTAGCTCCAATCTTTTTGCGCAAACTCAATCAAAGTTAAATAGTTGCGTTTTCTAATGACCATAATGCGTCGTCCAACTTGTTTTTTTGTTGATATTTTCATCCCGGTTTCTTTTTCAAATTAAATCACCACCCTTACTTATCCTTTACAAAACTTCCATCAATCATTTTTCCCAGTACGATTTTTTTGATTTCATTATAAGCATAGTCAACACATTCTACTAACTCTAAATCGTACTTTTTTTAGCAATAGCATTAAGTAAATTAACATACAATACAATTATTCTATGCATTTCTATATATATCTTTTTCTTTTTTTATAAAAAGTTTTTAAATAAATCAGTATCTGTTGTTCTAAGTATTTCTGAAAAAAACAAATCCAGTCAATATCTAGTTCATCATTTGAATACCATAAAACTATAGATTTAAAAGCATAATATACAGTTTCTACCGGTTTCAATAATTTAAATGCGACTACTAAAGTAACGTAAATATCTCCAATCGCATCTTTTTATTTCTACTATCGCGTCTTTATTACCTAACTCATATTTAGTAATTGCTTGTGTTAACTCTGCATTTTCTTCTCTTGATTTCTCAAGTTGCATAGCTAAAAAAATCACTTCTATTTAAGCCTCTTATTTCTGCCCAATCAGTAATTTTATATATATAATCATAATGTTGTTTACTCATCTTCTTCCTCCATATCAGGAAATGAATATTCACTACGTTCATCAAATTGTACGAAGATAATCATTAGCACTCCTATTAGTACTCCAAATATTCTTGATATTTCAATGCTTGTCATTATTGCCATACAAATAGCAACTGTAGTTAATGTAAGATATAATGTGTTTAATTTTTCTACGTTTTAAGTTATTCATTTTTATGCTCCTTTTCGCTTGTGAATCATTATAAATATGTAAAAACATTTCTATTCTTGCATAATGATATTTTTTTAAACGTTGATTAACTCTACGAATTAAATCATATGAATTATCCAATTTCATAATCTCAGGTTCAATTTTATTAAGCATATATTCAGTAATATCAATCTTGTTAAATAAATCTTTTTTTATAAACCCAAAATTTACGTTCAGCTAAAAAGTTTTTCATAAGCTTCATCTTGTTCCGTTGTATTGAATATCATTTTAATCACCTTCTTTTTATTCAGTAATCCGATTTGAGGTCTAACCATTAATTTCTCGGTTCATGGCAAAATTTTCTATTTTGTCATTAGCTATTTTTTTAATCATTAACCCCTAATTCAGTATTTGAAACATTCATATCAATATATAATTTAGCTTCACTATAAGTGTCACTATTATGGCATGCCTCATTTATTAAAGAACCTATTATATTTTCTATATGTTTTTCATAGTTCGTTTCCATGTTTTCTTTTCCTCCTTGTTTCTATCTCAATATCATCTACGATTAATTCAATAGTGAGTTTTGTTCTGTCGACATTAGCCTCAATACTGTAACTGATTAACTTATCCAATTTAACATCGTTCAAATAGAATTTGTTGTTATTAATTGTAAATTTCATTCTCATTCCTCCTTTCTAAATTATTCCCTCGGCTCTTAAGATGTATTCAATTTTTTTCAATTTTTTTCTTTTGGTGATCTTTTTCCTTTTTAAAAATATCAATCGTATAAGGAACAGAAATACCAACCATGTTGGAAAGCCAAGTTATTGTTTTCTTTTTTTAAGTTCTAATTTATACTTTACCTCTCTGTAAAATTCCTCTGACATGATTTCACCTCCTTTAGATTTTTTTGGATAAAAATTATTGGATATTCTGTTGACTTTTTTTATCCAATATGCTAAAATTTAAGCATAGCTAAATAAACTAATAAATAAAAACTAAAATATTAGTATTACTAACGTTTGCCGACGTTCTTTTTTTATTAAAATGTTTATTAGCTAAATAACTAGCTTAACCAAAGTATATTATATTTTTTTGGATAATTGTCAACAGTTTTTTTATCCAAAAAGATAAAAATATTTTTTTGTTGCGCTTTCGAAATGAGGTGAAACCTATGGATATGCTCCTAAAGATAAAAACAATTAGCAAATCAAAAAGGTATTACTATATCAGAATTAGAACGCAGAATTAACTTATCTAACGGGCAAATTGGAAAATGGAGTAGGCAAACTCCGGGAATAGATAAAGTTCAAAAAAAGTCGCCGACTACTTCAACGTATCAGTCGACTACCTACTAGGTAGAGAAAAACCAGAAGAAGACCAATATGAACAACAGTTAGTCGCTATGTTTAGGAAACAAACAGACGGAATGAACAACTCACAAAAAGAAAAAGTTCAACAAATCACTAGACAAATTATTTTCAGTTGCAGAAGCTTTACTAAATGACGAAGATAGTTGGAAAGGAGATTAATGAAAAAAACATGAATACAACATCGTAAGCCAAGACAGATATTTACAATATCGACAAAAAGCATACGAAATACTGGGAGAAATAGGACTTGATCCAATACTAATCACATACAAACACATAATAAATCACTTTAGGAATAAGTACAATATAAAATTTGTTCTATTTGACGTAGAATATCCAGAATTTGGAATACAACCAAAAATAAACGACTACTTTGGGAAATTACTAAACACAAACATAATTCAAGGAGTCGATATGGAATTTATTAAAAAGTGCTCAGGTATGATCATACCCAAAAAAGACAAGTACGTAATAATGATAAATCAGTCTTCAGGATATTTAGAAAGAATCATATTCACTGTATTGCATGAATTAAGTCACGTTCATTGTCATTTACAAGGGGATATGAACAGAACATTCATGTCGCTTAATAACGATATGCTAGTAGGTGAATATCCAAAAGATTTGCAACCGTTCGAAGATGAAGCAAATATAGTAGCCTCGATTCTATATTTACCTGATGAAACCATAGTAGACCTAATAGCAAAAGGATATAGCTATGACGAGATACAAAAAGAGGTAAAAAAATAAGCAATACAGCTTTATTCAACAGACTTCGTAACTTTCTAATCTATAAAAAAACATATCACCATACGAGGGCTACTAATATCGTAACAACTTTCAGAAATGGAGCACAAATAAGAATATAAAAGGAGATACTAAAATGAAAAGAAAAATATTGTTAAACTCACTTATCGCAGGAGCTATATTAATTAGCGGATGTTCAAGTAGTAAGGAGGAGAAAAAAAGGAAGAAAGTAAAAACAGAACAAACTCAACCTAAAGAAAAAAACTATCAGTTGAAAAATATTAAATACGAAAACAGAAAAAGATCCAGATATTAAATACGTAAGCTATGGAATAGTTAAATTAACTCAAGATGAGTGGAATAACTTAACACCAGAAAAAAATCAACACATTTATCAAACAGTGGGTAGAAAAAAAGAGATGCTTACCATCAAAAAAATCATTGATTATTTACAATGAATCGACTAAAAAAAGCGATTATTGCCTTAGGAACAGATGAAATAATCAATTATAGACCATTTGAAATAAATGTATCTCAAAAATCAAAATTTGATGTTTCTAATCCATCCGCAACAATGTTTTGTTTGGAGTGACAAAGAAAAAAATCATATAATCATATAGAGTCAAAAAGCTAAATTAGATTTAACTAAATAAAAAAGTATTGCTATTTGCAACACAAAAATAAAAAAACTCTACACTAACAAGCGACCAAACTAGATAGTGTGAGTTTTATCAACCGTAAGTCCATTTTGAGCATTAATATATCGTCATATAGTAATGATGTTCTCAAAACTACTTAAGATGTGGAGCGAACCTCGCTCAATAATAATATTATAACATACACATTTTAAGTTTAGCAAGAAAGGATGTGTATTTATTATGCAAAAAAAGACAATTACCAAATGGAAAATGGCAATTTACAGAAGGTTTTAAAGACAAAAAAACGGAAAATATAGAAGAATTACTGTAATTAAGCCAAACAAAAACACGTGCTTCAGAAAAAGAAGCATACGAGGAATTACAAGAGAAAATTAAAGAGAAACTAGAAGATAAAGTTGAACTAAAAAAACAATCGGTTATTATAAAAAAATGAATTTTTAGAAATTAAAAATTCTGTCAGTATAAACACTCTAACTTCTTATAAGACAATTTTAAAAATTGTTAGATGATAACATAAATATTAGTAATATCACAAAGGTTGAGTATGAAAAGAAACTGATCGAGTATAGAGAAATGTATTCTCCCGGGTCATGTTAAATTAATAAAAACTATCTTTAACATCTTCTTTAAATTTATTAAAAACTTACTATGCTCCAACATTTAATATCAATCTAGAATTTACCTTATCTAAAGAAGATAAATTCAAAGAAAAAAACAAAAGATTAAATATATAGAGACTAATAAAATTCAAGACGTGTTAGAATCAATCACCCACCCTTTAACTAAAGATTTTATGACAGTTCAATTATTAACAGGATTACGTGCTGGAGAATTGCTAGCAATTACTCCAAAAAGATATTGATATAAAAAAACAAGACGCTTAGTGTAAACAAAAACAAAAACACACTTCAGGAATCTTCACATCGCCTAAAACTTTATCCAGTGTTCGTATAATTGAAATCGACGATAGAACCTTAAATATTTTAATGCGATATATCAGTGCTTCAGAGACTTTATTCAACACTAATATTTCAACACTTAATTACAACTTAAAAAAGTAAAACTATCTACACACATGTTCAGACACACGCACGTTGCTTTATTAGTTGAAGCTGGAGTGCCGATTAAAGTTATTTCTGAGAGATTAGGTCATTCAAAAATTGATACCACATTAGATATTTATACTCACGTTACTGAAAATATGAAATTAGACCTTAGAACAAAATTGAATAACCTTTTGCGCAGATATTACGCAAAAAAATAAAAAAATAAGCCTGTTAGATGTTTATTTAACAGGCTTTTTTTGTTAATATGCATAGTAATGACTTAGTTGTTTCTAAATCCTCTTTGTATCGATATGTGAATAACAGGTATTTTTCTATTGATTCTGTTGATTGTAAACGTATTGTTAAATTTAGAAAACGAAATAAAGTTAATAAAGAAGCTATACCTAAACATCTAAAGTCTGGTAGAGCTTATACTAACTTCTTAGATTTTATGAATGAATCTGCAATGCCTTTTCACTTGGAAATGGATACTGTTATCGGTAAACGTGGTGGTAAAACTCTGCTTACCTTTAATGTATCTTCTTGTAATTTTTATGTTCGCTCTTCTTTTTAGATTCGAATACTTCTAGCGAGGTTTCTTCTAAGCTTTATAATCTAAAAGAAAAAAATTTTTATCAGAATAATGTACACTTTTTCTGATGTTTTTCCCTGTTATTTTGACAGATAATGGTAGTGAATTTTTCTAAAGTTGAAGAAATCGAATATGATTTCGATAAAAAAATTTAAAATTATTTTTCTGTAACCCTAATTCTTCTTGGGAAAAAGGTAAGATAGAAAAAAATCACACCACCTTGCGTGAAATACTTCCTAAAAGGATCCTCATTTGATGATCTTACACAAAGTGATATTAATATTATTATATCACATATTAACTCACTTAAGAGAAAGTATTTGAACGGAAAAATCAGCTTTATGAAGTTTTTTTCTTTTTACTTTTGGCGAACATATAGCTAACCTACTAGGTATTTTTTTGAAATACCTGCCAATGAGGTGATACTTAAACCTTCCTTAGTTAAACAAATTAAGGAGGCAAACAAATAAAGTTAAACTATTTATAAAAATAGTAATATAGTTATTTTTTTACAACGAAAATGTTTTTATTAGAAAAGTCTCAACTTAACTTCAGCATAACTGGAATTTAACACAGGGAATAGTGATTTGCAGGTCTATTTATCATGCCTTTTTTTATTTTTGATTCCTTTTGAAAAAAACTCCCAAAGTAAAGCTTCCTTATTTTATACCGGAAGTTACCTTGGGAATATTTTTTTGTTGTTATTTTTCCTTTTTTTCCCAACTTAACTTCCACTTTAATTTCTTACTGGAACTTACTTTGGGAATTTACCCATTTAATTATTAGAAATCTTATATTGTTCGTCTTCTCTATCAGAAGACTTTTTACTATTCTATCATCAGTCTTTTTATTATGTCAATACATTTTTTTAAAAAAACTGAGGAAAAAGTTCTAGAGTTGTCAAACATTTGTGACACGAACCTATAATAAATGACATTCTGATTAAAAAGTTTTTTTCGTCAGTACAGTTTTTTTAAAAAAACAAATTATTTAAAAATATATCAAGAGTATTAGCGTAAGCGTCTCTTGATATATTTTTATAATTTGTTACATACCCTTAATGCCGGCGAAATAGCTTTTTTTCAGAGTGCCTAGCACTTCTCCTCACTCTTTTTATCTTTTTTTATTTCACTTTGTATCCTTCTGCTATTTGATTCGGTGATTTAAATCCCAATACTTTTTCTTGCTATATTATTACCTCGATTTATATATCTTATGTGCTTTTTATCATCTCTTCTTCCGTTTTAAATACTTGTGAATAAAACCTCTCTCCATCTTCTCTATGGCTTCTTTCTACTTTCCCATTTTTGCCATGGCGAATATGGTCTTGTTCTTTTGTAATTTATATTTTTTTCTCTTAATACTTTTTTTCAAATTTGCTTTCTCTTTTGCTTTTTGTTCTTTATCATTTACAAATTCTCTCCCGTTGTCCGTTTGTATTGTTTTTATTTTAAATCCCATTTTTTCTTCTAAACTTAATACAAATTTCGCCGTATTTGTTACACTCTTTTCATCTACTATCTCACATACTCTTTTTCTTGTATATTCATCTATCGCTGTTATTTGATAGTATTTTTTTCCATGACTATTCCACCCTACACATACTACGGGTACGTGTTTTATGTCTATTTGTACCTTTTTCTCCGGGATAACTCAGCTTCTTCTGACTTCCATGTGCTTTTTGGATAACTTTTTTTCTCTTTTTCCTTTTTATTTAATTTCATTTTCCTTATCATTTTGCACATTGAGCCATATGAGCGACTGTATCCTCTCTTTTGGCATTGCACATATACTTCTGCCAAGCCTTCATGCCTGTATCTTCTATTACATTTTTTTATTATTTCTAATTCCTCTTCTTTATGTGCATTTGGATGACTTTTTGGGTCTTGTACTTCTACTCCTCAATGATTCTACAGTGCCATCATATCTAGCTCTCCATCTAGCTATCTGTTGTCTGCTTGTATGATACTTTCTTGCCGCTGCTGCGTTATTGTCATATTTTTTTTGCATATTCTACTGCTCGCTTGCGTGTTTTCATTTCTTCTGTTATAATATTTTTTTCATAGAGAACCTCGTTTATTTATTTGTAGTGATTTAAGTATAACACAGGTTCTCTTTTATTTTTTTATTTTTTTGTCACATATGTATTATAACCTAACATTTTTTTAAAAAAACTGAGGAAAAAGTTTCTTTTTTCCTCAGTTTAAGTCTTTCTATTAGTAAACTATTTTTCTTAATAAAG